>OGJI01000032.1_pt1 | contig 169697 bp, 211 predicted proteins | sample 1572031 | NCBI WGS metagenome assembly OGJI01 (sample SAMEA2582119, study PRJEB24529) | metagenome | biome: Human gut stool | place: China | collected 2011
TGCAACTTTAAGTTACATAATATATTATACTAGAGATCTTTTATATTTTCAATTTGTTAGCTTCTTTTCTATTCTTTCGTTCCTTTGCTAGGTACGAGCGATTTAGTACATGAATGTGGCATTCTATTTGTTTTATTTTCCTAAATTATATGGTAAATCTACAGTTCCTTCACCGTTTACAATTTCAAGGTCATTAATAAGAGTAAATACTGGTCTAAATCCGTACGTTATATTTACGGGGCCATATTTTCTAGTACCATTGTCATAAATTTCTTCAAAACAACTTGAAACATATCTACAATAATCAAAATAAGCCATTCTAACATAGTTGTTTATTACTCCACCATAATCAACCCCTCCAATGCCAATAGATCTAGTAACAAACCAATACCCACTATCGTTCGTTACTGAAAAGATTCCTAAATTTCTCAATTGATTTATGTCAATTGACGTATTATCGTAATCAACTTTAAATTTTCCATTATATTGATTCATAAATTCATAATCTGTATTAATATACATTTCATCTGGATCATCATCAGGGTCATCTGGAATGCTCCCCACACATCTAGCTACTGATGCATAATCACTATTTAAATATTCTTGAGCTTTCTCATATAAGATAGAAATGATATTGTTATATGTCTCATATCCAGTTGGTACTGTCAATTCATCAACGCAATCGGCAGAAATAATTTGAATTCCATAATTGGTAGAATTTTTTTGATTGTAATCTTTATCATATAATACAACACATTTTATGGTATTACCATTTTTATCTATATAATTAACATATTCTCCTGCTTTTAATGAATTTATATCCGGATTTTTAAATATAATTGTTCTGCTTCCAATTGCTACTTTATAAGTTGCTTCTATCCCTTTTGAATCATTTCCTAATATTTGGTCTTTTTCATCTTCTGTTAATAATTTTTGATTTACTAAATCATTGATTAATTCTTCTAATGTTTGTGCTGTTCCATTTTCTGTATAATTATCCGTCTCTTGATTTATTTTCCATAAATCTCTTGCTTCTTCTACACTTGCTCCTCTTGTCTCTTCTTTTGCCTTACCAGCCTGTACTAAGATTCCATTATCTCCTGTTAAAGCTACTATACTTACTGCAGCTAGTATTAGTAAAACAATAATTGTGATTACTAAAGCTATTAAAGTAATACCATTACTTGTTTTAATTAATTGTTTTGTGTTTCTTTCGTTCTCCATAAAAATATTCTCCCTTTCTTTTGTTTAACTTTTTATATAAATTTTTCCCACTTATATTTTAACTAACCATGTCTTTAAATGTCAATACATTTTTTTGAAAATCTATGTAATAATAATTTAAATTTATAGGTTAAGGTGATACTATGATTAAGGAAAAAAGAAAATCTAAAAAATATACTCAAGATAAGAAAAATGACAGAAAAAACTGCTTAAAATAAATTAGCAATTTTCCTGTTATTTTTTATTTAGTTGAAATATGTATATTTTCTACCTTGCAATTCAATTCTCTAGCCACAATATTTTGTATTTGTGCTACTTCTTCTTGCTTTAATTCTCCTATTCCAACTATTACACTAATACTTTCTCCATTTACAAAAATAATAACATTTTCAAAGCCTTTTGTTTTTATCAAATTTTCACAAATCATTATACTATTTTTAGTCTGATTTATTTTTGTAATTTCTTGTGTTGCCGTTTGTTTTTGAGTCTCTAATGAATTACCACTGTTCAATACTTTTTCGTAAGTTTCTAACATTTGTGAATACATAGTATCTCTTTCTAATTTTGACTTAGTAAAATAATCATCCTTACTAGCATTACTACTTGTAGCAATAGTATTTTGAGTTGAGTTATTTGTGTTTGTATTATTTGCTGTATTACTTATATTTGTAGAATTAGTATTATTAGTGTTTTCATTTTGTGTAGTATTAACAGTATTTGTATCTGTTGTATCTCCTCCTACTATATCATTACTACTAACTAATGTCGCATCTCCTATATCTGCCAATTTAGTGTCATCTTTAGATTCCATTTCTATACTAGTTTCTACTGAATCTCCTCCTTGCTTTGTTGTATAATTTAAATATCCTGCAGTCATAAGCATAATAGCTATCACATAAATAATAATTTGATTTTTCTTTAATAACCTTTTCATCTTTTACCCTCCACTTTAATTTTTATCCATTCATCTCAAATACTTGGATTTTATGCGTTGCTAAGCCTGTAACAGCTTCTACTGCTTGTATAATATTTGCTTTTGTATCTGCATTGTTTGCTCCTTTTGCTGTGATAATTGCGCCTTCTATTTTAGGCTGCACTACTTTTTGAGTTATTGGTGTCTTTTCTCCATTTTCTTCCTTATAAATAATATCTTTTTGCGAATCTGTTTCTTGTATTTTTCTTGTTCCACCTGAGGTATCTGATTCTTCTGTATTACTAACTTTTGAACTTTCATTATACATCGCTACAACCTCACTAGACTCCGAATAATTAATACATACTTTAACTGCTCCTACACCTTGAATCTTTCCTAATATATTTTCAAGTTTTTCTTCTAAATTATCTGTTAATTGTACATTATTTTTACTGTCATCAGTTATCTGATTTGTTGTTGCTAACTGTTTAGAATTACTATCTGTTTCTTTTTTATCTTCTTTTTTGTTTCCATTCCAAATAATATTAATAATTACAATTGTTATAATTGATAATATTATCAAAAATACTAAGTTTTCAATTTTCTTTTTGTCATTTCCTTCTTGTTGTTCTTCTTTTTTACCTATTAATTCTTTCAATTTATCTCTAAACATTTTTCATTCACCCCATATTCTTCAATTAAAAACTTTTTTATATTTTGAATTTCTGTCTTATTAACCTTATCAGATACTTCATTTTTTTCCTTCTCTTGTTTTTTTATTTCTACTCCTGTATCTATTTTTCTTATTTTTTGTATTTCTGTTACTATTTTATTTTCTGCGCTATTTTCTATATCATTTTTAACTTTTTCTTGAGTTTTACTAACAATTAATTTAATTTTATTTATCTTAGTTTCTTCTTCATCATCTGCTATTTGCACACTCACTTTGCATTTTTCAACCTCATAACCTTTTTCTTTTATTTTTTTAGTAATATCTTTCTCTAATTCTTCTGAATATAATTTTTTAATTCTTTCATTCATACTAGTTTGATTTACCGAACTTGTCTCTACTGAAGTATATTCTTCTAAATCAATATTGTTAAAATTAAAAACATCTTTATTTTTAATTAAAGGAGAAACTATATTAAATATTACATAAACTCCTAAAACCATTCTAATATATTTTTTAGTTCGATTATTTGGCAAAAGCATTTCAAAAATAGATACAATTACAATTGTTATTCCTAGTCCTTTTGCCCAAGAACTTAAAATTTCTATCATTTTTCTCTCCTACCTATACATCATAGTACCATTAGATATTTTTAAGACTAAAGTTGTCCCTATTATTAGCATAAATGATATTGCACATAATATTCCTAAAAATATTTTAAAAATATCTCCAATTTGTTCTAATAAATCTATAATTTTTTCATCTGCAATAGGCTGAACTACTGTCGAAAGTAATTTATATGATACCGATAAAACAAAAAGCTTTAAAATTGGCATAATACAAATTCCTATCACGATAACAACTCCTACAAGTCCAACTGCATTTTTCAGTACAATTCCACAACCTAAAACTGTATCTACAGCATCACCTAATATTTTTCCTACTACTGGTATTGCCGAACTCACCACTGCTTTTGTAGTTTTTGCTGTAATTCCATCAACACTACTTGATAAAGTTCCTTCTAGTGAAACAACACCTACAAATACTGTTAAAACAATTCCTAAAAACCATACTATACCTGATTTAAAGAACTTTGATAATTTATCAATATGAACTTTGTCGGAAATTTTTGAAATAATCACTAAACTAGTTAATACTAAAACAAATGGTATTATTAAATTTTGTATTATATTTCCAATAAAATTAATCATAAATAATATAATAGGTTCAACTACACTACTTGTTGTTATGCTTCCTGTATACATCATAAGAGTAATTAATAATGGAACTAGTGCGTTCATAAATCCAATCAAATTTCCTGTAGTATCCTGAACTAATTTTATAATATCTGTAAAATTAGACATAATCACAGTAACAATTAATATATATTGAACATAGTAAATCAATTTTGAAATATTATTATTTTCTAAACTTTCACTAATTGATTTTAAAATACTGTGAATCAAAATAATAGCTAAAATACTAACAAGCGATTTTATATTTGTGGTTACTTCTTTTCCTAATATGTTTAATATTTTTTTTAATAATGTACTATTATCAACCTCTCCCTTTATTGCGTCATTTAATATTTCGTTTATATCAATATCCTCAAAAAACTCCCCTGTAAACTTTTCTGCATTTTTTATAAAATCTTGTATTTTAAATTCTTCTTGCTGTTCAATAATAGTTTGATTATCATTTGCATAACTTGAATTAGATAAGAATACTATTAACACCATTACAATAATTGTTATTATTTTTTCTATTATAAAAAAATTTTCTTTTCCAATTTTCATTTGTATTTTCCTCTTCTTTATGGCAATACTCTCAATATAACTTCCAGTAAACTTGATATAATAGGTATTGACATTGATATAATAATAATTTTTGTTCCCATTTCTATCTTACTAGCAATAGCCGCCTCTCCTGAATCTTTGCAAACACTAACAGCAAATTCAGACAAAATTGCTAACCCAGTTATTTTTATAAGTATTACCAAAAAAGTACTATTAATAGAAGTCTTACTTGCTAGTGATTGCAATAAATTAACAATACCTGTAAGTTTATCCATAACCAAAAATAAAATCAAAACACCTGTTAGCAAACTTATATATATAGCAAATTCAGGTCTATATTGTTTTAAAAGAATAATAATAACTAAAGCAACTAAAGCAATTCCAACTATTTTAATAACTTCCATTTTCATCCTTTCCAAATGAGACAAGGGGGCAGGTCTTAAATGAGACAAGGGGGGACAGGTCTTAAATGTCTCATTTTTTATTCATACACAATATTTTTTTATTTTACTTTTCTATGAGACATTTAAGACCTGTCCCCCCTTGTCTCATTTAAGACCTGCCCCCCTTGTCTCATAAGTTAAATATTGTTCTAACTGTGTCAAATAATCCGCTTATTTCTTTTATTACCATCGTTAATACAATTACTAATCCTGCCAATGTTGTCATCATTGCTTGATCTTCTCTGCCTGCTCGTACTAATACTTGATGTAAAACTGCTACTAATATTCCTATTGCAGCTATTTTAAACAATAAATTAATATCCATTTTAATTATCCCCCTAATTTAGCACAAGACAATTACTATTGCTAACCCAACTATTGTTCCCAGTCTCGTATATAATTTCTCGTTTTTTTGTTTTGCTTCCATTGCAGCTTTTATCTGTCCTTCTAAGAAATTTTCAGTTATTTCTATTTGGCTGATTTGTCCATCTGTATCTGTCTTTCCCAATAACTTTGATAACATTTTTAAAACATTTTTATCTTCTTCTTTTAAATTGTTGTTTGTTTCTTCTACAGCTTGTTCCCAAGCCACATCTGCAGTCATTTTTTCCATTTTTTCTTCTGCTTTTTTAAATATTTGTCCAATATTCTTGTTTGAATTGTTAGATATTTCTTTAAAGATATCTGGTATTGGTTCATATGTAAATTTTATTTTATTCTTTAATATGTTTAATGTATTTTTCATCTCTTCTAATTCCTGTAATCTATATACATATCTTTTTGATATAAATTTCCCAATCATACTAGAAAATACTAAGATTAAAAATAATATAAAATATTTAATTATTTGCATTCTTATATACCTTGTCCTTTCTATTTTTAGTATTATATTCATTTAATTTATTTTTAGAACTAAAAATTATCTTTCTAAAAAAATTATTTTTTCAATTTGTTTTGTTTCTATTAATTTATTTATTTGCATATTATTTTTTATATCTTCTAGTGTTTTTCCATGCATGGTAAAAATCCCTTTCACTCCTGCCGAAATTGCTTCTCCGTATAGCTTCTACATCTTCTTTTGAACCTATCTCATCACATGCTATTACTTCAGGAGCCATGGACCTAATTAACATTTTCATCCCTTTTGCTTTTGATATATTTTCAACAACATCTGTTCTTATTCCTACATCATTTTGTGGCATTCCTTGATACATAGCTGCAATTTCTCCTCTTTCATCTACTACCCCACAAGTTTTCCCTTTAAAATTTATCTCTGGTATTCCATTGCTTATTCTTCTTATAGTATCTCTTAGCATTGTAGTTTTTCCCATTCCAGGTGGAGAAACAATTAAAGTTGTATAAATGCTATTTGATTCTTTATCTATTATTTGTCCTAAAATTTTATTACTGCAATTTAATACTTCTCTAGCAATTCTAAAATTCAAACTAGTAATATACTTCAAATTGATTATCCTTTCATTTTCTATAACTGCTGTTCCTGTAATACCTACCCTGTGCCCTCCTTTTACAGTAATAAATCCTTCGCAGATTTGATTTTTGTAAGCATAAATTGAGCTATTACATAACTTTTCTAAAATCTGTAATATTTCTTTTTGATTTACTTTATAATCTATAACTATATCAGCTTGTCTTATTTTAAGAATAATGGGTCTATTACATCTTATTCTAATTTCTTGTAAATTGTTTTCTATGTTTATATTTTGATTAAATGTATTTTCTAACAATTCATATAATTGACATGGAAAATATCTTAATATTTCTTCTCTATTTTTCATTTTTTGATTTCCTCCATATTAATTATCTTATCCTTTTTTATATTATAGGAACTTTGTAGAATTTTCCCATAAAAAAAAAGAAGCTTATTTTAATATATGCTTCTTTTTCTATTTTAGAACTATTATTTTTCATTAATAACTGCACGATAAATTAATCCTGTATCTTGATCTTTTTCAAATTCTACTCTGTAGCTTTTTTCTGTATCTATTTCTCCTTTTATAAGAGTTATATTTTGTTCGCTTGCTTCATATTCTTCTCCATTATAATTAATTTCTTTTACTTCATTACTTGTTTCTTCAGATTGATTATTTAAAGATATGGTCGATAGTAATCCTTTTACTGTTACTCCTTTTAAATTTGTACTTTCGTAAGCTTCAAATTTTTGGTTGAAATTATTTATTTCTGCTTCGCTCATATTTGAGTTCACTTGATTTAAGACATTCATATTTCCTAAATAAAGGCCAATAGAAGGAATTATATTAACTATCGGATTTTCGCTTGCTTCTAATCCTAATTGTCCCATTTGTTGCTCATTAACTTCAGATATTCTCTCAACTACAGCATTTAAAAAGCTAGATACCTGATCAGAATCATAATCAGTCAACATCAAGCTATTGTCTGATGAAAAGTCTTCCACTGTAGCACTATCTGTGAAATTCACATCATTACTAAAATTGTACTTATATACTACTACTTCACTATCTACATCCGTTGTCGTACTACTCTCTGTTACTTCTGGTGAACTAATAATTTTTCCATTATTATCTAGCTTAAAAATATCACCCGTATCTGAAAATTTTATTTGTATTTGACCACCTGATATATTCTCTATCTGCATATTTTCATAAAACTCACTATTATCATTATTTCTAGCTTTTTCTAAGTTTTCCTTTGTGATAGATGATGTACTTTCTCCATCTAACATTCCTTCTGCAATAGCTTGGTTAAGCATCATTTTAATTTTCTCTTCTTCAGTATAAATCTTATCCTTATTATTGCTAGATTGAATTCCTTTTAAATTGTATGTTGATAATTCAAATTGAAGTTCTAATTCATAGTTTTCCTTTATATTTTGTAAACTTTCTAAATTTTCAAAATTAGCAGAAAAACTTATCTTTGATTTCTTATCTTCTTTCATTTCGTATGATACAACTATATTTTGCTGATTGCCTTCTATTTTCTTTTCTATTGCTATCGTTCCTTCTGTCGTTTCTATTACCAACTTGCATACATCTCTATTTTTTTGATACACTGCAATTTCAAAATTTTTATCACTAAAATCTGTATCATCCTTAATGCTTTTTATTGCATCATCAATCTGACTAGCTGTTATTTTTGCTGAATTCTTCTGTATTTTTAAATATTCATTTAATTTATCTACTGTGGTTTGATCATTTTTTAGAGTCTCCAAAAGTTTGACTAACACATTTTGTAAATCTGTCCCTGTCAAAGACAACTTATATCCAGACATATCTGATTCTTTAACTTTTGAAAATTTGTCTTTTTCTAATTGTTGATTTATTACTGTTATATAAGTATCTTTTATATGACTTTTTTCATCTTCTGTTAACTCTACTTTTCCCATTTTCTGTAATTTATCAACCATTTCTCCATAACTTTCTACATCATCTAAATCTTCTGAAAACTTATTTAATTTTTCTGTTTCTATAGCAACAAATTTACTTCCAACATATTTTGTCTGTAATCCTATCTTATTTTCTATTTGTTTATAATTAATAGGAAATTTTACATCATTTGAATAATTCAATGAAATATTTTGTGCAGCTTTTGAATTCGCCGTATCAACCTGTCCAGAAAAACTAATATTGAAATTATTTACATTTTCAAATTTTTTTTGCTCATTGTCAGATGATATATTAACAGAAAACTCTCCTTCATCATTATAAGGTGTGTTATTCTTTTTTTCAAAATATTGCTTTAGCCCATCATCTATAAACCCTTTTTTAGAATCTCCTATATCTGCCATATACTTAAAAAACATTTCTTTATCACTTTTAAATATATCAGTAGCAAATACTAGAATTCCAACTCCAGCTAGTATTATAATTACTATAATAATTATTAAAATTAACAATATCTTTGTATTTTTCTTTTGATTCATCTCTTTTTCTCCTCGTAAAAAATATATTAAATATGTAATATTCTTCTCTTATATGAGAAATAGATAAATAACTTTTATGTCATTTATCTATTTGCACATTATTTTATTCTTGTTCCCAATTATGGTATATATTAGCTACATCATCTAAATCTTCTAACTTTTCAATTAGACGTTCCATCTTTTCGCAACCTTTTTCATCTAAACTAACCATTGTAGTTGGAACCATTTGAACTTCTGCTTCTAAAAATTCGAAACCTTCTTCTTCTAATTTCTCACGTACAGCTGAAAAATCTGCTGGATCTGTTGTAATTTCATAAACTTCTTCTGAAGCCTCAAAATCCTCTGCTCCCGCATCTAATGCAAGCATCATTAATTCTTCTTCGTCTCTGTCAGTTGAAGCTCTTTCTATTACAATGACTCCTTTTTTATTAAATAAATATGATACACAACCTGTTGTTCCTAGATTTCCTCCTGCTTTATCGAAAACGTGTCTTACATCTGCTGCAGTTCTATTTTTGTTATCTGTAGATGCTTCTACAATAACTGCAACTCCACTTGGTCCATATCCTTCATATGTAATTTCTTCATAATTTTCATTACTACTAGATGCTTTTTTTATAGCATTATTTATTGTATCGTTTGGCATGTTTGCTGCTTTACATTTAGCTATTACATTTTTTAATTTTGAATTTCCTGCTGGATCTGGTCCACCTTCTTTAACTGCTATTAAAAGTTCTCTTCCTAATTTTGTAAATATTTTTCCTCTTGCGGCATCTGCTTTTCCTTTTTTTGCTTGAATATTATGCCATTTTGAATGTCCTGACATATTTCTCTCCTCCTCTTTAATTTTCCCCTGTATTCTAAGGCTTTCAAGCCTCTATCTATTGGTTTTACCCATTTTTTCTAAAAATTTCTTTTTATATTGTAACATATCTTTTGTATTTTGTGTAGTCTTTTACAAATATTTTTTGTATTTAACTAACCACAATTATTTTTAACACATCTTTCCATAGTAATATGACGCTGTTGCACCACCATCTCCGCCTTTTTTTATAACTTTTCCAACTTTTTCTAGTAACACTGCTGTTCCATATAAATCTACTTTTAATATTGCCTCTATTGGTGCTTCTGTAAAATTTTCCTTTTCAACTATTGATATGAAGTATTTTAGTTGTTTTAATAACATTGTATATCATCTCCTCCACGAATTACTATTAAAACTCACATAAATATCATTTGTATTATTTGAAAGCTGTTTTTTAACTTAGCCTCTTAAAAATATCCATCTAATTTCTATGCAAATTGATTATTGTACAATTCAGCATAAGCTCCATTTTGTTCTATAAGCTCTTTGTGATTTCCTTCTTCTATTATTTTTCCATCTTTCATAAGCAATATTTTATCACAATTTTTTATAGTTGATAATCTATGTGCTATGATAAAACTTATTTTCCCTTTTGTTATTTCCTCAATTGCCTTTCTCACCATCATTTCTGATTTATATGAAAGTGATGCAGTTACTTCATCTAATATAATAATTTCTGGGTTTTCTACCATAACTCTTGTAAAGTTAAGTAATTGTTTTTCACCTGTTGAGAAAATGTCTGTATCACTTGAAATTTTTGTTTCGTATCCATCTTTAAGGCTCATTATTTTTTCATGTAAGTTTAATTTCTTACAAATTTCAATTATTTCATCTTTTGAAATATCTTTGTTTGCATAGTTTATATTCTCTAAAATTGTGCCATCAAATATCACAACTTTTTGCATTATATATCCTATCTTGTTTCTTAAACTTCTTATACTATATTCTCTATAATCTCTTCCATTTATTTTAATAGTTCCTTCATCCAAATCATAAAACCTGCATAACAAATTTACTAAACTTGTCTTTCCACTACCCGTTCTTCCAATTAATGCTACACTTTTATCTTTTCCAATTTCAAATGATATATGATTTAATACATTTTTTTCATCATCATATGAAAAACAAACATCATTAAATTCAATTTTTTTCACATTATTAAGCCTAATTCCGTCATCAATATTTTCTTCTTCTTTTTGTAAAATGCTTTGAATTTTTTCATATGATATTTTTCCAACATTTCTATATTGAAATCCTTCTATTACCCATTTGGCATATGTTTCTGGTGATGTTATATATCTTGCAAGTATTATCATAGCTCCATAAGTTATAATTCCTTGTTCTACACTAATTGAACCTACTAGTATATTTATTACACCTACAAAAGATACTATAAAATCGTATAAACAGCTATATGTTCTAATATTTTTTTCTAGCTTATTTGTAACTTTATCATATTGTGAAATTAAGTTTTTTAATTCATTTAATCTTTCTTCTTCAATTTCTAATGCTTTTATTGTAGAATATCCTTGAACTTGTTCATTAGACCAATTTAATATTTTTGCATTTGCTTCTCTTTTTAACTTCGTATACTGGATTGATTTTTTATTGAAAATATGTGTTACAAAAAATCCTATTATATATATTAAAAAGGTTATTGTAACGATAGGAATGTTTAAATAAGCTAAAACCAATAATGTTCCTACTAATCTTACTATTCCTGCAAAATATGACCTGCATATTCCAGTTCCATACCACATAGAAAATTCCTTAGTATCATTTATAATATTTTCTAATATTTCTCCTACCTGTATTTTATCCAGTTCACTTTGTTTTGTATTTTGCAATTTCTTATAGATTTTTTCACGATAATCTGCTTGTAATTCTTTTTCGAATCCTACATCATTTAAATCTTCAAAAAATGTTGCAATTGCTCTTAAAATATTAACTGCAAAATAACTTATGCCCAATATTAAAATTAATTTTATATTTTTACTTGGTATTGCATATTCGACCATTACTATCATATATGCTATAAATGCTACAACCATAATACTGGTAATAAACCATCCGTATTACTAATTTAATTGCTTGTTTTTTATAATTCTTAAAAATTTCTTTTAACATTATTTATAATTCCTCATCTTCTAATATTTTGTTGCTACTTATTTCTATAATTTCTCTATACAACATATTGTTATTCATTAATTCTTGGTGATTACTTACTTCAATAGTTTTATTATTTATAAATAAAACTTTATTACATCTTTTAACTATTTCTGAATCGTGTGATATAATAATTGTTCCTTTTTTCATTTCTATAATATTATTTAATATATTATTTTTGGTTTTTGTATCAAGTTTTGATAAAGAATCGTCAAAAATTATAAATTTATTTTCTTTTATTAGATTCCTTGCTATTGCTATTCTTTGCTTTTGACCTCCAGAGATATTATTACCGCCTTTACCAATCATATAATTAATTGTATTATCAAATCCTTTTACATCTTCATATATTTCTGCTAAATTCAATACCTCTTGTATCTTTTGATCCTCAATATTTTTATTTGTAATATTAATATTATTTTTTATTGTATCTGTAAATAAATATGCATCTTGAAGGACTATTCCAATATAATTTCTTAAACTCTTTTTGCTAACATATTTTACATTATATTTACCTATATAGATATTTCCTGTATAATCATAAAATCCTAACATCGTTTTTGATATAACAGTTTTACCTGAACCATTATCCCCTATAATTGCTACATTTTCATTCTTGTTTATTGTAAAATTTAAATCTTCTAATATTGTATTATCATTTAATTTTATTGTAACATTTTCAAAAGTTATATTTCCATCAAGTTCTACATCTGGATTTGTTTCATTGTCTTCTTCTAGTTGCATTAATTCTGCTAATTTTTTATAAGCAACTATAAATTCATTTATTGCTTTTAATTTATCTACTGATTTATATACATATTCTAGGATTTTTGTACTATATGTTAATAGTATTGATATTGTTGCAAGGGTAAGTTCTCCTGTTACAACTAAGATTCCTCCCCATAGCAATATAAATGGTTCTTTAAAATTTCTTAAAGTATGTGTTCCTATTCCATATATTACCTTTATCTTAGCTAGTTTTATTTCTTTTCTTTTATATTCCTTATTCATCTTTGAGAAATCTTCTATTTCTTTATCTTTTCTATTGAAAATCTTTAACATCTTTGATTCTTCAATTCCTATAGTTGTTTTGTTTATTACTTCTTTATTCATTTCAACTATATCTTCAACCAATGGCTTTGAAACTTTAAAATACCATATTGATAAAAGTAATATAAAAAAACATATTATACCTATAAATATTCCTATTGTACTATTTAATTTTAAAGTTTGTGCAACTGCAAATATAACAATAAAAATTGTATCAAAAAATAAATTTATTTGTGAATTAAAAAACTCCGAATATGTTGTTGCATCATTGTTTATTCTTTGTATTACATTCGATTTATCTATACTGCTAAATTTTATATATTGTATTTTTGGTATGTGTTTTAATATTATTTCTTTGACATTTCTATTTATTTTAAGATTAAATTTTGTATTAATTTTACTTTTTAAATAATTTACTATAAATACTAATATATTTACTAATATTAGCACTAAAGTTAGCACTATAATTTTTGATATTTTACTTTCTGAATAAAATAAATTTCTTATTAAAACTGGAATTACATTTTCGTTACCCATTATAATTCCATCAAGTGCATATTGTATAAACATTGGTATATATACTAAAAGTCTTGAATATATTGCGCTTAATATTAGTGTTAATATTATATAAAATTTTGTTCCTTTTAATGTTCTGTTTAAAAAACTGTTTTTTATTGTTTCTCTTTTTACCATTTCTGCAATTATTTTTCCTTTCAAATCGATATCTTCTTAAATTTTATATTGCAATTATATTATAAAAAACAGATAACTTCAATCAATTATCTGCATTTTTTTACTTATTTATTTTTTCAATTTAAATACAAAAAGTGCTAATTGCTTCACTGCAACTAGCACTTAAATATAAACTATTTTAAATTATCTGTCCATTCTTGTATATCTGAATCTGATGCATTTGAACTAAATCTATGTCCATCAATCCAATTTCCTGAATTAGCTTCTTTTTGTAGTAACTTTCCACTTTGACCCAAATCAGATGATGAAGAAGTACAAAATGGAATTACTTTTTTTCCGTCAAAATTATTATCTTTTACAAAATTATCTACTGGCCATGCTGCAATTCCCCACCATATTGGATAACCAATTAAAACAGTGTCATAATCTTCCCAATTATTTACTTTTGTATTTTTTAATTTTACATCTCTTAAAGATTCATCATTATGTTCTCTGTAAACCCTTGAATTACTATTTGTCCAATTTAAATCATCACTTGTATACACATTCTAAAAATTGTAATTTGTATTTATATATCAAAAATAAATTTCTTATATTTTTCTTGACTTTATTGCTATTATTAGAGTATAATGAAAATAGGAAATGACAATTCCGTTAGATACGGTTTTGCCAGAGATTGTTTTAATAAACCATTTACCCTGTCAAAAGTAGAATGGTTTATTTTTTATTTATGTAGTTGCTTATCAACCCAGTTCTTATACAGAACTGACATCAAGGCAACGTTTAATGTTAAAGATAACATCAATATTTACAAACTTTTACAATTTATTCTAAACTGCAAATTACCCGTAGTTTTTATAACATAAAAGCATTTAAAATAACAGTAAAACTACTAAATACCATCGCTAGACTTGCAATCATTGGATTTATAGAAATGCCAAAAGGTTTTAATAATCCTATTGCAACAGGTATCATCAAACAATTGTAAAAAAATGCCCAAAACAGGTTTTGTTTTATATTTTTAATTGTTTTTTCGCTGATTTTAATCAATTTTAATATTGAATTCAAATCATTTTTAGTTAAAATAACATCACTTGAATCCATTGCAATATCAGTTCCACTTTTTACGCTTACACCAATATCTGCGTTTGTTAGTGCTGGGCTATCATTTATTCCATCTCCACACATCATAACTCTATTTCCATCTTCTTTTAACTTCTTTATTGTTTCTGACTTTTGAGATGGTAGGACATTTGAAATTACTTTAGTTATCCCAAGCTCTTCACCTATCTTTCCTGCTGTTTCTTTGTTATCTCCTGTTAACATTATAGTTTTAATATTATGATTTTTTAACCTACTTATAACATCTTTTGCATTTTTCCTTACAATATCATTTACTCCTATCAATGCTAAAATTTCTTTTTCATTTGCAATATAAACGATACTATTTCCATTAAGTGCTAATATTTTTTCATCTTCTAAATGATTATTTTTAATAGAGAATTTTTCAATTATCTTTCTATTTCCTAATATTATTTTTTTATTTTCAACTTCTCCAGTCAATCCATATCCTACAATATTTTCAATATTCTTTACTTCTGATTTCAAAATTTTATTTTCTTGCATATATTCTACAAAGGCTTTCCCTATTGGGTGGGTAGATTTTTCTTCAATACTTCCTGCAAGTCTAATTAATTCCTTATCTGATAATTTACTATAATTATATATTTGTGAAATTCTTAATTTTCCATAAGTTAATGTACCTGTTTTATCAAATACTACAGTGTTAATTTTTGAAGCATTTTCTAATATTTCACTCTTTTTTACTAATATTCCATTACTTGCACATATTCCTTCACTTATAACTATTGCAAGTGGTGTTGCTAAACCTAGACTACAAGGACAAGCAACTACTAATATAGTAACAAATGTGCTTAATGCTGTTCCAAAATCATATCCTAAAAGCAAATACATAACAAAACTTATTATAGCTATTATAATAACTACTGGAACAAAATATCCTGAAATTTTATCAGCAATCTTTGCTATTGGTGCTTTTGTATTACTTGCTTCTATAACTAATTTTACTATCTCTGATACTGTCGATTCTTTTCCAATTTTTTCAGCCCTATATTTTATGAAACCATCATAATTCAGACTTCCTGCTATTACTTTATCTCCAATATTTTTTGTTACTGGTTTGCTTTCTCCTGTGATAAATGACTCATCTAAGTGAGTTTTTCCTTCTATTATTTCACCATCTACTGCAATTTTGTCTCCTGCTTTTGAAATTACAATATAGCCTTTTTTTATTTCATCAAGAGTTACCTCTTTTTGGATTCCATTAACTTCAATTATTGCTTTATTCGGAGTAATTTCAACCAGTTTTTTTATTGCATCCTTTGTTTTATCTTTGCTTATTCCATCAATATATCTTCCAAGTTTAACAAAGTAAATAACTATTGCTGCTGATTCAAAATATAAATTCATTGTATAGTGCATATTTCCTTTTATTATCATATACATACTATATAAACTATAAATAAAACTACTTACAACACCTATTGTAACAAGTGTATCCATATTGGGTATTTTATGAATTAAATTTTTATAACCATTTTTTAAAATATCATATCCATACCCAAAAAATGCAATTGTTAAAATCAATAAACTAACGGCATAATTTATAGGATTATGTTCTGCACTTAAAAATTTTAAAGTTGGTAAACCAATCATATGTCCCATAGAAATATACATAGTAACTATTGCTAAAATTGTAAAAATAATAAATTGTATTTTTTCTTTTTTATTATTTTTTTCTATGTTGAACTCTTTAAATATTCCTAAACTTTTAAAACCTGCTTGTTTTATATATTTTTCTATTTTTTCTTGATTTAGAATTTGCTCATCATAAGTTATTGTAGCATTTGCCATTACAAGATTCACATTTGCCTCAAAAATTCCATTTTGCTTATTCAAGTATTTTTCTAATCCATTTGAGCAAGCACTACAGGTCATTCCATCAATCGCTAATATTATACTTTTCATATTATTCTTCCTCTATAATTTCATATCCAAGATCTATAATTTTTTCTTTGATTTGAGCAATTTCTAAATCCTTTTCTGATTTTATTGTTACTATTCCAGTATTATGATCTGCATCTACACTTTCTACACCACTAATTTCTGATAGAGCTATCTTAACTCTATTTTCACATCCTCCACAAACCATTCCATTTATTTTAATTTTTAATTCCTTCATCTTATATCATCCTTTCTTTTTACTTATTAAATTTTTTAAATATACTTACTAATTCATCTATTATTTCTAAATTACCTTTTTCCAAATCATTAGAAACACATGAATATATATGATTTTTCTATAACCAATTTCCAACTTTTTTAATGTATATTTTCTTTACAATCTGAACTAAAATTACATATAGGATAGTCAATCCTGCTACTATTAAATAATATAATGGTGGCATTATTTCAAAATGGAATGATTCAATATTATGCAATAATATTGGTGTAAATATTGTTCCTATTATTGTAACCATTGTTAAACAAGTTAATATTGGGTTTGCTTTTGACTGTACAAAAGGTACTTTTTCAGTACGAACGAAATGAATTATCAATGTTTCACTTATTAGACATTCAACAAACCATGCTGTTTGAAAATAACTTTCACTTACAGCTCCATTATATCCTAATATAAACCAAAATGCTAAAAACGCCAAAACATCTATTATCGAACTTACTGGTCCCATTACATTCATAAATGTTCCCAATCCTTTTGTATCCCATTTTCTTGGTTTTATTAAAAATTCCTCATCAACATTATCATATGGTATTCCTATTTGAGAAAAATCATATAAAAAGTCTTGAATTAACATTTGAATTGGCAATAATGGTAAAAATGGTAAGAAAATACTTGCAATAAATATACTAAATACATCTCCAAAATCTGAACTTAAAGCCATTTTCATATATTTTATAATATTTCCATATACTTTTCTTCCTTCTATTACTCCATTAAATATTACTTTTAAACTTTTTTCTAATAAAATAATATCACTTGCTTCTTTAGCAATGTCTGTTGCTGTATTTACACATATTCCAACATCTGCATTATGTAGTGATGGTGCATCATTTACACCATCTCCCATATAGCCTACTACATGTCCATTTTTTCTAAGAGCCTTTATTATTCTTTCTTTTTGTAAAGGATTCATTCTAGCAAAAACATTTACTTCCTCAACCTTTTTGGCAAGTTCTCCATCTGGCATCCTATCAATATCTGTACCTAATAATATTTTTGAATCTTCTATTCCTACCAAGTTACAAATATTTTCAGTGGCATATTGGTTATCTCCTGTTAAAATCTTTGTTGTTATTCCATATTCTTTTAATTTCTTTATTGTACTTTTTACTTCTTTTTTTGGTGGATCTAAAAATGCTACAAATCCTATAAATGTCATTTCTTTTTCATCATCGCTATTAAATATATCTTTTCCTCTATACTCTCTTTTTGATGCTAACGCGATTACCTGCATTCCTTGTTTTGCAAGATTTTCAGCATTTTTATTAATATTTTGTATCATTTCTTGAGTTAGCTCTTTATGTTCGCCATCTATTTTTACTTGATTACAACTTTTTAATACTTCTTCTAATGCTCCTTTAGTAATTATCCTATAATGATCATCATGTTTTACTACAATACTTACTTTTTTTCTAATATAATCAAATGGAATTTCATCAATTTTTTCATAATTAATAACTTGTTCTTTTATTTTATGCTGAACTCCATATGTTATTACTGCTTTATCTACCAGATTTTTCATTCCAGTACTATAATAGCTATTTAAAAATGCATATTCTAATATAGATAAATCTTCTTTTCCTTCAACATTTATATATTTCTGTAATACTATCTTGTCTAATGTTAATGTTCCTGTTTTATCAGTGCATAAAACATCTATTGCACCTAAATTTTGAATTGCCTGAATGTTTTTTACTAATGTTTTTTTCTTTGCAAGAGTTTTCGTTCCTTTAGTTAAATTAACATTTACTATCATAGGCAACATTGTTGGAGTAATTCCAACAGCTACTGATAATGCAAATAGCACTGCTTCTAATATATCTTTTCGTATAAATGCATAAATAATAAATACTGCTATTGAAACTACAACCATGTATTTTATTAATAATTTTGTAATTCCATTCATACCTTTTTCAAAATTTGTCGTTTCTCTTTTATTATCAATTTGTTTTCCCATACTTCCTAGATATGTAGAAAAACCAGTATTAATTACTATAGCTGTTGCATCTCCACTTATTACACTTGTTCCCATTAAACATATATTTGAAATTGAAAATATTTCATTTGAGTTATTAAATTTATCTGTTTTTTCAATAGGCGCACTTTCACCTGTAAAAACAGATTGATTTAAAAACAAGTCCTTATTTTCTATAATCATTACATCAGCTGGAATAATAGAACCTGCATTTAGATGAATAATATCACCTTTTACAACTTTTTCTGTTCTTATTGTTTGTTCTTTTCCATTTCTTACAACCGTTGCCGTTGAAAACATTTCACTTTTTAATTTTCTATTGAATTTATATGTTGAATAATTTTGGGCAAATTTTATCATAGCACTTACAAATCCAATTGCTAAAATAATAACTGTACCTAATGTATCATCACCAACAAATTTATTTATTATTGCTAAAACAACTAAAATTAAAATAAATTTATCTTTAAATGAATTTATAAAAAAATAAAACCATGAATGTTTATCATCTTTTACAACAACATTTTCTCCATCTTCTTCTAATTTTTGTTCTGCTTCTTTATTTGTCAATCCTTTTTCAATATTAGTTTTAAGCTCTTGTATTATTTCTTGTTTTTCTTTTTGTGCAATTTTCTTATATTTTTCTAGTATTTTCTCATCATTATTACTCATTAAATTTTTATTTTTTAATTTGTTCTTTATAAAAAATAATCTAATCAACTTCTATGTATCTCCTTTTTTTATATTTTATAAAATTGTATCACTTAATATATTTTTTGTATATACTTTTTATATTTCTTTTTTCTCATATACTGGTTGGAGTTTAAAGCCTATCTTAGATTCTATGGTGCAATTGGAAAATAATTATCGTGAAATACAAAAATAGCAGTAAAATAAAACTGCTATTTTTCTAGTATCATATATAAAATTGGATAAGGATTTCCCTGTTCATCATTTTATTTCAATTTCACACCTTACACTGCTACAGTTGAAAAACCATTATCTGCGTGAATTACTTCACCTGTTATCGCATTTGACATATCACTAAACAAGAAACTTGCCACATCTCCAATTTCTTTTGCAGTTACATTTCTATGTAAAGGCGCTCTTTGTTCAATCACATCTAAGATACCATTAAAATCCTTTATTCCTTTTGCAGACAATGTCTTAATTGGTCCTGCTGAAATAGCATTAATTCTAATATCATCTTTTCCTAAATCTTTTGCTAAATATCTAATACTACTTTGCAATGCTGCTTTTGCAACTCCCATAACGTTATATCCCTCAATTGTTTTTTCTGCTCCAAAATAAGTTAATGTTACAATACTTGCTTTTGGATTTAGCATTTGCTTTTCTTTTGCAATATTAGAAACCGCAATTAATGAATAAGCACTAACATCACAAGCATGTGCAAATCCATCTCTTGATGTTTTTATAAAGTCATTTCTTAAGTCTTCTGTATTTGCATGTGCTATACAATGTAATATTCCATCCACATTTCCATAATCTTTTTTTATATTTTCTAAACAATCTTTAATGCTTTCATCATTTGAAGCATCACAAGCATAACCTTTTGCTCCTGGTATTTCTGAAATAAGCTTTTCTATTTTTTCTTTGTTTTCCATAGTTCCATATGTAAATATTATTTCTGCCCCATTTTCATATGCAGATTGAGCAGCTCCCCAAGCAATACTCCACTTGTTTCTAACTCCCATTATAATTATCTTTTTTCCTTCTAATAACATATTTAGTCCTCCTTTATATTTTTTCAATTTTAATATATTCTCCCATGTTTCTAAATTTAGTATATCTGTCTTCTACTATTTCTTCTTTCGACATTTTACTCATTTTGTTTATTGTAGTTTTTATCTCTTTTCTTAAGCTGTTAGAAACTTTTTTAAACATATCTTCTTTAGGTTCTTTTATTATTTTATCAATCACTTTTAAATCATATAAATCCTCTGCCGTTAGCCTCATTTTTTCTGCCGCTTCTTTAGCTCTAGAAGGATTTTTCCATAAAATACTACTATATCCTTCTGGAGATAATATTGAATATATAGCATTTTCTAGCATTAATACTTTATTTCCAACACCTAATGCTAAAGCACCTCCACTAGAACCTTCTCCTATTACAATTGAAATAATTGGAACTTTTAGTTTTGCCATTTCTAGCATAGAACTTGCAATAGCTTCTCCGTTGTCCTCTTTCTTCTGCTCCGATTCCTGGATATGCTCCTTTTGTATCTATAAATGTAATAACTGGTCTATTAAATTTCTCTGCTTGTTTCATAAATCTAATTGCTTTTCTATAACTTTCTGGATTTGGCATACCAAAGTTTCTTTCTATATTCTCTTTAGTAGTCCTTCCTTTTTGTTCTGCAATTACTGTATAATTTTGTTTATCAATTCTCGCTAGCCCACAAACAATTGCTTTATCATCTTTGAAATTTCTATCTCCATGTAATTCCATAAATTCATCAAAAATTTCATCTATATAATCAAGTGATGTTTTTCTTTTTGGATTTCTTGCTATTTCTACTTTTTCCCATGCAGTCATTTTTCGTCCCTCCTTTTATTTATGAAATTTAATTATTCTATATAAAGTATCTTTTAAATCTTTTCTTTCTACTATTTTATCTATAAAACCATGTTCTAACAAAAATTCTGCTGTTTGAAATCCTTCTGGCAAAGATTCTCCAATTGTTTGTTGAATTACTCTTTTACCTGCAAATCCAATCATTGCTCCTGGTTCTGCTAAAACAATATCTGCTATACTTGCAAAAGATGCTGTAACTCCTCCATAAGTTGGATCTGTTAAAACTGATATGTATAATAAACCTGCTTCATTTAATTTTGCAATTGCTGATGTTGTCTTTGCCATTTGCATTAAAGAAATAATTCCTTCTTGCATTCTAGCTCCACCTGAAACGCAAAAAATAATTAATGGTAATTTCAGCTCAATTGCTTTTTCTACTGAATATGTAATTTTTTCTCCAACAACAATCCCCATACTTCCCATTAAAAATCCACTATCCATTACACAAATCACAACATCTTCTCCATTTATTTTTCCGCACGCCACATCCTACTGCTTCTTGTATACCTGTCTTTTCTCTTAATCCTTTTATTTTTTTTGGATAATCTTCTAAATTTAATGGATTAGTTGTATCAATGTCTAAATCAAATCTTTTATAAGATTCTTTATCTAAAATACTTTCTAACCTTTTATTAATATGCATTCTGAAATATGCTCCGCAATTTGGACAAATACTATTATTTTTTCTTACATCTTCTTTATATAAAATTTCTTGACATTTATCACATTTTATCCATTTTCCAACTGGAATGTCTACTTTGTTTTTAATTTTCTTGGCTGTAGGCTCTCTTTTTTTCATTTTGTCTACTATCATATCTTTATTCCTCTTTTTCTAATATTTCTTTTTCAATAAAAGATGTATCAAATTTTCCTCTTAAAAAGTTTGGATTTTTAATTATCTGAAATAAGAAATCAAGGTTAGTATCAATTCCTTCAATTACGGTTTCTTCTAAGGCTCTTTTCATTTTACTAATCGCTTCATTTCTTGTGTCTCCATAAGTAATAATTTTTGCAATCATAGAATCATAATTAGCAGGAATTGTATATCCTTCATAAATTGCTGTATCTATTCTTACTCCATTTCCACCTGGTAAGTTTAATCCTGTTATTTTTCCTGGTGATGGTCTAAATTTTTTTCTTGGATTTTCTGCATTTATTCTACATTCTATACTATGCCCCTTAAATTGTACGTTTTTTTGTTTTATTTTTAATTTTTCTCCAGCCGCTATTTTTATTTGTTCTTTTACTATATCTATTCCTGTTCTCATTTCAGTAATAGGATGTTCCACTTGTATTCTTGTATTCATTTCCATAAAATAAAAATTTTTATCGCTATCTACTAAAAATTCTACTGTTCCACAGCTTGTATATGAAGAAGCTTTTACTGCTTTTATAGCCGCTTCTCCCATTTTATTTCTTAATTTATCATCTAAAATAGTAGATGGTGTTTCTTCTATTACTTTTTGGTTTTTTCTCTGAATAGAACAATCTCTTTCTCCTAAATGAATAACATTGCCATGTTCATCTGCTAGTACTTGAATTTCTACATGTCTTGGATTTTTAATAAATTTTTCAACATAAATTTCGTCATTATTAAAAGATAATTTTGCTTCTTGTTTTACAATGTTGTAATTACTTTCTAATTCTTCTTCTGAATTAACTATACGTATTCCTTTTCCTCCGCCTCCTGCTGATGCTTTTAATAAAATAGGATATCCTATTTTATTTGCTGTTTCAATAATTCCTTTTAAACTTTGTATACTACCATCTGATCCTGGTATTACTGGAACTCCTGCTTTTTTCATTAAGTCTTTTGCATTTGACTTATTTCCCATTAATTCAATTACTTTATAAGAAGGTCCTATAAATTTTATATTAGATTCTTCACATATTTTTGCAAATTGACTATTTTCAGACAAAAAACCAAATCCAGGATGAATACTATCTGCTCCTGTTATATTAGCTGCCTCAATAATATTTTTTAGATTCAAATAACTTTTTCCGTGGTTCAGCAGGTCCAATACAAATAGCTTCATCTGCAAGTCTAGTGTGCATAGCGTCTTTGTCCGCTTCTGAATACACTGCTACTGTTTTTATATTCATTTCTTTACATGCTCTAATAATTCTAACTGCAATCTCTCCTCTATTTGCTACTAATATCTTATTCATTTGGCTAATTCCTTTCTTTATACAACTGCAAAAGTAAGCTCTCCTTTTGCTACTATTTCTCCATTTACAGTTGCAATTGCTTCTCCTATTCCTATTGAACTTTTTTGCTTTATAATTTTAACTTCTAATTTTAATCTATCTCCTGGTACTACTTGCTTTTTAAATTTCATTTTATTGATACCACCAAATAAGGCATTTTTTCCTTTATTTTCTTCTTTACTAAGAATTGCAATTGCTCCTGCTTGTGCTAAACTTTCTGTTATTAATACACCTGGCATAATTGGATTTCCGGGAAAGTGTCCTTTAAAATACCATTCTTCTTCTTTTACATCTTTATAACATATAGCACTTTCTCCTGGTATATATTCTTCTATTTCATCAATCATTAAAAAAGGTTCTCTTTGTGGAATTATACTTTTTATTTTTTCTTTTCCTAACACTTGCTTTGTACTCCTTTTACTTTTTTATTTTAAATAATGGTTTTCCATATTCTACTGCTTCTCCGTCTTGCACTAAAATTTCTGTAATCTCTCCATCAAATTCTGACTCAATTTCATTCATTAATTTCATTGCTTCAACAATGCAAAGTACATCTCCTTTTTTTACTTTTTGACCTATCTCTACATAAGAATTAGCATTAGGAGATGGCTTAGAATAAAATGTTCCAACCATTGGTGATTTTACAATTTCTCCATCTTGTAATTCTTCTTTTTCTGTTACTTCTATCTGTTTTTCATTTTCATTTAACTGTTCGCTTTTTTGAATTACTTGAATCTCTTTTGTACTTTCCTTTTTCATACTAATTTTAGTACCGTCTGGGAAATCTATATCAATTGATGTTAATTTTGAATTTCCCATATCATTCATTAATTGTTTAATTTTCTCGTATTCCATTTTTCTCTCCTATTCTTCATATTCTTTAAATATAACACTTCCATTATGTCCACCAAATCCTAAAGAATTTGACATTACTATTTTTAAATCTTTTTTTCTAATTTCATTTGGTACAATGTCTAAATCACATTCTTCATCTTTTTCTTTATAATTAATTGTTGGTGGAACTATTTTATTTTCTATTGCTTTTATAGAGAATATTGCTTCTATTGCTCCTGCAGCTCCTAATAAATGACCTGTATTACCTTTTGTTGAGCTTACCATAACTTTTTTACTAACATTTTCGCCTAATGCTTTTTTTATTGCCATTGTTTCACACACATCATTTAAATGTGTAGAAGTTCCATGCGCATTAATATAATCAATATCTTCTGGTTTGATATTAGCATCTTCAATAGCTCTTTTAATTGCTCTTGCAGCTCCATCCCCTGTTGGCTCTGGTGAAGTAATATGGTATGCATCAGAGGTCGCTCCATATCCTATTATTTCTGCATAAATTTTTGCTCCTCTTTTTTTTGCATGTTCTAATTCTTCTAAAACAATAACACCTGCTCCTTCTCCCATTACAAATCCATCTCTTTGTTTATCAAAAGGAATACTTGCACGATTTTTATCTTCTGATTTGGATAATGCTTTCATATTTTCAAATCCTGCAATTCCTACTTCACAAATTGAACTTTCTGTTCCTCCAGCTAATATAACATCTTCTGCTCCATATTTTATTGTTCTATATGCTTCACCTATACTATGAGTTGAAGATGCACAAGCTGTGACAATTGATACAGATTCTCCTTTTAAATTTAAATCTATTGCTATATTTCCAGCTGGCATATTAGCAATTGACATAGGAATAAACATTGGAGAAACTCTATTATGTCCCTTTTGTATATTTATTTCACATTGGTTTTGAATTGTTGTTAATCCTCCTATTCCTGAGCTTACAAATACACCTACTTTTTCTAAATCTGTATTTTCTTTTGTTATTTTACTATCTAAAAAAGCTTCTCTTGCAGCTACCATAGCAAATTGAGAACTTCTATCTAATCTTTTTGCCTGTTTTGGTTCAAAATGTTCTAATGGATTGAAATTCTTAACTTCTGCCGCAAGTTTAGTTTTATAGGTACTTGCATCAATTAATGTTATTTTATCTATTCCACATTTTTTGTTTTCAATTCCATTCCATGTTTCTTCTACATTATTTCCAATTGGAGTAATTGCTCCTAATCCTGTTATTACTACTCTTTTTTCCATTGCTTTCTCCTTTCTAAAAACACATTATTACATCAACATTCCACCATCAACTTGAATTACTTGCCCTGTTATATAAGAACTATCTTCTGACACTAAAAATTTAACTACATTTGCAACATCTTTTGCCGTTCCCATTCTTTTTAATGGTATTGTTTTTGCAATTTCGTCTTTTACATTTTCTTTTAATATATTAGTCATATCTGTTTGAATGAATCCTGGTGCAATTGCATTTACTAGTATATTTCTAGATGCAACTTCTTTTGCTAAACTTTTTGTAAAGCCAATAATCCCTGCTTTAGATGCTGCATAATTAGTTTGACCTGCATTTCCAGATATTCCTACAACTGAAGAAACATTAATAATTCTTCCTTTTCTTTCTTTCATCATATAATTTATTACGTTTTTAGTCATATTAAATGTTCCTATCAAATTTACATTTATTACTTCATTAAAATCTTCTGGTTTCATTCTCATAAGTAACATGTCTTTTGTTATACCTGCATTATTAACCAAAACATCAATATGATTCATTCTATTTATTGCTTCTTCTACTAGCTTTTTACAATCTTCAAAGTTAGATACATCTCCTTTTAATAGTAAACATCTATCTCGTTTTTGTTCTATCTCTTTTTTTAACTTCATTAATTCTTCATTTTCAGTTCTATAATTTATTATTATGTCATAATTTTCTTCTGCAAGAGTACATGCTATTTCTTTACCTATTCCTCTTGTTCCACCAGTTATTAAAGCTACTTTGTTCATTTTTATCCTCCTATTAATTTATCTCTTTTAAAGTATTTTCTAATGATTTCACATCACAAATATTATAGATTTTTATTTCTTTTTCTGTTTTTATTCTTTTTACAAAGCCAGATAGTGTCTTACCTGGTCCTATTTCAACAAATGTGTCTATTCCCATTTTTAACATTGTTTCTAGACATTTAGAAAATTTTACTGGTGAAATCATATGTTCTGCTAATATAGCTTTTATATTTTCCTCATCTTTATAAATATCTCCATTAATATTTTTTACTACTTTAGTTTTAAATTTATTAATATTTATTTTTTCTAAATCTTTTCTTAAAGCATTAGAAGCTTCAATTAGCTTTTTAGTATGAAATGGCCCTGATGTTTTTAAAATTCTTACTTTTTTTGCTCCCATTTCTTTTGCTATTATTTCAGCTTGTTCTACTGCAGTTTTTTCTCCTGAAATTACCACCTGTCCTTGTGTATTATAGTTAACAGGTACAACAAATCCATCTACTACTTTTTTACATACCTCTTCAACTTTTTCATCTTCCAATCCTAAGATTGCAGCCATTGCCCAATCTCCTTCTGGAAGTAAGTTTTGCATATATTCTCCTCTTTTTTTCACTAACTCTACTCCATCTTCAAATGAAATACATTTACTATAAATTAGAGCAGTATATTCACCTAAACTAAGTCCTGCTGATATTTCTGCATTAATTCCTTTCTTTTCTAATAGTTTAAGTATTGCTAAACTCATAGTTAAAACAGCAATTTGTGTGTTTTGAGTTTTACTTAATTCTTGTTCTGTTCCATCAAATGTGATTTTTTTTATATCAACACCTGTTATTTTATGTACATTTTCATATATATCTCTTACTTCTTGATAGTTTTCATATAAATCCTTTCCCATTCCTATTGACTGAGCTCCTTGCCCAGGAAATAAAAAACCTATTTTCATTTAATTTCTCCTTACTTTTTAATAATCTTCGATTCTACTTTTAATTTTCTTTTCAAATTCATTACAAAATTCACTAATTATTTTTCTGTTATCAATTTCTATTTCAAATTCTTTTTGTATTGATGTTGCTATTTTTTTTATTTCTTCTTCCATTTCTTCTTGATTAGTGTTAATTCCTATGCCTATAACAATAGATTTTACTTTTTCTCCTTGTAGTTTAGTTTGTGTTAAAATTCCACCTATTTTTTTGTTATTAAATATAATATCATTTGGCTTTTTTATTTTTAGATTAATATTGTATACTCTTTTAAAAACATCTAATATTACCTCAGCAATTTCAATTGTAATTCCTTCTAATCTTTCTATTTTACAATTTGCTTCTATAAAAAATGAAAATGCTAAATTACCTTTTCTTGATGTATACCACTTTCTTCCATGTGTTCCGTTTTCCAGCTGTTTGTTTTTCTGCCATTACAATCGTTCCATTTTTTATAATATTTTTTTCTATCATTCTCCAAATTTCTGATTGTGTAGAATCAATATTTTTATAAAAAAATATATTTCTTCCTAAAAATTCTGTTTCTAAATTTTCTAATTTCATTATTTTTTCCTTTTATTTTTCTTCCTTAATAAGTTTTAAATTTTCATGTCTTTTTATTTTATTTGTTGTTGTTTTTATTAAAGGTTCTTGACTTACAATAATTCCTCTTATTGCTTTATATCTAGGCATTTTATTATTAATTTCTTTTATTTTATCATTTAGTATACTATTTATTTCTTTCTCTCCTTCAGCTTGATACTTTTCTTTCATAGTTGCTTTATCATAAACAATTTTGCTATAAATTTTTATATCATTTTTATCTTCTGACATTTGTTTTCCAAAAATAAATGATTCTATTACACCATCTATTTGGTTTATTAGTCCTTCTATTTCTTCCGGAAAAATATTTTTACCGTTTTTTAAAACAATTACGCTTTTTCTTCTTCCACAAATAAATATATATCCCTCAGAATCAATTTTAGCTAAATCTCCTGTATAAAACCATCCATCTTTTATTGCATTTTTAGTTGCTTCTTCATCTTCATAATATCCAATCATTATACTTGGACCTTTTACTATTAGCTCTCCCATTCCATTTTCGTCTACATCTACTAATTTTGCTTCTACACTTGGAACTGTTTTTCCAATAGATCCTACTTTATATGCTTTTTTTGTTCCTACTGCTACTACTGGAGATGTTTCTGTTAGTCCATATCCTTGAACTAAATTTAGCCCAAGTTTTCTATATCTTTCTTCTATTTCTGAATTTAGACTTGCAGCACCACTAATCATTAATTTCATATTTCCGCCTAGCATATCGTGTATTTCTTTAAATGCTTTCTTTTTTTCTTCCATAGATAAATTCTTACATAGTTCTTCTTTTTCTAATATTTCTTGTAATTTTCCCTGCTTTTCTAATTGCTTTCTTATATTTTTAAAAATTCCTTCATATATTGCTGGCACAGATGCCATAACTGAAACTTTGTGTTCTTTTATATCTTCTACCATATGGCGAATTCCTCTGCAAAATACAGTTTGTGCTCCTGTATATAAAGATAATAAAAATCCTACTGTACATTCAAAAACATGATGAAGTGGTAAAAAAGATAAAAATGTGTCTTGGCTGTTTACATCTAATACTGACGCAATATCCATTAAATTTGAGCATATGTTTTTATGTGATAATGCTACAATTTTGGATGCTGATGTTGTTCCTGATGTAAATAACATTATGCTCATTTTTTCTGGATCGATTTTAGCATTTTCAAATTCTTTATTTCCGTTTTTTATTAATTTTTTTCCTTCTTCTATTAATTGCTTTTGAGAATAAATATCTTTTTTGTTTTTTTCTAAATCCATTGATATTAAATATTTTAATGTATTATCTTTGTTGTCTTTTATTTGTTTTAATGCTTTCTCGTATTTTTTTGAATAGAAAATAGCTTCTACTTTAGAACGTTTAATTAAATTTTCTAATTCATTTTCTGGAAGAGATTTGTCAAGTGGAACTACTATTCCAGTTCCACATACAATTGATAAATATGCTAATTCCCATTCATATCGGTTTTCTCCAATTACAGCTATTCTTTTTTCTTTTAATCCCATATTTATTAACGATGTTCCTAGATAATTTACCATTTGTCTTATTTCTTTATGGGTTATTATTTTATATGTTTCGTTTTCTTCTTTTATTTTATATGCTGGGTTTGAGGCATATATTTTTTCGGTTTTTATTAACATGTCTTTTAAATCTGTTATTTTTATGTTTTGTTTATCTCTTTTGTTCATGGTTTCTCCTAATCTTTTTTTTCTATTTTATATCATTTTTCTCTAGAAAATGTCATTATACTGATAGGTCAGTATAAAAGATAGGTTTTAATTTATTTATAGAATTTCTAGAGTAAAAATAAAAGTAGCATGTACAATGCTACTCTCACTTTAGTATATTCCATTTGATTATTTTATTTTCCATTTTTGTAATGTATTATTCCATTCTAATGATATATCAGATTTTAGATAAACTATAGGTCGAACACCAAAATCATCATAGCTATATTCAGTACCAGAAGAAAAATATATTCCTCTATTATAAACTTTACCATCGTTTACACGACGAAGTCCCCAATTCACACCATTGGTAACTGTATTAGCGCTTTCTGATGCAAGCCAGTATCTTGGTTGCGTTCCTGTTCCTACAAAAGATATTTCATAACTATCTGTATTAACAGCATATTTACCAAATAATATTTGATATATAGTATTATATACTCCATTTTCATCTACTCCTTGAGTAGGTTTCTCTTGTTTAGTATTTAATGTTGTTGGATTATAATAATAATACGTACTTGTTATTTGTGTACTTCCTGACGTTAATGTTTTAAAGGTTTTATTTGATTTATCATAATAATTCAATGTACTTTGTGTTCCACTCCATTTTTTTCCATTTGTTGTTCTTGATGATAATTTAGTCTCTCCTTCTTTTGTATATGTTACTTTATTTCCATATTCATTGAAATTACCTTCTTCACATTTTGCTTTTGCTGGATCATATCCTGTTATTTCATTTATATCTTCTGCTGTTATACTTGTTGCTTTTTCTGCTCCTTTTCCATGTCCAAATATTGCGCTTATTTTATTTAATTCTTCTATTCCATTTATACATCCTTTTTTTCCTTTTAATGTGTAATACGTTCTACTACCATTTGTATAATTACCTGCTCCAACAAATTCTCCTGATATTAATCTTAACTTTCCTTTTGATACGCCTAATATTCTCCATCCATATTCTGCATTTTTATATGTTTCTGCATTAAATTCTTGATCACTATCTGCTCCTGTTTTATCTGCTGTTGATGTATATGTCAAATCACTTGCATTTGCTTCTAATGTTGGATCATAATCTACATAGTCTCCTACTTTTAATGTTTGTTTTGTTTCTATGTTTGTTATTGTGTCTCCTTTTTGCTTCCAAGTTACTTTTGTTATTGTCTCTCCATCAAAATAGTATTCTTTTTCGGTTTTATCAAATTTTATTATCCAATCTCCTTCTTTTCCTGTTACAGTTGCTTCTGATACTTCAAAATTTACTTTTTCTCCTGTTTGATCTGCCATTAAATATTCTGTATATCCTATTTCAATTTGCTCCTCTTCATCTTTCTCATTTGTTATTGTTTTCGCTTCATTTGCTTTTGTTAATATCCCATTGTCTCCTGTTAATGTAGCAATCGTTACTCCAGCTAATATTAAAAGCACAATTATGGTTATCACTAAAGCTATTAATGTTATTCCTTTCACATTTTTAACTTTTGTTTTCATTTGAATTTTCCTCCTTTAATATGGTATTTGGAAAATAATATAATCATCCATGATTTTTTTACTTAATTCCCCATCCTACATTAGAATCTGTTCCATCTCCTGTATCAGTATCTATCTTGTCAGCTTGTATATTAACTACAGGACGAACACTCCTACTTTCTACACTTGGCAAAAAGCCACTCGTATAAAATAAGTATGGACCACCTACTCTACCTTCACGCACACCTCTCAATCCAAAAACAGCATAAGATTCTCTTGGTGCATGGGCAAATCGAGAAGCTAGCCAATATCTACCATTTCCTTTGTTGCACAATAGATTGTAATATATTTCACTATCTGTTTCAGAAAAATTTGTTGAAGTTTCTTTAAATGCTGTTTTCATTGCCTCTGCATCTCTATCCCATAATGTTTGAGTTATCGTTTTACTTTCTACATCTGACAATTCTTTTTCAATCGATATTAAATTTCTACTTTCACTTTCTTTTTCAACGCCATTATCATTTTGCCATTGAGCTGGAAATTTTTTTGCTGTATCATATGTAAACGAACTTCCCCATTTCGTTCCTGTTTTAGATTCATATCCTTTATAGGTATCTTCTGATTTTAATTTATCTTGAATATCTTCAATATTTAAGCTGCGTGCTGTAGTTCCTTTATCTAAATTACTGTATAAGTTATTGCACATGTCATTTAATAGATAAACTCCATTATTATACCCTGTAGCACCTAAAAAATAAACTTCATGAGATGTTGGTTTATTACTTATTAAATCTACTGTTCCATCTTCATTTATATTTAATATTCTCCATCCTAAATTTTCTGTAGTATATTCTTGATTATCTGTATAACCTGAATATGTCTTAGATATAGTGTATGTTTTACTTTTTGGTTTGTAATTTACATAATCTCCTATTTTGATTTTTTCTTTAAATTGAATTGTTCTACTTCCTATAGTTATTTGACCTACATCATTAATAGTTTTCCTTTCTTTTTCTGTTATTAATTTTTGTTTTTCTAAATCATCTAACAATTCTTGTAAACCTTGAGATGTCCCACCTTCTGAATATCTTTCTGTTTTTTTATTTATCTTCCATAATTCCACTGCTTCTTCTACACTTGCACCTCTTGTTTCTTCTTTTGCATCATTTGATTTTTTTAATATTCCATTGTCTCCTGTTAATGTGGCAATCGTTACTCCAGCTAATATTAAAAGCACAATTATGGTTATCACTAAAGCTATTAATGTTATACCTTTTTCTCTTCTTCCTTTAAAATTTAATTTCATTTGTTTTTTACCCCTTTCTTTCGTTTTCTTTTTTATTATACTTAAACTTTTACTTTTTGACAATACATTTTTAATATTAATATACAATCATATAAACAGCATCATCTTTAAATTTTATCTGTTCAGTCGAAAAAGCTTTATAATCTTCATTTTGACTACGCATATATTCTCTATCATTACCTTCCATCAAAATAGATGTATCAAAATCAACCAATTCAAAATCTCTTTCACAATAATAATCCATTGCATATAATATACTCCATGAACAAGCCAATTTTCTTTCAGTTAATGATTGCATAGGTTGTATTCCTACAGCAAATTGTTGTGGATTTAAATCATATTTATATCCAAATTTAGTTACTTTTATCCCTGTATTTTTCTCATATTCTTCTATCAAATATCTTATTTGCATTCCATCATTTTCGTCAACTTTGTTTGCAGCTATATGTTCTGTTGAATTTATCACAATAAAACTAGCATTTAAAATAAATATACATATAACTACTATACTTATTATTTTCTGCTTATATTTTACTTCATCATCTTTTAAATTAACAATTAAAAATAACAATGAAATTCCAAATATCATCATAACTGGTATGCTAAGTCTACCACATACTGCAGCAGTAACTACAAATAAAGGCAACACAACACTTAGTACTGCTATAATAACTAGAACAATATAATTTAATATTGTCTGTAATTTTGCCTTTGTTATTATTAACAAAATTAGTGTTATTATTGGACATATTAGTATACTATATTTAGGAAACATACTTATGCAGTTAATTAATATATCTTTAGAATAATATAATACCAAATTTAGTTTTCTTCTAAATACTCTTGCATTATTTATTATCATAAAACTTTGCTTGTCTTGTCCAAAAATATCTCCACATACTTTAACAATTACATAACTTATTGCTAATGCTATAATAGTTATTCCTACTAATTTCGCAAAATCTTTTAAAGCATCTTTTAGGGATATTTTTATTTTCTTTTTATCTTTTATTTGTTTTAACATTATTACTAATATTGCAAGTATAGGGAATATATTTAACTCTCCCTGATATGAAAGTCCTGTAAGTAATAAAAATATACCTGTTTTTAAATATTTATATTTGCTGTCACTTACAAAATTTTTTATTGCTAATACTGTAAATAACATTCCAAGACACATAACTGCAGATTCTGGAAATAATAAATATTCTAATGTATATTGGTTTAATATTAATACAAATGAAGCAAGATATATAAGTATTTCCTTCTTTTTATTTTCAGGTTTTATTATGTCTATAAATATCTTAGAAATTATATATATTGATATAGCTAAAAATATCATTCCTAAAAAGTCCATCGCAATTATATACGCTGGTATTGGTAAATGTAAAATTCCACCCAAATAACAAAATAATGTAGAAATTAATCTTCCATCTTTCAAAAAATATTCACTAGGGTAATTGAAATATCCTAATTGATATAATACATATGTATCTGAAGAATAATGCATTTGTAAAAAGTTTATACAAATTATCATTATAGTTCCAAGTATACCTAACAGTACATAAACTTCCTTTTTATTAATTTTCTTTTTCATTTTATCCTCCGTATTTATAGTGTTTATTATTTTACCTAAAGTGAAATATTTAATATTCTAGGAACAAATATTACAAGTCCTATTATAGCAGCTCCAATGGCAACAACTAACACTGCTCCTGCTGATACATCTTTTGCTATTTTTGCCTTTTCATTTTTTTCTGGCATAACCATATCAACTATTGTTTCAATTGATGTATTAAATAGCTCACTTCCAATAACTATTGCAAATAAAATAATACAAATTATCCACTCTGATTTATTAATTTTTAGTATAATACCTGCAATTATAACCAATATCATTATAAAAATATGTATTTTCATATTTCTTTCTGTTTTAAATGATGTCCATATTCCTTCTATTGCATATTTAAAGCTGTTTCTTATCTTTTTCATTTTCCTCATTTTTTCTACTCTCTCCTATGAATCTTTTTATAATACTTGTATATATTACTAAATAAGAAATAGATATAGTAAATCCTGCTAACACGTCACTTGCATAATGTACACCTAGATAAATTCTACTTATTCCTATAGTGCAAATTATTATGGATAAGCTTATTATCAAAGTCCATTTTATTTTACTATTTTTTACTAACTTATAAATTAAATATATTAAAAAACCATAAAAAGCCATGCTTACCATAGAGTGTCCTGAAGGAAAACTATACCCCGTTTCAGTAATTAACCTGAATTCATTTGGTCTTGGTCTTTGTACAACATTTTTCAATATTATATTTAATACTGTGCTAATAAGTAAATTTATCATAACAGCTATTCCTATTTTTTTATTTTTTAGTACTACTAGCAAAATAATTGTAATTGATATCAGACTAATAGCTCCCCCTAAATTAGTAATAATTTTCGCAATTGGTGTAACAAAATCTGAAATAAGATAAGTTGAAATAAAATTATATGTAATTATATCTAGTTTCATAATCTCTTTTTCAAATACATCTTCAACTAAGTCTAAAAATATAATAGTACATAAAAATAATAATATCCATTTTAAATTTTTCTTGATAAATTCGCCAATTCTTTTTACTTTTTGCATAATGTTGAATTCCTTTTCTTTTTAATTATATTAATTTTATTCTATTTTCATAAAAATGTCTACTATTTTATATTCTTCTGAATCTACTTTTCCCTCTAGATATTTTCCTATTTCTTTATTTTTTATTAAATTTTCTTTTTTTTGTTTCTTTAACTTTTTTATATTAAATTCTAATTTAGATGCTAGTGACTTGTTTTCTGCTACCCAAAGTGCTTCTAGCTTTTTAGCTGAATGTGTAAGTGTATATTTAGCACATCTTTTCTCTTTGTTAAAGTGTTCTTTCATTCTTCTTGATATATCTGTTGTAATTCCAGTATAAATCGAATTATCTTTGCATCTTAACATATATATGTAATACATTTTAATTTCCTACCTTTTTTCTGTAATAGTTATACCATTAAATTTCTTATTTTGTAAATAGTCTTTTTTCTTTTTTTAATCTTTTGTTTATTAGTTATTTTTGTGTTATACTATTATTGGTGATAGTTTTGAAAATATTATTTAAAAATACAACAAAATATAGTAAATCGATTTATACTAAATTTTTGCAATTTCATAAAAAACAATATGGGCTAAAATACTCCTTGTATACTGCTTTGATAAGCTTTTTACTTTTATTTTGTATTATTGTACAATTAAAAGTTCATAATATAGCACTAATAGTTGTATTTTGTACTATTATCGTGTGCTTTTTCCTATGGAGATATGTCCGTCCAATTACTGAAGTAAATAAAGAATTTCAAAGTCAAAAAATTCAAAGTGAAGAAGAATTTACTTTTATTTTTTATGAAAAATGTATTAAAATATCAGGAAAATCGAAAGCTTACTCTTTAAAATATTATCAATTATATAAAATATTTGAAACTGATTCATTTTTTTATCTTTATATTGATAGTAAACATTCTCTATTACTTGATAAAAATTCATTTTTAATTGGTTCTTCAAATGATTTTTCTAATTTCATTCATAAAAAATGTTGGTATAAATTTAAAAAAGTCAAATAAATTCTGTATCTTGTTTAGATACAGAATTTATTTATTATCTTTTTATTTTATTAGTTGTAGTTTTTTCAAATTCTTCTTTTCTTATTTCTATATCAGAAATACGTTTATACATTGGAAGTTCTTTGCAAACATTTTGAATATCTTCTTTTAATTTTGCTTCTACATTGTTTATTTCTAATTCTTTTACTTTTTCTTCATTTAAAAATACTTCTGCTATAAGTGCTACTTCTTGTCCTATTTTATTTTTCTTTCCTTTTACAACAACTTCTTGAACATATGGAATTCCTAATATATAATTTTCTATTTCTTCTGGATAAACATTTTTTCCATTGTCTAATACAATTAAATTTTTCTTTCTTCCATTTATTACAAGCTGGCCTTTTTTATTTACATGTCCATAATCTTCTGTATTAAACCATCCATCTTTTAAAACTCTATTTGTTTTCTCTGGTTCTTTGTAATATCCTTTCATTACAATATCACCTTTTACACAAATTTCTCCGTCTCCGTCTGCTGTTACATTTTCTAATTTTACTTCACAACATGGTAAAATTACTCCTACTGTTGAACTATCATTAAATTGTAATCTATTAACACTTACTAATGGTGAACATTCTGTTATTCCATATCCATTTAATAAAGTAATTCCTATATCATTAAAGAATTTTCCTATTTCTGGTCTAATTGGAGCTCCTCCACATATAATTTCTCTTAAATTTCCACCAAAAGCTTGGTGAATAGATTTAAATAATGTTCCTCTTAAATCTATTCCTATTTTTCTTAAAGCATTACTAATAGGTATCATCTTTTTCAAAGCCTTATCTTTTCCTGTTTTTTGAGCATTGTTCCAAATGTTTTTATAAAATACTTCTGTGAATGCTGGTACTAAATAAATATAATCCGGTTTATATAATTGTAAATTTTTTAGTACATTTTTCAAACTATCATTAATACATATACATGAATGTTTATGTAATGCTACCAATATTCCTGCTACTGCTTCATATGTATGATGATATGGTAAAACTGATAAGCATTTTGTATTTATATCTGCTACTTGAAGTCCATAATATACTACACTTATTAGATTATGTTCTGTTAGCATAACACCTTTTGGATCTCCTGTAGTTCCTGAAGTATAAACCAAAAGTTTTAGATTGTTTTCATTGTCATGTAAATCTATATATTTTTTATTTCCATTTTCTAATGCTTTTTTTCCAGTTTCTTTAAACATATCATATGATAAAACATTTTCTTCGCTTTCTTTTCTATTTAATCCAATAAAAAATTTGACTTTTGGTACTTCTTTTTTTATTTCTGGAATCCATTGTTCATATTTTTTAGAATAGAATAATACTTCACTGTCACTATGTTTTAAAACATTTATAATTCCTTTTAAATTAAGTTCTCTGTCAATTGGCACAAATACTCCTGTACTTTTTAATACTGTTAAATATACTGTTAACCATTTATAACTGTTTTCTCCTATAATGGCTATATGTTTGTCTTGCATTCCAATTTCAGTAATAGCTGTTCCTAGTTCTTCTGTATCTTTGACAAATTCTTTATATGTTACTTTTATGTTTTTATTTTTATCGTTTTCGTCTTTGTATTCAAATGCGATTTTGTCGCCTGCTTCTTTTATAGCTAGATTTAACATTTCTTTTATTGATGTTACTTTTTGAACTTCATTTAATTTCATTTTATTATTCATTCTTCAAAATCCTTTCTATCTAGTAATGTTCATATTTTACTGATTGAATTATATCATATATAATTCAAAAAGCAATTATTTACCATTTATTTTTATTTGTTTTTTGCAAATAATTTTAATTTGTGTATTTAGTTTTTTTAATAGCAAGCTTTAACATATACTAATTTAAAGAAAAATGGTTTGATTGGAGTGAAAAATAGAAATGTTTAGATAAGAGAATGAGAAATATTCACGGATTATAATCTTTTTTATTAATTATTCGGCTTCCTACATAAGCAAAGAAATTCTAAAATTATTTGATGGCACCCTTCCATTGTTCTTCGAAAATGGACTCTTTCCATAAAATAATTTAAGAATTTCTAAGCTTATTCCAGTCACACAAATAATTAATAAAAAAGATTATACTAAGATTTTAGGCCTGAGTGTGAAGGAGCCTTGTTCTCTTATCTTAACAGTTCTTTTTGAACGAAATGAATAAATTTTTCTTTAAATTAGTATCTGCTAAAGCTTTCTCTCCAAAAAAAATTAAAATCTCGAAATAAAAACAAATAAATGTTTGACTTTTGATTTTTTTGTGATATAATATGTACAAATGTTTGGTATATGGTGATAAAAAATGGAAATTATGGACAAATTAAAAATTCTTGCAGATTCTGCAAAATACGACGCTTCTTGTAGTTCAAGCGGAAGCTCTAGAAAGAATAAAAATAATGGTATAGGAAATGGAAATGTTGCTGGTGTATGTCATAGTTGGGGTGCTGACGGACGTTGCATCTCTTTACTAAAAATATTATTTAGTAATTGTTGCATGTATGATTGTAAATATTGTATTAATCGTTCAAGCAACTCTGTAAAACGTGCTACATTCACTCCACAAGAAGTTGCCGATTTAACTATAAATTTTTACAAAAGAAATTATATTGAAGGATTATTTCTAAGTTCCGCAGTTATTAAATCTCCTGATTATACAATGGAAATGTTAATTTCTACTGTTTCTATTCTAAGAAACACATATAATTTCAATGGATATATTCACTGCAAAACCATTCCTGGTTGTAGCAAAGAATTAATAGATATTTTAGGAAAATTAGTTGATAGAATGAGTATTAATATTGAACTTCCTTCTAATGATAGTTTAAAATTATTAGCTCCTCAAAAACAAAAAGATGGAATATTAATGCCTATGACACATCTTTCAAATGGAATTAAGCAAAACAAACTAGATAAAAATAGATTTAAACCAAACTTCGTTCCAGCAGGTCAAACAACTCAATTAATTGTAGGAGCTACTCCTGAAAGTGATTTAAAGATTTTAAAACTTTCTGAAGGTCTTTACCAAAAATTAAGTTTAAAAAGAGTATACTATTCTGCTTATGTTAGTATAAATAACGATAAAAATTTACCTTCTTTAGACTCTCCTCCATTACTTCGTGAAAATAGACTATATCAAGCTGATTGGTTACTTCGCTTTTATGGATTTAAAGCAAATGAATTACTAGATGAAAAGCATCCTAATTTCAATAATATATTAGACCCTAAATGCGATTGGGCACTTCGTCACATGGATCAATTTCCTATAGAAATTAATAATGCTGATTATTTTACTTTGCTTCGAATTCCTGGAATTGGAGTAATATCTGCAAAAAAAATAATTCGTGCTAGACGAGCATTTTTATTAAATTTTGACTCTTTAAAAAAGCTAGGTGTTGTTTTGAAACGAGCCAAATACTTTATTACTTGTAAAGGAAAGTATTTTGATAAAATATCACAATTTAATAAAAATTTAATTGAGACAAGTTTAATTTTTCAGGAACGTAATTCTGTTAATTGTAAACAATATGAACAATTGTCTCTTTTCGATAAATTACAACCAACTAAGGAGGATAAAATAAAATGTCTAACTGGAAGCTTATAAACAAAACTTATTTATATGATGGAACTTTTTATGGATTACTTACTATTGTATTTGATAGTTATATTCACAAAACACTTCCACAAAAAATTTATAACAAAGATACTTATATTTATAATTTTTTAGATAAAACTATAGAAATTACCACTGATTTTGATAAATCTCAAAGAGTTTTTAATGGTATTGAAAAAAATATTGGATATAAAGCTTTATACAATAGTTATTATGCTTTTTTATCAAACGAAGAAAATAAAGAAATATATATTTTAAAATATTTATGTGATGGATTTGATATAGGGCCTAAAATTAACGACAATCTTACTACTTCTTATGTTTTTAAAACAATAAATATGAGAAAACGTGCACTGGCAGAATGTCATAAATTTAAAGGACTACTTAGATTTCAAGAAATTAGTGATAATTTATGCTATGCTTCTATCCATCCTGATAATAATATTTTAGAACCTTTAGGTCATCATTTTATTAATCGCTTGTCTAGTATAAATTTTATAATTCATGATAAAAATAGAAATATTTGCTTTGTTTATAATAATAAAAATTATAAAATTATCAATGGCACGTATATAAACATTCCTGAATTTACAGAAAATGAAAAAATGTATCAGGAACTTTGGAAAATGTTTTTTAAGACAATTTCTATTAAAGAAAGAAAAAATCCTAGATGTCAAATGCAATTTATGCCTAAAAAATATTGGAAAGATTTAATTGAAGAACCAGATTAAACTAATAAACCAGAAACAACTTACAAAAATAAGTTTTTTCTGGTTTATTAATTTTTTATAGCCTCATCTTATTATTGCTCTTTAAGATTTAAACAATTTTCAAGATTTTCAAAACTTGCATCATTTTTTGTTAAAGTAATATCAAAACTGTTTTTATATTTTTCTAAATTATTTTTTATATTTTCATTTAAAAATCCTACTAATATTGTTTCATCCCATTGTTCTTCTGGAACCATTTTTTTATCTTCTATTGCATCTCCTATCAATACTTTATTCTTTTTCAAATTTAGCTTTTCTTGTAACTCATCAGGAATATGATTTTTCATATTTTTATTTAATGAATGTATTAATTCTCCTGTAAATTCTAACATTTTTCCATCTTTATCAAAACTAATAAAATTACTAATAATAAATATATTGTCGTAATAACATTTGTTTTCTTTTAAAAATATCTCTATTACATTTCCTATTCCTGCCGATAAAATTATTACTGGTATATTATATTTGTTCATATGTGCTAAAAATTCTTTTGCTCCACTTCTAAAAATAAGGTTGCTTTTTTCTATTGATTTTTCCAATTTATCTTTTGTTAAGTGATATTCATAATACAAATTCATACACTCTTGATACCAATTTTCCATAGCCTTATTCTTTTCCTCAAATGTTATTTGATAATTTAGTTCTATTGGTCGATATTTTTTATATAAATTTGATAATTTAGTTTCAAATTCTTTTCCTAGCATTTTGCCAGTTGCATCCCATGAATCTTCGCTTTCTGTTGCAGTTATTGTTTTATCAAAGTCTATTGCAACATACATATTGGTTTTATCTAATTTTATTTTATCTAATTTTACTTTTTTTATATATTTCATATATCATTCTCCTTGTTTTCAAATTTTACTATAAAATAATTAAAAAAACAAGTTTTTAAATATTTCATATATTTTATTGTCGTCTTTTTTCTCTTATGATATAATAATCTAAAATTTTATAGTAATTGGAGAAAAAATATGAAGGACTTTTTTATTATATTAATTATGAAAATATTAAATCTTATTTTAAAGATTTTTGGAAAACATGGCGGGAATTTTCTAGGAAAAATTGCTTATGATTGGGATTCCAACATATTCAAATATTTCAAGGTTAATTGTCCTGTAATTGCTGTAACAGCAACTAATGGTAAAACTATGACAAACAATGCAATTGGCTATACCTTAAAAACAGCTGGTAAGAAAGTAATTAGCAATACTGAAGGCAATAACATGGAAACTGGAATTCTTTCTACTATTTTAAAAAATTGTACTTTAACTCGGAAAAATAAAAGCTGATTTTTTAGTTTTTGAAGTAGATGAAGGATATGTTCCTATTGTATTTAAAGACTTTAGACTAGATACTTTAGTTGTTCTTGATTTCTTCAGAGATCAATTAGATAGAAATGGTGAAGTAGAATCACTAATTCTAAGAATTAATGATTTCTTAAAAACTTATACAGGTAATTTGGTATTAAATAACGACGATCCAAATGTTTCAAGGCTAGGAAAAGCAAATCCAGATAACAAAAATGTTTACTATTTTAGTGTAGAAAAATATAAATATGCAACAGAAAATTTAAAAGAAGCTGGCGAAGGAAAATTCTGTCCTTTTTGCAATACTCGTATAGAATATGAATATTATCAGTATTCTCATATCGGAAAATTCAGATGTCCAAACTGTGATTATGGTAATAATGAAATTTATAAACTAGCAACTGATGTAGATTTAAAACATAGAACATTTAAAGTGGATAATATTTCTTACAAAGTTAGATTTAACAGTATTTATAATATTTATAATTTTGTAGCTGTTATATCATGTGTTAGCCTATATCAAATTGACCCAAAAATAATACAAGAAGCTCTTTCAAAATTCGTATTAAATAATGGTAGATTAGAAGAAGTTCAAATAAATGATGTTTCTACTATTATAAATTTAGCAAAAAATCCTACTGGAGCAAATGTAAGCCTTAGAATTCTAAATGAAGATGATGATGAAAAAGAATTATTATTTGTTTTAAATGATAATATTGCAGATGGTTTTGATGTATCATGGATATGGGATATTAATTTTGACAACTTAACGAATGTTTCAAGAATTGTAACATCTGGAACACGCGCCTATGATATAGCCATAAGAATAAAAACATCTGGATTTTCTCCAGACAAAATAGAAGCTTATCTAGACTTACATGAAGCAATACAAAACTTATATAAAACCAACACAAAAAAATACATTATAGCCAATTACACAGCTTTACAGCCTACTAGACATGAATTAGGACTTTAGAGGGACAGGTCTTAAATGTCCCATATTTTTCGAGACTATATGGGACATTTGAGACCTGTCCCTAGTGTCTCAAAGGGAGGAAATTTATGAAAGAATTGAAAATATTATATTTATATCCAGATATTTTAGAGTTGTATGGAGATTTTGGTAATATTCAAGTATTACGCTACCGCTTAGAGCAACGCGGAATTAAAGCTACAATTGTGCCTTATTCTATTGGTGATGCTTCACCTGATTTTAATGATTTTGATTTAGTTTTTGCAGGTGGTGGTGCTGATCAAGAACAAGGTATTTTGTCAGAAGATTTGCTAAAATATAAAGAAAATATAAAGGATGCTGTAAATAATGGTGTTTTCTTTCTTTTAATTTGTGGCTCTTACCAATTATTTGGTAAATATTATAAAGGCGTTGAAGGTAATATTATTCCTGGTTTAGAAGTTTTTGATTATTATACAGAGGCTCTTGCAGATAGAAAAAAACGTTGCATTGGTAATGTTGTTATTAATGTTAATTTAAACGGAAAAGATACTAAGATAATAGGTTTTGGTAATCATCGGTGGACAAACATTTAATGTAAAAACTCCTTTTGGAGATGTTCTTTTTGGAAATGGAAATAAATTTGGAGATTCGAAAGAAGGATTCTTTTTAGATAATATAATTGCAACATATCTACACGGTCCTCTTCTTTCTAAAAATCCTGAACTTACTGATTATATTATTAAATATTGCCTAGATAGAAAATATAATGAAGATATCGTTTTAGAACCTTTAAATGACGAATTTGAAAACAAATGTAGAGAACAGTTATTAAACAGATTTTTATCTGTTTCTTAATAATTTTATAAAAACATTTTTATTTTTGATTTTTCTTTTACATATTTTATGTAATTTAGTAAATACTACTATAAGATAATTTATTTAAAATTTAAATGGTACTTATAATACCTAGATTGGAGTATGTTATATGGAAAATCAAAATTTAAACATTCTTGATGAAGTTAACAAAGGTGCTACTATGGGAATGGATGCTATTTTTTTTGTATCAGATAAAGTGGTAGATTCAAAATTTAAAGGGGTTTTAGATACAGAGTATAATAAATACAAAAAAATTTCACAAAGAGTTAATGATTTGTATGATAATTATAGTGATAAAGAACCTCATGAAACTAATGCTATGAATAAAATGATGACTTGGTATGGTATTCAAATGAAAACTATGGTAGATGATAGTACTTCTAAAATTTCAGAATTATTAATGCAAGGAACTAATATGGGAATTATTGAAGGTAGACGTTTATTAAATCAAAATTCAGATATTGCTCCAGATGTGCATAATATTCTAAATGATTTCGTTACTATGCAAGAAGATAGTGTTGAAACTTTAAAAAAATATTTATAAATATATATTTTATATATAAAAAACGCTTAAAACATGTTAATTTATAACTTTTAGATTAAATCAACTTAACATTTTAAGCGTTTTTTATGTATCACAAATCATTATTCATTATTACAATAACTCGTTTACTTTTTATTATTAATTATATACTTAGATTAATAATCTATTTTTTAAAAAATTTACCAAAGAACCCTTTTGACATTTTTTCATCATTTTTACTAGATGCTTTTTTTCTACTTTTTTCAATTATTGCGTCAATATCATCCTCTATTACTTCGTTTTGTTCTTCTTCGCCTTCATCTTCTTCTGTTTCTTCGTAATCATTATCATTTTCTTCATCTTCATAATAATCTACATCTTCATCGTCTTGATATTCTTCTTCGTAATATTCATCTTCTTCACTCTCATCATACTGCTCTTCATAATCGTTATCTTCTTCAAATTCATCGTCATACTCTTCTTCGTCGTATTCCTCATCAATATATTCATTTTCTGCTTCGTTTATAATTTCGTCTTCTTGTTCTATTTCTTCTTCATTTCCTGGCAATATCATATCTTCTATTTCTTCTATCCTATATTCTGACAAGTCTTTATTAAATTTTTCGCTTACCTCTTCTTGAAATACTTTATAAATATTTTTTATTCCTTCTATTCTCCAGTAATTAGAATTTATAACTGTTCCCATATTTATCTTTATATTTGTAACTTCTTCTTCAAAGTCTTTTTCATTTTCTTCTATTTCTTTTAAGTAATTTTTATTATATAGTTCTTTATATGCCTTTTTAGTTGATTTTCCTGTAGTTTCTTTAAGAATTAACTCATATAGATTTCCTATTTGTGAAATATCTGCATCAAAATTCTTACATGCTTCTTCCATTAATTTCTCATGTGTTTTTTTACCATTAATAGCCGTCATTCTTTCATTATCTAAAAAGCCTATTATATATTCTTTATATGCGTTTAAAAAGGCTAATTTTACACTAACATCTCTTAAGAGTTTTTCAGCTTTATTTAGTTTTATATTTTCATTATTTATTTCATTTAAAGTTTTCTTTGTTCTTTCATAAATACTAATATATAAATTTGCTTCTTGAACTGCAATATTCATTCTTATATCTACTGCTTTTTCTATTACTTGAGGACTAAATTGAATTTTTTCACTTTTACCATTTCTTATCATTATTTGAATTATTTCTTTTTTATGTTTTTCTTTATCTGAATTTATGAAGTTTTTCATTTCTTGAACATCTCTTGGATTAATTAATTCAAACATTTTATTTGCATATTCAATATTATTCCTATGATTTGACTCTGCTGATCTTCTAACTCTTGCATATTTATTTCTTTCCTTTTGTCTTTCAATAAATATAACCATTGCTTTTACATAATCTTCTCTTAATTTTTTTAGCTTTTCATTGTTTTCTTCCAATACATCTTCTATTTTTTTTAGTTTATTATCTAATGTATTTGGATTTTCACCTAAATCATTAAAAAGCCTATTTCGTTCATTTTCCATTTCTAAGTTTGATTCGTGAATCTCAGATTGTTCTTTTTGAATTTTTTCCATTTCTACAGCTATTTCATCAAACTTTCTAATTACTTTTTCTTCTTCTTCAATTATTCTTTGATATTCTTTCAATTCTTCAATAATTCTAGTGTAATTTCCATAATTTGTTTTTAAGTTATTTTCTTTATTTTCTCCGAAAATTTTATCAAAATATCTTTCTAAAACAATTGCGCTTCTTTCATACATTATGGAACCCTCCAAATTTCTACTTTTTTTATTATTATATACAAAACATTATAAAAAGTCTAGCTTTACCTAGACTTTTTTATATTACTTCTCTTTTTTCTTTATAATAATACTTCTTCTTGCAGATTGAAATAAAACAGATAATGTCTTTGTTAAAAGTTCTTTACTTTCATCATCGATATGTTTGTAACTTTCCAATAATCTTTTTGCAGTTTCCAATTTATTTTTACTCAACTCTGATAATGTTTTTGCTTCTGTAGTATTTAATATATCAAACAAAGTATCAAAAAATTCTCCTCTTTGTTCAGGGCTCACTTCTTTTAACCAATTAGTTATTGTTTTATCTATAAACTCACTTGAATTTGTTAATTCATCTTTAACAAACTCTCCACCTAATACTTGCCATGTATATAAGTCATGTTGCATAATACCTGTTTGAGTGCTTTTTAATATTGTTATTTCTTCTTGATGATTTAATAATCTTCCTATTATAGAACTTTGTGGAATATATGTATGTACTTTTTTAATTATATTTTGATATTGTTTACTATTTATAATTTTATCACAAAAGCCAGGTCCATCATTATTATAAACATTAATAATTCTATCTTGTATTTCTGTATCACAAAATGCTGCTGCATAAACAGCCAAGTTTCCACCTTTTGAATGTCCACCTACTCTAATATTGTTTTTATATTTATATGCTATATTATTTAAATAATTTGCTGCATCTGTCTGGGCAGGAACTAACTCACTAAAGCTCATATTAAAATCTTCTTTCCAGCCAACAATTGTGTTATCTGTCCCTCTATAAGCTAGATATATCGTATTATCTGGCATTAAAATTGTAACTGCTGAAAATTGTTTTTCCTGTTTTGGATCAATTTTGTTAATATAATTTGTTAATTTCATTTTTCCAAATCTTGTACTTTTAGCTAGTATAGGAAATAATGTTGTATCTTCTTGTTGTAATATTCTTCCCTTATTTTCTAACTTTTCATATTTTTCATAAGCCTCTGTAATAGAAATCTCTTCTTCTCCATTAACTACCCCATCTAATGGAAAATATGATAAACGTGCTAAAATCAAATTATCAATCTCATTAAATTCTACTTTTTCTATACTTAAATCTCTCCATTGTATATAATCAAATATATTTGCCATTACTAGTTCCTCCCATTATTATTTTATTTATTAATAAATTTTATAATTTGTTTTGCTACTAATTCTTCTTTTCCATCATAACTATGGTTACTTCCATCTATATAGTCTATATCTTTTTTATCATTAATAATAATGTTATTTACAAGTGAAACTAACTCATCTGCTTTTTGTATAATCATTTCTTTATCATTTCCCCATCTCATAAATAGTGGAATATCAATATTATTTAATTTTTCTAACTTGTTATCTCTTCCATAACCTGCAAAATCAATATCTTTATTGTATTTAGCATATCTTAAAAATGTTTTCACACTAATAGGATGTATAAAAGCTTCTTTAGGCATAAGATCTTTTACTTTTCCTTCTTGTTCTTTTTCTTCTGCTAATCTTAAATAACTATTAAAATTTTCTCCTAAATATATTTCTAATGTTTTAGGAATATCTATTAAAGATAATAAAATAATTCCTTTTATACTATCTAATATATCATTTTCTTCCTCTTCTTTTAATTCATTATACGTATATACAATTTTAGTACATCCTAAACTATGTCCTTGTAAATAGATTTCTTTATATCCTAACTCCCTTAATTTTAGAATTGCTCCAACAATATCTTCATATCCTTCTAATACATCTTCATAGGTTGTACCACCTAGTAATTTTTCTTTTTCTCCATTAATATCTTTCTGTATATATCTTACTAATTCACTTCCTCTATTGTTAAAGCAGAAATAATCAATATTATTTTGATTCATACATTTTGATAATATATCTTCTCTATTTTTTAAACAATTACTGCTCATTCCATGTACTGATAATATTATTTTATCAGTTTTTTGATTACTTTCATACAATAATCCATTTAGTTTTAGTCCATCTGTTGCTAAAAAATCTATTTTTTTCATAAAACCAACTCCTTTATGTGCTTATTATAACACTTTTGGTTATATTTTATCAATGAATTATTTTTATAATACAAAAAAGAGTAAATCTGTAAGCCGGGTTCTGTCATTTAAAACAGTCATTTATCTAGGATAGCTATTGCTAGCTACCTCAAGCCACGCAATTTAAGAAGGCACCGAGCAGGTTTAATCTTCTTAGTTAGGTGTTGCTCCAGATGGGGTTTACATATGACCCACTATGTCACCATAATGGCGGTGAGCTCTTACCTCACCTTTTCACCCTTACCAATAAATTTGGCGGTTATTTTCTGTTGCACTTTCCTTAAGGTTACCCTCACTAGACGTTATCTAGCATCTTTGCTCTATGGAGCCCGGACTTTCCTCTCGTAATTCCTTTCGGAGATTTACCAGCGACTATTCAATTTACTCTATTTGTTATTTTATCACAAAATGTCTTAAAAAGTCTATAGTATTATTTATATTTGTCAAATTTTACAGATATGCTGTTACTTTATACCAAACTATTCATTTCTTCTAATATATTTTTATACTTTATTAAAAACACAGATTCATCTTGCACTTCAACTGCATTTTGTAATTCATTTATCATAACATATACTTTACTTATGCTATATTGTTTATTTGCATCTAAATTAGTATTACTCAACAACCTAGAATATATATCTATTGATTGCTTTGTATTATTTCCTATTTCTACCCAATTTTTAGAGTCTAATTTTGCATAAGCTTTTAATATATATAATTTAGATTCTAAGATATCTTTTTTAGTTTTATAGTTTTCTGAATTTTCTATAAATCCTATTAAATATTCATATAATTTTGATAATGAATTCAATGTTTCCTCTTTTTTCTCATTTTTAGTAACTATTGTTAAATTGTCAAATTCTTTATTAAAATTTAAAACATTTTCTTGATTTACATTTGATTTGTATAAATCTAACGTTATTGTTGGAAGTGATGAATATAATATTTCAATTTCACTTTTTATATAATCCCAATTTATTTCATCTGAATTCGTTAAAACTCCTTTTGCTTCTAATTCAAATTTTTGACTTTTTTGGTTAGTTCCAGATGATGTATCTGATGAAGTACTAGAATCTGAGCCACTACTAGAATTACTATTTTTTTGAGAATCTTGTTCTTGTTTAGAATTGTTACTACTACTATCTTTTTGTTTGTTTGATTGTTCTGAAATTTCACTTACAGATATACTATAATTTCTCGTCTGAATATTGTTCATTTCATTAAATAAATTAACTAACTTTTCTTCCAAAAAATTAATTTCTGAAGTTTTCCTTTCTTCTTCTTTTCCTTCACTGCCCTTACTTATATTAACATATAAAGCTATTGATAAAACAATAATAATAACAATTAAAAATAAATATGCTATTTTTCTATATTTTTTCAAATTTTTAAAACCTCCGTTTTCTATTTTTTCTAGTATTTACATTTTTATTTTGGTTTATTCTTTGTATAATTTCTTTTTTATCTTTTATACTAATATTAATAGATTTTTTAGGAGATTAAAATGATTGCTAAAATTACTTTATATAGTAATAAAACAGGAGAATTAAATAAATTTTTAAGTCGTTTTTATAATACCAATTTGGATATTGAAAATTCTTTAAAATGGGAAAAAGAATCTGCTAATCCTATAGAACTAGCAGAAATTATTGGAATTTTTGTTGACAATTCAGATGATTATGTTTTAAATATGTGGCTCTCTCTTGATAAAGATGTTTTTGTAAATGTTACTTCTGAAAATGCTGATTCTATTATTCGCTATTTATATGAAAGATTTCCGTATTAATATTGCAAACTTATTATAATAATGGTATAATTTTAATATTGTTCTGCAAATAAAAACGCTTTATTAGGAGGATTGCTTTATGGATATTTTATTTGTAGCAGTTATTGCAATTGCAGGAATTGTAATTGCAAATAGTTTAATTAACGTTATTAATAAAAATAAACATTGCTTTTTCTGCTTTGGCAGTAAACAGTGCACGAATTGCATTTTTTGCTTTTTTTGTCGAAACTGTTCAAATTGCAAAAGTGACTTTAACTGTCTCTTTTGCAAAAGAAGCAAAAATTGTACTAATTGCAAAAGTTGTAATTTCTGCTTCGACTGTGTGCACTGTATCAGCTGTATGCATTGCATTAATTGTATCAGCTGCAAATTTTTAACTAGCAAAGATAATATTATTAATGATGTTAATACTTTATAAGCAAGGGAAATTCCCTTGCTTTTTCTTTTAGTTATTATTAAATTTATTAATATACTAACATGTATAATGTATCCCCTTTAAATACTAACTGTTCCTCTGAAAATTCTTCATAATCTTTATCCATCATATTTTCTGCATATATCTTTGTTACTTTTCCTTCTGGTATATTACAACTTTTGGTTAATAAAATAATTAAAGAAGCTCCCCATATCATTGTTAATGGCTCGTTTACTCTGCCACATATTCCTGTGTTAAATAAGAACATTGGTACAATACATATTGTAAACGATATAATTAATAATAAAATATATTGCATTATTATTTCTTTTTTAGTTTTCATTATAATTAAAGAAACAAATGTAATAATTACTATTATTGTATTTGTATTTTCTGGTAACATATGCATTGTTCTATTCCATAATTCGTCCATATATTCTAATACAGTCTGTCCTCTTAGCGTAACTGCTTCCATATCCACTAAATGTATCATTCTATCTTGATTACTGTTTAGCAATGTTTTTCCTAGTTTTATTGCTACCATGCAAATTGCTAAGACTACTATTACTATAAAAGCTAATTTTATCATTTCAACAAAGAACTCTTTTTCTTTTACCTTATATTCCCTCTTGTCTAATATTTGTTTTACTATATATACTAATATAGCAAGAACTGGGAACATATTTAGCACTCCTTGATAGCAAAATACAGCTACTAACAATGCTAAAAATATTTTTATATATTTACATTTTGGATTATCTACCATAAATTTTATCGCTATTACATTAAATAATACTCCTAGGCACATTACTGCTGATTCTGGAAATAATAAATATTCTAATGTAAATTGATTTAATATTAATATAAAGCTTCCTGCTAACAACATTAACTTTGTAATAACTTTTTCTGGATTAATTATTTTTTCTAATATTTTATTTATCATATAATTTCTATTTCTCTATAACTATAGTAACTGGTCCATCATTTATTAAACTTACTTGCATATCAGCTCCAAAAATTCCTCTTTCTACTTTAATATTGTTTTTTTCGCATTCAGAACAAAAATATTCATATAACTTATTTGCTTGTTCTGGTTTTGCAGCTTCTGTAAAAGATGGTCTATTTCCACTAGAACAATCTGCATATAAAGTAAATTGTGAAACTATTAATAATTCTCCTACTACTTCTTTTAATCCTAAATTCATTTTACCTTCTCTATCTGTAAATACTCTTAAATTGCAAAGCTTTTTTACTAAATAATCAGCTTGCTCCTTCGTATCTGTGTGAGTAATTCCAAGAAATACTAAAAATCCTTTTTCTATTTTTCCTACTACTTTATTTTCCACCTCTACTTTTGCTTCTTTCACTCTTTGAATTACAACTTTCATAATTATGTATCCCTTTCATAAATATAGACGGATTGAATCCGTCTGTTTTTATCTATTCTTCCTGTTCTTCGTTATTTTCTTCTATATCTATATCCGATTCAATCGCTACTGTTTTTTCTAGGTTTGTTTTTTCTTTTTCATCTTGGTTTTCTTGTTCATTTTGTTTACTATCTTCTAATTCTTCTTGCAAATAATCTTTTATAATTTGTTTATAACCACAATTAGGGCAAAACTTCATTTCTTTTTCTATCTCTGAATAACATTTAGGACATTGCTTTTTATCTTTTAACTCTAAGCATTGTTTTAATAAACTATCTATTTCATCACTTAAAACATCTAATTTTGTACAATATTCTTCTATTTCATTTTCGATTGAAATTTCTCCTTCTAACACATGTTTCTCATATACCTTTTTTCCAATTTCTTCATATACATCATTTACTTGTGTTCTTAATTCTCCAATTTTAAGTTTAATTTTAGTTTCTTTTGCAATTTTTCCTGTTTTATCTGCTGTCATTTTATAAGCTTCAGAGGCCTTTTTTCCCAATTTATCAAAAAATTCCATATACTTTCATCCTTCCTTAAATGAACTATTTGCACACTGTTTACCTTTGTGCATTTATACTTATGCTATTTTAATTCTTATCTTTTTTATTATTGGAAATTTAATCTAAAATTATTCACTTTTTTTATCACGTGTCATTAAATTTTTAACTGCCTCTGCTGGTTCTAATCCTTCATAAATAACTTTATATACTGTTTCTATAATTGGCATATAAACATCATTTTTCTTTCCTAATTCATATGCTACGTCTATATTATCAATACTCTCTATAACCATTCCGACTTCTTTTTTAGCTTCTTCTAATGTTTTTCCTTGTCCTATTAACTTTCCTGCTTTTCTGTTTCTACTATGTTCACTTAAGCATGTTACAATTAAGTCTCCTAAACCGCTTAATCCATAAAACGTTTCTTTTTCTCCACCTAATTTTACTCCTAATCTTGCTATTTCTCCTAATCCTCTTGTTACAAGTGCTGCAAAACTATTATCTCCTAGACCTATTCCAGCTGCTACTCCAGCACAAAATGCAATTATATTTTTTAATGCTCCTCCTAATTCAACTCCTTTTACGTCTTTTGATGTATAAATTCTCATTTTTTCTGACATAAAAGTATTTTGTACTAATTCTAAAACATCATCATGCTTTGATGCTACTACCAATACAGTTGGAATAGCTATTGATACTTCTTCTGCGTGACTTGGTCCACTTAAAACTCCTATTTTTGCTGTTGGCAATTCTTCTTTTATTACTTCGTCTAATGTTTTTAAAGTCTCTTTTTCAAACCCTTTTCCACATATTATAATTGGTTTATTATCGACATATTGTTTATATTGTTTAAATGTACTTCTTGTAAATTTTGAAGGTGTTACATGTAAAATAAATTCTGCATCTTCTATTACTTTTTTAAAATCATTTGAACATTCTATATTTTCTGGAATTGTTACATTTGGTAAAAACATACACCTTTTTTCTTCATTTATTAATCTTTTTTCTTCTTCTTCATATGACCATATTTTTACTTTATTTCCAATGCTGGCTAAGTGAATAGCTAATGCTACTCCCCAACTTCCACTACCTATAATAGCTATTTTTTTCATTTTTAATTCTCCTTTTTATTCTTAAGTATTTATTTTATTATATTTTTTATTTTTTAGGACCTACTTTATTCTCTGTTCCATTTAATATCCTTTTTATATTACTTCTATGATTAAATAATACAATAACAGCTAGTAAAATGCTATATATTAAATACACTTTTCCACTTTTACCTTCTGAAAGGACAGTATAATTTGTATTAATAAATAAAGTTAAAACAGGGAATAACACAGCTGCTGCACAAGATCCTAATGATACCATTTTTGTTAATACCATTAATACTAGAGCAAATACTAAACAAATTAATCCAATTTGCCAATTGCTCATAAGTATTACACCTAATGATGTAGCAACTCCTTTTCCTCCTTTAAATCCAAAAAATATTGGAAATGTATGTCCTGTTACAACTGCAATTCCTGCTATTTGTAATAATAATTCTCTATTCATATTTTCTATTACATTTCCTAATAAAATAGCAATTCCTATAGATACTACTCCTTTTAATATATCGCAAATAAGTGTTATCGCTGCTGCCTTTTTTCCAACTGAACGAAGCATATTAGTGCTTCCTGCATTTCCACTTCCTTTTTCTCTAACATCAAATCCAGCCATTTTTTTACTTAATATAACAGAAAAGTTAATACTTCCTATTAAATAAGCTATTATAGCCATTATAATATATACTACCATTTTAAATTCCTCCTTTGATTATTAACATCCTCTGAATTTTATTAAAATACATATACCCTAATTTATACTTCTTTTTCTAATTTTTCTCTAACTATAATTCTTACAGGTGTTCCCTCTAAACCAAATTCTTTCCTAATTTGATTTACTAAATATCTTTCATAAGAAAAATGGAATAATTCTTTATCATTTACAAAAATAACAAATGTTGGTGGTCTAGTTGATGCCTGTGTTCCATAAAATATTTTCAATCTCTTTCCTTTGTCTGTTGGTGGTTGAACTATTGCAATAGCTTCATTTATAACTTGATTTAACACTGATGTTGAAATTCTCATACTATTTTGTTCTGCCACATAATTAATTAATTCAAATAATTTATGTACCCTTTGTCCTGTTTTTGCTGACACGAAAATAATTGGAGCATATGAAAGATATTTTAGTTTGTTATAAATTTCTTTTTTATAGTTTTCTAGAGTTCCTGTCTCTTTTTCTACAGCATCCCATTTATTTACTACAATAATAACTCCCTTACCTGCTTCATGTGCTTCTCCCGCAATTTTTGCATCTTGATCTGTTACCCCTTCTGTTGCATCTATCATCATTAAACATACATCTGCTCTTTCTATTGCAAGTAGTGTTCTCATTATACTAAATTTTTCTATTGATTCTTTTATTTTACTCTTTTTCCTAACTCCTGCTGTATCTATTAATACATATTTTCCATTTTCATTTTCAAATTCTGTATCAATTGCATCTCTGGTTGTTCCTGCAATATCGCTTACTATAGCTCTATTTTCTCCTAATATTTTATTTATTAATGATGATTTTCCTACATTTGGCTTTCCTATAACCGCTACTTTTATAATGTTTTCATCTTTATTTTCTTCTATATTTTCAGGAAAACTTTCATATATTTTGTCTAATACGTCTCCTATTCCTAGTGCGTTTGTTGCCGATATTGGATATGGATCTCCCATTCCTAAGTTATAAAATTCATATGCTTCTTCTTTGTCTTTTTGAAAATTATCTGCTTTATTACATACAAGAACAATTGGTTTTCCAGATTTTTTTAACATTATTGATATCTCTCTATCTGCTGCTGTCACTCCTTGTTTTATGTCTGTTAAAAACAAAATAACATCTGCCATTGCTATTGCTAGATTTGCTTGCTCTCTCATTTGTGACAAAATAATATCTTCTGAGTCTGGCTCTATTCCTCCAGTATCAATTAAAGTAAAATCTCTTCCTCTCCAGTTTGTTTCTGCATAAACTCTATCTCGAGTTACTCCTGGTGTATCTTCTACTATTGATATTCTATTTCCTGCTAAATAATTAAAAAACGTGGACTTACCTACATTAGGTTTTCCGAATAATTGCTACAATTGGCTTCATTTTGTCTTATCTAGGATAAGTTATTATATTTTTGTATAACTTTCCCAATCTCCTTTCTTTTTTGATAGGTATAGTATATCATAATTTACTATAAAATAACAAGAGACTAATAAAATTTATTAATCTCTTGTTTTCTACAAATATTTATTTTTGCACTATATTTTTGCTATTCCTCCGATAATTTTACTATCTTCAGCACTTGCTAACCATTTTGCACCACCTGCAACAACAACCATATCTCCTTTTTCTAAGATTCCTTTTGATTTTAATTTTTCAATTCCTGCTTCTACTACTTCATCAATTGAATCTTTCTTTTCTACATATATTGGTGTTACATTCCATGCTATTGCTAATTGGTTGAATGTTCTTCTATTATCTGTTATTGCTAATATTGGACATCCTGCACCTAATCCAGCTATTCTTCTTGCTGAATCACCTGTATGTGTATAACATACAATTGCATCTGCTTCCATATTCATTGCCATAACACATGATGAATATGCTATTTTCATTTCTAAGTTATCTAATTCGTAGTTGTCATTATTTCTAAATCTCTTCCAATAATCAATTTCTGGTTCTACTCTATTTGCTATTTTCACCATTGTTTTTACACATTCAACAGGATATTTACCCATTGCACATTCTCCAGATAACATAACTGCACTTGTTCTATCATAAATAGCATTTGCTACGTCACTTGCTTCTGCTCTAGTTGGTAATGGATTAAATGTCATTGATTCTAACATTTGTGTAGCTGTAATAACTGGTTTATTAGCTTTATTTGATAATTTGATAAATTTCTTTTGCATAACTGGTGGTTCTGTAAAGTCTGTTTCTGTTGCCATATCACCACGTGCAATCATTTGAACATCAGCATTATCAACTATTTCTACCATATGTTCTAATCCTTCAACATTTTCTACCTTTGTTACTATTTTAATGTCTTTTCCACCATTTTCGTCTAATACTTTTCTTACTTGATCTATATCGTCTTTATTTCTAGTGAATGACATTGCAACATAGTCATATCCATGTTCACATGCTGTTTTTAAATCATCTATATCTTTTTGTTTTAATGCTGGTAATCTAACTGCTGTTCCTGGTAAGTTAATTGTTTTTCTACTTCCTAAACCATTTCCATGTACAACTGTACAAACTATGTCTTTACCTGCAATTTCGTCTACTACTAATTCAATTGCTCCATCATCTATTAAAACTTTTGAACCAGGTTTTACGTCTTTATATAATTCTTTATATGTTACAGATACTTTGTCTTTATCTCCAACAATATCTTCATTTACTAAAGTGAATTTTTGACCATCTTCTAATTTGATTTTTTCATTTTTTCCTGTTACTAACATTCCTGTTCTAATTTCAGGTCCTTGCATATCTAAAAGTAATGCAACTGGAATATCTAATTTTTCTCTTAATTTTAAGATTGTTTCTGTTTTTTCAGATTGTTCATCCCAACTACCATGAGAATAATTAATTCTTGTTACATTTAATCCTGCTTCGAATAATTCTTGAAGTCTGTTTTCACTTGCAGGTCCTATTGTTCCTACTATTTTTGTTTTTCTTAAATTTGATTTCATTTAAAATTCCTCCCTTAATTTAAAACCGACTATTATTATATCACAGTCTGATTACAAATTTCAACATTTTTTCACTTATTTTTTATTTTTCTTACATATATGGTTGCGTTTCACGGCTAAATTATATGGATTTTAGAAAATTAATAATATATTGTCTTTGAAATACCGTGCAAGTGACCAAACGAGCTTGTACAAGTGCAATATAGTAAAAATATATTCTATAATTATCTTTTCCAAGTTATACTGATAATATAATATTTTTATTAAAAAACTTTACTAAAAATTTCTTTTAATCTGTTATTTTTTCCTGTCAAATATAAATATCCAATTAAAGCTTCAAATGCTGTAGAATACATATAGTCTTGTACATTACAATTTTTGGGCAAATGATGATTTTCTGTATTCCTTCCTCTTCTTACTATTTCTTTTTCTCCATCTGTTAAATCATCATAAATTCTTTGTAAAAAGCTTGCCTGTGATTGAGCTTTAACATATTTAATAGATTCTATATGTAATTTATGTGGTTTTAAATTTGTTGTATTAACTAATTGCGTTCTTATATATAGCTCATATACACAATCTCCAATGTATGCCCATGTTAACGGAGACATCATATTAACTTCTTTTTCATCTTTTACTATGTTAATAAATTCTTCCAATTTTATTTCTCCTTTTTTACTAAATTAAGTTCTATTTTTTATACAGTCTTTTATTTTTTTGGAGATTCTAATGTTATTTTGCCTAATTTACCATTTTTAAATTCATCCAAAATTATTCTTGCTGTCTTTTCTTCATCTATATTTCCACCAGATATTATACAGCCTCTTTTTCTTCCTATTTCTAGCATTATTTCATATATATTAAAGTTTTCTGGTTGTTCTTTATTTAATGTATTGTCAATATATTCTTCTGTTATCCCATATCTTTGACATATTTTTTTCTTATAATTTTTTAATAAGAATTTTATTAGTTCGTATGCTATTTCTGTTCTCTGCAATATGTCTTCTTTTATTGTACCTGTAAATGCTAAGTTTAATGCCACTTCTTGGCTCTCAAATTTAGGCCACAAGACACCTGGTGTATCTAATAATTCTATTTTGTCGTTAATTCTAATCCATTGCTTTTGTTTTGTAACTCCTGGTTTATTTCCTACTCCTGCTGTTGTTCTTTTTGAAATTCTATTTATAAAAGATGATTTTCCTACATTTGGAATTCCTAGTACCATTGCTCTAATTTTTCTTCCTATTCTTCCTTTGTTTGCCTGAAGCAATAATTGTTCTTCCATTATCTTTTCAATTTCTTTTATGCAATTATCTATTCCTCTTCCTGAGCTCGAGTCTGTTATTACTGCTGGAATTCCTCTCTTTTGGAAGTATTCTAGCCATTGCTTATTTTTGTTGTCATCTGCTAGGTCTCCTTTGTTTAATACTACTATTTTCTTCTTTTTTGATATTATTTGAGCTATATCTGGATTTTGACTAGATATTGGTATTCTTGCATCTAACAATTCTATTACTATATCTACTATTTTTATATCTGATTCTATTTGCCTTCTTGTTTTTGCCATGTGTCCTGGATACCATGAAATGGAGACTTTTGGAAAACTTTCTTGATTATTATTATTTTTCTTTTCTTCTCTCATTTTTCTTTTTTGATACATATCCATAAATTATCACTTCCTTTATTTCTTATGCTTGTTTTTATTTTTCAAATTAACAACTCCAACATTAAATGTATTGGATATGACTTCAAATAATTCATGATTATTTGTCATGTTAATATATCTCATCTTCATAAATTTATCATTTATTTCATACTCATTATTAGTACATAATACTTCATAATTAATACCGGTATCTTCATAAAATTTATTAGTATCATAAAAACCATTTCTTAAATAAAAATTTTTACGTCTAACACTTATATTATCAACAGGTACATCAACTGATAAAAATAATACCTTATATTTTTCTTTCAAATCCCTTAATATCATAGAACCATAGTTTTTGTTTCTTAAACTAGGTACTACTGCTAAATACATCAGGTAATATGCGTTTGTACAATTAACAATATAGCACATTCCTATCATCTTGTCATTATCCAAAATTGCATATAAATCTGAATTATTTTCCTTAGAACATTCTTGTAATATCCAAAAAGGAAATCTTTCATCTTCAGGGAATGAGTTTAAATATAATTCTTCTATTTTATTTACATATTTACTATTATTTATATATTTAAAATACATTATTACACCTATTTTATTCCCTCAAGTTTCTTATTTTCTTTATTTTCTAATTGTTTCTTTTCTCTTTCAAGTTCCTTTAAACTCTTTTTAGGTGTTGGCATTTCTTCAGGCATCATCCCACCAATATCTGCAATTGCATGTCTCACTTTTTTACCAACCTCATAATGTACGTCTTTCGCTTCTTTTTCACCTTGTACATTATCTTTTAAAAGTTTTTGTTTGGTTTGATTTATTCTAAATAAATTAGCCACTAACTCATCTTCATTCATATTATCTAAAATATCTTCTCTATAACGTAATTTTTTTCTTTTAAAAATATCATCAGCAGTTTCGCCATTATATAATCCTTTATATCCTGCATTATGAAATTCAGCCATATTTTTAACACCAGCAGCTGAAGCAACTTTTTGAAGAGTATAGTTACCTTGCTTTGTTAATTTTCTTTGATAAAACCTTTTTTCATCATCTGATAAAGAATCATATTCTTGTTCTGTTATTTCTTGTTTTCTTGTTTGAATAGCAAAATATGTTTGTCCTAAGGCAACAACTTCTTTACTTGGATCAGCATTTTGAACTATCAAATAGCATATGTATCTTGATAGTTTATAATCTTTAATAAATTCTTCTTTTCCTTTTCCAGTTTTTATTGGCTTGTTGACCTCAACAACCCAATCTTCTTCATTTGAAACACTATTATTTGCTGATAAAACTGCTTTATCTATTACTTTTTGAAAATTTCTCCAATCCTTGTATTCCAATACTTTTTGTAATTCACGTGCATACCAATATTCATTTCCATAATCATCAATATGTTTTATATTTTCAAAAGTATTGTTAGAATATTTTTTTTCAATTATCTTCATTGCTACCTCCATTTCTATTAATTATATTAAGGTTTTCTTTATGTTCCCACTCCCCCCATATTTTTATAGTTTTTTTTTAAAAAAATATAGTAAATATGTAAAAAGAATTTAGTAATTTTTTCTTTATTTATAAGGGGTGTATGGTTTTCCTTAAGTCTCCATTACCCACGAAATTGGGGTAATTTGACGATTTTTTCTTCACTATTATTTTCTCTTTTTTCTTGTCTTACTTTTCTTTTTTGATACATATTCATAATTTTATCACTTTTTTTCTTAAATTATAATTTACTATTTCATTTATTTGCTCTATTGTTATTGGACCTTCTCTTAATATTTTTATGTCATCAGAACTACAATCTATAATTGTACTTCCTTTTGAAAAAATCACATTTCCTTCCATAATTCCATCTAAATTTGGACACATTTCTTCTATTTCATCTAAACTGTTACAAGTAGGTTCTCCACTTTGATTAGCACTTGTCATAAATATTGGACTTCCTAATTCTAGAATTAATTTTTTTATTGTTTCTGATGTCGCCATTCTAACTGCAATTGTATCTTTTCCATTTGTTACATATTCTGGTAAATTCTTGTTTTTATTTAATACTAATGTAATTGGCCCAGGCATAAATGATTTTATTAATTTTTTCGCTACATCATTTACAATAGCTATGCTTTTTATCTGTTCTTCATTTGCACACATTACAGGAAATGACTTTTTTATTGAACGATTTTTTATAGTTATTAATTTATCATGTGCTATCTCCGAATTTATTCTAGCGCATATACCAAAAACCGTATCAGTTGGCACACTAATTACACCATCATTTTTTAGTATTTTAACTAGATTTTCAATTTCATTCTTTTTATATCTTTTTATCATCTTATTTCCTTATTTCCTCTTTCACATTTGATATTTATATTATTAACTATTGCATTTAAAATCCAAATGAGACAAACAAGACCTGTCCCTATAATGTCCTATAATTATTTTTGTCTGCTCTTTCGTCCATTTTTCTATCAAATTGTTCATTATCATAAAACCAATCCGTTTTTTTGTCTTTTGGATGATTTTTTCTGCTTTTATCCATCAATAAGTCTAATAATACTGATATTGGTAATATCATTCCTATTAATGATAGTAATAAATTCATATATAAATTTATGTCTATATTTGACTCTACTGCTGATATTAATGTTTGTAAATTATTTACTATATCAACTCCAAAATACATTCCATATGCTAATAAATATATAAGTCCTCCTAACATTTTTCTTTTCACTACTAATATTACACATACTAACACTACAAATAGTAATATGATTTCAACTTGTTGATTTAGTGGCTTAAGTGCTCCTAAATCCCAATTAAGTTCGGCACTTACTGCTACAATAATTCTCAATATCCAAAATAGTATCATAAACATAACTAACATCCATGTTGAAAAGTTCTTCATTTTTTCCTCTCTTTCTATCAAAAAATGTAATATATTTTGATATTTTTTTATTTTTTCTATTGTACTATTATGCAAAAAAGTGAAGTCAAGATTTTTATTTTCTTTCCTTCACCTTCCTACCTTAATAACCTATTTATATTGATATACAATTTTATATTTTTTAATCAATTTGATTAATCAACGAAATCAAAATCATCTTTGAATTTTTCTTTAAATATTTCAAATACTTTGTTTAAGATTTCTTCGTCTTCAATACTTACATAAGATTCTTCGTCTGAATCTTCATCGTCATTATCTTCTACTTTTAATATTACTACTTCTCCTTCTTCTTCTTCACCTTCTACTGTAACTGGTAATAATACTACATATTCCTCATCATCTAATTCAACTAAATCTAAAAATTCAAATTTTACTTCATTACCATCCTCGTCGTTTAATATTACTATGTTATCTAATTCCTCACCTTCGTAATTTTCGTTCATAATTTTTCTCCTTTCAATTTTTTAATATTTATTTATTTTTTAAATATAATATCGTATTTTTAATTATTTTGCAACGTATTTTTTAATTTATTTAAATATGTTTCTAAAATATAAACCGCAGATATAGTATCTACTATATTTTTCTTTTTATTCTTGTTCACTTCCAAAAAGTTCATAGTTTTATGAGCTTCTACTGTTGTTAATCTTTCATCTATAGTGTGAATTTCCATTTTATTGTATTTACATTTTAACTTATGAACAAATTGCTCTGTTATTTTAGCTCTTTCAGACATTGTTCCATTCATGTTTAATGGCATTCCTACAACGATGGTATCTACTTCATATTTTTCAAATATTTCATCCAATCTTCGCAATATTACCTTATCAGATCCATTTCGTTGTATAGTTTCTAATCCTTGAACTGTTATATTTAGTTGATCTGTTATCGCTATTCCGACTCTTGCTTCTCCATAATCTATTCCTAAAATTCTCATTTTAATCTTCTAATCCTATATAGTTTTTTACCATTTTTTCAAGTAATTCATCTCTTTCAATCGTTCTAATTTTGTTTCTAGCATCATTATGACTTGTTATATAAGTTGGATCTCCTGATAATATATATCCTACTATTTGATTTATAGGATTATATCCCTTCTCTACTAATGATTGATACACTTCTTTCAAAACTTCTCTACATTTTGTGTTTTCTTCTCTTTCTACCTTAAAATTCATTGTTTTATCAAATTCCATTGTCTTAACCCTCCTCTATTTATATATTAGTTATGTCACTTTCATTAACATCTGCTGTATCTAAATATTTTTCTAATTTTTTTAGCACTTCTTCAAGTCCTGTTCCTTTATAATAAGAAGATATTACAAAGTTCAACTTTGGTATTGCTATTTCTTTAGTATTTTTAGATAATTTATTTTTTATTTTAGCATCTAAATTTAAATGTTCTATTTCTTCTTCCGTTAATTGTATTTTCATGTTTTCTACTTTTTCTTTAATTTCATTTAAAAAGTCAGCCACTCCACTTGCTTCAACTCCTGAAAATGCAATTACAAATTTAGGTCCCATATATCTAACAAATACATATTCAGATGATATATTTTCTCTTATATAATTGCTTATTTGAGTTATAACTTTATTTCCTAATTCTCTACAATATTCTTGATTAATTTGTTGTATATTAATTATTTTAAACATACACATTGTAGATATTGTATATTGATCAATTATTTTCTTACCTTCTCCATATAAATATTCTTCTGAATACAAACCTGTAAATAAATCCTTTCTAACAATAGACTCTAAAGTTTTCTGATGTACTACTGTTTTTAAAACAGAAACAATATTTTCTTTAATAACTTCTAATACCGTTGTGTCTACATTATCGAAATCATGTGGAGTTCCACTTTCTATGATCCAATAACCAATATAAACATTATCTATATATAAAGGGAAAAATATAGCTGATTTAGCTCTTCCAAATTCCATTTTTTGATAAGGAAGTCTTTCGTTTTCATTATTAACTGTTACATATTTAGGTGTTGCAGATTCAATGCTATCTTTAAACATATCTACATCATGTAAAGATCTTAATGCATCCCAATGCTTTTGGTCAACATTAGATGCTTTAACTTGATATTCAGTTCCATCAAATACTACGATAGTTGAATATTTAATTTCATATCTATCAATTAAAATATCGTTTATTTTCTTTATCTTTTCATCTACTGTTGATGTTTCTCCTATAGCATTCATAAAATCTTGAACAACATATAAATTTGTAATTCTTTGATTCATATTTTTAAATTTCTGTATTTTTTTGTGTATTGTTATATTATAAATTATTAGTCCAACTACAATAAGAACTAATATTCCAACTATTATTAGCATCGTCACTTTATTTTTTCCCCTTTCTGTTTTTATTTAATAATTGTTCTTCATTTGATTTAATGTATTATTCATATTTGGAGTAAAAGTATTATTCATATTATATCCATTAGCTGTAGGTGGTCTATAAGTATTTGTTTGTGAATAAACCATATTTGCTAGTTCTTTTAATGTTTGCATAAATATTTTAGAATATCCTTTTAGTGAAATATTACATTCTATAATATTTTCTAAATATTTTATATAAGTTTCTTCTTCAAAAGGTATAGCAACATATTTCATCAACGTCCTATCAAATAGTTCTGTCATAAATGACATAGCAGGATCATTATAGTATGCCATTCCTCCAATAATAGTTTTTTCAGTTATTCCTCTAATTTTTACTGTTTTATTTAAAATAACTCTTAATTTTTTTTCATTTAATATATTTTTAGCTTTTAATTCTCTTAAAAAAGCTGTTAATGGCTGAATTGTTAATACATCTAAAGTTTGTACCAAATATGTTTCTTGAGATTGTTTAAAATATCCTACTGGAGTTGAAAAATCTGTATCAATCAAAATTAAAGAATGTTTTTTTAACAAAGTTTCTAATATTCTGTCTACATGGATAATTGCATCTCCTTCTTCTGGCAAAGAAGTATACACCGTTAAATTTTTATTTACAGGTATTCCTGTTGCTACCCCATTAGCAAGTCCATCAATGCTTCTAGTAGCAATCTCTCTTAATTCTTCTTCATTTTTTGTATAAATATAGTATGAGTTTCTATTTTTAGTTGTATCTAATATAGCTACATTAATTCCTGTAGAAGATATTAATTCTGCTAAATTATTAACAATAAATGATGTTCCATTTTTACTTGTTCCTACAAAAGTAACTATTTTTTTATCAGGTGTTAATAAGCTTGAAAGGTCAACATTTTCTATTTCAGGCTGCATTTGAAATCTTTGTTGTTCTTGATTTTCTTGAATTTGTGATTGCCTTGTAAATCCTGTTCTTTCTTCAAATTGTGGTTGTCTCATATTTATATTTTCTTGGTATCTAATATTATTTTGAGAATCAAATCCAGGTAAGAATTCTTCTGATTCTTCATTTTGTTCAAATCCAGGTAAAAATTCTTCTGGTTCACTATTTTGTCCAATGCCTGGTAAAACTTCATTTTCTATATTATTTGTATTTCTTGTTATTGGATCATTAGAAGCTTCTGGTAAAATTTCTTCTTCAAATCCTGGCAAAATTGTATCTTTATCTTCTGGTTCCATTGGAATAACAGGTGGTTCTATTTCTTGTTCAACTGGAACAGGGTTTTTTCGTGGTCTACCTCTTCCTCTTTTAACAGGTATTGCCTGTTCTTGTACCTCTGGAATAGGATTTTTTCGTGGTCTACCTCTTCCTCTTTTAGGTTGTACAATTGGCTCTTCTGGTATTATGTTTTGTTCTATTGTAGAATATTTTTCATTTTTTTTCTGCTCTTTTATATTTCCGTTATTTAGCTCTAGTTTTTGATAGTTTTCTTCTTTTTCCGGTTGTGGTTTAATTTTAGATAGTTTTTTTGTACTATTCATATTGATTGATGATGGTATTACTACTGGTTTTGACATTATTCTATCTTTAGTTTTTGGCATTAATAATTTTTCACTAGGTCCTTCAGTAGTTTCTTTTTTAGGCTTTCTTAATTTATCAGAAACACTATTATTAAAAGACATTATTTGTTGATATCTTGGTGATCTTTCCTCTAGTACTGCTCGCACGTTTAAAGGAAGAAATTTACTGATAATTCTTAGCTGTACATCATTATATTGTGCTGCTATATTATTAAAACTGTCTACATATCTATCTTCATTTTTCCCTAGTCTTTTATAGTGTGCAAGAATATTTTGTATTTCCATTTCACTAACATCATTTTCATTTTCACTTTGATAACTTACATCTTCAGAATCTATTTTATAATAATTTTTTGCTTCTTTTTTAGAACGAGGTCTATTGATTAATCTGCAAACTTCGTCTACACTTCTGTCTGTTCCAATAATTGCATTATAAACTCCAATTCCAAATAATTTTACTAACATCTGTTCAGATTTTGCTCTTCTATCTGAACAGATTAAAATAATTGGTATATCATTACCTCTTGAATTTGAAGCCTCATCGCTTATACTATCTAATTTCTCAAAAATAAACTTATCTATTTGATCATATTGTGTATTAGTAAAAGCTTCTAAATCTTCACTTATTACTACTCTATCATAAGTTTTATCCTTTTGTAATTCTTTTAATATTGCATTAAAGTAATAAACATTTTTGTAAGAAATAATCTGTTTATATTCCTTTTGATATTTTTTTACTATCGACTCTGATATTTCTTCATTACTTACAGCAAATAAAACTTTCATTTGTTACCCCCTTCCAAATTTTACAAACACAGCAAATGCTAACGGTAAAATTTGGCATATAATTAATATTGTTACAAAGCTTACAATTAAAGCCATTCCCTTTTCTAGTGTGTCCAACTTTCTAATTCCTATCACATATTGATGAATTGCTCCAATTGCAATTCCTAAGAAACATAACGGAATACTGTAAATTCTAACTAAATTTAATATGTACGCTACAAATCCATAAGCATCTGATCCATATTTTTGTTTATAATCTTCTAATGAATTCATTGCATTTTCTTTTATTTCTATTATTTTGCTCTCTGTTTCATTGTCTATTGCTTTTTCTGCTGCATATGTTTTATTTATGCATAAAAATATTCCAATTAATATCATAAAAATTGTAACAATTATTATTGTTTTTTTCATTTTATTATGCCCCTTTCTTAGCGTTTTTTCGGCAAAATCTTCCTTATAAGCATTATACTTTTATATAATACAATAAATTATAAAAAATAGCAAGAATTTTTTACAATTTATTGTATAAATATTTCATATATGTATAAACACCATTTGCCCAATTTTTATCTGTAGCATACCTTTGATTAATACCTTTTAAATTAGCTCCATTATAATAAGTTCCTATTGCCTTTTCTCCGCCATATATACTAGTTCCTGATGGATTTAAATAATATTTTACAAACACTCTTGAAATCAAATCAATACATTCTGAATAATTTGAAAAATTATATGCTCCATTATAGGGATTAGAGTCATAAGCTCCGTATCCAAATAAATTTTTCTTCTCTATCGCAATTTTAGAAGTTCCCCAAGCACTTTCATGTATTCCAACTGCTGCAACAAATACGCCATTTATATTATATTGTTTTTCTATGTAATAAAAATATTCTGCATTATTAGCAAAAATTTTATTTGTATCTTTTGAATCATTTAAAACTTTTTTGAATTGTTCTAGACTAAGTCCACTTGGTTTATTTAATGCCATACCAAAACTAGGTTTTAATATAGAATTTGATGAATTAGATATGTTTGTTTCTTGTTCGTTTTCATTATCTTTATTAATATATGTCGTATTCTCTATTTTTACATATCCTGTTACATCAGAAGAAGATATTTTATACCAATCATTTTGTATTGATATTATTTTTAATTCTTTTCCTTTTACCAAAGTTGCTACTTTCTGCGTATTTTCATTTGGTTCTGTCATAACCTCAGCTCTATCAGAAGTTACATAAACAACATCTCCTATTTTTACCTTGTAGTTACTTTTATAATTATTAGTACCCACTTCTACAATTTTATTAACAGCTGCTTTTGTTATTTTACTATTAACTTGTTCTTCTGATATAATCTCTCCATTTTCATATGTTTTTTTCTTAGTTATTTGTTGTTTACCTTCTCGTCCTTCTTGAATAACTTGAATTACCCCTTTTGATAAATTGCTATTTGTTTGATAAATAGTAATATATTCTAGCTCTACTTCTTCTGTTATATATTCTTCTTTTTGTTTGTTTTGTGTATTATTATTTACTATTTCATCTAAATTCATCAATTGTGCATTACTTATTTTTATATTGTCTGTTTTAATATTGTTCGTTTCTTTAGCATAAACCTCATTTTTATTAAAATAATAGTTATAAAATGAAATACAACATAATATAATAATAGCAAAAGAACAACAAATAATTATATTCTTCAATGTTACTTTTATATATTTTTTTCCTTTATCTTTTGATTTCATACTATCACCTAATATAATTCTACCTTTTTGATCTATTTTTGTCAATTTAAATTTATGGAATTTTCACTTGATTTTATTTTTAAATTATACTATTATATATTTGCATTTACTAAGGAGGAGTTATGAATAAGAAAAAAAATTTATTAATTGTTATTATTGTAATTTCACTTGTCTTTATATTTTTGGTTGGTTTTTTTATTTTTAACAGACATATGTTAAAAACCAACTTTGAAAACGATATCTTACCTTTTGCAAGAAAAAATCAAAATACAATTTTTAAGATTAATAAAATTACTTTTTTTAGTAGTTGTGATGCAAAAAATAAAACTGCATCTAATTCTAATTTTACAATTGAAGATTTATATCAATATACAGATATTGCTTTGTTTATAACTAGTACATCTGAAGAAAAGACTTTTGAAAACACTTTAAAAAAAGTATCTATTAATAATATAAAATTCACTTCATCTCCTACTTTAGGCGAACCAAAGCTATATTATAAAAACATAAACAATTTTGCCAAAAGTGAAATATCAGAAGAAAATTTAATAAATGAAAATTTGGATTTTAATATAACTTCTGAAGATGAAGTCAATCTAGACAAACCTACTTTATACAATAATTTAGCTAATCCAATCGTTCTTAGTTATATTAATCATAATATTAAAACCGATTATACTATTACTGATACATCAACGCCTATGACTTATGACGGTTCTTTATTAAAAAGATGTAATATATTATTAAATAATATTGCTTGTAGCTTTTCATTTGACGTTTATGTAACAAATAATCTAAGTCAAGAATTCAAATGTACAATATATATTGACATTCCATTAGACTTAGACAATCAATCCATTTATAATGGCAATATAACATTAAAAAAAGATACAAATTTTAATTTTTATAGATATAGGTAGAAAAACTTATAGGAGGAAAAAATGAAGAATAAACCTAATATTTCAGAACAACTAAAAAAGAAATATCATAAAACAGAAGAAGTAACAAATTTTAAGGACATGCTATATAGATCTGGTGATATTTATCGTAATAGAATCGCTTTTAAAATAAAGGATTCAGATGGTAATATAAAATCAATTACATATGAACAATTTAAAAATGATGTTGTATATCTTGGTACAAGCTTAATTGAAAATGGCTTTTTAAATAAAAGGATTGCTGTCATAGGGAAAAATAGTTATAAATGGTGCGTTTCTTATCTTGCAGCATCTATTGTAGGAATCGTAGTTCCTATTGACAAAGAACTTCATACTGATGATGTTATTAATTTTATGAATGTTTCACAAACCGTATGTATTTTAGGCGACAATAAAAATTTGCAAAACATTTTAGAAAACATTTCTAAAGTTGAAAATCCAGATACTAAATTCATTACTTTTGACGAAAAATTTAATATTTTATTAAATGAAGGTAAAGCTGCTTATTTAGATGGCATAACTGATTTTGATTCTATAAAAATAAATCCAGATGAATTACGTATTCTGCTTTTTACTTCTGGTACAACTGGAAATGCAAAAGGTGTTTGTCTTTCCCAAAGAAATATATGTTCTAATATATTATCTATTTATGGAATTGTAAAAGTAAAAAGAAGTGATTTGTTTTTCTCTATCCTTCCTTTGCATCATACTTATGAATGTACAATTGGATTTTTACTTCCTATATATAGCGGTGCTAGTATAGCTCATTGTGAAGGATTAAGATATATTGCAAAAAATATGCAGGAATTTCATCCTTCTGTTATTTTATGTGTTCCATTATTATTAGAAAATTTACACAAGAATATTATAAAAAACATGAATAAGACATTACCAGATAAATATAAAAAAGAAAAAAATGAAAATCCTTTTTCTTCTTTACCTTTCTTTATGAAAAAAATAGTAAAAACAAAGGTAAAAAACACATTAGGTGGTAGATTACGTGTATTTATTGTAGGCGCCGCAGCTGCTAATCCTACTATTGTTTCTGATTTTAGAAATTTAAAATTAAATACTTTACAAGGTTATGGTTTAACAGAATGTTCTCCCTTAGTTGCTGGAAATACTGACTTTTTCCAAAAAGATGACAGTGCAGGACTACCTATTCCTAATGTAGAATATAAAATAGATTCTCCTAACGAAGAAGGTGTTGGTGAAATTATTGTAAAAGGTCCAAACGTTATGCTTGGATATTATGAAGATGAAGAAAAAACAAAACAAACTATTATTGACGGTTGGTTTCATACTGGTGATTTAGGTAAGATAGACGAAAATGGTTATTTATATATTACTGGTAGGTGTAAAAGTGTTATTGTTACTAAAAATGGTAAAAATATATATCCGGAGGAAGTTGAATATTATCTAAATGATAGTCCACTTATTTCTGAATCTTTGGTACTCGGAATTCAAAAAGAAAATGATGATGAAACTTATATTAATGCTCAAATATATCCTAATATTCAAGCTATTACGGAATATTTAAAGGGTAGTGTTCCTACTAAAGAGGAAGTATGGAAAGTTGTTTCAGATGTAGTAGCCGGTGTTAATAAAAAGCTTCCTAATTATAAACATATTAAAGGCTTTGATATACGTGAAAATGAATTTGAGAAAACTACAACGCAAAAAATTAAACGCTATGGAAAAAATATGAAAATTGATAAAAATGATAAATAAATAAAAAAAGAAGTAGCATATATTCTAAGCTACTTCTTTTTTCAGTATAAATTACTGTTTGGTGGCTTGAAGTGGAATCGAACCACTGACACGGGGATTTTCAGTCCCCTGCTCTACCAACTGAGCTATCAAGCCAATTATTAATCAACTCATTTTTTATTTTTTATAAATAAAAAAATGGCGACCCGGAACGGGCTCGAACCGTCGACCTCTAGCGTGACAGGCTAGCGTTCTAACCAACTGAACTACCGGGCCGTAAAAACATGGTGGTCGCTATAGGGCTCGAACCTATGACCCCCTGCTTGTAAGGCAGATGCTCTCCCAGCTGAGCTAAGCGACCGTTTGTCCTTTCGACGAGATTTATTATACTAATTTTTTTTATAGTTGTCAATACATTTTTTAATTTTTTTTTATTTTTTTACTTTTTATTTTTATATAAAATATTTTACTTATTGTAGGATACTAGAAAATCCTATAATAAATAAAACATTTTATATATTATTGAATATATTTTTTTAGTTCTTCCATTGTTTTATTTTTTAATATATTATCTAACTCCTTAAATTCTTGCCAGTCATATTCTTCTACTTCTCCATATTTTACAGTATGTAAAACTGTATTGGGATACATGTATACATTATGAGGTACATTTGGCTCAACATTAAATATTTTACCTTTTTCTACCCTATTAATTTTTGTATTTCCTTCTATGTATTGTGCTAATAAAATCATTCCTTTTTGAACAATATATACTTCTCTTATTGACTTATGATAATGACTATTTTGCCAATATCCCACATTTCCTCCTTCTGCACGAATATATGCAGTCTTATCTTTTAGACATATCTGTCTAAACCTCTTCTCTCCATTTTCCATAATAGAATATTCATTTTTTATTCCACACCTAATTGCATCCCTTTTACTTATACTTTTTATATTATCACCTCTCTATCTTTTGTATTTAACATATTAATATTTTGATTATATAGTTTTTTATAAAAAAACTATATAATGTTTTATATCACAATTCTTTTACATTTTCAATATTTTTGTTAAATTTTTCCATTTTTGTGGTATAGTTTATAATATATTGATATTACAGTAACTTAATCTTTATGCATTATTCCAAGTAATTTATTTATTTCAGCACCTAATAAAACTGTATAAAAACATGCATACGTCCACATCATAATTAACATTAAAGTTGTTAAACTTCCATATGTCAATGAAAAACCTTTAAAAATATATAAATATTTTGAAAATATAAATGAAATTACGTTTAATGCAATAGAGCCGAAAACCGCTCCATATATTTGTCCTTTAAAGCTCATATCATGTTTCGGAATAAATTTGTATATAAATAAGAATATCACAAATGTTATAATCCAAAACACTAATTGAGTAAATATTGACATTAACACATTATAATTTTTAATACCTTCTAATTGTTGCTGAATAATATACTTAAGACTATCTCCAAATACTAATAAAGTTAATCCTAATACTATCAATATAATAAATATTATAGTTTCAATAAAAACCTTTAATCGCAAATACAGATAAGATACATGTTTTTCTGTATGAATTTTATATACATTTTGCAACCCACTTGTTAAAGCAAACAATCCTTTTCCTGCTGACCATATGGTAAATATTATTGAAATCGAAATAGTTCCTATTGATTTTGAATACACCTCTTCTACAACTCCTAAAACCATATCATTCATACTTTCTGGCACTATTTTTGTAATAGCTTCAAATAATGTTTGTGGTTGTATTCCTGTATATTGAATTAATGTAATAACTAATATTATAAATGGAATAAATGATAAAATTGTATAATATGCACATTGAGCCGAATATGCTCCAACATGATCATCTTCCATTAATTTAAATACTCTTTGTGCTATTATATATTTTTCTTTTATTTTTTTCATATTTTCTACCTTTCATCTGGTAATATTTTTTGTTTTGTAATATTTTTAGTTTGTTCAGTATTTTTATCACTTTTTTCTGAAAACTCTACAACACAGTTCTGTTTAACAAAATTATATACTGGTAGTTCTGTATTATCTTTTTCTATTTTTTTCAATTCTTCTCTATTATTATTTAATAACTCAAAATATCCTTGTTTATCCATTTTTTTGTTTGACTCTCTTTGTGCTTTTATAAATTCATTTTTTCTCTCTTTTGGTACTTCTATTAACATTCCTTTCGGAATTGTCATCATATTTAATAGTGCTCTTGATGTTCTTCCATTTGAATCCACAAAAGGATGAATCCTTATAAACCTGTAATTTAATTGTACTGCTCTTTTCAAATAATCATCTTTATTCATTTTAGAAGCACTTTGAACTAACTCCTGAATATCTTCTGATATTCTTTTCATACAAAATGGTACATTTTGATGTTCTACCATTTTCACATTTTCATTGTTAATCCCCACATTAACTATTCTGTATCCTGACTTATCTGAATATTTTTCCAATTCAGAGTTTTTCAAAGATATTTCATTAATATCTTTTATCGCATTTTCAATTTCATTAGCACTTAACTTAGTTATATCTGTAGAATATCCTATCAATTGAGCTTCAATATCTGCATATATTTGAGCTATATCTTGCTGAATATTATTTATGTCTGGTATTAAACTTTCTATATCTTGGACTTCTGCTGAAATAGCATCTAAAAGTTGATTAAATGATACTTTATTTTTTTCTATTGGAACCAACATATTTCCATTTGCTACCGACTGCAAAACTTCTTGTTTAAATTTATCACTATATAAATTCTCTAAATGATATTTTACAGTATTTTTTATTATTTCATCATTATAATTAGTTTGTCTTTTTAATAAAGAACTAAATTTTCTATTTATAAATTCTTTGTTTTCTCTTCCATGAAATACTCTTTCTTTAAATATTGAAACTTTATTTAAATGAGGTAATTTTTCTTTATTATCTAAAATAAAACATCTTGCGTATCTATCATATACTTCTTTTTTTATCATATCTACTATATTATTATCTAGTTTTGAAAAATCTATAATTACATTTCCTGTAGTTGCTACTCTATTCATACTCCCATCTTCCTGTTCTTGTATACCTTTATAAAGAGGGATATCTGCATCTATGCCTGTTATAAATTCATTATTTGAACACATTATATTTTTCATTGTTTCTCTTGGAATATTTCCACCATTTAAAATCAATTGTCTTACTATTTGCTCTATATTTTCTTTTATTATATCACTTCCATATCTTTCAAACGTTACTTCTCCATCCTGATCTTGAAATGCTAATGTAGATTTGCATTCGTTAATTATTACCTTTATAATCATTTCTGATTCTTCATCCATCCCAAAATCAGGAATCCTTTTATAATTTGTCCTTCTTAGTTTTTCTAATAATTCTTTGGATTTTTCTATTATCATTTATTACCTCCATAAAAGATTATTGTTTTATTAATTGCTTTACTTATAGTATCTTTATTAACATGAAATTTATTAGCCAATTCTCTATTAGTCATTTTAGGATTTTCTTGCTTATATTTATAAATTTTTATATACATTAATCTCATTCCTTGTTCATGGCATTTATCCCAGTCAATTTCTTTTTTACTATATCTACAATCTAATTCTATATACTTATTTCCTAAAATTCCATTTTTTATTGCTTTTTCTCTTTTAACTTTATCATTATAATTTTCTTTTTGATGTTCTACAATTGTAAGCTCTCCTCTTACATTATCATAACAAAACGGAATTTTTTGTCCTACTGCTTTTTTCCAATCAATACAAGTTCCTGTTCCATATTTTTTAGTAGGTAATTTTGATAAGTCTACTCTTCTTTCCATTATTTACATTTATTCTACTACTTTTATTTTTATTATTTTTTATATCAATAATTATCTTATGTTCCTGTACTTCTATATTTATTTAAAGCTAAATTCCATAGTTTTATGGCAATTATCCATAATATAATTGCTATTATAGGAGATAAATATATCATATAATTATTTAATCCCAAATAATCCATTGTTGGATAATATGCTACAAATGCAAAAGGTAAAATAACAGTTATTAATATTTTTATAAAACCATTATATATATCAAGCGGATATTCTGCAAAAGTATACATTCTATAAAATGACCATATTACTTCATTTGACCTATATGTCCAAAATGATGAAATACTAAATATAGTATTAATCGCTCCTATTATTAATGCTCCTACTATACTAAAAAATATAATTTTTATAATTAACAATATAGTTATTGGAATAGCAAGTCTATATAACATATACATTGTTATTCCTAAGCCAATAAAAAAATCTGCTATTGATACAAATTCTCTTGAAGCTCCTATTATAGAAATCAAAGGATGTACTGGTCTTAACAAAATTTTATCAAATTCTCCGCTTCGTATGTATCTAGGCCCAATATCAAATAACTCATCAAAACAATATCCAGATATTCCAATAGAAATCCTTGTTACTCCATACAATAGTAAAATTTGTTCAAAACTCCATCCAACTATATTTTCTGTATTTTGAAAAACAATAAATATAAAAATTAAACTAACAGCTTGTACTACAAGTTGTGAAAAAATCCCAGCAATACAATCTATTCTGTATATAAGTATTTCTTTTAAAGATATTTTTAAAAATGATAGATATAAACTTATATTATATAATATTTTCTTCATCTTATCCTCCATTTATTGTTATATTTTTTACTGCATGATTGAAAAATGCTCTTGCTATAAAGTACAAAATAATTCCCCATATGATTTGTTTTATAATTATAAAAAATATATCATTTATAGTTATATTTCCAAGCCATATATTAACAGGTGTATATATCAATTCTTTAAATGGTAACCATTTCGATAATTCTTGAAACCATAAAGGAAATAATGTAATAGGAGCAATTATTCCTGAAAATATTTGGATTGTTGCTTTTCTTAAAATTTGCATTCCCCAAATTGAATTAGTATAAAACCCTACAGTTCCAACTATCATTTGTATAAAAAATGTTATAGGTACTCCTAATATCATAACAAAAATACACAAAATAAAATTTATCAAACTAGTTGGCAATGTTAATTTCCAAAAAAGTGAACATATAATAAAAGTGGCTACTCCAACTACTACTGCAAAAACTAATTCTCCCAAATTCACTCCAAAATAATATTTAAAATAGGAAATAGGATTTAATAATTCTTTATTTATTTGACCATTTCTTATAGAATGTGCCATATTTTCATTTATTCCCCACAAAGCTATCGAACTAAATGATACTACTAAAATATAGTAAGTTATCATCTGTGATATAGTAAATCCACCTGCATTACCCGTCTGATTATAGATTGCTTGCCATACAAAAATATAAACTATTACTTCTACTATTCTATTTAATGTAAAAAGGTAAAAATTTGACTTATATATATTGTATTGTCTAAATTGCATTTTTGCTAATGCTATCATTGTTTTTATCATTTTTATGTGCTCCTTTGTATATTTCTTTTAATATATCTTCTAATTCTGCTTCTTTCATATGTATATCTTCTATTACGCAATATCTAGAAATTTCATTCATAATTTTTACTATAGTTGTTTCATCATGACAAAACTTTATTGTTAATTTGTTTTCAGTTTCTTCTAAAATCTCAAAATCACTAGTTCTAAATACACTCTTAATATTTTGACTTTTAGAACTGACTATAAGATTAGCTACAACATATTTTCCATAAGTATCTTTAAATTTCTGTTTTCCACCATCATAAATTATTTTTCCTTTGTCTAATAGTATTATTCTATCACATACATCTTCAATATCTTTTAAATCATGCGTTGTAAGAATTACTGTTGTTTTCTTTTCTTTATTTATATCTTTAATAAATTTTCTTATATTTTCTTTAACAAAAACATCCAATCCTATCGTTGGCTCATCTAAATAAACTATTTTAGGATTATGTAAAAAGGTTGCAGCAATTTCACATCTCATTTTTTGTCCTAAACTTAAGTTTTTAACTTGTTTATCTAATAAATCCTCTAATTCTAATATTTCAGTAAATTTTTTTAGATTTTTTCTATATTCATTTTCTGGGATTTTGTACATTTTTTTAATTAGTCTAAAAGATTCTATAACAGGTAGATCCCACCACAATTGCGTTTTTTGCCCAAAAACTGCACCTATATTCTTATTATTTTCAATTCTTTTTTCATAAGGTATTAATCCATTTATCAAAACTTTTCCTGATGTAGGTGTTAACAAGCCTGTAAGCATTTTTATAGTTGTTGATTTTCCTGCTCCATTTTCTCCTATATATCCTACCAATTCACCTTCATCAATATTAAAATTTATATTGTTTACCGCTGTAAATTCTTTGTATTTAGGTTTAATCAAATTTTTGAAATATCCTAGTAAACCTTCTTCCTTTTCTATAATCTTATATGTTTTTACTAAATTTTTTACTTCTATAATTGCCATATTTTTTCCTCGTTTCTATAACTTTAATATTTTTCTTATATGATATTATGTATTTGTATAAGCACATTTTTCAATCACATTTCATTTAATGCCTGTACTATTTTTTTTATTTGTATTTTAGCATATTAATATATTTTTCACAATGCAAACATAACATAATTTAATGTTTTTACAAAAGCCACCTAATTGACATTTAAAGATGTGAAAATCACAAAAATGCCAGTTATACTCTGTAAATAATGCAAATTTACAAGTATAATTGGCACTTTCTATAAATAACTTACTATTTTTTCATGATGAACTTCTATGTAAAAAATCATATTACTTATTTAAAATATAAATAGCTATGTTTAAATATGATGCAAACAACACCCACAATAAATATGGTATTTAAAATCCCATAAGATACGCCCATTAAAAGATATAAAATACTCCAAACTATAGGAAAAGCAATTGATGGTGGAGATAAAAATGGTCTTTCTAAAGAATTATAGTCAATAGATGAAGAAATTGCGAATCCTACTATTCCTCCTATTATCACCGGAATAGCTATTGATTTAATATAAATTTTTATTTTATTCATAAGACACCTCTATTTGTATTATATTAAATAATTTGAATTATATAACTTTTTTAAAAATTTAGTACTACCTAAGAATTTCTATTTAGCTTTTAGTACGCTCAGTGAACTAATCTAAATTTTCTAGTGCATCTAATGAAATTATCTTTCATTGTTTAATAATTTGTTTCGTATTATTAAATTCATTCGGTAAATTTATGATGTAAATTCACATTATTTAAATTTTTTATACCTTGATTTTCTTCTTTTTCTATTATTAATTCAAAGACATCTTTATTAAAATTTGGCATAATTTCATTGTCTTTAAATAGTGCTTTAAATTTGTTTAATCATTGATTTAAACTCATTGAATCTTCTATTTCTAATTATAAGTGTTCTTGCTCATTTGTTATCTTATCCATTTATTTTTTCATTTCCTTTATATATCTATAAATTTCTCCCCAATTATTAACTTCTTTAATGTACTTATTTTCTTCCAATTTCATTAAGTTTGTATCTCTAAAATATAATGTTTTTACTTCATTATCTGCTAATCTTTTTATAATTTTCCAATCGTCATCAATCATAATGTCTACTTTTTCATTTTTACAAATTTCTAATTTATCGTCAACATTCCAATAATATTTATCAAACTTAATATTTTTTTCTTCTAATAATCTTATTGCATCATCTTTCATTTCTTTTACGAAACCACCTCTTGCAGTAATAACCACAAATTCGTGCCCTTGTTCTTTTAACAAATTGTATATGCCTATAAATCCTGACATTAAATTGCTTTCTTTTGATACTATCAAGAAATATTTTTCAATAAATTCTTTTTCTTGCTCGTTTGTCCAATTATATCTAGCTTGAAATTTCGGCTCTTCTTTATTTATTAAATGATTGCCTTTTAAAACGTCTATATCAAATATTTCCTCATAAGTTCTAAACGTTGTTTCACTATCTATAACTACTCCATCTAAATCTATTCCTATTTTCATAACTTTATTTTTCCTTTAAATTATATTTATTAATATTATCTATTGTAGAAAATCCATTTTTCTCTTTTACTCTCTCTAGAAATACTATTCCATCTAAATGTTCACATTCATGTTGAACTAACCTTGCAAAAAAGCCATGTATTTGTTTCATTATTTGTTCACCATTTTCATTGTAATATGTTAATTCTATATCTTTGTATCTCTCTACTTTACCTCTAATACTAGGTACACTCATGCATCCTTCATATTGTATATCCGTTTCTTTTGATATTTCTCTCCAAGTAGGATTTATCATTGCTGTTATAGGTACTTCTCCTGCATCATTATATTTAATATTCTCTTTTTTAGCACCTACTACAATTATTCTCTTATTTATTCCTATTTGTGGTGCAGCAATTCCTAATCCAGTACCAAATTCTAATGTTGTCTTTAAATCTTCTATAATTTCTAAAATCTCTTCATTTATATTTTCTATGTCTACTTCATCACTTATTTTATTCAAAATAGGATCTCCAACTTCTCTGATTTTTAAAACCTTTCCCATATTTCCTACCTTTCTGAACTATTTCCAAAATTGAATAAATTCAAATCTATTTACTGTATATAATTTATCATAAATTCCTTGACTTTAAAATTAAATCTCCAATATATTTTTAATTTTTTAGGATTCTTTGTGCTTTTTATTGTTGTAATATATTGTAAATCTTTTTCTTTTGCTTTAACTCCTAATTCTTCTTTTAGTTCTCTAATAGCTCCATTAATTACACACTTTCTCCTGCTCTTATATGACCTGCTCCTGAAATGTCCCAACAATTAGGATGTGATTTCTTACTTGCACTTCTTTTTTGTAGTAATAGCTCATTTTTATCATTTATTATCCAAACATGTGCAGTTCTATGAAAGTTACCATCTTCGTGTGCTTGTTGTTTTTTCTTTTTTCTCTCCTATTGGATTATTGTTTTCATCAAATATATCTATGTATTCCATAATTACATTCCTCCATCTACTTTTATTACTGTACTATTAATATATTCAGCATCTTCTGATGCCAGAAAACAAATTACTTTTGCTATTTCTTCTGGATCTGCAAATCTCTTTTTATATATCTTTTCTGTTTCTTCTTTTATTAATTCTTTTGGTAGTTCTTTATTCATTTCTGTATTTACCCAACCTGGTGCTACTGCATTTACATTTATATATGGTGAAAATTGTATTGCTAGATTATATGTTAAATTTATAATTGCTGCTTTTGATGCATCATAATCTATGCTTGATGGAAAAAAAGTATTTATTCCATTTGTTGAAGATACATTTATTATTTTTCCACTTTTATTTTTCAACATATTTTCACTGGCATATTTTGATACTAGAAAAGTTCCTATTGTATTTACTTCTAATGTTCTTTTCCAATCTTCGACTGTTCTATCTTCAAACTCTTTATCTATTGCTATTCCTGCATTATTTACAAGTACATCTATACGTCCAAACTTATTTATAACTTCTTGTATCATATTTTTAACTTGTTCTTCATTTGATATATCTGTTTTAATTACTAATGTTTCTATTTTATATTTTTCTTTTAAGTAGTTTGATAATTTTTCTGCATTTTCTTTATCTGTCAAATAATTTATTACTACTTTGTACCCTCCTATTTTTGCAAACTCTATCGCTGTAGCTTTTCCAATACCTTTACTGCTTCCAGTTATTAATACAACTTTTTCCATACATTCCTCTTTTCTAAACTATTTCTAAAATGGAAATAGTTCAATATGTCTCTAAAACTACTGATAATATATCACAAATTAACAATTTTTCATAGTATTTTGCCAATATTTACAAACATATTTATCCTTACATTTACTTAATTACCACAAAATCTCCAATAGAAATAATGTCAAGAGCGAACAAAATGAGTTCATATACTCTTGATATTATTTTTATTGGAGATTAAAATTGTTTTTCAAATGAAAAAATAAGCATCAGCACATATCTACTGACACTTAATTTAATAAAGATTCTCTATAAATCATTTTAATAAATTTCTTCTAACACTTGAATTTTCTTACTTTACTTCATATCTACTTATAAACACAACCTATATCTGTTATGCTTGTAGTAGACACAACCTCAAATTTTCCAGTATTTCAAATACTTTGCTCTAATTTTCAAAAAATCAATTATGTGTTTCCACTTACCACTTAAGCAACTACTTTAACTTTCACACCCAAATTTTGATGTTTTTCTTTTCCAAATCTCCCTTTATCTTCAAAAGTTATAATCTCTGAAGCCATATTAAAACCAAGTACTACATGTCTTGTTTTAATTGTAGCACTGCCACGCATTCCACGTGCCATGTATATCGATGGTTGCAATGATTTTTTAAAGTTGCATATTCACTATTGAGTGGTATTGTCAGAGTTTAGTTCTACCTTAACTCTAATTTTAGTTTCTAATTTTTTCCTTAAACTTCCATCAGCTTGCTTTTCAAAAGACACATAATTTTGCCAACTATAAAAATCCAAAATAAGATTTTCTTTATTTAATATATTTTCAATAACCTTGCTTTCAATTTTGTCTTTGACATTTTCGATTCCACTTTTTACTATAAATCTTATTACATATGGATCTTTATTTCCATTTGAGTCATAATCGCCTATAACGACCTTATAAATTAATGCTTCGAATATATCCTTATCAAACACTCTAATATCTTTTGCTTCTTTATCAAACACTTTTCTAATTTTTTCAACACCAAAGTCAAAACTATTCTCATCGTCAAGTTGGCATTTGAATAGTTCTTGATCTTTTTCAATCTTTTTAATCTTCTTATTTAATTCTATTTTCTTTTTATTAAATGTTTCCTTGTCTATTGTACCATCAATCATTAAATTTATCAATGAATTTATCTTATTTTCAATCCCCTGCTTTTTTACTTCTAATTTTTGTAATATACTTTTTGTGTTATTTTCTCTTAAAAAGCCATCTATTCTATTTAAAAAGTTATTTATTACTTCTTTGTTATCTTGGCACAACAGCTCATAAGCTTCGATAAAACAATCTTCAATTACTTTTTCTCTTATTGCTTTTGTTTCAGGACAAAATTTTTTACCATTTTTTACATAGTTCATACACTGCCATACTTTTGTTTCATGTTTTGTATTTTTATATAAATTTCTTCTTACAAATACACTACCACAAAAACCACAAAAAATTCTGCTGCTAAATGTATATTTTCTACTGTAATTTCCTTTTCTTCTTCCAGTTTCAACTGCTCCGGATCTTTTTTCTAATATCTTTTGTGCTTTTTCATATGTTTCAGCTGATACTATTGCTTCATGATTATTTTCTATATAATATTTATCTTCTTCGCCCTTATTAACCATTCTTTTATGAGTAATTGGGTCTATTGTAAATGTCTTTCCTTGTAGTACATCGCCTTTGTATTTTTCATTTTTTATAATTCCTCTAATTGTTGACTCTGCCCATTTTTCTCCACCTTTAGGTGGAATAAATCCAGCTTCAGTAAGTTCTCTTGCTATAATTGTAGAACCTGCTCCCTCACAATATCTATTAAAAATTTGTCTTACAATTTCTGCCTCATCTTGTTGTATTTTAATTTCATGGCTATCTTTATCATAATCATATCCCAAGCAATGTTTAAATCCTACAATTTCCCCCCTTTCTTTTTTCATTTTTAATCCTAACTTAACATTTCCTGAAATACTTTCACTTTCTTGTTGAGCAATTGAACTTAATATTGTAAGTAAAAACTCTCCAGACATTTCTAATGTATTTATATTCTCTTTTTCAAATATTACTGCTATCTTTCTCTCTTTCAATTTTCTTACATATTTTAATGTATCAAGTGTATTACGAGCAAATCTTGAAATAGACTTTGTTATTATAACATCAAACTTTCCTTCCATTGCGTCTGTGATCATTCTCATAAATTCATTTCTTTTATAATCTAATGTGCCTGTAATCGCCTCATCCGCATAAATTCCAGCAAATACCCATAGTGAATTAGAATTAATTTTTTCATCATAATATTTTTTTTGAGATTCATAACTATTTATTTGTTCTTCATCTCCTGTACTTACTCTACAATAAGCACATACCCTTAATCTATCAGTTATTACTTTTCCTGTCCTTCTGTCTAACTTTCCATCAATTTTCTTGATTACTTTTACTTGCATATCAATCTCCTAACCCAACTGATATATTTTCCAGTTGATATGTTAACTCTGTTGTAATATTAAGTCAAATCATTTCAAAAAATTTTATATTCTTTTATAATTTTATCTTTTAAATAATAATATGAATTTTCAGTTATAACATTTTTTTCTAATGCTTCTTTTAAAAGATTTAATTCTATTGTACCTTTTATATAGCCATTACTATTATTAGTGTTGTTTACTAATATTTTTACAAGCATTATAAGTTCCTCCTTTAATAACTTTTCCAGTTTATTTTTTTAGGCACATCAAAACCAGTTACTATTCCCTTTTTCAAATAATATGATTTTGTCTTATCATTATATTTATAAATAGAAGAATTCCAATTTCTAAATGCTCGATTGCTAATATTTTTTCCCCCAGATAATTCTCTACTTGCCTGTATATGCATTTGCTTTAATTTTTCATATTCAGTATTCATATTTAATTTTCTTTTATTTTTTATATAGTCAATTGTTTTTTGTCTATGCCTATTTTGTGATAATAGTTTTCTTTTTTCTTTTTCTTCTTTATATCTACTATCTTCTAGCAAAACCTTGCTGACATATTTATTTGAAATTTCTAATGTTTCAGCAATTTCTTTTTGATTATATTTACATTCAAAATATAATTTTTTTATCGCCTCTTGTCTATTCATACACACTCCTAATTAGTAGATTTTTTGCTAACAAATTTTAAATATGAAGAAACTAATAGAGCTTATATTAAAACTCTATTTAATTTCTAAATCTTCCATTGCTTTTTTAAAATTTTGTTCACTTAATTTTTTTACAGTTTTATATCTTTTATTTCTTTCTAATATTTCTATGATCTCTCTAGCAAATATTCCTAAACTGAAAGAGATTATAGAAAAAATCAAATATTTTAGCATTTTATTTTTTCTCCTTTTTCTCTTTCATTATTATATTAGCTAATCTCTTTACTTCTGTATTTCCAAATTTTTCATAAAACATTGTTACTTCTTCTTTTATTGACTTGGCTGTTATGTCTGTATTGCTATTTTTTAATGTATGGAATGCCAACTGTGCATAAGCAGTAATAAGTTCTATTTCCGTTTTAGAATTATTTTTGCTTATTACATCTTTTGTTTTACTAAAATTTTTAGTTTCTTTTAAATTCTTTACTTCTGCAACTTGATTTGTATTTTCTTTTTCATCCATATTGTTACCTCCTTCTAATATTAGGAGTCCTATTTTTTTTATTCGATGTTGCATTTTTTATAATTTTTTTCTATTTTTTGTTAAAGTTTTATAAATCATATATTTTATTTCTTGCATTAAGTCTTCATCAATTCCATTCCTTAGTCTACTCATACTTGTAATTAGTGGATTATAATCATCTAAAATTTTCAATATTTCTACATCATCTAAATTAAAGTTATTAAACATTGTTTTTTCCTCCTAGTAATTTTTTTGTAATCTTTTCTTGTGCCTTATTTCTTATTCTCCATATTGTTGTTCTTTCTACATTCATTTCTTTTGCTATTTGCTTTATACTTTTTTCTTCTTTATATAAAGCAAAAAGCACCATCTTTTCTTTTCCAGACAATGCTTTCGCTACATTATATAATTTTTCATCACAAAAAAGTCTCTCGAATTCAAGAGCGGACTTTAACTCATCGACACATTTATTAAGAACAGCATCAAATAAACTGCTACTTTCCATATCCTCACAAATATCCAAATTGATTTCTTTACTGTTTAAATATTCATAATTATTTTTTATGTATTTTTTTCTAACATTTATAATCAACTTTTTTAAATATGATTTTTCTTCTTTTGATAATTCTTCTTGTAAATAATTTTTTCTTTCCATTTATTATCTCTCCAATTTCTAAAAATTGGACAAATATCTAAAAGAGAAAGAAAAACAAATATTAATTTACTTTTTTCTTATTCTTTATGGTTTACTTTTACATATTTTTATCACTCCTAACAAATAATCTTTAATTGATATAAAAAATCTCTTGTACTTTATTATTTTTTCTAATGTATTATTTTTCTAACTCTTAAAGACTATTTGTCCTATTGGAGATTATACTTATTAATATTAATCCATTGTAAAAACGGCGATAAATGGCTAATAAACGGCGAAAAATGGTTAAAATTATTCTTAATCAGTTATATTTTTAGTTTTATTTGTAAAAATCTTCCATTTTATATTGTGTTTACATAATTTAAGTGATATAATATTGTTGATTTATAAAATTGTTAGGAGAAGTTATCATGGTAAAGATTCTTGCAGTCATTCAAAATATTGAGCAAAATTCTCAACTTTGCCAATACCTTACACAAGATAACAATATTGATTTTAAAATTACTAGTGATGAAGTTTCTGTTTTGAAACAGTATTATGATTTTAGACCTGACCTTTTTATATTGGACACCAGTTTTAAAAATATAAAATATAGTGATGTAATCAACGAGCTTTCATTAGATGATACTGAACAATTTAAATGTAATACTATATTACTTTATAACTCTACTGCTGAATTATTAAATCTTGCAAATTGGTCTAAAATATATAAAATATTTTTAAAACCTACAGATTATAAAAATATTTTAAAAGCTATATATGAAATGTCTAATTACACTTTAGAAAGAAAAATTGATAGGCTATTTTTAAAGTTACATATTCCATTAGAAAGTAGCCCTTCAAATCGTGTTAGAAAAACATTAATTAAATGTTGTAATTCGCCTAATTTACTTGGCAATTTAAACACTTTATTTAATACAGTTGGCAAGGAACTTGGAACAACCGGTGAAGGTATTCGTTCTTCTTTTAGAACTGCATTAAAGCCTTTAAATGAATTTAAAGATAAAGAAGATTTGCCTTTTGCAATTTATAAATTCTTTCCAAAAGGCGAAGAAGTTACCCCAAAATTATTTTTAGATATTAGCATATATTATTTGAAAAACACAAAAAAATAACAGATAAGTTTTAGTATGATCAAAAACTTATCTGTTATTTTTTATTTATTATTTTTATAATCATTATATTGATTAATAATATCCACTACACTATTACTTATGTTATCTGAACTTGATATTACTGAATTTAACTTTCTTCCTATAATATCATACATCTCATCTATTTCATTTTCTTGTACCTTATTATCTATTATCATATTGAATATAGGAATATTATTTTCTAATTTTTCTTTTGAAGATTTTACAAGATCTAATCCGTTCATATTATCCATAGCATATTTTGTAAATATCATTTCTGGTTTTAAATCTACAATTTTATGATATGTTTCTGTTCCATCTTTTGCTGTACCAACTATATCAACAAAATCAAGTTTTTTTATTGCATCAACTATCTTGTTTGTTATATTTATATCATTATGTGCAATTAAAGTTCTAATTTTTCCATTTGAATATATTTTATCAAAATCTATTATTTCTTCTTTTAAAGCATTTCCAAAATAATGATCCTTTCCATTTTGTGTTTGAATTATATCTGCATTTGGAACAATTACTATACTTTTTTCAAATTCACTTTGTTTTTTATATTCTACAGTTTTGATATTCTCAAATTTTCTTAATCTTTTTACACTATTTTCTAATTCTTTTTCTTCTATTTCAAATAGTTTTTCATTTTTTTCTGCCCTTTCTCTAATAGGCATAAACTTCAAAAATTTCCATTTTTCTATTTGATAGTTATTTAAAAATTCTCCTAATTCATCTAATTTATCAACATTAAGCCTGCTAACAACCGTGTTTATTCTTACTTTTATATTCTTGTTTTTAGTTTTTTCTAAAAGATTTTTTATAATATCTAAATGATTATTTTCTTTACCTAATGCTAAATTGATATCATTTTCAATTGAATCAATAGATAAATTGATTTCATCAAGTGTATTTAAAATATCTTCTACATATTCGTTATCGTTCTTTGATAAGTAAATTCCGTTCGTTACTAATTTATTATATAATCCTCTTTCTTTTGATTCTCTCATTAATTCATTTACTCTTGGATATAATACCGCTTCTCCACCAGTCCAAGTAATATGGTTTATCCCACTTGCAATTAAATGATTTAATACTCTTTCATTTTCTTCAAAAGATAGATTTGGTATATTGTTAAATCCAAAACAATATTTACAGCCTTGATTACATTTAGTTGTTATTTTCCAACAAACTTTTTTCTTAATCATATACATCCTCTTTTCATATATAAAATCTCTTTTTACACATTTATATTATATATGAAAAGCAATTGGAAAACTATTCCTAATATTTGAATATCGCTTAAAAATCATTGAAAGCAAAAAACATCCTATTTCTAGGACATTTTTACTTTATATATTTTTTAAATATTCTTTAATAAATTTTTTATCTACCTTTGTCAATTCACCTTTTAGATAAATTAAATTTAGTTTTAGGCTTGGTAATTCTATCGGCAGTTCAACTTCATATAATTCTTTATTGTTTAATTCATTTTTTACAGCCTCTTTTATAACATATGCTATTCCCATATTTTTCTTAACTGCTTCAACTCTTACCTCAGTTGCATCACACATTATATCAGCATTAATATTAACATTGTATTCTTTTAAAAGTTCCTTTAATCGTTTTGTTGCTTTTGTATTTTCAAGGTTTAAAATACAATTTAATTTTTCAATTTCTTTTATATCTGCAATTTTTAGTGGTGCTTTTGAAACAAATATATTATTAATTTTTAATAGTTCTTCTATTTCAATATTGCTATTTTCAATCTCTGTATCTATTATCGCAAAATCAATCTCATGATTTTGTAATAAACTCATCATCTTATTTATATCAACTTCACATATTATTTTTATATTAAGATCTGGATAATCCTTCTTAACTTTTTCTATTTTTTCCATTAGTAAATAACTTGTAAAATGCGATGGGCATCCTATTTTTATGCAACCACTTGATATATCATTCTTATCCTTTGCTAATTTTTCTGCAAAATCAAATCCTGATATTGATTTATTTACTATTTCATATAATTCTTTACCATCTTCTGTTAGAGTTACACCTTTGTTTTCCCTATTAAATAGTTTTAAATTTAATTGTTCCTCTAAATTTGCTATTTGTGTACTAACATTAGCGACTGATAAATCTAATTTTTCTGCTGCTTCTGAATAACTTTTTGACTGTGCAACTTTGCAAAAAATTTTATACAAATTCAAGTTTATATTTGACATACAATCACGCTCCTATAAAATCTTTCTTAATTCTATTTCAGCTTTTTTTATAAAATAATCATTTGTATTTACTGGAAGATTTAATCTTTCCAACTCTTGTTTTATTTTATCTATTGTATCTAATTGTTCATTTTCTTCAATCTCAATTAGCTTATCACCATTTAGTACATCTTTTATACATATTTGCAACTCGTTTTTCTTATAAAGATAATCAAATTCCTTAATTTGCATAATTGCTTTATAATCAATTGCTTCTAAAAATTTTTTTCCGTCATTTGAATCTATAATTTTACAATCAACTTTACTTTGTTTTACTATATTTCCTTCTTGATCAATTTCTTTTTTCTTATATGTTAGTTTACTTTCCCTATATTTGTTTGGAATATATCCTTCAACATTTCGTAAAATTATTGCTTTACTTAATATATCTCGTTCTGACATATTCTTTATATTAATTGTATTCGGTATATAATAAATATCGTCCAGTAAATATCTTTCTACAAATTGAAATCCTTTGCTTTCTAATATTTTGCATATTTCTTCTACAGTACATTTTAATTTGACTGTTATTTCATTACTCAACTTCATATATCTCCTTTACAGTATCACTCTTAAATTATAACATATTATGTAAATTTTGTAAAGTTTTAACCCCGTCTCTTTTTCTCCTTTGTCCCTTAATATATTGCTTTTTATAAAACAAAAAAGATTAGCACTATGCTAACCTACTTTTCCTCTTTTAAAAAGTCATCTAACTTTTTATCAAATAAAATACTAAATTTAATCAACAATTTTAATGAGCATGTTTTTACTTCATCATTTAGTGATTCAATTCTTCTTAAATAATCGTGGGACATATCCAATATTTCTGCTACTTCCATTAATGACATTCCACTTTCTTTTCTATACTTTTTTATATTTTTGTATATAATAGGCATATAATCTTTTGATAATAATGCCTTTAACTTTTCGTTATTCTCCATTTAAAACACCTCTTAACAAACTTATTTTTCCATAAATTAGATAAAAAATATGTAACTTATTTGTCCCATTTAGTGTTTTTATGGTATAATACTGAATAGTAATAAAAAAGTGGCGATTTTTGACAAGTTTTGTCGATTGTATTGATTATTTGTAAAAAAGTATTACTATATACTTATAGCAATTACTTTTTTCGATGAATATCGACTCTTGGCTCTAGTTTATTTGCTTTTGGATTGGCAATAAAAAGCAAATAAGGATCTACATCAAGTGCTTTTGCTATATTTTCAATAGTAGGAATTGATGGACTGTATTTTCCTTGTTCAATATCTGATATATAATGTGTACTTAAGCCAGATAACTCCCCTAATCTTTCTTGAGAATAGTTTTGCATAAATCTATAATATTTTACATTTTTGCGAAAAATATCTATTAACTTCATTATATATCACCACACTTTCTAATACCATTCTTTTTAGTATGGTATAATTTTGTAGCAATATTCACAATGAAGTATATAGCCCAAACATTTTTCTATTGTAATGAAATACTTAAAAAATCCCAGTATTTTTATTAAAATTTATAGAAAGGAATTCATGAAAAATGTTGTATTTTTTTATTGGTCTTAGTATTGTATTTTTTGTGCTTATCATCATATTATTTTATAAAATAAATACCTATAATAATAAATTGACTAAACTAAATAACGCTATTTCACAAAAGGAAAGTAAGATTTCTTTTCTTAATAATGAAATTACAAGGATAAAAAATTCAGCACAAATATTAGAAGAAAAAGAATTTGAATCTTTAAAACTAAATCCTTTTAAATTCTCTGAAATTCCAGAAAAATATAATGGAAAATTTGAAGGTAAAAAAGCTTTAATTGGTAATTATGATAGTTTTTCTTCAAAACTAACTCGCACAATGTTAATGAATTTTGGAATTTCAGCAGATATTGTTACTACAGGTATTGATGTATATGATAGAATAAAAAATGGTTGTAAATATGATATTATTTTTACAAACAATATTTATCAAAAAGGTTATGGTGGTCCGGAATTATTGCAGAAATTAAGAAATCTTAATAATTTTAATACTCCAGTAGTTATACATACAATTACTAAAAATGCTAGAAAACATTTTGTTGATGATTTAGGTTTTGATGATTATTTAGAAAAGCCTATAAAATATTCTGAACTTGAAAAAGTTTTAGATAAGTTTTTAAAAAATTAGTTCTTGTAAAAAAACTTGCTCTGTTTCAAGCAGAGCAGGTCTTTTTATGATTTTAATAACTTCTTTTTGATTATAAAAATTTTTCTTGATAGCATTGTTTTATTATTTCATTCTTTTCTTCCTCAGTTAATTCTCTCTTAAATTCTTTTATTTTTAAATTTATTTTATCAACAACATTTTCCATTGTTTTATCTAATTTAGGAGTTGAATATATTTGTTGATCTAACACAATCCTCTTCTCTATCTTTTCTTCCCTATTCATAAAATAATAAACTGCTAAACTAATTCCTAATACTATACCTAATGCAAAATATGTGTATTGATTCATTTCATTTTCCTCTCATTCTTTAAAAGCTATCATATATTCATTAATTTCTACTTTTCTTTTGGCATTTTGATATTCAAATTCTGCATTTGTAAAATAAACTTTATATCCTTTGTTTTCAAAATAATCTCTACTTATTCTTAATACCTCATCAATTTCTTCTTCTGACAAGTTGTCTTTTACTTTTAGCTCATAATATGAATATCTTATATAATCTTCGTTTTCTTTTTCTTTGCTTTTAATTAGACTAATAGTAAATCTTTTTAATTCTGTTTCTGTCATTTGTTTCACTTCCTAAAATTTGTTTTCTATTGATTTTACCACACTTTTTGAAAAATTACATTAGTTTTTAGAAATTTTTATTCTAATAAAGAGCCTACATTTTCATATAGACTCTCGAAAATAAAAGGGGATGTGTGCTAATTGTAGTTAAACAATTAGCACTATAATTATTGCTCCAATATTTTATCTGCCTCACTTTGTGTAAGATATTTATATTCTATCATTTTATTTATTACCTGTTTCTGTCTTTGTTTTGCAAGTTCTGGATTCTTGGTTAGAGAATATACTGATGGTGCATTAGGTATTCCTGCAAGCATAATTGCTTCATAATCTGTCATTTTTTTTGGTTCTTTTCCAAAATATTTTCTACTTGCTTCTTTTACTGTATAACACCCCTCTCCAAAATAGCTTGTATTCAAATATAATTCCAGTATTTCATCTTTATTATAGTTCTTTTCTATTTCAAAAGACATAAATACTTCAGCAATTTTTCTTGTTATTTTCTTTTCTTGTGTAAAATAGATATTTTTTGATAATTGTTGTGTAATAGTACTTCCACCTTCTACAAAGCTCATTGCTTTTATATCATTTATAGTGGCTCTACCAATTGCTATTATATCTATTCCATTATGTTTATAAAATCTATGATCTTCAACCGAAATTACTGCTTTTATATATATTTCTGGTACTTCTTCAATTTTAGTATAGTTTTCTTTTTCTTTAATAGTTTCTACTTTTTCTGTAAGAGGTATTTTAGAAATTGCATCCTTATACATATCATATCCATTACCTACTACTAATAATCCTATACTTATTAAAAATACTATTGCTACAAATATTATATTTTTTATTACTTTCATTTCAACCACCTCTTTTTTTGTGGCATTACTTATTTTGTATAATTTGTTTGAACTTTTTTAGGAAGTTCATCATATTGCACTTCTTCCCAAGAATGTACTCCTAGAGTTTTTACTTCTAACTTTAGAAAAGCATCTTCTTTTAGTTCTCTACTTGTTTTAAATTTTAATTCTTTTTTCTTTCCTTTTTCATTATAGCACTCTAAAGTATATTTATATTTCATATCATCTGTACTAGATAGTTTTTCTATTTTAGTATTGTCTATTTGAGTAAAGTAAGCTGATTCATAATTTTCAAAAAAGTACAATATTGCTACACAAATTGCTATTGCTACAACTACTGCTATAATCATAGGTATTTTTTCTTTTAAACTTTCCATATCATTTTCTCCTATTCTGATATAATATCAATATTTCCTTTGAAATTATCTAATTTTATAGTTAAATAATAGCTCACACCTTCAATATAAATATTATCTTCATATTCTCCTGTATCATCTATTAAAGTTTTTTCATTATCTCCTAGTTTAGCAATTACATTGATGTTACCACTTTGTTTTTCTACTTTTATTTTTAATCTTATATGATCTCCATTTTTTCGGTTTAATGCTGTTCCTCCAAATATAGCTTCTTCGGATGTTATATTATCATATTCTGCTTTATATGTTCCAATATATTTGTCTGTTCCAAAACTTCTTTTTCCTTGCAAATCTTTCTCTTTCGATATCCCTGCAAAATCAAAACTTTGTAAAAATGTGTTATAAGTATTTATAAATTCATCTTTTGTAAAATCCCAATCACTTGCTGCAATAGATGAAACAATAATTATTATGAAAGCTATTATTCCTATTATAATTAACTTAAAGAATCCGAATATAAACATGAACTATTCCTCCTCTTTGATGATATTTTTACTTCCAAAATATGTTGCTAGAAAATATGCACCATATATCACTCCAATAATTACTACTGTTGCAACTATTGATGGTAATAAATCTTCTGAACTTGCTAATCCTTCCATCATTGTCATCGCAAATTGTATTCCAAATATTGAATGAATAATTGCAAGTATTAGTGGTAGTCCAAAGAATATACCAATTTGTCTAAATAATGCTTTATTAATCATTTTTTCATCACAACCTATTTCCCTTAAAATTGTATATCTTTGCTTATTATCTGAGCTTTCTGTTAATTGTTTTAATGCTAAAATAGCTGCACTTGCAATCAAGAATATTATTCCTAAATAAATTGCTATAAATGTTACAATTGTTGCAATTCCTATGCTTGCTTCCATAAGAGATATTTTGGTTACTCCATCTACATCAATTCCTTTGTTTGTTAAATTTTGAACAAGTATAGAATCATTACTTGTAAATATCTTTTCTATTTCTTGTCTTTTTTCATCTGTTTGTGCATTATAATTTGCAACTAATAATTGTTGCACTTTCATATCATCAGTTAAATTACAACTATCTGGAACTAAAATAATTCCTGTATTTACATGACTTGTATTCATCATAATAAAACCACTTTTACATTCATTATATTTTGACTTATATTCTTTTCCTGCAATCTCCAATATATTTTCATCTGCTAGTACTCTATCTCTTATAGTTCCAATTCCATCAAAATCACAAAGTACAATATATTCATTATCTTTCAATTCATATTGTTCTATTCCATAAAGTGAAGCAATTTTGTTATAATCAGATATTTTTATTATCATTTCTGCTGTTTCATAGCGTAAACTTGGAAATTGTGCTCTTGTTTCTTCAATTTTATCTCCTAAAAAATCTTCCCAAGTCAAATCCTTTGTAGCATAAATAGGTATTTCTACTACATCTTTAATTAATGTCATATCAAATCCATTATTTTTTAATGTTTCTGTAATTGGTATTTTTGAATCTTTTCTTGCTTCAGGAGTTGATATTATTTCTTTGCCATAAGTTCCATATTGTAAATATTTTTCTGATAAATTAGCTGTTTTATATAAATTTATATCTACAGGCGTCATTTCTACTAATTCTCTTTGCATTGTATTTCTCAATGATAAACTAGATGATAGTATTGAAATTGTCATAAACAACATTAAGCAAATAACACTCATACTTATAACTGTTGTATTGATTTTGCTGTTGATTTGTCTTAATACAAACATATTTGTTCCTTTTAAATAGATATTTTTTATCGATTGTACTACTCTTAATATAAAACCAGATAAAGACCAAAATACCAAGATTGTTCCAGTAATTCCCATTAATATTGGTGGTAATAATTTATCTGCTGTAGTTAATGAGTGAACATCTCCTGTTACTTTCCAATAAGCATATCCTAACAAGCAACTTGCTCCAATAAATACAATTATAGAAATAATAGGATTTTTTATTTTTACTTTTTCATTTTTCTTTGTAGCATTTAATAAATTTATCAATTTATATCTTGAAACTGTCATTGTATTAAAGAACATAACTGCTATATACATAACTGCAAAATATACACAAGTCTTTATACAAGCTGTTTTTGAAAAGACAAATTGAAAATTACTCATATCTGCCTCAAACATTTTTGCTACTAATACAGACATAAATTGTGATGCAAATATTCCTATAACAAGTCCAACTATAAGTGAAATAATGCCTACAAATATTGTTTCTAGTATTATAATTTTAGATATTTGCCTCTTTCCCATTCCAAGTGTCATATATATACCAAATTCTTTTTTCCTTCGGTTAATTAAGAAATTATTTGCATATACGATAAGCAATCCTAATACTACTGCTACAAATACCGATACATATCCTAACATACTTATCATAATTTTGATGATGTCCCTTGTTGAATTAGATACTTGTAACATTGCTTCTTGACTATCTAATGAGTTAAACATATAGAATATTGCAACTCCTAACACTAATGTTAAAAAATATATCGCATAATCCTTAAAGCTCTTTTTCATATTTTTAATTGATAACTTAAATAACATCGTTCAAATCACCTCCAAGAAGTGTTTGCACCTCAATTATCTTCTCAAAGAATTGTTTTCTTGTATCATTTCCTTTAACTAATTCATTAAAGATTTTTCCGTCTTTTATAAATATAATTCTATCTGCATAACTTGCTGTAAAAGCATCGTGTGTTACCATTAAAATAGTTGCATTTAATTTTTGATGTAAGTAATCAAATGTCATCAATAATTGTTTTGCTGATTTACTATCTAATGCACCTGTTGGCTCGTCTGCTAATACTATTTTAGGATTTGTTATTATTGCTCTTGCAGCTGCACATCTTTGTTTTTGCCCTCCAGATACTTGATATGGGTATTTATTCATTATTCCTGAAATATCTAACTTTTTAGCTATTTCGTGAACTCTATTGTTAATTTCAGTAGCATTTACTTTTTGAATTGTTAATGCTAAAGCTATATTTTCATAAATTGTTAATGTATCTAATAAATTAAAGTCTTGAAATATAAAGCCTAGTTCCTCTCTCCTAAATTTGTTTAATTTATTTCCTTTAAGCTTTGTAATATCTTCTCCGTTTATAATGATATGTCCTGCTGTTACTCTATCAATAGTAGATACACAATTCAAAAGTGTAGTTTTACCAGAGCCACTTGCTCCCATAATTCCTACAAACTCTCCATTTTTTACATTAAAGCTAATATTGTCTATTGCTTTTGTTAAATTAGATTTGTTTCCATAGTATTTTTCTATGTTTTTAACCTCTAATACATTTTCCATCTAAAAAACTCCTTTCAATTCTTTGTATATCTACATTATAAATTCATTTTAAAATAGTTGCCATCGATTTATCTTACAATAACATTACATTTTTTGTAAGATTTCTCATTTATAAAAATAAGCCCATAACTAATATGGACTTACAAATTCATAAAACTACTTTTAGGGAATATAATTCTTACTTCTGTTCCTATATCTTTTTCTGAATTTAATTCTATTCCTAATCCTAATTTGTTGCATAATTTCTTACATAGATATAACCCAATACCAGTAGATTTCTTGTTTATTGTTCTCCCATTTTCTCCTGTAAACCCTTTTTCAAAAACTCTTGTTATTTCTCCTTTTTTTATTCCAATTCCATTATCTTTTATATATAAAACAACATTTTCTCTTTTTGAAATAGCATATATTTCTATCTTTCTATCTTTAATTTTTGAATACTTAATTGCATTTTGTATAATCTGATTTATTATAAAAACTGCCCATTTGCTATCTGTATATACTTCTCGTTCCAAATCGTGTAATTCTATACTTGTCTTACTTGAAAGTAATGCACTTTTATTTTTCAAAATTGCTCCATTTACTATTTCTTGCAAATTTGATTTTGTAACAACATAGTCTTTGTTAGCGGTATTACTTCTAGCATAAAACAATGCTTGTTCTGTATAATTTTCTATTTCATCTAATTCTTCATCAATGCTTTTAGTTATCTCATTTTTATTATTTTCAATAATTAATTTAGATGTAGCAATTGGTATTTTTATTTCGTGAATCCATAATTCTATATATTCCTTATAATCTTCTTGTAATCTCTTATAAGTATTTACATTTTCTAGCATAGATTTGCCAGCTTCTTGCATAGATTTTTTTAATATTTTACCCTCAAGAAAATCTGGAGTATTTATTATTTCTGATATTAAGTATTTATCGCCTAATTCATCTAAATTACTTTTTAATTCATTATAAAAATTCTTCTTTTTTCTATATTCAATAGTAATATCAATACCAATTATTATAATCGGACATATTGCAATATAAATCCTTGTAAATATTCCAATTTGTGTATAAGGCAATAATAATATTTCTGAACTTACTATTACAAATAATACTAAAAAAATCAATAATATTTTCTCTTTTATAAATTCTCCAAACTTCATTTTAATATATACCCTTGTCCCCTTCTTGTTTCAATTTGATTTATTATTCCTAGTTCTTCTAGTTTTGTCCTTAGTCTTTTAATATTAACATTTAAAGTATTATCATCGACAAATTCTTCACTTTCCCATAAGTAGTCCATTATTTCATCTCTTGATATTACTTGTTGTCTATGTAATACTAAATATTCTAATATTTTATATTCATTTTTTGTTAATTCTATTTTCTTATCTTCTTTTTCTATAATTCTTCCTGCTGTATTTAATATAAAGCTCCCACAGTCTATTTTATCTGGATTATTTCCTGCATTTTGATTTCTTTTTAATAGTCCAACTATTTTTGCAAGTAATATTTGAATATTATATGGTTTTGTTACATATTGATCTGCACCATAATTTAGTGATAGTAATTCATCCATTTCATTATCTCTGCTTGTTACCATTATAATCGGTACATTAGATGTTTTTCTTATTTCTTTACAAATAAATTCTCCATCTGTATATGGTAAGTTTATATCAATTAATAATAAGTCTGCTTTTATTTCTAATATGTCTGCCACTGCATTGTCAAATTTTTTTAAGCTTGTTGCTATAAATCCATTTCTGTTTAAAAATGTTTCTAATTCTTCTCTTAATTTTTCGTCATCTTCTATTATTAGTATTTTTTGCATTTTACTAACCTCCATTAGCATTATATCATATTTTGTTTAATATGTATCTTACATTTCTTGTAAGATTTCTATAAAAAATAAGATTAGTTATGTTTCAAACTAATCTAACTAACAGCCTATAATTTATTTTTCACCTTATAATATTATTTTTTCAATTCAATTTGAAATTCTATAAATTCATCATTACTTTTTGCACAAATTTTTCCATTATGTAATTCTATTATTTCTTTTGTAATAGCAAGTCCTAATCCAGCTCCACCATTATTTGTTTGTCTTGATTCATCTGCTCTATAAAATTTATCAAATATTCTTTCCAGTTTATATTCAGGAATTGTAGCTCCTTTATTTTTAAATGTAATTTCAATATTTTCTTCATTTTCTATCATATTTATTGTAATAGTAGTATTTTCATAGCTATAGCTAATTGCATTTTTCAGCAAATTTCCAAAAGCTCTTGCCAATTTATCTCCATCGGCATTATACATTAAAATATTAGGTTTAGTTATATTCAATTTTAAATTTCTTTCTTCTAACATTGGGTAAAATTCTTCTACTAATTGGTCTAATAGCATTACCAAATCAATATTTGTTTTATTTAGAGGTATATCATTCAAATTATATCTGGTAATTTCAAAAAATTGATTAGTAAGTTCTTCAACTCTTAAAGCTTTATCAAGTGCTATTTTTATATACTTATTTTGTAATTTTTTTGATATTTCTTGTTCTTCATTTAATAACGATAAATATCCTATTACTGACGTAAGCGGTGTTTTTAAGTCATGTGCCATATACATAATTAAATCATTTTTCTTTTGTTCAGCTTCTTTTGCTCTTTTTGTACTTAAAATATACTCATATTTAATTTTATTTAATTTTTCTGAAAATCTTGTCATCTCATTTGGTAATTCTATGTTTTGAGTTTCTTCATTTAAAATGTTATCAAATGATTTATATAATTTTTCTATATTATCAACTTTTTTAGAAAAAAATCGATATAAAGCAATTACTAAAATAATTATCATATAAAATAAAAAAATAGGTTCTTTATTATAAACACACCACTCATATAAATTATAATTAAACCTATACAAAGTATTTCCTAAAAAGTTTCCTAAAAGATTATCTAAAACTACAATGTAAAAAATTACTGCTACAATGTAGTAGATGATAATTCTAAGGATCAGACTACCTATCAATTTCATTTTTTCATTAAACAATTCTTTATTTTTCAATTTTATATCCAACTCCCCATACTGTTTTTATAAATTTTGGTTTTTTTGTGTCTTCATTTAATTTTTCTCGTATTCTCCTTATATGTACCATTACCGTATTATTATTTTCTAAATATTTTTCTTTCCATACTTTTTCAAATAATTCTTCTGAACTTACTACATTTCCTCTTTTTTGTGCCAAATATAATAATATATCAAATTCCATAGGTGTTAATTCAACTTGTTTATCGTATAATTTACAAATGTGTTTGTCTTGATCTATTTCTAATCCATTTATATAGATAATATTTTCTTCATTTTTTTCGTTATATTTTGTATATCTTCTATAGGCGGACTTTACTCTTGCAATTAATTCCAATGGATTAAATGGTTTTGTAATATAGTCATCTGCTCCTAAAGTTAGTCCTTGTATTTTATCTTTATCTTCAATTTTGGCAGTTAGCATTATTACTGGAAAGTTTAGTCCTTTATCTCTTATCATTTTACATATTTCAAATCCATCTACATCTTTTATCATTACATCTAAAATTGCAAAATCTAATTTTTGATTTTCGATACATTTTATTGCTTCTTTAGAATCATAAAATTTAAAAACATTATAGTTTTCATTCTTCAGATAAACTTCCACCAAATCTGCAATTTCTTTTTCATCATCTAATACTAAAATATTCATTTTCTTCCTCATTTCTGTTTCAATATTTTATCATATTTTTTTAATATTTCCAACACTCTTATTGCTTTTAAGGAAATGTTAAGATTTATTTAATTATTTCTTAAAACTTATTTTTATTCTGAGTTTTATACTAGAAATATATTAAAAGAAAAAGGAGAAAGTCAAATGAAGAAAAGAAAAATATTAATGTTATTAATAATAATTTTAGGAATGTTTATATTTTTTAGAAATATCTCGTTTAATAATATCTCTTATAGATTAAATAAATTTGTTTCTAAAATAACTAATACTTCGGAATATAAAACAATAAAGCAAGATATAAATAAAAATTATTCTGGAATTGGTCAAGAAAAAGTAAAAAATAAAGATGGTTATTTTACTACATTTACTACTATTGAAAATCATAAAAAAACTTATATTGAATATAAACAAAATGCTGATTCTTCTTGGAGTAATAATCAATATTGGGGTGGTACTATGGCAGAAAATGGCTGTGGCATTACTGCACTTGCAACTATTTTAAGTGGATATAATAAAAATTATACTCCAGAAGATCTTAGACAACAATATTATCCTAAATTAAATTATGACATACTTTCAAAAGAGTTATCTAATACATTTAATATTAAAAATACAGATTTTTACTATGATAGTGTTCATTTATCTAAAGAAAAATTGCAAGAGCATTTAGAAACAAACCGACCTATTTTAGTTTGTGTATGGAATCAGCCTCATGATAATCGCTGGACAACGAGCTCACATTATATGGTTTTACTGGCAACAGATGATAATGATATGGTTTATATTTCTAATCCTAATGGTGGAAAAAATGATAGTAAAAGTTCAGGTTGGTACAAATCCAAAGAGATAACTCCTTATATCGCAAAAGCTTTATATATAGAAAGTTATAATTAAAAGACAGCAAAAAGCTGTCTTTATTCGTATTTTTCATAATTATAATAATTTATTTTTCTCTATAAAAAATCACCAAATTGTAATTTGTATTTTTGAATATTTCTTTAAAAATTACTATTTATTCTTTGATAATTGTCTTATTTTTTCGTGATAAAAATAGTTTATTATTATAGGTTTTCCAGTAGGGTTTTTTAAAAATGGTTCTTCATCTATAACATACATTAATCCATTTTTATTTGCATACTCTTGTACTTTTTTATCTAATCTTTCCCAATAAGACATATCTTTTTTAGTATAAATCTTATTATACAAATCATTTAATTCAGGGTGTTTTTCTTTTATATAATTTATTATAGTAGGCTTAAATGTACCTCTTAAATTCAAGTTTTCAAGCCATATATAGTCGCAAAAGTCTTTTATTTTTTCTATTATAGTAAATACATCAGTAATACCAGGAAATATTGGAGAAATAAAACAAGTTGTTCTTATTCCTGCATCGTGAACTTGTTTCATTGCTTCAATTCTTGATTTTATTGTTGGTGCTGAATCCATATCTTTCTTAAATTCTTCATCTAATGTATTTATTGACCAAGCAACCAATGGATTAGGATATGTTTTTATCAAGTCAATATCTCTTGTAACTAAATTAGATTTTGTTGTTATAATTAAATTTATTCCACTTCCTTGCATTTCTTCTAAAAATGCTCTTGTTCTTTTATATTTTGCTTCAAAATAATTATATCCATCTGTTACAGATCCTACTATCATTGTTTTACTTTTATATTTTTCAGGATTTTTTATTTTATCCCACATCTTAACATCTAAAAACATTCCCCAATCTTCTTTATGTCCTGTAAATCTTTTCATAAATGTAGCATAACAATATTCACAACCAAAAGGACAACCAACATAAGGATTTATTGAATATCCTGCTATCGGCAAGTTTGATTTTGTAAGAATTGTATCAACTTTCTTTTCTTTAATTACAACTTTTTTTAAATCTATCATTCTATTCCTCCAAATTCTTTAGGAAATTCTTGAACAAACTCATCTTCTTTTAAAATTCCTAATAAATCTTCTTTCATAAATACAGGTATATTTTTCTCTTTTGCTTGATTGTAAATGTTAAATACCCATTCTCTTTTTGATGATATTTTTCCTTTTCTATTACCTGTTTCAGTACCTATTACAATCCAAGAAATATTACTTAAATCTAATTTTCCTACATCATCAAACATAGGCTCAAAAGTAATATGGTAATGCTTTGCTTTGATATTATTTCTTAAATAATCAATTCTTGTCTTTTCTTTTGAAGAAGTAACTGTTACACCAAACCAACCATTATCAGGAGTTTCTTTTAATTTAATATTTTCAGGTCTTTTAGTTAAAAAAATGTATTGCGTGTTTTCATTTTCTTTCATTTTAGAAAAAACTTTATCTTTCCATTCTTCATTCCAACCTGATAAATCACTTTGTCCAGTTAGTAAATATGCCGTATGCCTTTTATTATCAAGCATTTTCAATTTATTTTCAAAAAATACAGGCTTATTAAAATCATCAATAGTATGAAATCTATTATTATTCATTCTTGCATAGCAATACGAACATCCTATACTACATCCAATTACTATATTTATATTTTTTATAGTATCTTTAATACATTGCATTTTTCTCTCTCCTTAAATTTATTATAATTTTGATTTGTAAAAATCCCCAAATGAAGCCATTATATCTAACATTTTACTTAATTCTAATCCTAAATCAGTCATTCCATATTCAACTTTCGGTGGATTCGTATGGTAATCCTTTCTAAAAATAATACCATCACTTTCTAATTGTCTTAAACTATCCGTTAATACTTTTTGTGATATTCCATTCAGTGACTTTTGTAGCTCATTAAATCTCCATATTCTTTTTGTTAAATTTCTTATTATCAATAATTTCCACTTACTTCCTACTAAAGATATTGTAGTTGCAACAGGACATTCTGGTAATTCATTTATATTTCTCATTTTGATACTCCTTACTAATTTACTGATATTATATCATATATTATTAATTTGACAAGCAGTTACTTTAAAGTGCGTACTTGTTTTATTGTGTGTATCTTGATATAAATTTATTATACTAATATTTAAGGAGGAATTTAAAATGTCAAATTTTATGAAAGTAAGTTCAGAAAGTGCACCTAGAGTTGAATTACACGAAAAATTAGGTTTAACAGGTGCTGAAATTAGCATCAACACTATTGGAGCAGGAGAATGTGTGCCTTTTATTCATTCTCATAAACAAAATGAAGAAATTTACTATGTTATAAGTGGTTCTGGCAAAGCAATTATTGACAACGAAGAAGTTAATTTAGTTGCTGGTGATTGGGTAAGAATATCTCCAGTAGCAGAAAGACAATTTTTTGCTAACAAAGACAATGCAATTTCTTACATTTGTATTCAAGTAAAAGAAAATTCACTTGAAGGATTTACTGCAAATGATGCCATTATAAAATAAATGAAAAAATCTCTGAAAGTATAATCTTTCGGAGATTTTTATTACTATAAAATTGTAATTTGTTATTATTTATTTCTTTTAACAAGTATTACTCCAATTACCGTTATAACAACAATCATAAATGGAGCTACTTTAAAATATACCCACTCAAATGAATGCCATATAGTTCCAATAACTGCCCATTCTGGATTACTATAATCCCAATTTTGATACGGACTACCTAACACAGCTAATAAGATAAATAATAAAATCAAACAAACATCAGTTATTATCAAAGTATTAACAAATATATTTCTTTTTTGCTTTTGTTTTTTGGATAATTGTTCATTAATGACCTCTAGTTTCTCTGATATTACCTTTAAGTCGTTTTTTTCTTGTTCATCAATGTTCTCTCCAAGAATTGTACTAACTGGTGTTTCAAATACCTCCGATATAGATATTAACATTTCTGCATCTGGAACAGATAATCCTTGTTCCCATTTCGATACTGTTTGTCTTACAACATTTAATTTAACGCTTAATTCTTCTTGAGAAAGTCCTTTATTTTTTCTTAATGTTTTCAAATTATCTTTTAACATTTATAATTCCTCCTTTCGTTAAATAAATTGTATGACAAATACCCTGTTGCTACAAGCAATGCATTTTAACATATCTATTAAACACTGTTATATCATGGCTTTTAACTAATTTATAAATTGTAATTTATCTAACAAGTTTCTCTATCGAATTGTATTCATCTCCACTTATTTGATATATACCATTATATGGTTGTTCAATATAATAACTATTGTTTTTCTTATATACGAATATTGTAGATACTCCAGCTTCTATAAAGTGAAAATCAACTTTTATTTCATCATCAATATTTATAGGTGCATCTTGTATGCTTTCGTTTTTAGTAACTCTTTTTGTACCATTTAAAACATATAGTATATCTTTCATTTCTTCTCTGTCATTAATACTAATATCTTTTTCATTTTGATTTAATGAAATACTTTCTAATTTTTCAAGTTGAGGTAAATTTAGTGTATAAGTTCTTCTATCTCTAAAATGATAAAAAACTCCTATCACTAACACCACTAATACAATTATACCTAATACTGCAAATAATACATTTTTATTTTTCATACCCATTCCTCCAATCATTTTAGCAAATTACTATTTTTCTAACTAATTACTAAATTGTAATTTTTTAGTCTATTAACTTTTTAAATGAAGTAGCATTTAATATTGTATTTGAAACAAATTCTCCCTTATAAAAGTTAGCCCAATTATTGAATATACAAGGTGCATTTTTTGCTTTTTCCAATGAATCTATTTTTATAAAGTTAATTTTAATATTATTTTCTTTTGCATATTCAATTAATTCATTTACTTCGTATTCTACATAAGGACATTCTGGACTATAATAAATAGTAAAGTCTTTATTATCGATTTTCATAAGTCTAGCACTATCATTAAATCTAGGAGTTTCGCTATCATCAAATTGTAATGCTAATAGTTCATAATCTCCAATAGTATCTACAACTTTAAATCCATAATGTTCAAAAAATTTCTTTTCTCCAATAAAAGGCTTTTTCTTTTTAGAAACCAAAGTACATATTCCACTTTTACCTTTTTCTTTAGAATCGTTTATTGCATACTCTAGTAATTCTTTTCCAATTCCTTTACCCTTAAAACTTCCCGCTACCCATAAACAATAAATATATTCATAGTTTTTACCACTAATAGGAATCCAAGCAGTTTCTAATGGCTCATATTCAATAAATATCTTTCCTCTTGCATTTAATTTTCTAAAAATATGCCCATCTTTTAATTTACTTTTTATCCATTCTTTTTTACTATCAACTCCTGCTTGATGCTTTTTATCTCCTATTGCACAACATATATGTTCCTCATCAATGTTCTCTAATGTTAAATTTATATATTCATTCATCTTCTTAATCCTCCATATAAATTACTAAATTGTAATTTATTGAACTTCTTTTCTATGATTTAAGTGTATTCCTATATGTCCTATTCCTAATATAATACTTGAAAAAATAAGAAATATATTTTTACCATATACACCTAACAATAAAAATGCTAATACTGGCAATGTAGCACCTGCAACTGGTATTCCTAATATACTACTATACATATCTTTCATTGTTTTATTACTTTTAAAATATCTTATCCAATATATTTCATATAATATCATTAAAAGAAATGCTATAAATAATATTGTAGACCAATATGAAATATTGTTAATATTAAAATCTGTGAACATTAGTGCTAAACAAGTATTTCCAACTTCTCCTATTCTTTCTAATGCCAATAAAATTTTGTTTTCATTTTTCTCGTATTTTTCGTAATCTTTTGGCTTATTTTTACTCCATATAATATTTGGAATCATAAGCATAAGTAAAAATATTAAACCTATATATGAAAATCCTAAATTCATCTTAATCTCCCTTACAAATTACTATTTTTTGCTTTGTTTACACCATATATTATATCATGAAAAAAGCAAATCATTTTAACGGCTTTCTCAACAAATTATAATTTTCTATTTATCTAATTTTATTATATCGTTTACATCATTGGAGCAAATAATCTTAAAATAGCTTGCCATAGTCCTTTAAATAAACCATTTTTTGCTTCTTTTTCATCTACTTTATGTGATTCTTTAAAGGAATCCTCAAAATCTTTTTTGATATCTTTTATTACATTTGTATCCTTCATATAAATACCACATTCAAAATGTAAATATAAACTTCTATAATCTAAGTTTATTGTTCCTACAGTTGCTATTTCATCATCGGATAAAAATACTTTGCTATGTACAAAACCATTCGTATAAGTATAAATTTTTACTCCACCTTTAATTAATGTATAAAAATAAGAAGAGGTTAAATCATATACAATTTTTTTATCGGGTATTCCAGGAACAACAATTCTGACATCTACTCCTCTTCTTGCAGCTAAGATTAAACTATTTATCATATCTGTATCAATAATTAAATAAGGTGTATAAATATAAACATACTTTTTCGCTTGATTGATAATATTTAGATAAATATCTTCGCCGGTTATAACATCATCTAATGGACTTTCCCCATAAGGTACAACGAAACCATTTTCCTTATACTTTTCAGTAAAATTATATTTGTATTTATTATAATCATTATCTTCTTTTTTAAATGAATTCCACATTTCTAGAAACATAACAGTAAAATTCCAAACAGCTTCACCTTTTATCCTAATTCCATTATCTTTCCATACTCCTAATTTACTATTTATATTTATATATTCATCTGAAATATTAATTCCACCAGAAAAAGCAGTATGTCCATCAATTATCATCATTTTTCTATGATCTCTATTATTCATAATAATACCTGCAAATGGCGATAATTTATTAAATTGCATACATTTTATTCCATATTTTCCCAGTAACTTTGGATAATTACTAGGTAGCATAGCAAAAGAACCCATATCATCATATAATACTCTTACATCTAGTCCTGAATTTGCTTTTTCTTTTAATATATCTAAAATTTCTTGCCACATAGTACCATTATTAATAATGAAATATTCTATAAAAATAAATTTTTTGGCTTTTTTTAGTTCTTCTAACATAACAGGATAAACGTCATCACCAAGAAAATAATAGTTTATCTCATTGTTTTTCGTTACAGGAAATCCTGCAAATTCACTTATATATTTTAATTGTCCTAAATTTTTAGTATCGATTTCTTTTTTTATAAATTCATCTTGTATTAAGTATTTTTGACCATTTTCTATATTTTCATTAATATTCTTTAAAACTTTACTTCTTTTCATATTATTACTAAGTATGATATATAGAAGTGTTCCAATTAATGGAAAAAGCATAATCAGTAATATCCATATTAAATCGCTACTTAATCTTTTACTATACTTGATAATCATTAAAACAATTATAATACTAAGTAAACCATAAACTACTTGAATAATACTTATAAATTCTCCAAATTTTAAATATATAAATAATGTTAATAGAATTTGTATTAATAAACCTATTGCTACAACAATTCCTCTTTTTACTGCCATCCACATATTTTTTCTCCTCATACTAATTCATTTTTATATGTAATACTTTTATCTTCTTTATAAATAAACATTAATTTTGAGTTCTTATCTGTTCTTCCTTTATCAAAGGATAACGAATAAGTACATTACTATCTAGATTTTCTTTGTGCATATCAACTGCTGTTATTTGATGATTATCATATGTTGTATAATAATAAATTCCCTTATTTACATTACAGCAAGATGTATAAATTGTTATTTCAAATTTATCATCACCTAAATCACAGCATCCTCTTTGTTGATCAACGCTACCTAAAATGTGAAAAAATTGACTAACACTTGATTTTTCATCTTCTTTAGAAAAAGAATTTAATTTAGTATACGCTACTCTTATGAATCTTGATTGCGATGATAAATCACCTGGTAGACCTATTGCTCCCATTCCTCTACTATATAAACTTAGATCTAATTCTTTACTAAATTTATTCTCTGGAGATTTAGGTGATAAATACATATAATTATTTAAGGCAAACATTTGCTTATCAAAAGATGGATTATTAGTTAATACCCCTACTGGATTATCATATATTTTTATTCCATCAATAACAGACTCTACAGTTATTGATTGTGTGCTATCGGAAATAATCCAATGTAAGCTAGCTAATGGTAATTTATCACTAAATGGAGTATTTAACACATTCATTTTTTCAATCAAATTTCTAGCTTCATTTACATTTGAACATTGGCTTAAAATCCATGGTATCAGTTCAAATTGAGCAACATTATCTTTTCCTTCCTGTTTTTCTTTATAATGAGCATTTCCAACAAAATTTAAACCTGCTATTGCTAACCCTTTTTCGTTTATTGCATCGTAATATAATGGATAATCTTCAGTAACAAATGCCATTCCAATTATCGCATAATGACTCTTAATGTCATCTACTTCTCTAAATTTAAATTCAAAGTTTCTTGGTGTTATTGTTACTTCATCTCCATATGAAAATTCATAATCCAATGTTCTTCCAAAATAAAAATCTTTCGTTTTATAAGTTGCTGCTGTACACATATTCTTTCCCTTCTTTCTAATACTATTTCTTATCTTTTATATAACTCTCTTTCAAATTACTAATTCTTGTTAGGATTATATAATAAAAGGTAGATAATTTCAACTGGTTATCTACCCTACTTATTGTAATTTGTCTTTTTTATTTTCTTTAATATTTTCTTTACAATACTCTTTTATTCTATTTATTTTATTTTCACTCAAATTTGTACTCCCTTTAATATAATGTAATTTTATATTTTGTTTGTAATTATAATATGTTACATATATTTTTGATTTATATGATTTTAATTTATTTTAAGCCTATAATATAGTTGTTTATTTTTTCAGATTGTTCCTGAATATCTGCAATGTATTTATCAAATATATCTGTTCTTATATTACATTTAGACTTTTTTTCTAAAATTTTTCTTAATAGTTCAAATGAGTCTATGATATGATGCCTAAATTCATAACTATCTTCTATTCTATTAAACTCTAATGATTCTATAATCGCAAAAGATTTATCAAATGCATCTAATATTTCGTTCAAGAGTTCTTGGCTTATTTGAGAGTTGTTACTTTTGTAGTAAATGCTTAAATACATTCTATATTTTGAATATACTTCATCAAAGTTTAGACTAATATTTTCTTTGTCTAAAATAACTTTGGCAATATGAATGTAAAATGCTTTTATAAAAACATAAGTTAATGTTTTATCAATGTTTTGGTTTTCATTAAATTCCTCTAATATGTTATAAATACTATCTTCACTTAAGTCAAATAGTTCACTTGCAAAATCATTTGTTAAAATATTCTTCATTTCTATCTCTCCCTTATAACTAACCATTCTCATAACTTAAATTATGAGTACCTAATTTTCCCATTCTCCTGAACTTTCTTTTTAGCAAAGTAAAATATTTTCTAAAATTAATTTTATTTATAATATATCCTAATACACATCCAAATATAATTAATAAAATTCTCAATTCTATTGCAGTACTTGTATCAAATAAAGCCGAAGCAGAACTAATTGCATTTACAGTAATAAATATTACTTGATACTTATAATCATTTATAAACGTATAAATATAATTTAAAATTATTGTAACAATCACATCATATTTTTCTGGTACCAATGCTTGGAATAATATAGCAAAAACAATTGAACCAATTATTGTTGAAATTATTCTACTTATAAATCTTTTTTGAGTATTAGAAAAATCAATTTGTGTTAAAGACATAACAGACATTGAAATCCACATAGTCTTTTTAACACCAAACAATGTACCAATCAACATCGCAATACTTACACCAATAGCCATCTTTAAAGCTATAATAAACCTATTTGATGTTATACTCATACTCTTAAATGCTTGCTTAATTGTATCATGCTCCTTATTTGAATTTTTATTTTTAAAATAATATACTAATGACACTATTACTCCACCTATAAGCAAACTTAACATTCTAGTTACAAAATCATGACCCTCTGCGGGATTTGACTGATTAAAAATGTAACATAAAAGAAATGGCATATACGCCTTATATTCTGGTTTTGCTGATGGAATGTACATAATTAAGAATATTGTAATAAAGTTTACAATCAAACCTATTACTGGATTTATTTGAGCCAACTTATTTGAAAATCCTATTTGTAAAAACATCAAAACAATAACAAATGGTGCTTGTTTTATATTAATTCCTATATCCATATACCAATACATCATAGTTCCAATTAATACACATACCCATGTCAAAGAATTATTTGTACCAAATATTTGTGAAAATACGCCTACAAATAATGTAATAAAAACCAACTTTAATAAATTAGAAAATATACTTTTACGTGTTATTTTTTGCATAAAATACCTTCTTTCTCACAAAAATTATGGCTAATATTTACAAAAAAAATTAGCACTCTGTAAAAACGACTGCTAATATTTTATACCTATTTTTAGCAGTTGTCAATTCAAAGTGCTAAATATTCACATAAATTTCACATTTAACTTTTCTATTTTCCCATTCACCATTAACATATCTTTCCATATTATTGATTAATCAAATTTATCCCTTTGATTGTTGGATACAGTAACTTTATAAAATCTGTTGCATCTTGTTTTGAGCCAACAACACTCCCATAATGAACTGGTATAGCAAATTTAGGTTTTATAATATTTATTAATTGTGCTGCCTCTTTAAAATCCATTGTATATGTCCCACCAACTGGAACAAATGCAACATCACATTTTACTTTTTTATTTTCTTCAGTAATATCAGTATCTCCTGCTATATAATACCTAACACCCTTTATTTCTATAATATAGCCTAGCCAATTATTTTCTTTTGGGTGAAAAGGCTTATTTGTATTATATGCTGGAACTGCCTCAACTTTTATTCCATCAATAATTTCTGTATCTCCTGAATCAAGCGTAAAAATGTTTTCTTGATTTATTCCTTTTTCAAGTAATTTAGGTAATAAATCATCAGGAATAACAAAAATAGAATTAAATTTTCTTACTTTATCTATATCATCTTCAGAATAATGGTCATAATGGTCATGTGTTATAAAAATTATATCTGCATCATTATAATTTTTATCTATATGATATGGATCTATATAAATAATTTTTTCTTTATTTATTTTTATACAACTATGGTATAAAACCTCTATATTATCAAGAATATTTATCATTTCTACTACCTCCATTTTTAGATATTATAATATAAATAAATATACAAAACAAATTATTCTTCTTTTATAGCTATTATCAATTCATTTGGTTGTACCATCATATTTGCATTTTTATATGTAAATCTTGCATGAGAAAAATAAACTTTATAATTTTTATTTTCTAATTTAGTACGTGTCAAAGATAAAAATTTATCAGTATCTTGTTCAGATAAATTATTTTTTACTCTTATTGAGTTTGATAATTCTATTCTTTTAAAATTTGCTTCTTTTAATTTTCCCAGTTGTTTCTCTGTCTTTTCTAAATTTTCTGATATTGGATAAACTGGTGTAAGAACGCAATTACCTTCTAAAGCCAATTTTCTGCTACTATCATCATTTCTTTTTGAAATTTTAAACTTCCACATATTGTTATTACTTTCATTTTTTATATCTTCCCTACAACTTACTATTTTCTTTTTACTTTGTTAATTTATAACTTTCTTTTATCAATTCTTTTACTAACACCTTGTCGACTTTTCCATCAATAATAATTGTATTCCAATGTTCCTTATTCATATGATAAGCAGGTATTATATAATCATAAGTATTTCTTAATATATCTGAATAATTCGGATCTGTTTTTACATTAAGATATAACTTATTATTAACATTCATAATTAGTGCAAACCACTTTTTGTTTTTACAATGTTTCATTGTTACAGATTCAAAGTCATCTGGAAATGGGCAGTCTTTAAATGTATCTTCTAATGTTAAACAATATTTTATTATTTCTTCTTTATCCATATCTAATCCATTTTATAATAAACTACTAAATTTTTTACTATATTTATCAATATCTTTTGTACTTTGACTAATAATAAATTCTGTTACTTTAATTTTTAATCTCTCAACTTCATCATTTGTATAGTTCTTATTTTCTACATCTATTCCTGCTTCATTAAATAATTGAATATCTTTGTTTGAAAATTGCATTGTTTGTTACCTCTTCTATTTCTTACATAAACTTATTTTTTTATATCACAAAAGTGCATAATTATCAACTATCAATCCATTTTTCATATCAAATATTTTTATTTAAAAACTAAAAATTTTCATTAAAAAATAAGTGATTTTCTTACCACTTACTTTTTAATAACAATCTCATTATAAATATGTTCTATTTTAATAACTTTTTTCTCTAAATAATATACCTATAACATCTTGGATTCCTGACTCATAATACAATTTACAATCAAAACTTTGAATCCTTGATCTATTTTCTAATAACTTATCTATCATATCAAGTATTCTTTTTTTTGCCTTGAATCAATATTTGGTATTGTTTGAATTTCTTTAATTACATCATCATGTGTTATATCTTTTAAATTATTTTCTTTTATAAAACTTTCTCTTACTTCCAATTTTCTTTCAATTTCACTTTCTCTAATATCAAATATTTTTTCAAAGATATCATTTTTAATTGAATTTCCATCTTGATCAATAATAACAAGCCTTCTCATCACAACTCCTCCTCTCTTAAGTTGTGTGTGATATTAACTCTGTTTAAACTAATTGTCAACTTATCTTTACAGATTTTATAAAAATCTGAAACCCTGAAATCCTTGAATGAGTAAAATGATGTATTATCCCCTTATATTCAAAAAAATAATACACCATAAACGAAACCCCTCATCCCATCATTTCGTTTATGATAATCTAGTATGTAAATAATAATATTTACCACAAATGCTGTTATATAAAATAACATTGTCCATCCTTGCCCAAACTTTTTACACTCGTGTATCCCTTTTACAAGTTTTGCCTCCTGAAACTCTTTATTTATTGTGAGTATATGTTACAAAATCTCACTGACGCATTTCTTACAAATAGATTCTTTGTAATCATACGAATGGACTTTATAGCATCGCCTCCATCAGAGCTATCACTTTATTATTTTATAACGAGTTTATGGCATCTCTCGTTCTCTTATTCATTTTAATAAATAAAAAACTCTAGCCAATTTATAAGCTAGAGCCTTTTTTGCTATTCAAATTCCTCTTCTTCGAATTTTTTTAGTGCTTCATTATCCTTTTGTTTTACAATCTCCATTAATCCTTTTTCTAATTCTTGAAAATTTTTATAAGTTACAAATACATTTATATTATCTATATATTTTTCAGAAAAACCTGTTTCTATAATACTCTTTTTCAAAAAATTTGCTAAAATTTCTTTATCTGTATCTTTTAAACTTTTAGTTTGAACATAGTTATTAATTAAATTTCTTGTACTTATATAAGAATCTTCTATTACTCTTTTTCCCATATACCCAACAAATTCTGCTAATTCTATTCCTTGATAAGTTGGACTATCCATTATTTGATTATATATAATATTTTTTTCATCATCATAATAAAATGGACAATAATCTGTATAAAAAACCATATCTACATTAAATTCGTCATCAATTACTACATCTGCTACTCTTTCATCTCGATATAATAATTGTAATATTTCATTTTTATATTTTTCTAACTTTATTTCTTTAGTATTGTAATCTGTCAAGTTCACTATTGTATTAAATTCAGAACAACTTTTTATTCCATCTTCTACTATTTTATTTTCATAGTACCTTAACATTTCATCTTTATTCATTTCTATTGAAAATTTTTCTTCCATAATCACCTTTCTTAAATGGAGTTCTTTATTCCATTTCTTCTTCATCTTCTTTTTGCTTTTCTATTTTATATATCTTTTCCTGTGATTCAAAATCTTTAACGAAATAATTCACAAATTTTTGCATATATTTCAAACTTTCTTTTAACCTTCGATTTTCTTTATCAACTCCCCATTTACATACTTCTGTTATGTTATAGTTTCTTGTATTAATTCCTAATTTTTTTGCTACTGCAAAAATAGTTGCTATAACCTCTGTCTGACTTTGACTTGCATATTTATCAACATCAAAATATGGAATATTTGAATTTCTTGTATTATGACTTATATCACTAACAATTGATTCAATATTAGCCATTTGACTATTGGTATCATAATATAAACTTCTTCTAGCACACATTCCTTTTAAGATCGTATCTATATATTCTTTTTTATATTCCTTCTTTTTTATTATAGCATCTGTTTGTGATATATCGTAAACTTCTACTACCTTAAATTTAACATCATTATTTATTTTTATTCTTTTTATTATTTCAAGTGGTTTTTCGTCATCTTTAATTTTATATTTATATTTTTGATATTCTTCTTTAGTTGCTATAAATGATACATTATCTCTTTGTGATTTCAATAATAGAATATTATTGTAACTTGTATTATACATTGTTGCTAATGTTTTTAAAAAGTCACGCATTTTACTTGGATTTTCAAATGTTTCTTGTGCCATTTCATTTGTACTATTTATTAATTCTTGTACTCTATCATCTATATTAATCACCTGCTTTCTTTTTCAAACTTTTCTTAATTTTTATATTATAACTCATTGTAGAATAAATCTTTTTATATCCTGAATTTCCTTTTCTTATTTTTTTTACTACTACTTCTTTCAACTTTTCTCCTTCTATGCTTCTGCCTCTTCCTCTTTATCCACTTCATTTTTTTCATTTTCTTTGGTATTTTCAAATATCTTATTAATATATTTTTCTATTGTTTGAGATACTTTTTGCATAATTTCACTACTCTCATATTGTTTTGCAATCTTATGAATTCTAGCCAAATCCTGTACATGTGTTGTTTTTACTGTATCTTCTTTTTCTTGTACATGAATCTTTGTATTTTCAACATATAATTGTCTTCTCTGTTCTATATAATTATCTTTTTCTTTAATTGTATCTGCATATAATTTATTTTGAATATCGATTTTTCCCTGTATACTATCTTTTTCATTTCTTAACTCTGTAATTTTTGCATTTAGTAAATCTACTTGTTTTAAATCATTTTTTGATGCAAATGCTATATAAATTATTTTCTCTAATCTATTCATTTTATCTGTTTTGGCTAATATTGCTCTTTTTTCTTCTTCTAATTTTTCTATGTTTTGTTGTTTATCAAATTTACTATTTTCCATTTCTTTTTTTCTTGATTCTAATCCTGATAAATCATAATTTATTTTTTCAATTTTGGCATCCAATTCTTCCATTTGTTCTAATTTTATGTTTTTCATATTATCAATCCTTTCTTTTTTCAAAAAGGAGAGTTCTATTTGAACTCTCCAAAATATATTCTAACATCCTGTTCTTGGTAATTTTACTTCTAATTTTTTTTCATATACTTTTGTAGTGTGATCATCCTCATCAAATACATAATATGTTTTGTGATATCCTTCTACTTTTGTTTTGTTTGTAAATGTATCATCTTCTTTTACTGAAGCTTTAACTTTTACAAATAATTGTGGTTTTTCTACTGAAGAAAATCCTACATCTACTTTTCCAAACTCTGCTTTAAATTCTGTTACATACTCATCCGCTTCTAATTCTAAATTTGAAAAATCAATATAGTTATTTGTTTGTGTATTCAAATTATCTCTTAATAATCTATAATCATTTTTATTCGTTTTATAATATACGGCATAATTTAAATCTTGATTATATGTTCCAGTTACAAGTTTTGTAGCAGTTACATAGTCTGTTGGTAAATAATCATACCAAGTAAAATCTTTTAATGGCACATTACCTGTATTTTTTATTGTAAAATCATATTTAATCTCTTGATTTGCTGTTGTCTGAATAATTCCATCTTTTTCAACATCTATATCTGGATTATCAGGTTTATTGGTAATGTTTAATTCAACAATTTCACCATGTTTAACTATCTCTGCTGAATATTCATTTTCGTTTAATTGATACCATTCTCCAGATTCCCCTTCCAATTCTTTTATATATTTTTTGCCTTTTTCTAATTTACTTGTAATTGCAATTCCATCTGCTCCTGTTGTAATTTTCTCTATAAAGTTTTTGTTTTCATCATATACTCCAAAAGATACATTTGGAATTGGTGTTCCTTTTTTATCTCCATTTATTTTGTTGTCTTCTTCTGATGTTTTTATTACTTTAATTTGTCCATATATTTTTTGATTTTCAAATGTATAATTAACAATCTCATTTTCTTTTAATATGATTTTCTTCATTTCTGTATCTAATACATATTTTTCATTTGTTTTTGTTTCTCTTATATATAATTCAGGGTAATCTCTTACTGCATATCTTTTTGTATAACATTCTCCATTTTTATCTGTTTTTAATTTTTCTAAAACATTCCCATCTTTGTCTAAAACTTCAAGTTCAACATCTTTTAATTTTACTTCATGATTTTCCTTGTCAACTTTTATAATTTTTATTTGTGATTTTTTTAATTCATTTTCTACTGTTGTATTAGTAATTTCATTCCAATTTATTTTTATTTCAATTGGATTTTCATTAAGGTTATACCATTTTCCGGTTTTTTCTTCAATTAATGACCATTCTCCTGTTCTTAAACCTTTAATATGAATTTCGCCGTTTGCATCAGTTGTATAATGTCCTGTTATTTTTTGAAATTCGTGTGAATATAATGCAAATTCAACTCCACCCAAAGTTATTTTTTTATTGTCAGCATCTACTTTATATACACTTAAGTCCCCTCTTTTGTGTTCATTTCCAATTGTTAATTCTTTATATGTATCATAATCTAAAAGAATTTCATTTTCTTTGTCATCCAAAATGTATTCAGATTTTGTTGCTATTTCTGTAGCAATTACTTTTCCTTGTTTTAATTTGCTCAATTCAATACAACCTTGAGAATCAGTTTTATAGTTTCCAATATTTTGTCCATCACTATATCTAAAATTAAATTCTACTCCTGCTATTGATTTTTTTGTTTCATTATCTATTTTTATAACTTTTATTTTTGATTTATAAGCATCTACTGATAATGTTGTTTCTCCACCTGCTGTATAATATGCATCATAAGTTAATGCATAATTTTGCCAATTAGGATTTGGGCTTTGTCCAAAAAATACTGGGTAACTTTTTACTTTACCATTTAATGATATTTTTCCATCAAAATTATCTAAAATTTTATCTTTAGGAACTACAACTTTAAAATGTTCATTACCACTAAATGTAGTTTTTGCATTACCACTTAAATCTGCAATATAACTTCCTTCTGGAAAATTACTAATTGATGTAACTGTATAATTAGATACATTTACATTACTTGTAACACTGTACTCTTGTGAATAATAGTTACTTCCATCTGCTTTAAAGCCTCCTATTTTATTTGCATTTAGTACACTGTTTGCTGATGGTGTTTCTGAGCCATATCTTGCTTGATTTACAATGTTTTTTATTGCATTAAATATTTTTGTTCCTCTTGCATCTCCACCACGATAAAAACTATCTACATCTCTATTATATATAACTGAATATACTGCTTGTTTTGTTGCTACAAATGCATCTTGATCATTTTCTACTCCAAGTTCTGAGGCACTTTTGTATGGAAATCCATTTACTATTGCTCTCCACACTTGAACATCTGATAATATTTCTGTTACATTTACACTGTAATTTTGTTCTTCTCCAACACCATGTTTATCAACATTTAAGCAATATGCATAATGTAATACCCCATTATTTCTATATCCAACCATTGTTGTAATAACATAACTCCATATTCCTGATGTAGTTTTAAATTGCAAATGTTGACCACAATCTCCTAAATTTTCTACATATGCAGAATTAACTTCAAAAGCATTTGCAATGCCTGACATTGAATTTACTAATATTAAAATTAGTAATATTATACTAACTATTTTTTTTAATTTCATTTTTTACCTCCATTAAAAAAACACCCTAAAAGGTGTTCTATTATTTTTTATTTAATTTCATTTTCTACAACTACTTTATTTTCTCTTTCAATTATATTTTGTATTATTTCATCTCTATGTATATGTCTATATATTTGAATATAAGCTACTAAAAGCACAAAAACTATGATGCAAACAAGATAAAATTTTGCTGCAAAATTTAGTTCCCATTTTGGTTTTATTTCGACTTTATAAACTTTGTCTTTCTCTTTTTTCATATAAACCACATCCTCTTCTTTGTGCTTATTGTAACCCATTTTCATTTTTATTTCAAGTTATTTTCCACAATTTCTGTTGCTTGCACACATAACCTTTGCAATTTCTTATTTGCAATACAAGTTATTAATGTTAATTTATTTTGATCTGTTTCTTTTAATAAATTCCAGTCTGTTTCTAGTATTGTTTGTATATTATCAACTTTATACTTTCTTGTAAAAAAATTTGTTTTATATGTAATTATATCTCCATTTTCTAATTCATTTAATCTAGCAAAATACGAATTTTTATTACCTCTATTATGTCCTGCAAGTCCAACATTGCCATCATAAGTTGATGTATTTTCTATATGTCCTATATATTCGTTCAATATTTCATTACTACCTTCTTTTACTTCAGCTTTTAAGCCGTATTTTTTCAATACTAATTATGCCTAATATTCCATCTTTTAATATGTCTGAATCGTCTGCTTGATTATATGTAATATTTTCAAATTTAGAATCTGTTGTTATATTATTGGGATCAACTAAATTTTTATCATATACAATGCAATAATACAATGCACCACCAATTATTATAACCAATAAAATGCAAATACTTATTTTAACAATTTTATTTTTCATTCTATCCTCCTACTGTGCAATTTTATTTTTCTTTTTTCTTTTCCAAAGAAATATTCCGCTTATTACTAAAATACCAGTTCCTGCTGTTGCCACTACTATTGGTGTATAATTTGTTTTTTCTTCTATTCCTTCTTGAGGCATTTCTTTATATTTTATATTAAAGGTTATTGACTCTGTTTCTTCTTTTTCCAATGTTCCTATATATGTTACAGTTGCCAAATAGCTTTTTACTATTTTCCTTTCTTTTATTCCTTCATATTGCATCTCTCCATTATATGCTATTGGAACATCTTGCCCTTCAATCTTTTCTACTTGTGAAATATTCCAAATTGGATTTACTAAATAATAAGTAACTCCATTTTCTTCAATACTCTTTGGAATATCGTTTAATTCATTAGTTGGTACATTTTCATATTTTTTTGTTAATGCTACTTTGTATTGCTCTATATAACTATCCTTTATTTTTATATCTAATGAATTATTTTGCAATTCTAAAATCCCTGACATTCCATCCTTTGTCATTTCAATTTTATTTTCAAACATATTTAACACATCGTATTTGTTATTCGTATATACTATTTTTTGTTTTGTTTGAGTTTCTTCTTTATTAATATTTTGTTTATTTTCTTGTTTTGACACATCTTGTAATTCATATTTAACATTATCAATATTAATATTTTTTTGAATATTTTTTTCAAATTCTTCAGCATTCTCTATTGATATTTTTTCATTTATTTCATAATCTTTTAATTCACTATTTGATGCAAAACAATTTGTTGAAAAAAGTGCTAGTATTAACATACTCAATCCTATAATTCTTGATTTATTCAAATTCTTCTTCCTCCTCTTCTTTTAATTCTTCATTTAATTTTTTTCTTATGTCCCTTATAAATTGAAATTCCTTCATTAATTCAGGAATTTTTGTTCTTTTTCTAAATTCTATATCTCCACTTTCTTCTCCAAGTCTACAAAAAACATATCCATCTTTTAATTTACTTAAACTTTTTTCAAGTGCTTGAACTTCTTCAAATTCTTTATAGTATTTTAGAGAATCCCAATACATAAATACACAATCTTTATTATTTTCTTTATAGTCGTGTTTATTAACATAGTCTAACAAATTTTCTGTCATTTTAGCTTGTGCATCTTCTACCTTCTTAAAATCTTTTTTCGTTACTGCAATCATTACTTCACTATAATATCCCACATTTTTTCCTTTCCTATTTCAAACCTAACATTTGAAATACAATGTTTCTTAATGATTCATTAAAAATAATCGTAAGTCCTAGTGATGTTAGTCCAAATATAATAGCTGTTCCTAAAAGCTCTAATAATTTATCTACTGCCTGAATTAAAAGTGTAAAAAAATAAACACTTGTATTATTTACTTGTGTTTTTTCTATACCTTCACTATTCAATTTTTTATTTTTCTTCATACTCGTAATGTATTTTTTCAAATTATTTCTTTTTTGTTTCTTTATAATTTCAGCCTTTTTAAATTTTTTACTCTCTTTTTTTGACAATCCATCTGATATTAATGATTTTTTCAATTCAGATTTTATTTTTTCTAATTCAACAGAATTTATAATATTATATATACCTTTTTCGTACAAATTAGTTAAAATATCATTTTGTTCATCATATCCACTTGCTAAAATTATTATTCTTATATTTGGATATACTTCATAAAAATAACTTATACCATTTATAATATTTTCTTCTGTTCCCTTTAAACTTTTTAATTCAATAATAATATATTTTATCAATTTAAAGTTTACTTTTGTTTCTTTTATATATTGTAAAAAATCTATTTCTCCTATTTTACTTAATATCGTGATATTTAATTCTTCACAAACACCCTTTATTAAATCTTCCATAGGATTACTTGCAATGTAACTTAACATTATACTCCCCTCCTAATCAAGTAGCCTCTCTTCATACGGTACATTATATATTACATTGTTAGATTTCAAGTATTCAGTATTATTGGTAGTATCTCCAGTATTTTTGCCTAGTTTCCAGAATACATTATTTAATACTACAATTACCAGTAAAATAATAAATATAGCCAAATAGCAAAACATTTCCTTCTTATCTCTGTTCATCATTCTACCTCCAATTCATCGATATTCTCTATTTTGTGTTGTTGATAATATTTTTTATAAAATTTATCATATTGCAATGTTTTCCCTTCTTTCTCTCCTAATTCTTCTAATGTCATTTTCTCAAAAATACCGTTGTCAAAAACCTTTACCTTTCTTGGTTTTGTATTTGTCGTTTGTAATTTAATAAGTCTTTCAATAATTTCTTCTCTAAATGTTGGATTTATCTTATTTAAAAAACATCCATAAGTGGATACAAATGGCTCTTCAATTTCATAATTAGGTACATACATTTTTATATCAACTGCATGTCCACATCGTTCTGCTTCTAAAACAATAAAATCTGCAACATCACTTTTTCTAATTTCATAATTGTCTCCATTTGAAGTTTCGACAAATAAAAAGCCTTCTTTATTGGCAATTTCAGACATTTCTTCTCTTGTATATAATTCATATAAATCATAATATTTTTTTCTTTGCATTATTCCCTCTCTTTCTCACCAAATAAATATGGTGCAGGATCAATGGTATCTTTATTAGTACCACTACTTTTTCTTACCTCAAAATGTAAATGATCTCCTGTGGAATTTCCAGTAGAGCCTTGTATTCCAATTACTTGTCCTACTACAACTTGCTGACCTTTAGTAACTTGTAATGAATTATCTCTCATGTGCCCATAAAATGTATAAAATATATTTCCTTGTTCATCTATATGTTTTATTTCTACACAATTCCCATATCCATTTTGCCACCCTGAATGTGTTACTTCTCCATTGTCAGCAGCCATAACTTTACTGCCAAGACTTCCACATAAATCTACTCCTGTATGATTTGAATGTACTACTCCATGTGATTCTCTATACCCAAATTTACTTGTAACTTGAATAAAATTTTCAATTGGCATAGCAAATTTGCCATTATATACAATTTCTCCTATTTCTGTTTCATTTTCTATATTACCTTTTTCTGTATTATTAGTCGATTTTGAATTTGAACTTGTTATTTGAAAATATGAGCCTATTATTAATATAAATATTATTATTCCAATTATTAAATATATTTTTTTACTCATATACATCACTCTTTGCAAATTTTGAATCTATCATTTCTAATTCGTAATCAAATAACTTAAAAATCATATATAATTTTCTTGTACCACACATAAATAAACACTCTCCTACTTTTGCATTTAGTATCATTTTTTCTTCCTGTTCAGTCAAATTAAATATGTTTACTATGTCTTTTAAGTCCTTTCCATCACATTTAAAAAATAGTTTATTGGTTGAATTTGCCAATAAACTTTGACCATATAATCTAATTTTTTCATTTAGATAATCTTCAATACTTTGTGAAATTACACAAATTGAAGAATTATGCTTTCTTGCCATTTTACTAATGTATCTCACATATTCCAATGTTTGTGGAATGTTAGGATCTATTAGAATATGACATTCATCAGCTACAAGCATTGTTCTTTCATTAACATCTTTACTTAAAATATCCCAAGCATAAGACAAAATATTATAATACTGTGCTCTTTTATATTGAATTTGAAACTTTTGCATTGTTGATGTATTAAATGTTGTTATTCTAGTATCTACTTCAATGTTTGTATATCCATTCCATATACTAGATGCTTGTCCGATGCATATTGGTCTAATTAAGGCTAATAATTTTTCATAGACTGCATCTTGATATTTTTTGTTTTCATTATCAATAAAAAAATACAAATCTTCTAGAATCGGAAAATCTGTATTTTTTAATTTTGAAATATCTGTTTCTTTCGTAATATTAAATTTAGCATATAGTTTCTCAAATATTAAATCTAATTTTGAAAACTCTATTTCTGTTAATGATGGATACAATATTTGAAAAAATGTTTCTAAAAATTGAAAATGCAATGATAAAGCATTTTTTCCTATTTCATCATCTCTATTTATTCTCACTTGTAATGGATTTAAAACTCCTCCACTATCTATTCCGTCACATTCTATTACTTTGCCATTTAATTTTTTACATAAATGATTATATTCATTTTCTACATCTATTATTAAAATTTTGGTTGTAGGAATTTCATTTAATATCATATGCTTTACTGCCATACTTTTTCCGAGAGCCTGAACTTCCTACTACAAACATATTGCTGTTGCCTCTCATTATATCTTGCTGCCATAAATTAAAAATAATAATACCACCATTTTGATTTATTCCCCAATAATATCCGTTTTTATCAATAAAAGTTTCTGTATTAAATAGAAATCCTCCTGTAAAAGAGCTTGTTAATATATTTCTTTTAAATTTTTTACTTAACTCAGTTTGAATTGTAAAAAAAGGTGCTACTGCTTTAAAACCATCAAATTGCAAATAATTCGTTAGATTCCTTATTTTCAATTTTTGATGTTGTACTTCATTTTCAACTTCTTTACATTTTTGTTTTAATTCTTCTTTCTCATCTGCTGAAACTAAAATGTATATTGTTAGATATGATACAACTTCATTATTCTGTATCATTCTATTTATAATTTCACTTGCCTCATTTATTTCTTTTTCTCTAATTTGTCTACTTGATTCATTTTTTGATATTTGTAATAATCCTGAAGCATCTCTGATTCTTGCATCTAATGAATCAATTAATTCTGCATTATCTGTGGGCTCAATATTTATCGAGAATATTGCTCCTATGTTTCTAACTAAATTTCCTAACCACTTTAATTCTACATTTGATGGATAATGAACAATTGTATATACTTTACAATATCTACTTCCAAAATATATTTTATTTCTTTCAAATGTTAGTCCTCCAGTTGGTGTAATTAAATCTATTAAATTATAATCTGCTTCTTGTTTTTTTATTTTTTATCACCTGCCTTTGTTTCTAATGCTTCTTTTATTCTTTGTTTTGCTATTTCATAATATTGGCTATTTATTTCAAAACCTATAAAATTTCTATTTTGATTTATTGCTCCAACCAGAGTTGTGCCACTTCCAGCAAAACAATCTAAAATCAAATCACCCTCGTTACTTGAATTTATTATGTGATTTTCTATAAACGGTAATGGTTTTATAGTTGGATGTTTCCATTTTTTCTTGTCGACTTGATTTACTCCTGAAATATAATATTTTCTTTTAGTATGATAATTTCCATATAGCCTTACTCCCTTTTCTCTTGCAAATACTACATATTCTGTATCAGGCAAATAATTATTATTTGTTAATGGACTAGGATTCATTTTATGCCATGTTAATATTTCATAATTACAATCTTTATTCATAAAATATTCCAGTAATTCCTTTACCTGCCTTTTAGAACAGTAAATGTATATATTTATCTTTTTCATTTTTTGTACTAATAAATCTAATACTTTTAAATCAAATCCATCCTTTAAATCTAATAGTTCATTTGCATAACTATTAAAACTTGATGGATGTTTTAATTTGCTTAAATTTAATTTATATGGCGGATCTATTATCACTAAATCGATACTTTTATCATCTAATAATTTTATTCCTTCCATACAATCCATATTGTAAACATTATTTATTTTTAACACTACTTCTCCTTATTTTTATGATGCTATCATCATAATCCACACTCTCCTTTCGAGCAAATTCTGGAATTGTAAAACTTTTAATTAATAATATAATTTCTGTCTTCTCTAATATTTCAGATTCCAAATCACATTGTTTTAATCTATTTTTCCAGTTTATTGCTCTTTTTTCTAATTTTTCTTCAACATTCTCTGATGCATTCTCCCATATACATAGATAAAATTCATTTTCGATAATGTTTTTATTTGCAACCATTTCATGTGTTGCTATAATTCTTTTTTCAACAATTCTTATACTTGCCTCATCTTTTAATTTTTTCTTTAAATCTTCTTGTTCTTTTATAAAATCTGCAATATCTACTTTTCTAGGAATTATAAAAATAGTATATGGTTGTTGTTCATTACTAAACTCAACACTTGAACTATTCATTTTTTGTATAAGTTCCTCTTCTGAAAATAATTCCGTATTTATTGGGTGTACTCTTATAAAAGAAATTACTTGTTTATCTAATGTATATAAAAAGTTATCTTCAATTTTTCTAATATTTAAAAATTCATTTAATGATTTATTCTCTTTTATTGAAATTCCCTCTTTCATACTTATACCCTTTTTGCATAAGTTCATATTTTACGATATTTTTTATATTATCCATTAAAGAAAAACCACTTCTATTTTTAGTAACAAATACAACTGAAATTGCTGTACTTCCTATAACTAAGAATGTTGCTAATAAAGTGGTTTTTGTTATTTTATATATGCAATATGCAATTATACTTGATATAGCCAAAGCAATAATACTTTTTATTAATTCAGCCATACCATATCCTTCAAAAAATTCAGTTTGCAATTTAATTTGCGATGGTATTTTTACAGTTTTTTTCATCTACTACCACCTCCACCTGCTCCTCCGACCAAATGAATTATTTTCCTTATGATTTATATAATCTTGATATGTAAAATTAGAAGGAAAAATAAATCCATCTGAATCTCTATAATATGCTATATCTGCATAATAGCCTTTCCAAAAACCTTGACAGTCATTAAATAGTCTTAAATAACTTACATTTTCTACTACTTTAGCTGAAGAATATAGTCCAAAGGCTTCATGTAATTCTTCATTGTCAGTTAATGCTGCAATTGTTTTATTTGAATCTGTTATAACATATCTTTTTCCATCTATATTTACAACTTCTCTATTTTGACAATCTTTATCTTCTATTTTAGCAAATGTAATATCACTTGTTTCATCATCTGCAATTCCAGTAGGTGTTCCAAAATAACTTTTAGGAATTTCTAAAAGGCTTAGTGACAATGTTATTAATATACTTGCTATAACTGTATTTTTTGCTAATTTAATATACTTCATTTTGTTGTCAGGTTCTACACTCATTTTTATTAATAAGATAATAAATGTTACACTTCCAATAGCGATGCCAATGTTTCTTAAAACTCGTATTATTTCTTGTAAAGTTTCGATTTTTATCTCCTCCTTCTTAATCTTGGTGTCAATGCCCTTAAATTACGTGCCGTATTTCCTGCTGAATTTATAATGCTTCCATTTGGTTTTACCAAATATTTTGATAGTATCATTGGTGTATTTACTGATATTATTGCTATTGCAATAGCATAAATTAAATGTCCATTTATTGTTACTAAAATTGACAAATTCATAAGTGTTAATTGTATTACCAATGTAAATGCTGTCATTAAAAAGCCTCTTATATATTCAGGAAATACTCCTCCATCTGAATTTAAAAGTCCGAATACTTGCAAATGGTATTCCCATTCTCATTAGTAGCATTTCAATTCCCTTCATAATAAATTGACAAATTAAAACTAGCCAAGTTATCAATAATACTAAACATGCTACTGCTGTAAAAATACCTCCTGCAATATTTCCACTTAACACTTCAGATAAACTTACCGTTTTAACGGGCATAGCACCTAAAATGCTATTTAGAAAACTACTTGTGATTCCGACAAATATATCATAAATTTCTTTACAACAAATCATAATTATTACTGCTTTTAGCATTCCGACAATTAAATGAATTGGATTTTTCTCTGCATCTCCATCATTTTGTAAAAAATATATCTTTATTAATTTTGCAATAAATACAATTACTAAAATAAAACAAGCATAATTAAATACAACTTGATATATTCCGTTGAAATCTATTTTGCTGCCACCCTGAACTTGTATGCTATTTAATTCTCTTTCTATAAAAAACACCAAATTCACCATACTTTTAAATAATGAATTTAGTGTTGCCTCTGATCCATCAATAAATTTTTGAATTAATTCTACAAGCATATCTGCCATTTTTTATCACCTCTATTCAAAGAAAATTCAATAATTTTCTTTATCTGTAGAATCCAAGAATTACATCTATAAGTGCCAAACCACAAGTAATTAATACCATTGATATTAAAGTTGTTTTAATATTTTGCATATTTCTTCTTCTTTCTCCCTCATCATTTGTTTTTAGGCAATAAACATAGTAAATGAAATAACCACCACAAATTGTTATTCCTATACCAGTTAGCCATTTAATTACTGCATTAACTAAATTTTGTGTTCCTATAACTAATTTAGTTTCTTCAAAACTTGCTGCATGAACTATCTGTTGCATTGCAAATAATAAAACAACAAATAAGATTATTCTTAAACCAATCTTAATTGCTGTTTTTATTTTTTCTTTATTTTTATTCATCATTATCCTTTCTCTTCCTACTTACTCTCCAGTTTTCACGAAGTTCTTTTAAATTCTGTCTTTCTTCAAAATCTTCTTCATCCATATTATTTATTTCATCCCAAATGTTCCATATTTTAACCTTTTGAATTTCTCTTATTGGTCTTTCTTCCTCTCTTTTAATTCTTAATTTTTTATTTTCTTCTTTTGTTCCCATTCCATTTAATTTATTAAAATACATTTTTGATATATCTGGAACATATAATATAGCTGAATATTCACCTGCAATCATTACTAAAATAATTGGACTTTGTATTCTTAACACTTCATCTGCTGTTAACATCTTTCTAGAAATCAAACTCATACTGCTACTACTATTATCATATTTAATATTCGTGTTACTACTTTCACCATAACTTTGTGCTGAATATACTCCGTAATTTGTCTGATATTTTAGTTGCTGTTTCAACACTATTTGATTTTAAATATATTAGAGTAGCATTGTCTAAAATATTCTGTGCTCCTTCTTTTCCGTATTTTTCTTCTAGTTGTCCAAAACTTTGAATTGCAATTGTAAATCTGCAATTTCTACCGTCTTGAAACTGTTAGCATTGACTGAAATGTATCAATTTTTGTAAAGTTAGCAAATTCATCCAATATAAAATTCATTCTTATAGGTAGCTCTCCTCCTGAATTTCTACTGCTATCTACAATTGCTGTATATAACTGTTGTACTAATAGACTACCGTAATTTATGATATGTTAATTTATCGTCACTCAATAAAATGTATATTACTGTTTTCTTTGTTGCAAAATCTCTTAAATCAAAATCTGATTTTTGTATTGTATCTGCAACATATTCACTTACAAACATTTGTAAAGTAGAAAGTGCTGCCGCCACAAAACTTCCTCTTGTTTTTGATGGTGCTGTACCTGCTACTGCAAAAAACTTTTTTATAGGATCTTCTGCTGTTTTATTTTTCATATATTTGTCAATTAACATTTCACCATCATCTGCTGTTTTAAACATTTCAGCCACAAAATAATAAGCATTTGTTAAAGTTTGATATTCTCTTCTGCCTTTATTTTCAAGTACCACAGCCATAATTGCTGTTTTTATTACACTCTGTTCTCCATTAACCCAGATAGGCTCTGTTTTATCATTCTTTTCTACTAATATATTTACAATATCATTTACAAGACTTTCAGCAAGTGGAATATTATCATCTTCTACTGCATTTATAACTAAATCTAAAAAATTATAATGATTACTTTTTAAAAAATTTATAAAATCTAATGCAATTACATTATATCCAAGTTCTTTTAATTTTGGTGCTGTATATAAATATAATTCACCTTTTACATCACTAATTAGCATATTTTCTGATGCTAACCCAAGCATTGTTATACTTGGAATTAAAATTGACCTTGACTTTCCTGATCCTGAACTACCTATTAAAATCGTATGTAAATTGTCTCCAATGAAATGTATTTTTTCTAGATTTCCATTTCTTTCAAAATTAGTTATTATTCCACCTGAATCAAAACAACTTTCTTTATATTCCTTGTTTCTATCAATTATATTGTAATTAAATATCTTGTCATAGTCTTTTTTTTGTAACCACCAAGCCGTACCATATTGCCCATCTCCTGCTGGCACTGGTACTTCTATCTTATCTGTTAATTTTACTGTTTTACTATGATATATATTTTTAGTTTTATTTGTAAATAATAGTAAAAATGTTATTACTATTGTTTCTAATATTATAAATATAAGTAATATTCTTTTGTCTGTGAATAGTATTTTTATTATGTCTTGCAAATTTAAATTTAGCATACTTTCAAAATCTTTACTTAATAAAAAATGTAGATTTACAGATGTGTAAGCACATATTCCTATACTAAATATTATCGCTATTATAAGTAAAATTTTTCTATTTATATTTTTTCTCCTTTTTTGGAACTCCACATTCCTCCTTTTCATGTAAATTAAAAGAACATCTACTTTATAATAAATGTTCATTGTTATTTTTCCCAGTTAAAACTAGATGCATTCATTTTATTAATTGCAATATCTTTTTTTGCTTGTTTAGATAATTGTTTTTTATATTTTATTTCAAAATTTTTCACATACTTTTCCTCTTGTCTTGCTGAAAAATAAACACAATTAAATATTCTCCATATCAAACTTTCAGTTTCATTATAGTACATTGTTTTATCATCTTCTATTTTTTGATTTAATAAGGCTCTCTCAAAATTCAAAATTTGATTTCCTATTATCTTTTTTATTTCTTCTTCTGCTTTTTCTTTTTCCAATTTTTGTGCTTCTTCAATTTTATTTTTATCACTATACTTAAAAGTAATAATTTTCTGTTTTGCCAATATATATTCATTAATTTGCTTTTGTGTATCTAATGACTTCTCAATAATTTTTTGTGATAAATCATCTACTTTTTTTATAACTTCAGGATACTTCTTTAAATATTGATATTTTATACTTCCACTTGTTTCTTTTAATAATTTTCTTAATTCTAATAAATCTAATGCAATATTTTTTATATTTCTATATTTAAGTCTTTGTGGAATAATTTTCTTATTTTGATAATCTTTTTCATATCTCATCATGTCTTTTAAAAATTTACTATCACTACTTATTTTTTTCAAATTTTGTAATGTTATATTTTCTTGTATTATCTTCTTTTTAGCAATATCCTTTTCCTTATATAATTGTAATAAATCATCTCTAAAAATGCTATTAGTAAATTCATCTTTCATTTTATTTATTACATTATATTTTATAAAATAATTCATTTTTTCTTTTTGCTTACTCCACATCATTACTTGTAAATGTGGATGTCCACTTTCTAAATGAACAGCACCTGCATATTGTAAATCTTCATATTTTATATTCATTTTTTTAGCAAAACTTATTAACTTACTTTCAAAAAGTTCTTTCCATTTTTCTTTTGAATCATACCCCAATCTTATTGCATCATATTCATCTAATGATATCGTACATCTGAATATTGGCATTTTGTTATATGCTAAATTAGTTATATATGAATTTACTGGCTCTATATCTTTCATTTTTTCTATATCTGGAAAATCTGCAATCTTTCCAAATAATCCATGTTCAGTATTTTTATTTTTTATAGCATATTCACTATATGCCAAATAATTTGTATAATTTTTATGTTTAAAAAATGTAGTTCTTTTATTTGGATTAAATGTTTCAAATAAGAAAATTATATTATTCATTTCTATATAATTCTCCTATTGTATAAAAATCATATAAATCCTGTTTGTTCATTTTTTCTGTGTCTCGTGATATATAATAATTGGCTTTTTTACGAGCATTATTTAACATATTTATGAACTCCTTATGCATATCATCTCCTAGTAATTTATACATTACTTCTCCCTGCAAATATGTGTTTATTACTGATGTTCTTAAATATTTTGCATTTATTTTTCTTTGACTTGCTATAAATGGTTTTAACTTTTCATCTAACATTTGATCTAATGCTTTTACTATAAAATCCAAACTTTCTTTATACATTTCAACATTTAGTTCTTTTTCAATCCCTGCCCTTGCTATTTCAGAAAGACTATTATATGAACTTTTTTCTACCATCTTTTTTAGCATTTCTTTTTTACTTTTTGAAATTCTTATAGTTAATTTTTCTAATTTTTCAATTGATTTTTTATTTTCCAAACTTCCTCCTTGCTCCCACTTTATCAATCAAAATTGCCTTCAAGCAATTTTGCAGGATCAGGGCGACCTACTGTCACCCCAAAACTGCCTAAAAGCGTGGCTTTTAGCTGGGTGCTTTAAAAAATAGAGGTAGTCATTTAGACATCCTCAAATTTTCTTAATTTTTATCAATATTCTTCATCTTCTGATATTTCTTCTCCTGTAACATCTACATAATCCATTATAATACATAACGCTTCATCATAACTTTTTGCTTCTGTAGTTATCTTATTAAACATTTCTTTTGCCTCTTCTTCTAGTCCATTTTTCTTTAATGTTCTAGATGCAATTCCCATTAAGTTATAAATATTTCCGTCTTCTCCTAATAATTTGCACTTTGGTTTTTCAGATTTATTCAAATTCTTCATCCTCCTCATTTTCTCTTTCTTCAACAATTTCAACATATTCATTTATGATATCAAATGCTTCGTCATAACTGTAAGTTGTTGTTGCTCTTTCAATCATTTCTCTTGATTCATTAAATAGCTTATTGTCTTTTAATGTTTTTGAAACTTCACAAATGATATCGTACATTACACCTCGTTCATTATCAATATTACATTTTGGCTTTTCTTTTATTTCATTATTTATCTTATTTTTTTCTTCTGTCTTTCTCATCTTTTCTGAAATATTTAAAAATTCCAATGCGATTGGTTTAAATTTTCCATATTGAAAATCATTTCTCATCTCATACATCATTAAATGTATAATTTCACTTATCTGATTTGAGCTTAATGCTTTTCTTTCGACTCTTTCAATTTCTTCTTTTTCTTTTTGTGTTCCCATAGCCAAGTTTAGTGGTGAATCACTTACATATCCTAACCCCATTAAACTATGAGCTAGAGCTTCTCTATATTCTGTATCTAAGTAAGCATCATATGTTGCTTCTCTTATATCACTTAATTTAATTTTCATTGTAATAATTTTTCCTTTCTTGATTCTTTATCCTAATTCTTCTTCATTATCTTGTTCGATATATTCAGCTAAATCTCTTTCTTGTTTTAAATAACCGTATGAAGTATGCTTCATGTTTTTATCTTCGGCATATTCCTTGCCTAGTCTTCTCATATCAGTATATTCTATTAAATCTTCTACATCAATTTTTCCATCATATACTAATCTCCTTCCAAGTTCTTTGTCATCATATGCTTCAGTTAAATCAAAAGACTCAATATTTTTTGCATATTTTAAAACATCTTTAATATTTCTAATGTTATCTTCTTCTGCTTCCATTATTGCAAGTATTTTATATTTATCATATTCCTTAAAATTTTTAACAATATTGTAAAACTTTTTTATATCTTGAAATGGAGTAGTATATCCTGATCTATTTGCTTTACAAATCATATCATTAACATAGCTAGAAATATCAACAGCAAAATCTTCATCTTCTTTATCCATAAATATACATTCTTTTATATGTGTATCTTGTGTTGTATAATTGTTGTAATTTAATCCAAGATATTCAAAATCTTTTTCTAACTCTTCTCTACTTCTGGGAATTATAATTTTTATTTCCTTATATATTTCTGATTCTTCATATTCTTTTTTATTTACCATATCAATTTTAGCAATTAACAATTTTCTTCATCTCCTAACTTGTGTTACTCAAATTCTTCTTCATTTATTTGTCTTTTTGGATGATTAACTTTTTCTTCACTTTTTTGTTCATCTATCATTTCTTGTAATAAACCTATTTTTTCTTTGCTTTCTTCCCATTCCTTTGAAAATCATTTTTTCGCCTCTGTTAATGATAAATCTTTTGAATAGCATATCCAATTGTGTGCTTCCATTTCATACATTTCTTCTAATAATTCTATCTTATTCAAATTCTTCATCCTCCTCTTTTTCTTTTGCTTTTTCAGCAATTTCTTTTACTATAATATTAGTTGCCCTTATACAGTTCAAATTAAACACTCTCTGCCATGCTTTTTCATATCTAGACCATCTAAATCCATAAGACTTTAATATTTTTCTCGTGTCTTCATCTGGAATATTGTCAAATAAAAATTGAATTCTATTTATTTCTTTATTATGAATAACTTTTCCATTTTCAAAATTAATTTCTTGGAATTCTATATTCTCTAATTTTTCAAGTCTTTCGATTCTTTTTTTAGTTTCTCTTATTGTTGCTCCTATATTAGTAAGTTCCCATGTACTATGTTCTCTTGCTTTTATACTAGCTTTTTCATTTTCCAATCTTTCCAATTTTTCTTTTAGTTTAATTATTGCTTGTGGATCATCACTATATATTACTTTACTATTTTCAGCATTTTCTGCCCTTTCCTTATAAAAGTTACTTTTATTATCTTCTTCTATTGATTTCCTAATATCATCTTGTGCCTTTTTGATTAATTTCCTATGTCTTTTTTCAGAATGATGTCCTACCAATATTGGTTGTCCAGGTGCAATTTGTAGTATTCTATTGGCGTTTGAATTACTATATTGGCTAGATCTTTCTTGTGCTTTTAGAGATAATTCCTTATACCTTTCTATTCTTCTTTTTCTTCTTTCTTCGTAATCACTTCTTCCTCCCATCTTCTGTCACTTTCCTTTCCTACGATTAAACAACAATGTAGTAACAATGTTAAAAAAGAACTTATCATTGCTACACCTATTAATATTAAAATATACACTTTAATTCCTCCATTTTTTATAAAAAAAGAGCTTATATAAAGTTTGTGTTGTATCTTAACTCTTACACTCACTTTATACAAGTCCTATTTAATTTTTCATTACATTTGTACAAATTCTTCCCATGTAAAGCCTTCTCTTCCAAAATGACCATAATTTGTAGTTTTAGAAAATATTGGCTCTCTTAATTTCAAATATTCAATTATACCTTGCGGAGTTAAATCAAATTTTGATTTTATCAATTTTATTATTAACCACTCTGGTACTCTATTTGTATTAAAGCAATTTATATAAATTGATATTGGCTCTCTTACTCCTATTGCATAAGAAAGTTGTATTTCACATTTTCTTGTAAGTCCATTAGCAACAACATTTTTTGCAATATGTCTTAACATATATGATGCTGATCTGTCCACTTTTGTTCCATCTTTACCAGAAAAAGCACCACCTCCATGATGTGCCACTCCTCCATAAGTATCTACCATTATTTTTCTTCCTGTTAATCCTGTATCAGCAATAGCTCCTCCTAAAACAAATCTTCCTGTCGGATTAATATAAAATTTTGTTTCCACATCGATCATATCTTCTTTTACTATTGGCATTATTACTTTTTTTAATATATCCTTTTGTAAAATTTCAATATCCACATTTTCTGAATGTTGTGTTGATATTAATATCGTATCAATTCTGAATGGCTCGTCATTAACATACTCAACAGTCACCTGTACTTTTCCATCTGATTTCAAATATGGAATTTCTCCATTTTTTCTAACTGTTGCCAACTGTTTTGCAAGTCTATTTGCAATGCTTATTGGATATGGCATATAATCTTCTGATTCATCTGTAGCATAACCAAACATAATTCCTTGATCACCTGCTCCTCCATAATCAACTCCCATTGCTATATCATTACTTTGTTTTGTAATATTTATTTCTACATCGCAAGTTTTATAATCCATATTTATTTTTGAATCTGTATAACCTACTTCTTTTAATTTTTCTCTTACTATTTTTTCTATATCAATTGTTGCATTTGATGTTATTTGTCCTGCAACAATTACCTTGTCTTTTGATATAAGAGTTTCAACTGCTACTCTTGAATTTTTATCTTGTTTTAAACATTCATCCAATATTGCATCTGATATTAAATCAGCTACTTTATCTGGATGCCCTTCTGTTACACTTTCACTTGTTAAAAAATATCTTTTATATTTCAATTTAAATTCCTCCATTTCTTTTACTTGTTATTTTTACTATAATTAAATTTTTATATTTTCATCTACTTATTCTCCTTTTTATTCGCACCACAATCGATTTTATAGCACTTTTTAACATTAAATGTCTAATTATATAGTAAAACTTTTTTTATTAAATAATTATAGATATACTAATATTTTTGTTATTTCATCTAAGATTTGAAATTTTTTTCTATAATCTTGCCTATCTAAATATTTGTTATTTAGATACAAAGAAACCATTCCCTGAGTTATCATTCGAAAATATATGTTTTTTTCATATATACTTAATTTTTCATACTCATAAAAATCATTATCTGAAAAAAATGAAAGATGAGCTAATATTATTCTTTCTAATACACGCTCATCTAATTTTTTATTCAAATTCATCTCTAAAAATTTTTCTATTACTATTTCGTCATAAATTTCTTTAGATATCTTAGTCATTTTATTTATTTTTTCTTTTATTATTTTATTTTTCATACAATATCAACCTCCAAAAAAGTTCAAAAAAATAAAGCATCAAAAATGCTTTACTTTCGGAAAATATATAGTTGTTCTATTTATTTTTACCAATCAACCATTTACCAGGTTAATTTTAATTTCAATAATTTTTTTATATTTTGTATAATTTTTTTAGTTTTTAATCAATTATATTTTTCTTTATATTTTTAAATTTTATTACTCTCGCAAGGGTTTTAAGTTTTATTTTATACACATCACCGCAACACACTCAACGTGGCTTGTAAACGGAAACATATCAACAGGTTTTATTTTCCTTACATCATATACTTCTTCAAACTTAGCCAAATCTCTTACTAATGTAGCAGGATTGCAACTTATATAAATCAATCTACTAGGTTTTATCTTCAAAATATTATCTATAGAAGTATTATCCAAACCTCGTCTTGGAGGATCTACCATAATAGCATCTGGAACTATTTTCCTTGCATTAATTAATTCATCTAATATTTTCTCTGTATCTCCAACTATAAACTCAGTATTATCTATTCCATTTATTTTTGCATTCTCCTTAGCATCTACTATTGCTTGCTCTACAATTTCAACACCATAAACTTTTTTTGCATATTTGGCCATAAACAAAGATATTGTCCCAATCCCACAATATAAATCAAAAATTATATCGTTTTTAGTTATCTTTGCAGCTTCTACTCCTATATTATAAAGTTTTTCTGCTTGTATTGGATTCACTTGATAAAAAGACAATGGTGATATTTTAAAAACATATTCTCCTAATATATCTTCAATATATCCTTCTCCATATATATTTATATTTTCTTGTCCTAATATAACATTTGTATTTTTAGTATTTATACTTTTTACTATTGTTTTAACTTCTGAAAAATTTTCAATAATATTTTTTACTAGTTCTTTTTCTTTTGGAATAACTTTTCCATTAACAACTAATATACACATAATTTGATTTGTCTTTATTCCTATTTTTGTTACAATATGCCTTAGTAATCCTTTCCCTGTTTTTTCATTATATACACTAATATTATTTTTATTAATATATTCCAATATAAATTTAGCTAATTGTTCCGTTCTTTCATTTTGTATATAGCATTTCTCGATTGGTATTATTTCATGTGTCCTATTTGCAAATACACCTATTACTTTTTTTCCTTCTTTATTTATTCCTACTGGATATTGTGCTTTATTTCTATAATGATACGGATTTTCCATTCCTAATGTCTCTTCTACTTTTATCTTATTTTTTAAAGTTTTGTTTACTAAACTCTGTACCGCATTTTGTTTCATTTTTAATGTTTTTTCATATTTTATATGTCTCAATTTACATCCACCACATCGCTTATATGTTGTACAGTCACTATTAACTCTATCCTTCGACTTTTCTATTATTTCTAATATTTTTCCAAAAGCATGAGAAGATAGTACTTTTACTATTAATATTTTTATTTTTTCTCCTTTTATAGCTCCTGGTATAAAAATTGTAAAACCATCTATTTTCGCTATTCCTTCTCCTTCGTATCCATTGTCTATTATATCTACTATATATTCATTGTTTTTTTCTACCATATATTTTTCCTCTTTCAATTGTTAATTGTGATTTATATATTATCTAATATAAAACTAACTATTTCTTGTGTATTATTATTTTTCTTGCATTTACTTTTTTCTTCTTCTGTTAGTTCTACTAAATATTTATTAAATTCTGGCACTATTGTTATAGAATCTAATGGATAACCAGGATTTCTCTTTTTACTAGGTTTATCTACAAAATAGAACTGATCTTTGCTCCATGTATATGTCTTTTTACCTTTTTCATTATAAACTGCCATTCCATATACCCATTTAGCTGTTAATTTTCCTCCATATTCTTTTACTAATTTTGTGTAATATTCTATCATTTCATCATCTGTTAAATATTTTCCATTTATTCTTCTTACATGTGTTCCAGGCTGTTTTTCTTCTGGCAATTCTTCTATAAATAAATTATTATCCATTCCTATTGTTGGCATTTTTGTTATATCATAATATGTCTTTGCTTTTATGCAAGCATTTTCTATAGCATTTTTACCATTTTCTTCAATCTCTATATTGATGTTCAAATCTTTTAGGGTCTTCAATTTTATTCCTTTTTCTTTCAGCTTTCCTTCATAACTTTTTATTTTTGCTGGATTAGTTGTTGCAAATAAGACTTCTTTCATTTTTTCCTCCAAAATTTAATGTTTTTGATTTTTCTATATATTATCATAAAATTTACTTTTTTAAAACTGTTATTATATTTATTTAATTTTTTCTCCTAGCATTATAAAATTAACTCTGATTTTTCTATAAAGAGATATTTTAACTATAACTTATCAAGTAATTTTACAAAAATATGTAAAGTTGGCAATATATATATCCACTGCAGAACCTTTACCAATAAGTTAAATAACATGCCTATTTCGATACCAAAAAGAGAGATTATAAAATCTCTCTTTTCTCTCTGGTGCGTTAGCGGTATGAAGTGGCCCACGAAAGTTGGACAATTTTTTATGCTACTTGTTCAAAATCCATTCTATATTGAATTGGACTTTTTCCTTTTAGTCTTAATTTTATACACTCATTATTATAATAATTTATATAATCTATAAGTTCTCTTTTAAATTGAGTTACACTTTCAAATATTTTATCATAGAAAAACTCTGTTTTTAATAAACCAAAGAAATTTTCTGCACAAGCATTGTCTAAGCAATTTCCTTTTCTAGACATGCTTTGTATGATTCCTTTTTCTGCTAGACGATTTTGATATTTCTCCATTTGATATTGCCAACCTTGATCTGAATGAAGAATCAAATTTGTATTGTCTGAAATCCTTATAAATGCTTTATCTAGCATATCTTCTATTTGATGAAAGTTTGGGCTTTCAGATATATTATAACTTATAACTTCTCCATTAAACAAGTCTACTATGGGAGATAAATATATTTTTGTATCTAATACATTAAATTGAGTAACATCTGTAACCCATTTTGAATCTGGCTTATCTGCTCTAAAATCTCTTTTTAATATATTAGGTGCTACTTTCCCATAATTTCCTTTATATGAGCGATATCTTCTTACTCTAACAAATGATTGTAACCCTAACTCTTTCATTAATTTATAAACCGTTTTTCTATTTAATTTATAGCCTCTATTTAAAAGTTCGTATGTAACTCTACGATAGCCATATCTTCCTTTATTTGAATGATATATTTGCTTTATTACTTCTTTAACTTCTTCATATTTGTCTAGCTTTGAAAGTTTACTAATAATATCATAATAAGTGCTTTTTGATAATTCTGCTTTTCTTAATAGAGCCGTTATTTTATACTTTTGCCTTAATTCATAAACGGCTAATGCTTTTTCTTTTTTTGTTGGCTTGTTCTTTTTTGAACTAAGGCTTGTAATTTTTTTAAGTAATCGTTCTCCATTCTTAAATCTTCTATTTCTTTTAAAAGTTCTTCATTACTTTTATCAGATTTTAGAGAAGATTTAGAAGTAGATTTTATTGATGTATTTGAATTAGTATTTTGTTTATTTTTCTTCTTTTTCACACGATTTACTCTTACTCTATCAATTGCAATATTTCTATTATTTAGCAAATACTGAGCACCTTTCTCTTCATACATTTGCTTCCATAATACAACATTTGTAGAAGAAGGCAATCCAAAGTGAAGAGCCGTCTTTTCAAAAGATAAATGGTTAGCATACATATATTCTACAACATCTACCTTAAATTTGCCATCATATTTCTGAATTGGCTTTGGTATAAGTCCATTTTTACCATAAGTCTTATACCTATTAGTCCATACTCTTATTTGTTCTTGATGGACATTAAATTTTCTTGCAGCTTCTCTATATGAATGCTTTCCATAAACAACATATTTTACTGCTTTAAATTTAAAATCAAATGAATATTTAAACATATTGGTGAACCTCCATACTTTAATATTTTTTGTCCAATATTTTTGGTTCACCTCAATTTTGAATATCTTGAGCAAAGAAGGAGGTTTAAAGAAGATATGAGTTATGCTATTATACGAAATGATAAATTAACAAGAGTGGATGCACAAGGTTCATACATTCATAATGATAGAAGGTCAAAAGGTCATTCTAATAAAGATATTGATCCAACAAGAACACATTTGAATTTTTACTGTAAGAAAAATGAATTTACTTATATAAAAGAATTTGATAAAATGAGAAAAGAATACGATTTAAAAGGCACTATTAGAAGTAATAGTAATATTATGTGTGAAATGATGATAACTTCTGATAATGCTTTTTTTAATAAGATTGGTTTAGAAGAAACAAAACGATATTTCAAAGAAAGTTATAAATTTGTATGTAATTACAAAAATCTTGGAGAGAAATATATAGTGTCAGCAGCAGTACATCTAGATGAAACTACACCACATATGCATTTAGTTTATATACCAGTAATTCATACAAAAGATAAAGAAGGCAAAGATATTGATAAAATATGTTGTAGAGATTTTTGGAAAGGTAGAGATAGTTACAGACAATTGCAAAATGCTTTTCATAAATATATAACTTCAAAAGGTTTTGATTTAGAACGAGGTTTACCAGTAGAAGAAACGGGAGCAAAACACGAAAAAATTGAGGATTTAAAGAAATTGACTAATTTTGAAAATACTAAAAAAGTATTAGATAATATAAAACTAGAATTGCCAAAAACTCCAGATATAAATGATATTAAGCTAATAAAACTTAATAGAGAAAAAGTAGAAAATGAAATTATTAAACCAAAAGATGATAAAATTATGGAATTGTATCAAGAAAATTTTAAATTGCATAATGAATTATCAAAACAAGTAAATTTAGTTAATATGGCTGAAAAGTATCAAAAAGAAAGAAATTCTATACTTGCTGATAACAAAGAACTTCATAATCAAGTAAATAATATTAAAGCAGAGTATAAAGAAAAAGAATTTGATATTGAATGGAAATATAAAAGTAAAATTAAAAGTTTAGAAAAAGAAAACACTCATTTACACAAAATTATAGATAAATTCTATGAAACTGTTGATAAGTTTATAGCTTGGATTTGTCATAAATTTGGTATTGGCGAATCTAAAGAATTGGTTAGAAATTTTGAAAAAGAAACTCGTACTTTTATCAATCCAGTAGAACAGCTAAAACACGAAGAAATAGAAAAAGAGTGGGATTTGGAAAGGTAAAAAACTAATTTGTTAATAAAGACCATTTTATTATTAATGGTCTTTATTAGATATTTTGTTGATAAAATATTCAAAAAATTTTATATCATTCATATATTCTGGATGCCATTGCACTGCAATTATATTTTTATTTTCAATAGCTTCTACAATTCCATCTTCACTTTTCACAACTACTTTGAAACCTTTAGCCACTTCTTTTACTGCTTGATGATGTAATGAGTTTATTAGCATTTGCTCTATATTATAGCAATCATATAAAAAAGATTCTTTTTCAAATTTCACATTATGCCTTTCTTCTTTAGGTAATTTATGATTTGGAATATCTTGATATAAACTACCACCGAAACAAACATTTATAGATTGTATTCCTCTACAAATCCCCAATATATGTTTATTAACATTGTTAAATGCTTTTATTATTGAAAAATCTAATGTATCAATTTCTTCTGTCATCTTATGTATTTCAGAGATAGGTTGTTCATCATAATTTTTAGGATTTATATCGATTGCACTTCCTATAACAATTAATCCATCACAGATATTCACAACTTCTTCTAAATTAGTTAATGACATTACTGGAAATAATAATACATTAAGTTTTTCAAATATATCTTTAAATTCTTTATCTATATAATTTTTTTCAGAACTTTTTTCAGATAATCCATATCTTCCGAGTTATTGCTAATATCATATCCTTCTCCTAAAATTCATTATATTATTTATGAAAAATCAATTTAATTTTACTAATAATTTTGCTAAAAAATGATTCTTTGTAAGTAGCTATTTCTGTATTTTCTTTTTGTGTTTCAACATATTCGGTAGACTTTTGTCTATCTTTAAATATATTGTCAGGATTATATTTTTTTCTTAATTCTTCTTGGTATTTTATCTCATTATTGCTCAATGTTTTTTCTAATTTAACTCTTTCCACATCATCACATATAAAATCTTTATATAATACTGCCAAGATTTCTTTTGTAGTTGGTAATAAATCTTGTTTTTCTAATGGTAGTGATTTATCAATATTCCAATTATATTCTTGTGATTTATTATTTTCAAAATAACTAATAAATTTCTTTGGTATTCTAGCTCTCAAGTTTGGTTCCATATATTTTAATATTTCATTTATTTGATAAAGCGAATTTGAATATTCTATATTTTCCATACTATTCTCCTTTTTCTTCTGATTTATCTTTGTCATTTTCTCTATCAGGGTGTAACCATTTTCCTATTTTATCTCTTAATGATGAAGAACTTTTCTCTACTGTTTCTGTTCTTTGTTCTGATGCAATTTGCTCTAAAGCTTCCTTATTAGCTAAATATCGTAAATCTTCTATTTCTTGTCTATGGCGATATAATCCTAATTCTTCTAATAAATATGTTTCAACATCTTCTTGACTATGACTTTTAGCATATTCTGCATATTCTTGTGATTGAACAACTGGTACTAAAGCCTTAATTTCATCACCTTTCAAGCGACATAGTTTGTGCATACAAAGAGCATCTAAATCTTCTCTTCCTTTTGAAGTATCAAGAATTTCTAAATAAAATTTAGGTACTATTTCTCCGTTTAAGGTTAGTTTCTAAATCACTAATTTGAACATTCCAAAATTCTGCTGGATATTTACTTCCTTCAAGTATACAACTTTCTCCATGCAATCCTTCTTTTTGTAAATATTCTGTATATTCTTTTTGAAATTGTCTTGCCATTTCATCACGATGATCCACTAATTGTTTATTCATAAGGTCTTCTTGAGTTAATTGGTCTAATAATACAAATGATAGTCCTCTATCTTTAAACATAAAACTATAATCACTTGAAATTGCAACATTTCCTTTTTGCATTTCAGCATATAATGTTTTTATCAATTCACTGCTTGGTTCATTTGTAGATATTAAATCAAAATTTCCTCTACCATTAAAACCTGCATACCATAAAGCAACTACTTCAGGAGAATCTACATTGGCACCAAGTCTTGACATAAATTCTTCATTGCGTTTTCTATCATCATTATTGATATATCTATCCATAATTTCATGTCTTTCTTCTTCGGTTTTTCTCATTAAACTTGCATAATTCCATTCATCATTTGTTAACCAAACTTTTCCATCACTAAATTCCATTAAGTTAATAGCTTTAGGATTTTCAACAATTTCTCCATTAAACGGATGATTTTTATTTTTATCTATAATCTTTTTAGGTTTCATTTGTTCTGTACCTGTATAACCAGATTCATGTTCAGCATAAAAACCATATCCTGCATTAAATCCAACTAATTTGCCATCTCTTTTTAAGACTTCTTGTCCATGATAAGCATATCTACCCATATTTATTTCTCCTTTGCTTTAAAATACTACTCGTTTACTGCATACTTTTATGTAATTTATATCACAACACTTTACTTTTTACAATAAATATGACAATTAAAGTAGATTTGTCATAAAAATTTAATATTTTTGTAATATTTCTCATTAATTTTTTTGGTGAAATGTTTGACAATTTTAATTTTAAGTAGTAAAATATAAGTAGCTTAAAAATTGACTAAAGTTCTGCAAAAGTCATATAGTTAGAAAGAGATGCAATGGAAGAAGGCATCTCTTTTGTTTTGCATAAAAAAATAAAGGAGTAGCAAATGGAAGTTACTACCCCTTTATGATTAGATATGTACTAATCTTTGCCTTGACCATTTTGTTCATTAGCCTTTGCTTCTTGTTTCTTTTCAGATTCAATAAGCATTTCAACTAACTTCAAAATTAGTTCTGCATTGGTCATATTGCTTCACCCCTTTCAAAAAGATTTCCTTTGAGAAAAGGATGTTCTCATTATACTCTATTTTCTAGCATTTTACAATAAATTTAAAAATATTTTGTAACATTATTTATTTTCTTGTAACCACTCATAAACTTCATCTTCAGTAAGTTCTCCATGTTTTAGTTTAATAATCTTTTCTTTAGCTTGTTTTTTCCAAGTTTCAAATTCTGCTTTTAATTTTTTATCATCTTTATTTTTATTTACAATACCAAACTTTTGTTGATATGTTTTTCTGTATTCTGTATATGCTGATTTTTCTTGTAACCTCTTATTATAGGAAAGTATCGCCCCTTGTTCTCTACAAGTTTTTCCATTTTCTTTTGGATAATCACAATAAATCTCATCTAGTCTTGAATTTGGTATAAAATACATTCCACAATTTTGACATTTTTTTATTGGGTAGCTATCTGTTTTTGATAGTTCCTCTAATATATCATAGCAAATACTTGATATATCATTGCTTTTATGTGTATTTACCATTGATATAAGCATACCTTCTTCTTTTAGTTTCTTTAGTAGGTCTATATCTGCTGAATTTCCTAGTTCATCATATTTATTAGAATAATTATCTGGTATAACTTCATCATTTTTTATGTATGAATATAGTTTGCCTTTTCTTTTTATAAGATATACTGCATATCTTTGTGAATGTGTAAATGGCTTTAATTGTTCATTTTCGTTTATATTATAGATATAATTAACTGCATCTGTTATTTGTTCTTGTATGTATATAAGTTGTTCTTTTAGCATATCATATATTTTTTTAGTTTCTTTTAAATATGTATTATCATCTCCGTATTTTCCATTTAATGTAAACTTATAATCTTTATCTACATCTTTCAATATTTCAAATCCATAGGCATAAAAGAAATCTTTATATGCAGTTTCATAAGTATATAAATCGGCATTTAAAAATCTTAATAATAATAGTCCTAATTTTTCTACATAAGGGAAATATAAAGTACCTGGTTGTTTTAATCCCATATCTGTACCTTCATCTTCTTTCCACTTTATAACTCTTATTCCACCACCATTATTACGACCATTTTTATTATTATTTTTTTCTCTATCATTAAAATCATATGAGAAATCAGCTTTATAAAAATACATAGGTGTAGAATAATATTCTTTCTTTTCATCTTTGTTAAACCAAATATAAAAATCATCAAAATGTTTTATTTCTGGTAAATCAATACTCATTTCAACATTTCCCTCCGTTTCTATAAAATTCTATCAAGTTTTATTAAAAACAATTGCATTTTTTTTACAAATTGTTATTGACATTCTAATTATATTATACTATAATTAATTTAATAATACAATACTTTTTGAAATAATTATTGTTTTAAGTTGTAGACAAAAAATTCACTACAACTAATTTTTAATGAAATGGAGGTGATTGAAATAGATAAAATAAGTGAAATAACAAGACTTTTTTATGATGAACATTTAAGACCAACAGACATTGCCAAACAAATTGGTGTAAGTAAATCTTATGTAACAAAAATTATTCAAAAAGATGAGAGATATATTAAAGAAAAGGAATATAGATCCACTCAAAGCAGAGAAAGACACAAAGTTTGTAAAAGAAATTATATCAATAAAAAACGACAAGCTGACAAACAAGAGTATCAATCAATGATAATACAGATAAACAAAGATAATGAATATTTATCTACTAGAAAAGAAATATCAGATATAGACTTTGCAAAATGGAATCGTGGAATGTATGATTATGATAAGAAAAATGGCGATTTAGTATTAAAAAATGGAATTGTAACAGGTTATAATGTTTGTAAAAGAGTAAAAAATGTAGTAAATCCAAGTTGCATAAGAGCAACAGTTTAAATTAAATAAGCAAAGATTTTAGCACTTTATGAAAGGGCTATTTTTTTGACTTTAAAATAAGAGTTTTATAAGTGTAGCCGTAACTTATAAAACTTTTTATTTTTTAGAAAGGGGAATTTAAAATGATTTTGGAATTAATATTAAAAAAGTATGTGTATAGCTAGAACAGGAGGAATTGACAATGAGTGAAAAAGTAAATAAGAAAAAAGATGAAATTGTTATAATAAACAAATTTAAAGAAAGCAATGCAGAAGATGTAAGAACTTCTATATCAAAAATTTTTGAAATGTTTTGTAATTTAAAACTATCAAAATAATAATTAAAGATTACAAATTTTAAGGTAAATATAGAATTTAGGCAAATTTAGTTTCCACCTATAATTTAGGCTATTGATTTTTTAAATAAATCATGGTAAATTAAAGACATAAATTATAGGTGGAACTTACTAAAGGAAAAGGAGGAAAAATTGCTAGTAAGTAACACAAAAGTATATAACTGTGCTTTATATTGTAGATTATCAAGAGATGACGAACTACAAGGAGAAAGCAACAGTATAACAAATCAAAAAGAAATTTTAAAACAATATGCAAAAGAAAATAATCTAAATATTTATGACATTTATGTTGATGACGGTATTTCTGGAACTACTTTTGATAGACCAGATTTTAATAGAATGATAAAAGACATTGAAGATAAAAAAGTAAATATGGTAATTGTAAAAGATACTTCAAGACTAGGTAGAGATTATATAAGTTTTGGAGAGTATATTGAAAAATACTTTCCAGAACATCAAGTAAGGTTTTTATCTATTATAGACAACTATGATTCTGAAATTGATAATGGAATTGCAGATACATTACCATTTAGAGCAGTATTAAATGATTTATATGCACGAGATACCTCTAAAAAAGTAAAAGCTACTAAACATAGAAATGCTATCAATGGACTATTTAATGGAAAGTTTGCACCTTATGGCTATATGAAATCTCCAGAAAATTGCCATAAACTAATTATTAACGAAGAATATGCCCCAAATGTAAGAAGAATTTTTGATTTATATTTAGAAGGAAAATCATCAATACAAATTGCTTATATTTTTAATGAGGAGCATATACCTACTCCATCTCAAACAATGGGTCAAGAGTATAGACTTTCTTCACTTTGGAAAACTGATACTATTAGAAGAATACTAAAAAATGAAATGTATATTGGAAATATGGTACAGGGCAAACAAACACAAATCAATTACAAATTAAAGAAACCTATTCGCAATAAAAAGGAAGATTGGATTATTGTTCCAAATACTCACGAACCTATTGTTGATAAGGAAAAATTTTATGCAGTTCAAGAACTTTTAAAAAGTAGGACTAGAACTAGAACAAAAACATTAAATCTAAAATTAAAAGGCTTATTGTATTGTAAAGAATGTGGTAAAAAATTAGGTGCAGGTACTTCTCATTATAAAAATGGTAAATGGAATCAGATTTATTTACATTGTCGCACATATCAATCATTACCAAATCTAAAGCTTTGTACTCCTCATTGCATGAATTATACAAAATTAGAAAATGCAGTAATTAGTGAACTACAAAATATATGTCGAAAATATTTAGATGAAAAGAAATGTAAACAAATTATTGATGATAACAATAACAATGTTAAAAATGAAATTCAACTTAACAAAGAAAAAAGCAATTTAGCAAAAGCTATTGAAGTCTTAGATTTTCAAATAGAAAAACTATATGAAGATAAATTAAAATGTCTTATAAATGACAATGATTTTTCAAGAATGTATGAAAAGAAAGTTAATGAAAGAGATTCTAAAAATAAGAAACTGGAAGAATTAAGTACAGTCAAATTTGAAAGAAATGTAATTGACTATGAGAAAATCATACAAGATTTTTTAAAGAAAGAAAATGTTACAGCCTATATGCTAAATAGCTTAATTGAAAAAATTGAAATTAACCAAGATAAACAAGTAACTATATACTATAAATTTGCAGATTTAAACACTTTGTCATAAAAAGATGTAAAGTCATCACGGTCGCAAACAAGATAGCAATGATGCGTTTCTAAATCTGATATTAAAACCTCTAAATCTCTTACAGACCTCGTAACTCTATCTAGTTTATATGCAATAATATAATTGATTTTACCTGCTCGCATATCTTCTAGCATCTGCTGAAAAGCTGGTCTGTGTTCCATATCTTTTGCGGATATTCCTGCGTCCTTATAAACTTTGTAAATTTTATAATCTTTATATTTACAAAGTTGTTTTAGTTTTTCCTCCTGTTCTCCTAAACTAAATCCTTCCCTTACCTGATCTTCTGTACTTACACGAATATAAATTCCTGCAACATTTCTTTCTTCATTCATTACAACATTACCTCCTTCTTTTAATGAATAATAGAAAGACACCAAAAAAGTGCCACATAGCACATCAGGTTAGCTATTGACACTTTAAAGTTTTTATTTATTGTTTTAACTATCTCTATTTTTTCTTTTAAACATAATTAATAAATCAATATAGTACAATTTTTAAAAACTCTAAAACATCAATTTTTTTGACTTGCTATGTTATGTATTCATTAAATTTTGATAGTGGATATTTGTTTTCCAAACTATCTATGTAAAAGTAATCTTGCTCATTAAAGAATAAGTACAGCTTATCTTTAATAATTACTCTGTGTGGCTCTACATAGGCTAAATTAGTATGTTCCACAATTCTTAAGGTACCATTGATAATTTCTGGTTTAACCTTTTTCATTTTGCAAGTCCATTCAATTTTAGAGAGTAATTCTTTACTCATATTGATTTCTTTTTTAATTATATGTAACATAATACCACAAAAACCTCCTTTTTTCAATATTTTTGGTCAAAAAAAGACCGTTTCTTTTTGAAACGGTTTAAGATTTTTGTGTTCGTCAAATTTTTATTAGTTTGAAATTAAGTTATTTCAATACTTATAAAGAGTTCGACGAAAACTCGCTTTGGTGCGGATGAAGGGACTCGAACCCCCACGCCGTTGGCACTGGTTCCTAAGACCAGCGCGTCTACCAGTTCCGCCACATCCGCATATATTATTTGCTTAACAATAGTTATAATAGCACATTTATGCTTCTATTGTCAAGCAATTTTTTAATTTTTATTTATTAAAATAAAATAACAGTCCACCTATAATAACTACAAAAAAACCTAATATCTTTAATCCACTAGTTGCTTCATTCTGATCACCAAATCCAAAAAACTTTTTTGTTATTATTCTTGCATCATATATTAATATAACTCCTGCTAATATCATAAGTACCGCAATCAATTTTATTATAACTTGAAACATTTATTATCAACATCCTTTTATTTTATACCTCATATAATATACTATTTTCATAACTAAAAGTCAATATTTTACAAATTCAATGCTTGTTCATATACATCTATTAACTCTTGTGTTAGAACATCTTGTGAATGATTATCCTTTACATATTTTGCAATATATTCTCTATCAAATTTTTTTCTATCTTTTAAAATATCTATTATTGCATTCGCTAGCTGTTCTACATTTTCAACTTCTACTAACGTTCCTACTTCTTCTTTTAAAAAATCTGGAATCCCTCCTTGATTTGTTCCAACAACAGGTGTTCCACAAGCCATTGCCTCTAAAGCTACAAGTCCAAATGGTTCCCTTCTAGACGGTACAACTGATACATTTGCTATATTGTATATTTCTCTCAAAATCTCATGTGGTTTATTTCCTACAAATACTACATTCTTTAATTCTAAATCTCTTTTTAGCTGATTTAATTCTTCAAATAATTCACCATTACCTGCAATTACTGTAAGCGTATTTTCATCTTCATATATTTTACATGCCTTCAACAATATATCTATCCCTTTAAAGTTAGTTAATTTTCCAACAAATGAAACTATTTTCTCATAATTTTTATTTATACCTAAACTTTTTAACACATCTTCTTTTTTATATTCTTTTCTATAAAATACTTCTGGGTCATATCCATTTTTTATAATAATATTTTTTCCATTTACATCTTTAAATGTATCTAATACTAATTTATCATTGTCTTTTGATATTGTAATTATCTTTTTACATTTTTCTACTACTCTATCTGCATAACTACGAAACTTTTCTTCTTTTTGATATCCCATTATATCTGTTCCATGTGCTGTTACAACTAATGGAATATTAAACTCTGATGCTATACTTGATAAAATCCAAATATGTTGTCCATGAATAATATCTGGTTTAAATTCTTCTATCTCTTGCTTTATAGCTTTTCTAAAAGCTTCTTCATACATCTTTAATTCTGTATCATTCAAATCATAAAAATTAGTTGTACTTCTTGGATGTGTTGTAAAACATGGAAAATTAAATGGCAATGCTTCTTCTATTTTTTCTTTTCCTGTAAAATATACTGGATGTAATTTAACTCCTTCTACCAAATTATAGTTTTTTGTGTTTTCAGGCATTATAATACATACCTCATTTCCTCTTTTTGTTAAACTTTTAGCTATATTCTTTGTATAAACTCCACTTCCTGAACCTTCTAATGGGAAATGATTAATTAATAATATTTTCATATATGCTCACTCCTTTTATTTTATTATTTTTATATTTCTATTCTCTTCAAAAATTTATCTCTTATTAACATTTTTAGTTGTTTATTAACATCCTTTTCTAACTTAGGATCTTCTGACAATATTTTCATAGCAACACTTTGTACTAATTTCAATGTCTCAACATCCTCAAACAAATTTGCTATTTTAAATTCAGGCAATCCATGTTGCATAGTTCCAAAAAAGTCTCCTGCTCCTCTTAATTCTAAATCTTTTTCTGATATTATAAACCCATCATTTGTATCACACATAACCTTCATTCTTTTTCTAGTATTTTCGCCTTTTCCTTCAAATTTCAAAATACAATAAGATTGATATTCTCCTCTTCCTACTCTTCCTCGTAACTGATGTAATTGTGCCAAACCAAATCTTTCAGCATTTTCTATAACCATTATATTAGCATTTGGTACATCTACTCCAACTTCAATTACTGTAGTTGATATTAAAATATCTATCTCTTTCTTCTTGAATTGTTCCATAATACTGTCTTTTTCTCTAGCTTTCATCTTTCCATGTATATATGCTACTCTATATTGTGAAAAAATTTCTTTACTATACATTTCATATAACTTTTCTACTGACTTTAAATCCATTTCTTCATTTTCCTCAACTAATGGACATACTACATAAGCTTGTCTTCCTTCTTCTATTTGTTTTTTTACAAATGCATTTACTCTGTCTGTCATGTTTTTACCAACAGCAAATGTTTCAATCTTTTTTCTATTTGGTGGAAGTTCATCAATTATTGATATATCCAAATCTCCATATAAAATTAAAGCTAGTGTACGAGGTATTGGTGTTGCTGTCATAACTAATACATCTGGATTTTTTCCTTTTTCTGCTATTTTAGTTCTTTGTTTTACTCCAAATCTATGTTGCTCATCTGTTACAACAAGTCCCAAATTTTTAAATTCCACATTTTCCTCAATAATCGCATGTGTTCCTATTAATATATCAATTTCTCCATTTTTTAATTTTTCTAAAATTTCAGATTTTTTCTTTTTTGTAATTCCAGATATTAATAATTCACACGTTATATTTAAATCTTTTAAAATATTTTTAAAGTTCTCTAAATGTTGTGTTGCAAGAATTGCTGTTGGTGCCATAATTGTTGCTTGATATCCACTTTTTACTGCTTTATATGCTGCACACATTGCTACTACCGTTTTTCCTGATCCAACATCTCCTTGTAATAGCCTATTCATTGCATTATTAGATTCCATATCATTATCTATTTCTTCTAATACTCTTAATTGTGCTTTTGTTAATTTAAATGGTAACATATTTATTACATCTGACATTTTAACATTTTTATCAAATTGAATTCCTTTTTCTTCTGTAATATAATTGTTTTTTAATTCTAACAAAGCTAATTGTACAGATAATAATTCCTCAAATACTAATCTATTCCTTGCTATATTAAAATCTTTGAACTCATCTGGGAAATGTATATGTTTTGTTGCTTCATTTAAATTTTCTAAATTATATTCTTTCAACAAATATTGTGGTAGAGTCTCTTCTAGTTTTCCATATACTTCTTCTATAGCTGATTCCATTATTTTTCTTAATGTATTTTGAGATAAATTATATGTTAATGGATAAATTGGAATTATTCTTCCTGTATTCTTATTGTTTTCTTCTATGTCAAATACGGGCGAATTAAGCATTACTTTTCCTGATTTTATATTTACTTTTCCAAAAAATTTATATTTTTCTCCTATTTTAAATTTATTTTTTAGATATGTTTGATTAAACCATGTTATAGTAGCTAAGCCTGTTTCATCTCTTACCATTAGTCTTTGCATTGTCTTTCCATTTAATCTTACATTAGTCATCCCACTACATGCAACAACTTCTATTAAAACTTCTTCACCATCTTTACATTCACAAATATATTTTGGTTTACTTCTGTCCTCATAAGTTCTTGGATAGTATGTAATTAAATCTTTTAAAGTAAATATTCCTAATTTATTTAGCAATAATACTCTTGTTGGCCCTACACCTTTTATATATTTTACATCTTTATCTAGATCTATCATTCTATCTCCTAATTTTATTTTATTTTATATAATTTAAAATCTAATCCATCGGCACTTACTAATTTAAAATCAATTTCAAAATATTCTCCTTCTACAGCATCTCTTATAGATGTACTATGTAAATGTCCATAAAAGCATTTTTTTACATTGTATTTTTTCATTATGTTTATAAAATCATTTCTTTCATTTTTTATTAAATTAGATTTGCAAATTGGTGGATAATGCATAAAAACTATAATTTCTTTATTTTCTCCAAAACTTTTTATTCCACTTTGTATTGATAATTCTAATCTTAAAGCTTCTCTTTTTAATATCTTTTTGTCTTCAATATCTTCTGATTGATTCCACCCTCTTGTTCCAACAATTATACAATTTTCAAATTCATATGAGTTATTATGTATAAAATCTATATTATCAAATTTATTCTCTTTCAAAAAATTTCTCATACTAGTTATTGTTGTCCACCAGTAATCATGATTTCCTTTTAATAGTAGTTTTTTTCCTGGTAAACTATTTAAATATTCGAAATCCTCTTTAGTATCATTCAAATAAGTGGACCATGAAAAATCTCCTGGCAATATTACCAAGTCTGTTTCTTTTACTTTTTGTATCCAATCTTTTTTTATTTTTTCTTCATGTCCTTTCCAATTATCTCCAAATATGCTCATTGGCTTATTTTCGTGAAAAGCTAAATGTAAATCTCCTATAGTATAAATTGCCATTTTTTTCTCCTTCTATTTTATTTTATGTATTACTCACTATCGCCTTTATCTATTAATTTCCTAATTGAATATTTGGTACTGCATTTAAATCTAACTTATCTCTTTTTCCTGATATAAAATTATAATATCCTGCTGATGCTATCATTGCAGCATTATCTGTACATAACTTCAAATCTGGCATATATACTTTTATACCATCTTTTTCAAATTCTAAAAATTTTTCCCTTATATATGAATTTGCTGAAACTCCTCCTGCCAATACAATTCTTTTTATTTTCGTTTTATCAACAGCTTTTTTTACATTTTCAATTAGAGTATCTGTTACATTTTTTTGAAAACTTGCACATAAATCTGCTTTATTGATATTTGGATTTTTATGATTCAAATTAATTACTGCTGTTTTTATTCCACTAAAACTAAAATCCAAAGTATCTTCATCAAAATGTGTCTTAGGCAATTCTATATTAGCTTTTCCTTCTTTTGCTAATTTATCTACTTTTGGTCCTCCTGGATAACCAAGACCAACTACTCTTGCTACCTTATCAAATGCCTCACCTATTGCATCATCACGTGTCTTTCCTAACACCTCAAATTCTGTATAATCCTTTACATGTACGATTTGCGTATTTCCCCCAGACATCATCACACAAATAAATGGTGGCTTGAGCTCTTTATGTGTAATATAATTTGCTGCAATATGTCCTTCTATATGATTAACTCCTACTAAAGGCTTATTAACTGCAAAACTTAGTGCTTTTGCATAAGAAAGTCCTACTAGTAATGCTCCTACTAATCCCGGTCCATATGTTGGTGTAATAGCATCGATGTCTTTAAAATTAACTTCCGCTTCTTGTATTGCTCTCTTAGTTACTCTAGAAATAGCCTCTATATGGTTTCTAGATGCTATTTCTGGAACAACTCCTCCATATTTTTCATGTATTGGTATTTGTGTATCTATTATATTAGATAATATTTCTCTACCATTTCTTACTATTGCTACTGATGTTTCATCACAACTTGACTCAATTCCGCATTGTTATTATATCTTTTTTCATATCTACTCCTACTTTTTTATAACTTTAAAACAGGTTTTATAATTCATCTTGTAAATAGATATTAAAACCTGTTTATTATTTATCCTATAATTAATTTTCCTAAACTTAAAATTCCAGTTGTTACTAAATTAATTGCGGGTGATATTATAGTTCCTGCTATTCCTGTTATCCATAATACTACAAATACAAGAGAAAATAATTGCTCATTATTTGTAAACCACTCTTTTGCTTTATATGGTAAAAATGGCATAATTATCTTAGAACCATCTAATGGTGGTAATGGTATTAAGTTAAAAACTCCTAATCCTATATTAATTGATATTGTGTAAGATATTAATAGCATTATAATTCCACCTACTGTTGAAGATAAAAACTGACTTCCTGCAAATTTATAAATTGCATAATAAATTAAAGTAAATATAATAGCAAGAAGAAAATTCATAATTGGTCCTGCTGCTGAAACAATGGCTTCTCCTTTTTCCATTGATATTTTTCTAGTATAATTTCTTGGATTTACATGTACAGGTTTTCCCCATCCAAATCCAGCAAACAATAACATAAGTGAACCAATAGGATCTAAATGGTCTAACGGATTTAGACTTAGTCTTCCTTCATTTTTTGCAGTATTATCTCCTAATTTATAGGCCACAAATCCATGTGCAAATTCATGAAATGTTATAGCTATTAAGACCCCTGGTATACTTGCTAACAATCCAAATAAAGCTCCTGGATTACTTATATAATTGGCTAATGTCATAAAAACCATAATTGTAATTACAACATATAAAACTCTTTTATCAAATGAAAAATTAAACATAATCTCTCCTTTTATCTTAAAGTAATAACTTAACTATTTTTAATTCTAACTTATTCTAGTTTTTAATAGGACACTTACGACCTGTCCTTATTAGGTTTCATTGTTGGGAATAATAGTACATCTCTTATTGAATCTGAATTCGTTAATAACATAACAAATCTATCTACTCCTATTCCTAATCCACCTGTTGGAGGAAGTCCTATTTCTAGTGCTTGTATATAATCCTCATCCATCATTCCTGCTTCTTCGTCTCCCGCTTCTTTTGCTTCTACTTGTTTTTTAAATCTTTCATATTGGTCTATTGGATCATTTAACTCTGAAAATGCATTTCCATATTCACGTCCACCTATAAATACTTCAAATCTCTCTGTCATTTTTTTATTGTTTGGACATTTTTTGGCAAGAGGTGATATTTCTACTGGATATTCATAAATAAATGTTGGTTGAATAAGTGTTTTTTCAACATATTCATCAAAGAATAAGCTTATTACATCTCCTCTTGTTTCTTTTGTTACATCCGGTATTTCTATTCCTCTCTCTTTTGCTAATGCTACTGCTTCTTCATCTGTAGTTATTTCGTTAAAATCTACTCCACAAGCTTCTTTTATTGAATCTATCATTGTTATTCTTTTCCATCCTGGTTTTAAGTCAATTTCTGTTCCAAGATAGTCTACTTTTGTTGTTCCTAATATTTCTTGTGCTGTTTCTGAGAATATTTTTTCTGTTATATCCATCATATCATGATAATCCTGATATGCAGCATATAACTCAAGTTCTGTAAATTCTGGATTATGTCTTATATCCATTCCTTCATTTCTAAACACTCTTCCTATTTCATAAACTCTATCAAATCCACCTACTATAAGTCTTTTTAAATTTAATTCTAATGCTATTCTTAAATACATGTCTATGTCTAATGCATTATGGTGTGTTATAAAAGGTCTTGCTGTAGCTCCTCCTGATATTGTATTTAATACTGGTGTTTCTACTTCTAAATATCCTTCTTTATCTAATATTTTTCTTATATTACTTATTATTTTACTTCTAATTTCAAATGTCTTCTTTACTTCTGGATTTACAATTAAATCTGTGTATCTTTGGCGATATCTTAAATCAGGGTCTTTTAATCCATGAAATTTCTCTGGTAGTGGTCTTAATGATTTTGAAAGTAATGTTACTTCTTTTGCATGAATTGATATTTCTTCTGTTCTTGTTTTAAATACAAAACCAGTAATTCCTATAATATCTCCTATATCAAATGTTTTAAATGCTTTGTAGCTTTCTTCTCCTAAGTCATTAATACTAACATAACTTTGGATTTTTTCGTCACAATCTTGTATTGTACAAAAAGATGCTTTTCCCATAATTCTTTTTGCAATAATTCTACCTGCAACTGTTACGTCTTTTTGTTCAAACTTCTCGTAATTTTGTTTTATTTCTCCTGCTGTATTTGTTCTATCAAATTTTGTTATTTCATATGGATCTTTTCCTTGTTCTTGCAATTCTTTTAATTTTTCTCTTCTTACTTGCATTAAGTGATTAATATCTAATTCTTCTACTTGTTGATTTTGATTTTTATTATCTGACATTTATATCTCTCCTCTATATTTTTTCTTTGTATATTATATAGTAAATCGCTTGAAAAGTAAAGGTTTATCAACAAAAAAACACTATATTTAATAATGGATTTCACATTCATTTTATTGTATAGTGTTTTTATTGTGGATTTTTGTATTTTGCCTGATTTTTATAAATTAAAACTTCTTATGCTTCTAATAGTGTCACTCTGTAGTCTATTCCCTTATATAGTATATTTGCTTCTTTTAGATGATCTTTAAATTTTTCATTAAAATTTATTTGTTCTTCAAGTATTTTTGATATGTTATTTTTCATAATTTCTTGATTTGTTTCTAAATTTATTTGTCTTTATTCTAATTTTACTTGCATTTTTTCTAAATTTTTCTGTCTTTCTTCTAGTCTAGCTACACACCTCCTATATTTGAATCTGAATTATTCAATTTTAAATCTTGCTTTATCACACTCATGATTATATAAAATTTCAGTCTCAGATAATTTTCTATCATAAATTCTTATTGAATAAATATTTCCTTGAAAACAAAAACCTTGCCAAGGATATGCACTTCCAATTGTATAGTTAGTTCTTTCAGCAATTAATTGCATGTATTTTTCATCAGCATCTGTAGAATAAAACTCTGTATTATCTGAAAAACGAATAGTTGTATTATTTAAAGATATCCCCATTGTTCTTCCATTAATATCAGTACATTTTTTAAAATTTTTTGAACTTTTATAAATTTGATTACTTGACAAAAAGGTTTCTACAACACGTCCACCATTCCCTACTGCAAATTGAAAACCATTAGCTCCTGAATCGCTTTCTCTATTTTGAAATATCCAATAATAATTATCTAATTTAGGTATATCATAACATACCTCAACAGTACATTCTGTAGCATTTTCAAGAATAGCTTGATTACAATACAATGTTCTATTCACACCATCACCTTTATAGCTATTTTCACTCCACACAGCATTTGCCGCTGATGATAATTTTATAAAGTCATACTTATTATCAATCAAATTCTCCCAAACTGTAGCGTTATTATCATGCCCCTTTCTAGTATTATCAATTCCATCAAGATATAATAGCATTCCTTTTCTTACATAATCTTCCCAAACAGGTCTTTCTTTTTCTTCTGATTTAACTTTATTATTTTCTATCTTTACAAGATAATTTCCTTGTTCATTTACAATAAAGCTTAAATCTTCACTTGTACTCCAATTATCACTATCTTCAAGTTTGTACTTAACGCTCCATTTATTTATATAACCATCATAATTAATATTTGATACAGTTATTCTCCACTTTCCCTCACTTACCTTTTCAACATTAGTATCAAACGTAGGTGGTTCATTTGTATTATTTTCATGTTCTACATTATACAATCCATTAGGTAATTGTTCTAATGTATAATAATATTTACCCTCATATTGAAATCCTTCATAACTTATAACGCTTCTTTTATATATATTTACAAAAAAAGTTCCAGAAACACCTTCTATATTTAATTTTTCAATTGTATCTTTATCAAAATATTTGTATTGTTCTCTTTCGTCTGTTGTAATCCCAACTGCATTGAATACATTATTTACTTGTGTCTGATTACCAATTTCGGATATGATTTTTCCTAATTCTTTTATCGTTGTATCTCCGTCTTGCATTTTTTGATATAGCTCATTTACTTGTGTTTGCATAATCTTCATTTCTGTCGTAAATTTAGTTAATTTTGAAGATTTAATTACTTCTATTCCACTATATGTAGCAATTGAAGCTAGTATTAGCAATATAACAATTGTTATTACTAATGACATAAGTGTAATTCCGTTTTCTTTTTTGCATGAATTTTTCATTCGTTTTCCCCCGTTTTTTGTAAAACTTCTATTTTTTATATTATATCTAAATTAAAGTTTTTTGTAAAGTTTGTTTTCATGATTTATTAATTTTTATTTGCCAATATCTTATAAAAGAGTTATAATAATATTATCAATCTTAAGGAGTGAACTTCATGGTAGAAATTTTAAAAGATGCATCTAAAATAGATACATCTTCAATGACAACAGAAGAATTAATCAATCTTCGTAATGCTTATCAACAAGTTGTTGATACATTAACTCATACTATTCGTTTACGAAAAATTTGTGAACAAAAGCATAAGGCTAAAAATTAATTCTTTTTGTAATTGATTTAATAAAAAATGCAAATGTATATTTCTATAATATCACATTTGCATTTTTTATTAATTTACTTTATCCCTATTTTAATTCATCATATTTCCTTTCTTCTTCTGAATATTCTTCTGGTTCTAAACCGACTCTATTTTTCATATAATTATATGTTATTACAAATAGTATCGTAAATGTTATCCCTATTACTATCATACAATAAGCTGTTGACATTTTGCTTAATAAAAATGATGCTAATATACCCATAATTGCTGAACAAGTATTATTAAATAAGTTTTTTACTGCAAAAACTTTTGTATCTATTTTATTATTTGTAAAATTTCTAAAATATCTATCAATTATAGTATAATACATTCCATGTGCTATTCTTGAAAAAACATAAGCAATAATGATGATAAATAAAGATAAATTTATATAACTAGTATCTACTCCCGCTATCCCTGCCACGATATCACTAATAGCTATTGTAAATGCAATAGTTATTAGTGATTTATTTCTAAATTTATCACTAAACTTATCTTGTTTCTTTGATGCAATCGCACTTACAAATGTTAATAAAGCTCCAATAATCCCTATAGTTGATGAAGATAAATTAATATCCTTTAGAAGGCTTGTTCTATAATTTAATGAAATTGAAAATATACTACTTAATAATGACGAAGCTAATATTAATGCCTTTAATCGTTCTGATTTTATTATAAATTTAAATCCAGTTCTTATATCTTTAAACTGTTCTTTAACTAATGTTCTATTGTATTGTTTATTTTTCTTTTTTATTGGTTCAATATAAAATGTAGATATTATTGTTACAATTATTAAAACTATTAATGAACAAATAAATGGCAAATATCCATTTATCGTAAATAAATAACCTGCTATAATCTTTGATATAGCTCCCAGTACAAAATATCCTGATTTTCCCTTAGCTATTATCTTTGCAAAAATATTACTTTTATATCTTGAAGGTGGTATAGATGCATTTAATAAGCTTGGCTCTGCAATATTTTTTATTAAAATAGCTAATGCAGATAAAAAATTAGCTAATAATATACCAGAAAAACTTGTACTTACCATAAACATTATCATGTATATACAATTTATTACATTTCCTAATATTACACTATTTTTTCTTCCTAATATTTCTACAATTATATTAGCTGGAATCAACAATAATATAGAAAAAATTGATTTAATAGAAGTTATTAAAACTACATCTGATGCACTTATGTATTTTATTTGTGTCAAAAATAAAAAGTCTATTGTATAGTAAAACAAATAATCACAAGCAATTTTAGTATAGTTAGGATATAATTTCATATTTCTTTTTCTCATTTGTATTTCGTCGTTTTTCATTGCTTATCTCCTTAATTTTTTAATTCTAATTTATTTCTAAAATATTTTTTTATTATAACAGATAACTTTAATATCTTTAAATCCATTTCCAATAGTTTATCATTAACATTGATTTTTTTGCTAATAATCTAATATAGTATTTGATTTATTTGTATTATTAGATACAATTTCAATAGAACCACCTGTAACATAATAAGAATTTATATATTGAGAATATTTATTATTTAATATTTTTTATCTCCATAGTTTCTTCTTTACTATTATATTTTATCTGTATTTTGGTTAAATCGTTGTAATTTATATCAACTCTACTTTCTAATTTTTCCTTCCAATTTTTGTCGAATTATCATAATTATATTATCATACTACAATTTTATTATCAATAGAAATTCTTTCTTTTTCTCTATAATAGAAATAATAGTTATAAAACTACTAATACTTCCTAATGATAATTCTGTTGAAACCACCAAAATAGAAAATAATATTTTCCTTGATCCATAAAAACAGATAAAACTTTAGTTACCTTTGCAGATATAACATATACCGGACAACCATTGGCTAAATTCTGTATTTTCTTTTTATCTAATAAATGCTGACATCCCATATCTTGATAAACTTTAGCTTGTATACCAGCTTCCAATTTATCACGATGATGAGCAAAAAAGTCTTCTCTTCATCAAATTCAAATAGTTCAGTTTGGTTACGGAACATTACCTTTAGCTGATGATATCATTATTCTTCTTAAAGAACACAAAAAATAAATCTGCAAATGTTCTTTTAAATACTTTAACATTCGCAGATATTCATTATTGGCTGGGGTACTGTGATTCGAACACAGGAATGTCGGAGTCAGAGTCCGATGCCTTACCGCTTGGCGATACCCCAATATACTTTAATAAAATATTATTACATACTGAGTTGCAATATCAGCAAATTTACAACATCCTTATATTATCACAGTCTAAAAAAAAAGTCCATACTTTTTGTGTTTTTCCGTAACTTTTCTTGTTATAACTTATTTATTTTCTAATATAAAAAAAGAAACTAATTTTAGCTTCTAAATTTATATATTTAATAAAATTTCTTCACATTTTTTATAATCAGGTTGGTATTTTTCAAGCATTTCGAAAAATCTTTTTGAATGTGTTTTATATTTTAAGTGACAATATTGATGTAAAACAACATAGTCTATTACTTTTCTATTGTATTTTACAATTTCAGGATTTATTGTTATTTTTCTTTCTTTGCAAGTTCCCAATGTTTTCATTTTTGCTATTTCGTATTCTTCTGGCGCAAATCCTAACATTATTCTTGTTTTTTCCATAGCTCTTTCTATTTCAACATTTGCTATTTGTTCATACATTTTTTCAATAGCTAAATCTAATATTTCTTTATTTGACATTTTTTTATATTTGTTTGGTAGTGATATTTTTATTGTTTTATTTTCGACGTCTAATTCTGTAATTTTTATATTTTTATAAACTATCTTTACTTTATAGTCCACTCCTAGAACTGGTACCGGATGTCTTTCAATGCTACTGTTTACAACTGCTCTCGCTTTTACATTTCTTTTTACTATATTCATATTTATCACTCCTCATTATTTTTGTTCGAATTGTTGTTCTTCGAATTGTTGTTCGCTTTTGTTGTTTCTATTTTATAGTTTATTTATTTTTTTGTCAATAGTTTTTATAAATTTTTTTAATTTTTATTTCTTTTTTTTATTTATTATAATATAATTTCTATAGAATATAGATGTAACTACATTTATATGATATTACTCTTTTAGGAGTGTGATTTTAATGAAAAAGAAAATTTTATTTAAAGGCTGTGGTACAGCTATTTGTACACCTTTTGATAAAGATGGTGTAAATCTAAAAGAATTTGAAAAGTTACTAGAAAATCAAATTCAAAATAAAGCAGATGCTATTATTGTTTGTGGTACAACTGGTGAAGCTGCTACTATGACAACTGAAGAAAAAATATCTACAATAAAAACTGCTGTAGATATTTCTCATGGAAGAATTCCTATTATTGCTGGAACAGGTGGTAATAACACAAGTAATGTAATTCAATATTCTAAAGAAGTTGAATCTTTAGGCGTTGACGGTTTATTGATAGTTACACCATATTATAATAAGTGTACACAAAATGGATTAATAGAGCATTATACAGAAATTGCAAAAAATGTTTCCTTACCTATTATAATTTATAATGTACCTGGTAGAACAAGTGTAAATATTGAACCTAAAACTTGTTTAGAACTTTCAAAAATCGAGAATATAGTTGCTATTAAAGAAGCTAGCGGAAATTTGTCTCAAGTAGCTGAAATAGCACATCTATGTGGCGAAAATTTGCATATTTATTCTGGAAATGATGATCAGATTATACCTATCTTATCTCTTGGTGGAATTGGAGTTATATCTGTCCTTTCAAATATTTTTCCTGAATATACTCATGATATGGTTCAAAACTTTTTTGATGGAAATATAGAACAGTCAACTAAAATGCAATTAAATGCAATTCCTTTAATAAAAGCTTTATTTAGCGAAGTTAATCCTATTCCTGTAAAAAGTGCATTAAACTTATTGGGATATAATTATGGGATTCCTAGATTGCCTTTAACTCAAATAAGTAAAGAAAAAGAAGAATTGTTAAAAAATGAATTATTAAAATTTAGTAATTAATGTAGAAAGGATTATAATAATTATGTTAGAAGTAATGGTTAATGGATGTTATGGAAAAATGGGTCAAATAGTTTGTGACTTGATAGAACAAAATGAAAATTTAGTATTAAAATGTGGATTTGATAAAAATATAACTGGAGAATTTGCTTTTCCTGTATATGATAAAATTGAAAATATTGTAGAAAAACCTGATGTTATTATTGACTTTTCAATTCCAGTTGCTACTCTTACTATTTTACAATATGCTGTTTCAAATCATGTGCCTATTGTAATTGCTACAACCGGATTTACAAATGAAGAAGAACTTATTATTAAAGAAGCTAGTAAAAAAATTCCTATTTTTAAATCCGCAAATATGTCTTATGATATTATGATTATGAAAAAATTAGTTCAATGGCTTGCTCCTTTATTAAAAAATACTGACATTGAAATAACAGAAACTCACCATAATAGAAAAATAGATAGCCCAAGTGGAACTGCACAAATGCTTGCAGATTCTATTAATAAATCTCTTGGAAATTCTCTTTATTATGAATATAATAGACATGATAAACATGAAAAAAGAAATAAAAATGAAATTGGTATAAATTCTATTCGTGGAGGAAATATTGTAGGAGAACATACTGTTCAATTTTTTGGTGAATATGAAACATTTGAAATCAAACATACTTCATATTCAAGAAATTTATTTGCTGAAGGTGCTTTAAAAGCTGCTGATTTTATTGTAACAAAATCAAACGGATTGTATAACATGGAAGATATGTTTAAATAAGTAAAAAAATTAGTAAATTTTCTTTTAAGACAATTTACTAATTTTTTATGTTTATTATTCAGCTTTTTTATCTGCTACTTCTTCAGCTTTTTTATCTGCTACTTCTTCTGAAACTTTTTCTTCAGCTTTTACTGTAGCTTCTTCTTTAACTTCTTCAGCTACTGGTTCTTCTGCTAAATCTTCTTTTATTGTAATTTCTCTATCTTCAATTCTAGCTCCTATTTGTTCCTTAGTTTTAGCAGCTTTACCAACTCTGTCTCTTAAGTAGAATAATCTAGCTCTTCTTGCTTTACCTACTCTTACTAATTCTACTTTTTCAACTAATGGTGAATGTACTAAGAAAGTTTTTTCAACACCTACTCCATAAGAAATCTTTCTTACAGTGAATGTTTTATTAACTCCTCCACCTTGTACTTTTATAATAATTCCTTCAAATACTTGGATTCTTTCTTTGTTTCCTTCTTTGATTCTTACGTGTACTCTAACTGTATTACCAACTTTTAATTCTGGTATTTTATTTTTTAATTGTTCATGTTCAATAGATTTTATAATATCCATTTTAGAATTTCCTCCTTTTTTCTATTCTCCGAGCGGTGCAACTTAAAAATTTTTGTGCACTTCTTTTTCACCTCTTTTGCTTTACTTTAAAAGCAAATCCGGCCTTTTACTTTTTGTTATTTCCAAAGATTTTTGTTTTCTCCATTTATCTATATTTTGATGATTTCCAGAAAGCAATATATCAGGAACTTTTTCTCCTTCAAATACTTCTGGTCTTGTATATTGTGGATATTCCAAAAGGCCATTTGAAAAACTTTCCTCTTTTATAGACTCTTTGTTTAAAACACCTTCTACATATCTACTCACACTATCTATTAACACCATAGCAGGAATCTCTCCTCCTGTTAATACATAATCTCCAATCGATACTTCTTCATCCACAATTTTATCAAGAACTCTTTGATCAATTCCCTCATAATGTCCACAAAGTATAATTAAATGGTTTTGTTTTGCTAAATCTTCTACTTTTTTTTGGTCTAATTTTTTTCCTTGTGGTGTCATATATATTACTTTTGCATCTTTTGTTTTAACAGATTCATAAGCTCTATATACTACATCTGGCATCATTACCATGCCACTCCCTCCACCATATGGAGTATCATCTACTTTTTTATGTTTATTATTTGAAAAATCTCTAATATTTATCAAATTAATATCTATTAGTTCTTTTTCTTTAGCTCTTCCAATAATACTTTGATTTAAACATTCAAACATATCTGGAAAAAGTGTTAAAACATCAAATTTCATTTTTTCCTCCATTAAATTAGTCCAGATATTAAATGAACTACCATTTTTTTATTTTCCATATCAATGTTTTTTACCACATCACTAATTGCAGGTAAAAGTATTTGTTTTCCTAGTTCATTTTTTACTACGTATATATCATTGCTACCTGTATTAAAAATATCTTCTATATTTCCAAGTTTTTCTCCTTCATCAGTATATACGTCCATTCCTATCATATCTACTATATAATAAGTTCCTTCTTCAAGAGGTTTTTCTTCTTCTCTATCAATCATTAAGTAACTATTACGTAATAAATTTGCTTGTTCTGGATTTTCTATTCCTCTGAATTTGATTAATATCATATCTTTATGATACTTTACCTCTTCTATTTGATATTCTTTTAATTTTTCTTTATTTTTAATATATACTTTTTCTAATCTATCAAATCGCTTATTGTCATCTGTAAATGGTTTTACTTTTACCATTCCTTTGATTCCAAATGTATTTACAATTTGACCAATCTCAAGATATTTTGTCATATAAAATACTCCAATTATCCTATAAATTCAACTGACACTTTTTTATGTTCTCTTGCTGCTACTGCTTTCATTACTGTTCTAATAGATTTTGCAAGTCTTCCTTGTTTTCCTATTACTTTTCCCATGTCAGCTTCTGCTACTTTTACTTCAAATGTAATTGATTTTTCACTATCTATTTGGTTTATTTCAACAGCCTCTTCATTATCTACTAAATTTGAAATAATGGTTTTTAAAACTTCTTTCATGGTCGTATTCCTTCCTTGTTTAAGTTTTATTTGTTTTAACATTAAGCTTTTTCAATTAAAGCCTTAACTGTATCTGTTGGTTTTGCTCCATTTTTAATCCATTTTTCTACTTTTTCTTTATCTAAAACAATTGTAGCTGGATCTGTCATTGGGTTGTATGTTCCTAATTGTTCAATGATTTTTCCATCTCTTGGAGATTTTGAATCTGCTACAACTATATGATAGAATGGAGCTTTTTTCTTTCCTTGTCTTTGTAATCTAATTTTTACCATTTATTTCACCTCCTGAAAATTTCATTTCTATTATCTACAATCTCGCTTTGCTCAATTGCATAAGTTATCTGTGACAAGCAAAGCTTAAACAGTTAACTTAAAATTTAATAACATAATTTAATTAGAACTTAAAGTTTTTTAATGTATTTCCATCAATGCCTTTCATCAACTTTTTCATTCCGCCTTTATCGCTTTTCATCTTTTTCATCATTTTTTGTGTCATTTCAAATGACTTAATGAATTTATTAATGTCTTGTACTGTTGTTCCACTACCTTTTGCTATACGTTGTCTACGACTCGCATTTAAAAGTTTTGTATTTCTTTTTTCTGCTTTTGTCATAGAACATATCATTGCCTCAATTTTTACAAATTCTTTATCATCTATTTTTACATCTTTTAATTGATTCATTCCTGGAATCATTTTTAATAAAGATGAAAACGAACCCATTTTTTTAATTTGTCTTATTTGTGATAAATAATCATCTAAGTCAAATTCTTTTTTTCTTAATTGCTTTTCTAATTTTTCTGCTTGCTCTAAATCAAATGATTCTTCAGCTTTTTCAATGACAGATAATATATCTCCCATTCCTAATATTCTTTGTGCCATTCTATCTGGATGAAATACTTCAATATCACTTAATTTTTCACCTGTTGCAGCAAACTTAATTGGTTTTCCTGTTACTTTTTTTACAGATAATGCAGCTCCACCACGTGTGTCACCATCTAACTTGGTTAACACTACTCCATCAATTCCTAATGCTTCATTAAATTTTTCTGCTACATTTACAGCATCTTGACCTGTCATACTATCAACTACAAGCAAAATTTCATGTGGTTTAATTCCAGCCTTTAGATTTTTTAGTTCATCCATTAAAGCTTCATCAATATGTAATCGTCCAGCTGTATCTAAAATTACTACATCATTTAATTTTGAAATTGCTGTTGACATTGCTTGTTTTGCTATATGAACTACATCTTTTGATGTTTCATTTGCAAATACAGGAATGTTTAATTGTTTACCTACTACTTGTAATTGTTTTATAGCTGCTGGTCTATATACATCACATGCTACTAACAAAGGATTTTTCCCTTGTTTTCTAAGTAAATTAGCAAGTTTACCTGATGTTGTAGTTTTACCAGACCCCTGAAGTCCAACTAGCATAATTACTGTTGGTGGATTAGGAGTAAAATTTATTCTGCTCTCTGTTCCTCCGAAGTAACTCTACTAACTCGTCTTTTACAACTTTTACAACTTGTTGCCCTGGTGTTAAAGATTTTAATACATCTTGACCAAGTGCTTTTTCTCGAACAGTTTCTATAAAATCTTTTACTATTTTATAGTTAACATCAGCTTCTAAAAGTGCAAGTTTAACCTCTCTTAACATTTCTTTTAAGTCTGATTCTGTAATTCTTGCTTTTCCTCTAATTTTTCTTGTTATTTCTTGTAATCTAGAAGATAAACCTTCAAAAGCCATAATTTCAACTCCTATTCTTAACTTTTTATTATACTAAATAGTTTAATTCTTTTTTTATACTCTCTAAAACGCTTACTACCTGCTTATCTGAAGAATCTTTTTGTATTTTTGTCAATTCTGATAAAGCTTTTTCAATTCTTTTTTCTTGATTTAACATCCTTTTCATAAACATTAACTTTTCTTCATATTCGAAAAGTTTCTTTTCCCCCTTCTTTATGATGTCCCTAACAGCTTGTCTGGTTATATTATGATTTTCTGCAATTTCTGATAATGACAAGTCATTATTATAGTAATCATCTATGAATTCAAATTGTTTTTTTGTTAGAAGTTTTCCATATAATTGGCATAACATACTAATTTTTACTTTTTCCTCCATAGCTATTACCTCTTTCTTCTGAAATCATTACATATTTTTGTAATGCTAATATACTTTACACCATTTTAGTTTATTTGTCAATAGTTTTTAGTAAATTTACTAAATAAACAGTTTGAAGTAAATGCAGAAACAGGTGAAATTAGAAGTAATATATTTTATTGTGATGCACAAATGCCAAGCCAGAAGCCACATGGAGAAAATAATCATGAATTTATACGAGATATTATACTAAAGAAAAAATCTATGTCAAATTTGACGCAGGACAAGCTTGACTTAATGTTCTCACACATAAATTCCGTGCCAAGAAAATCTCTTGGAGTAAAGACTCTATACGAAGCATTTGAATTCACTCGCTTAAGTTCGTCTTTTTTTCTTGTCTATATTCTCATTTCACACTAAAAATAAGCAAAAATCAATGCTTTGGCATTAAATTTTTGCTTATAAATAGCATTTACTCGGTAACTAGAATTTACTTTTTCCAAATAGAATTTACTTTTTCAATTGACCTTTTAATTGTTTCCTGTTTGTGTACTCTTATTAAAATAAATGATTAAATTCTCAATTGTTTCCTTGTCTTTTTTAGATAATTACAGTAGTAATTTGTTTTTCTATTTTTTCCACTTCTACCACCTCGTCTTTAGTTTTATTCTTTTTTTATTTTTTATTCATTATTATTATAGTCTCTGATTACTTATATGCCAATTTTTATTTTAAAGTAAATTATTCTATTTCTATTTCTTCTACTATTATTTTCCCATGAGTTGTTATATGTCCTAAAATTCCTATAAAGTCTCCTTGTACCAACTTAGAATAACAAAAATCTGCCACTTGATCATATCCCACAACTTCTATTTTATTACAATTTTCTAATTCCATGTCAAATCTTACTATTGATATATTTTTTCCATTTAGTATAAAATCAAATTTTATTTTGCTTACTATTTTTCCTATTAAAAAGCATACATTCATTTTTATCATCACCTACATTTTTATTCTTTCATAAAATACCTATATTCAAAATTTTTACTAATATATATTTTACTGATACATTTTTACCTTTGCGGAAGGAATAAATCTCTTTAATACTAATACTTTTACTGGATATATTCCGTAAAATATATCATCTCAAATGTGTATTAGAGTGGGCGAAACGAATTGTTGCTGTTAGCATTGGAAGTATTGTTGTTGTTGCGATTACTCGTGTAATTGTTGCTGTTGTTGTATTAATTTTCTTTTTCCTTTATCTCTTATTTTCATTCTGTATTCATTTATTTTATATCCACAAAAATTTACTCCCTGTTTATTTTTAAATATTTGTGTCTTACTATTTAATTCCAATTCTAAATTGTTTCTTAAAAATATCTTTATTTTTTCTAAAGTCTCTTTTGCTTCTTTTTTAGTCTTTACTATAACAATTGAATCATCTTAAATAACGACAATAATATTTTATCTTTAATTTATGTTTTATATATTGGTCTACTTCATTTAAATATATATTGGCAAACATTTGAGATGTATAATTTCCAATTTCAAGTCCTTACTTCCTTCAATTTTGCTTACTATTAATATATTTTCTATCATTTCATACATGGATTTTTTATATTCTGTTCCTATACTGAATTTTTCTGTTCGTGGTAGCTTTAACATGATTTGTAACATATATTCCATATATTTTTCTGTTTTTGGTATTAATATCAGTTTGTTTTCTTTTTCTTTATTTTGAACCATATTTTTTTATTCTCCTGTTGTATTTTTTCTTTTAATTTATTCTCTTTCTCATATAATTTTGCTACTGCTGATATATATTTATCTATTTTTTTATATGCATTTGTGCAATGTGCACAAGTATAACAATTAATTCTATTTTCTTTAATTTCATTGTTATTTTTACCTTCATATTGCATAATTATCTCCAGTTCTTCTTTTTCTTGATTAAAAAAATATACTATATAACTATATTCTTTTTCAGCTATCAATTCTGTATATTTTTCTAATGCATTTATTGGAAATCCAACTTTACATATTTCTTGTTTTAAACAACTTAATTTTAGATCTATCAAATTATTTAACAATACAGCATCTTTACCAATGGCTATATAAAAATTACCCGTATTGCAAAAAACAATTTTCCCTTTGTTTTTTTGTTGCAATAATTCCATCATTTTACTAAATCCCATATTCTCTCTTCCTTTCTCATATAATATTTTTTATGTTTTAAACGTCAAAAAAGCGCCACGTTAGTGGCGCCACGTTAGTGGAAAATTTTCTTCATATTCCAAAATCCGTTTAAAACGTATTTTGAAAATGAATGAAAATTTTCTCTAATTAACGTATTTCATTCGTTAATTACTTCTTTTATTCAATTAACTCTATATTAAAACTACTTTTCTATTGTTATAGTTTTAGTTTTCACAGAGTTCAGCTCTACAAATATAAAAGTGGGCGAAACGAATAGGCGCTGTAAGCACCGGAAGTATCGCCGTAGTTGCGATCACTCGTGTAACTGCGGCTGTTGTCGTTGTAACAACCTCCTCGAGAAACGCAAGGAATGTCGGAAATGCTAAAAGTTTCTGTTGTCATTTCCCTACAATTTCCTGCCATATCAAATATATTACATTGCTTATCTACCTTATTTGTCGCTTTTAATATATTTGTTCCTGTAGTTTGTGGAGCACTTGTACTTCTTGATGATTCTCCAACAGTATATGAATATGTTGAACTATTACTTTCTGTTCCACACTTTTGTACAAACACTATTGCT
>OGJI01000033.1_pt1 | contig 168337 bp, 124 predicted proteins | sample 1572031 | NCBI WGS metagenome assembly OGJI01 (sample SAMEA2582119, study PRJEB24529) | metagenome | biome: Human gut stool | place: China | collected 2011
AATTCAAGGGCAAAGGAATCGACGAAAAGGGATACGACAAGGCTACCGGCAAGTGCCTGGTAGAGGTAAGCGAGGATTTCTACCGCCCGACAGACGTGGTGAACCTCTGGGGTGACCCGACAAAGGCAAAGGCTAAGTTAGGCTGGAACCCGTCGAAAACAACCTTTGAAGAACTGGTAAAAATCATGGTGGATGCGGATATGGCGAAAGTGGCCGTAGAAAAGGCGGGAGAACAGATTCGCACGAACCTGGCAGAGTATCTGGAGAAGGGAATCGTGAAATAATGAAGAATGAGGAATGAAGAACGAAGAATTAATAATGAAGATTATATGTTCTTTTGTTCTTCTGTCTCTGAAACAATAAACAATTAATTTGTCGAATATGGACAAATCAGCGAAGATATATGTAGCGGGACACCACGGACTGGTGGGTTCCGCTATCTGGAATAACCTGAAGGAAAGAGGTTATAATAACCTGGTGGGGCGTTCGCACAAAGAACTGGATTTGCTGGACCCGATAGCAGTAAAAAAATTCTTTGATGAAGAACAACCGGATGCAGTAATTTTAGCTGCGGCACATGTGGGAGGCATCATGGCCAACCTGCAATACCGCGCGGACTTTATCTACCAGAACTTACAGATTCAGCAGAACGTGATTGGCGAGAGTTTCCGTCACGGGGTGAAGAAGTTGCTGTTCCTGGGCAGTACCTGCATTTATCCGCGTGAGGCTCCGCAACCGATGAAGGAAGAGGTGCTTCTCACCTCCCCGCTGGAATATACGAACGAACCGTATGCCATCGCAAAGATTGCGGGACTGAAGATGTGTGAAAGCTTCAACCTGCAGTATGGCACGAATTACATCGCCGTAATGCCGACCAACCTGTACGGTCCAAATGACAACTTCCACCTGGAAAACAGTCACGTACTGCCGGCTATGATCCGCAAGATTCACCTGGCGAAATGCCTGAACGAAGGCGACTGGGATGCGGTGCGTAAGGACATCAACCTGCGCCCGGTGGAAGGTGTAAATGGAAGTAATACAGACGAGGAGATTCTGGAAAAGCTGACGAAGTTCGGCATCACACCGGAAGCTGTTACGCTTTGGGGTACGGGCAAGCCGATGCGTGAGTTTTTGTGGAGTGAAGAAATGGCGGATGCCAGCGTACATGTGTTGCTGAATGTGGACTTCAAGCAGACGTATGATGCGTCAAAGAAAAATGCGGACGGTATTACTGAAATCCGTAACTGCCACATCAACGTGGGTACGGGCAAGGAAGTGTCTATCCGCGAAGTGGCAGAGAAAATCATGAAGGAAATCGGCTTCAAGGGTGAACTGCGCTGGGATGCATCGAAACCGGACGGCACACTGCGCAAGCTGACGGACGTAAGCAAGCTGCACAGCCTGGGATGGCACCATAAAGTAGAAATAGACGAAGGTATTCACCGCTTGTATGAATGGTACCTGAAGGGTATCTGCATCAATCATCAGACAGTATAATCCGAATGGAAGAGAAAATAGAGAGACACTGGTATGCTTTCTACGTAAGAATGCATCACGAGAAAAAAACGGCAGAAAAATTAGAAATGCTTCACGTGGAGCATTTCTTACCCATACAGGAAGTGGTGCGTCAATGGAGTGACCGGAAAAAGAAAATCAAGCAAGTCGTAATTCCGATGTTGATTTTTATCTGCACGGATGAAAAAGGACGAATTGAGCTGCTTCAGAATTTTCCGTCATTAACGGGCTGCTTGATAGACCCGGCAACCCGACGACCGGCCATTATCCGGGACAAAGAGATGGAACAGTTTAAGTTCATGCTGGATTACTCCGAGGAGACTGTACGGTTCCAGAATGAGCCGCTGGCCCCAGGGGAACAGGTAGAAGTAATCAAAGGCTCTCTGAAAGGTCTTCAAGGTGAGCTGGTAGAAATAGGAGGACACTCGCAGGTGATGATACGCATTGACCATCTGGGCTATGCCATCGTGGAAATGCCAGTAGGATACGTAAAGAAAGTATAAGACTGATTTCTCAAAAGAGAAAGCGGGAATATAAAGAAAACGGCGGGAAGTTGCATGTTGGAAAAGCAACTTCCCGCCGTTCTTTGTTATTGGAAGAATACGTCATCAAGACGTGTGGTATTTTCTTCTTCTATCTCTGTCAGACGGTCTTTACAAGGATCGAAATCACCTGGAATATCGAAAGTCTCGTCTTGAGAGTAGCCTAATGTCTTGTCGGCATAGACTTTCTGCATATAGATGCCCCAGATAGGCAATGCCATAGAAGCCCCCTGGCCGTCGCGCATCGTATCGAAATGGATGTCGCGTTCTTCACCACCTACCCAGCAACCGGATACCAACGAAGGAGTGAAGCCCATAAACCATCCGTCGGAGTTACGGTTGGTAGTTCCTGTCTTACCTCCCATATCAGCCTTGATGCCATACAAGCGACGAACACGTCCACCCGTACCTTCATTAATTACGGCACGCAGCATAACGAGCATCTTATAAGAAGTAGATTCACTAATGACTTCATTCACTTGCGGCGTGAAGTTGGCTATGACGTTACCATCATTGTCTTCAATACGGGTGACAAATAGCGGAGCGGTACGGATACCTTTATTGACAAAGGCCGTGTACGCACTGACCATCTCTCCTACCGAAATTTCACATGGTCCAAGACAGAGGGAAACGGTAGGCTGTACATCCTTATTTAATACACCGAATGAGTGTATCAGGCGAACCAGGTCGTACGGGCTGAGTTTGCTCATCAGGTAGGCTGAAATCCAGTTATTGGAGTTGGCCAATCCCCATTTCAAGGTCACAATTTCTCCATAATGCGACTTGGAGCTGTTACGGGGTGACCAGGCTTTTCCGTTCTCATCGAAGAGGGTCTGCTCTACATTACGAACTTCATCACATGGCGAGAAGCCATTCTCCATGGCAAGCGCATACAAATAAGGTTTGATGGTTGAACCTACCTGACGACGACCTACCATAGCCATATCATACTGGAAGTAGTTGTAATTAGGTCCTCCCACGTATGCTTTCACATGGCCCGTAATCGGGTCCATGGACATGAAACCTGCACGCAAGAAATGTTTGTAATACTTGATGGAGTCAAGCGGAGTCATGATTGTATCTTTTTCTCCATCCCATGAGAATACGGACATTTCATATTTAGTGTTGAATGCTTTCATGATTTCAGCTTCCGAACATCCGTCAGCCTTCATGGTACGGTAACGGTCGCTCTGACGAATGGAGCGGTTCAGAATCTGTTCCACTTCCTCCGGTGTCAGCTGATTGGTATAAGGAGCTGTCTTACGCCCTCTCTTTTCCTTGAAGAAGCGAGGCTGCAGGTATTTGGCTACATGTTCATAGACAGCTTCTTCGGCATACTGCTGCATACGGGAATTGATAGTGGTATAAATCTTCAATCCATCTACATACAGATTGTAGTTGGTACCGTCTTTCTTTTTATTCTTCGCACACCAGCCATACAACGGGTTGGTTTCCCAAGCCAAAGAATCTTCATAATATTTCTGCATCTGCCAGCCACGGTAATCGCTCCGGTCCGGTTTACGAGCGGTCATTACGCCACGCAGGTATTCACGGAAATAGGTAGCCAATCCGTCTTTATGGTCGACAGGCTGAAATTTCAGCACCAACGGAAGTGCCTGCAAAGAATCACATTCTTCCTGAGTAAGGAAGCCTGCCTTACGCATCTGGTCGAGCACGGTATTACGACGTCCGCGAGAACGTTCATTAAAACGACGAGGGTTATAGAGAGAAGGGTTCTTACACATACCTATCAAGGTAGCGGCTTCTTCTATTTTCAAGTTCTTCGGATCTTTGGCAAAATACGTCTTAGCCGCTGTCTTAATACCTACGGCATTGTTCAGGAAGTCGAACTTATTAAGATACATGGTAAGAATTTCTTCCTTTGTATAATAGCGTTCCAGTTTTACCGCAATCACCCACTCGATAGGTTTCTGCAACAGACGCTCCATTACATTGTCGGCTGTCGGTGAATAGAACTGCTTAGCCAACTGCTGGGTAATGGTACTACCTCCACCGGCATGTTTCTGCATGAAGATTCCACGCTTGATAACCGCACGCATGAAAGCACGGGCGTCGATACCGGAATGGTCTTCAAAACGCACATCTTCAGTGGCCACCAAGGCATGTACCAGATGGGGAGAAAGGTCTTCATAGCCCACATACACGCGGTTTTCCTTACTAAGCGACCAGGTTCCCAACAGCTTTCCGTCTTCAGAAATGACCTGAGTAGCAAACTTCAGATTCGGGTTTTCCAGCTCTTCTACCGGGGGAACATAACCTATTTTACCTTTTGCAATGGCCGTAAAAACGATGGCAACTGCGGCAATGCAGATGAACACAAAACCCCACATTGCATATATAAATATCTTTCTCATACTTTTATTATATTCATTAATTAGACTTTTAAGCCGCAAATTTACGGAAAATCTTTGTAACAAAGACTTATTTTCCGCAATATCCTCTTAAATGCGAAAACGTAGTCCGAAATATCCTAAAAACGGTGGGATTTCTATTTTTTTTACCTACCTTTGAACTCCGGTATTATAAAAGTAATCAAAAACAGCTAACATGGAAAATAGAAGTTTAGTTACTATCGCCGAACATTCCAAAGAGAAAATCATGTATCTTCTGGAAATGGCAAGAGAGTTTGAAAAGAAACCTAACCGCCGCCTGCTGGCAGAAAAAGTAGTTGCCACTCTGTTCTTTGAACCATCTACCCGTACCCGTCTGAGCTTTGAAACGGCAGCCAACCGTCTGGGAGCAAGAGTCATCGGATTTACCGATCCGAAGGTGACCAGTTCTTCTAAAGGAGAAACGCTGAAGGATACCATCATGATGGTGAGCAACTATGCAGACATCATCGTAATGAGACATTATCTGGAAGGTGCTGCACGTTACGCCAGTGAAGTGGCTCCGGTGCCCATCGTAAATGCCGGAGATGGTGCAAACCAGCATCCTTCACAAACAATGCTGGATTTATACTCCATCTATAAGACTCAAGGTACACTGGAAAACCTGAACATTTATCTGGTAGGTGACTTGAAATACGGAAGAACGGTTCACTCGCTGCTGATGGCTATGCGACACTTCAATCCTACTTTCCATTTCATTGCTCCGGACGAACTGAAAATGCCGGACGAATACAAGCTGTATTGCCAGGAACATCACATCAAATACGTGGAACATACTGATTTCACTGAAGAAACCATTGCAGATGCCGATATTCTGTATATGACTCGTGTTCAGCGGGAACGTTTCACTGACCTGATGGAATATGAAAGAGTGAAAGATGTGTATATCCTGAACAACAAGATGCTGGAACATACACGTCCGAACCTGAAAATCCTCCACCCGCTTCCTCGTGTGAACGAGATTACTTATGACGTGGACGACAATCCGAAAGCTTACTATTTCCAACAGGCCAAGAACGGTCTTTATGCCCGCCAGGCCATCCTTTGCGATGTGTTAGGAATTACACTCGACGAGGTAAAAGCTGATACTGAAAAATAATCCGGAAACTATTCAATTCAAGTAACTATGAGTGAAAAGAAAGAATTACAGGTGGCTGCGCTGAAAAACGGAACAGTCATTGACCATATACCTTCCAATAAGTTATTTACAGTCGTATCCTTGCTGGGACTGCAGGATGAAGATGCCAACATCACAATAGGCAACAACTTTGAAAGTAAGAAATTAGGCAAGAAAGGAATCATCAAGATTGCTGACCGCTTCTTTACGGAAGAAGAAATCAGCCGCTTGTCGGTAGTTGCTTCCAAAATCAAGCTGAATATCATCCGCGACTATGAAGTCGTAGAAAAGAAAGAAGTGGAAATGCCTGACGAGCTGAGAGGCATCGTGAAGTGCAACAACCCGAAATGTATCACCAACAACGAGCCGATGCAAACATGGTTCCACGTTGTCGACAAGGAAAAAGGCTTGTTGAAGTGCCATTACTGCGAAAAAGAACAGCAGAAGGATAACATCAAACTTCTGTAAACCATGAAGCAGGACTGGAAACCAGGGACAATGATTTATCCTCTTCCGGCTGCCTTGGTTACATGTGGCAGCTGTGAAGGAGAATATAACATTATCACCGTAGCGTGGGTAGGTACAATCTGTACCAACCCACCTATGTGTTACATTTCTGTCAGACCAGAACGGCACTCCTATCCTATTCTGAAAAAGAATATGGAGTTTGTCATTAATCTGACCACCAAAGATATGGCTTTTGCCACAGACTGGTGCGGAGTTCGTTCAGGCAAAGACTACAACAAGTTCCAGGAGATGAAATTAACTCCAGGAAAGGCAGCCATGGTGCAGGCTCCTCTCATTGAAGAGTCGCCACTCTGCATTGAATGCCGGGTAAAGGAAATCGTCGCTTTAGGTTCACATCACATGTTTATTGCGGACGTAGTCAACGTGAAAGCAGACGATAAATACCTGAACTCGGAAACTGGCAAATTTGAACTGGCTCAATCTAACCTACTGGTTTATGCCCACGGGGGATATTACGAATTAGGAGAGAAAATCGGCAAGTTCGGATGGTCGGTAGAGAAAAAGAAATAACTGATTTATGATAAAAGAAGCCCTATTCACCCTCATTGGAAGCGGTGTGCTGGCAGTATGTGAGCTGCAAGCACAGGCCGTAACTACGCCCATGGTTACGCTGAAACAGCCGCGCTTCAACCTGGGAGTGAAAGCCGGCTTCAACTCTTCCATGTTCTTTACGGATGAGATTTCAATTAACGGCAAAGAACTGGAACTTGCCCAAAATAACTATAAAGTAGGTTATTTTGCAGCGGTGTTCTGCCGCTTCAACATGAAGAAACACCACTTCATACAACCGGAATTTTCCTGCAATATCACTCAAGGAAGTGTTTCTATTCCCAGCACATTAGCCAACTCGGAAATTCTGAAGGAGAATGCCCTTATCAAGAAAAAAATGACGACACTTGACCTGCCCATTCTTTACGGCTATAAGTTCATTGACGTACATCCGTATGGAATGGCATTTTTCGTAGGTCCCAAGGTGACATGGGTATGGGAGAAACATTGTTCAACCGAATTTACAGGCTTCCACCAACAGAAAATAAAGGAAGAGCAATATCCGTTCCAGTACAGCGGAGTCGTGGGACTGGCCGTCAACGTATCCAACATCTTCTTTGATTTCCGCTACGAGGTGGGGCTTCATAACACCATCCGTTCTATCACTTATAACACCGACCTGACCGAGGCTCCGCATAATGAAGGAAAAATTAAGCTGGAACAACGGAAAAACATTCTGAGTTTTTCGGTCGGAGTTATTTTCTAACAGGATTTTTCACTTTAAAACAACTATATCATGAAACGAGACGATTCTATTTTTAGCATCATTGAGAAAGAACATCAGAGACAACTAAAAGGTATTGAACTGATTGCTTCAGAAAACTTTGTAAGTGAACAAGTCATGCAGGCTATGGGTTCTTGCCTGACCAACAAATATGCAGAAGGGTATCCTGGAAAAAGATATTACGGAGGATGCGAAGTGGTAGACCAGAGCGAACAGCTGGCCATCGACCGTATCAAGCAGATTTTCGGAGCTGAATGGGCAAACGTACAGCCTCACTCAGGTGCACAGGCCAATGCTGCCGTATTCCTGGCAGTATTGAATCCGGGCGACAAGTTCATGGGTTTGAACCTGGCACATGGTGGACATCTGTCTCATGGATCTGCAGTAAATACTTCAGGTATTCTGTACACTCCATGCGAATATAACCTGAACAAAGAGACGGGTCGCGTAGATTATGACCAGATGGAAGAAATCGCCTTGAGAGAGCATCCGAAGTTAATTGTAGGCGGAGGTTCTGCTTATTCACGTGAATGGGACTACAAACGTATGCGTGAGATTGCTGACAAGGTAGGCGCTATCCTGATGATTGATATGGCACATCCGGCCGGACTGATTGCTGCCGGTTTGCTTGACAATCCGGTGAAATACGCACATATCGTAACTTCAACTACCCACAAAACGCTTCGTGGTCCGCGTGGTGGTATCATCCTGATGGGTAAAGACTTCCCTAATCCATGGGGAAAGAAAACTCCGAAAGGCGAAATCAAGATGATGTCACAGTTACTGGATTCAGCTGTATTCCCCGGCATTCAGGGTGGCCCGCTGGAACACGTCATTGCAGCTAAAGCCGTAGCATTCTACGAATGTATGCAACCGGAATACAAAGAATACCAAATTCAGGCACAGAAGAACGCCCGTGTATTGGCTCAGGCTTTGATGGATCGTGGTTTCACCATCGTATCGGGAGGAACAGATAATCACTCTATGCTGGTAGACCTGCGCAGCAAATATCCAGATTTGACAGGAAAGGTAGCTGAAAAAGCGTTGGTAGCAGCCGACATCACTGTCAACAAGAATATGGTACCGTTTGACACTCGCTCTGCATTCCAGACATCAGGTATCCGTCTGGGAACTCCGGCCATTACGACCCGTGGCGCCAAAGAAGACTTGATGTACGAAATTGCAGAAATGATTGAAACCGTACTGTCAAATGTAGACAACGAAGAGGTTATCGCTTCCGTACGTCACCGCGTAAATGAAACGATGAAAAACTATCCTATATTTGCATATTAACTAAACGACTAAAAACGAAACAAAATGAAGAAAATGAATTCTATGGCTATCTTACTGAGTGCATGCTTGGTATTTAGCGGGTGTGGTATGACAAATACAGCCAAAGGTGGAATGATTGGTGCAGGAAGTGGAGCTGCCCTGGGAGCATTGATCGGAGGTATCGCCGGTCACGGAAAAGGAGCTGCCATTGGAGCGGCTGTAGGTGCTGCCGTAGGTACAGGTGCCGGTGTACTGATTGGTAAGAAGATGGACAAGGCTGCCGCACAGGCAGAACAGATTGAAGGTGCACAGGTAGAGCAGGTAACTGACAACAACGGATTACAAGCCGTAAAAGTGACTTTCGACTCCGGTATCTTGTTTAATACCAGCAGTGCTACATTAAGTACTCCTGCCAAATCTGCATTGAGCAAATTTGCCAACAACGTGCTTAACCAAAACAAGGACATGGACGTTGCCATCTACGGATATACTGATAATACCGGTTGGAAAAACAGTACCGCAGAGCAGAGCCGCCAGAAGAATCTGGACCTTTCACAAGAACGTGCCCAGAGTGTATCAAGCTATCTGTTAGCCTGTGGCGCTTCTTCCAGCCAGATTAAGTCTGTTACAGGTATGGGTGAAGAAAATCCCGTAGCCGACAACTCAACTGCTGCAGGCCGTCAGGAAAACCGCCGTGTAGAAGTGTATATGTATGCCAGCCAGCAGATGATTCAACAGGCTGAAGCTGGAACTTTGCAATAAATCGAATTTTCATAGTAACAAACATCCTTATGCCGGGTCTTTCAGACTCGGCATAATTTTCATCCCCACATCAAACACTAATGAACAGAAAACGAATTCTAAGATACATACGTAATCTGATTATCTTTTTCTTTGCATCTACCATTCTTTCCGTCGTTGCCTTAAGATTTATTCCGGTCTACATCACTCCCCTGATGGTGATACGAAGTGTAGAACAACTGGTAAAAGGTGAGAAAGTGGCCATGAAGCACAAATGGGTACCTAAAGAAAAAATATCACGTCACCTTCCGATGGCGGTCATTGCCTCTGAAGACAACCGTTTTGCCAGCCACAACGGGTTCGACTTCAAGGAAATCAGCAAGGCTATTGAAGAAAACAAAAAGCGTAAGAAAGCCAGAGGAGCAAGTACCATCAGCCAGCAGACAGCTAAGAATGTATTCCTATGGCCCTCCTCTTCCTGGGTAAGAAAAGGATTCGAAGTCTATTTCACGGTACTGATTGAACTGATATGGGATAAAGAAAGAATCATGGAAGTTTACCTGAACTCCATCGAAATGGGAGATGGTATATATGGAGCAGAAGCCGTGGCGAAAGCTCACTTTCACACCACGGCCTCTCAACTCACTCGCAAACAATGTGCACTTATTGCAGCCAGTCTGCCGAATCCAAGAAAATACAATTCCGGAAAACCCAGCCCTTACATGTACAAGCGTCAGCGGAAAATCATGTATCTAATGAAATGTGTTCCTACATTCCCGGAAAAAGCCGAAAAGTAAGGAGACTTCTCGTGGCTAAGGCTCCGGATCTCCTTTCAAAATCGGAAGTGTAATCTTATATTTCACTGCTAAAATACGGGCTACAAACACGGTTACTCCACCAATAATCTGTGCAAGTACGGATTCCATGTCCAGCATTAGACAAATCCAGTAAACCAGTCCGCCAATCACACAAGCCATGGCGTAAATCTCTTTACGGAATATCAGCGGAATCTCGTTGATAAATATATCACGCAGCACTCCTCCAGCCGCACCGGTAATACTACCCATAATAATGGCAATCCAGAACGGATAACCCAGCGCATACGCCTTACTGAATCCTACAACCGTAAACAAGGCCAGACCAATGGTATCAAAAATAAAGAAAGTATTATTCAGGCGAATGACATACTTTCCGAACAAGATGACAAAGAACATAGCGAAAGCCGTACAAATGAGGTACATCGGGTCGGTCATCCAGGCTGGAGTCACATCCAGCAAAACATCACGAATGGTTCCACCACCGATAGCCGTAGCCAGTCCCACCACATAAGCGCCAAACCAGTCAAACCGCTTCGCCGAAGCAAGGCGTATACCACTTATGGCAAATGCAAAAGTCCCCACAAAATCCAGTATCGTTACAAACGAAGGCATCTGAAAAAAAACATCCATAGCAAATATTTTACCAAGTATAACTCAAACCAAAACTAAGCAATTCCTGCAACTGGAAATAACTTCTACCTTCTTCACGAGTCACCCCGTCATCAAATCGACCATGAACGAACAACTTCGTAGAAAGATACTGATTAATGGTAAAGGTAAACGTATTTTCCCATTCACCCAGCACTTTCTCGTAATTGGTCGTATAAGACAAGCGGGACTCCCACATCAGGATGGAGAACATTTTCCATTTCAATGTAGATTCCAGACGAGAACCCCATACACTTTCCCGTTTATGACCGGCTTCGATGTTAAACTTTGTAGGGTCTACCCTGTCGCTGGCTACGCTGTACAAAGTGTAGTTTATCGGATTTACCAGCACAGACAAATTGCACACGCCATCCTTGATAAACTTGTAGTCCATACCGAGACCGACGTTCAATTCGGCCGGTGAGAAGAAAGCAGAAACCAAGTTATCGGAGTTGGTCTCGTAGTTTGAGAAGAACTGCGTCTTGAACTCAGCCGACAAAGTATAGTACCATGTACTGAAGGCCTTGTAACCCAATTTAGAACTCAAGCGAAGCAGGTCATTGTTAGCCTTATAGCTGTGTACGGTATCCGAAGGCGCCGTGATAAAGCCCAATTTCCATTCAATCTTGTTTTCAAACTGGATACGCTGTCTGTCATCATAATTCGCCTGCCAGGTGAAGCCGGAAAGCAATGATTTGGTACTTTCACCACCCTTATACCAGTTTTTAGAAATATAGTTCTGCGAGAATTGCAAATAGCCATTCCCTCCAAAGGTCCAGAAATTAGGCTTGATAACCAGCAGGTCTTTTTCTGTCACTCGGTTCGGAAGCTCATCATTCTGCATCATGTCCAGCAGATTCTCTTTCCGCGGCTGGTTTACAAGTACCTCACCGTATATCGGTTTCAAGCCTTTCAAATTCTCCTCATTTTGCTTCACCAAACTGGGGTAAGACAGATAAAAAGAAAGCAACTGCCGGTTTACCGCCTTATCCACCTGCACAGAATGACGCAAATCGGCCACCTGAGGCAATTGCGCATCCAGCACTTTTTCTTTTATAAAAGGTATCTGCGGTTTCCAGTCGGAAATACTAAAGGCCTGTTCTATCGGTGCCTCATAATAAGTAGCCGGCATCGACAATTTATAGTAATCTGGATTCGGACGGATACCCGTTATCAGCAGATAAATATCATCCCAACGCTCCAGCTGGGCGTTATACTCCCGACGGAAATTCTGCATCAACCGCCAGAAATTCCGCACCTCCAGTGGAGGAAGTTCCACCTTTTTCTTTACAGCCGGAACTACTTTCTTCTGTGTTGCATTCTGCAGGCTGTCTACAGGAGCTGTTACATTCAAAGAATCTACCGCATTTTTTAGTGTATCCGATTTTATCGCATCCGAAGACACTTCCATTTCTTGTGCGGCCAACCCACCGCACACCATAAGCAATACCAAGAAAAGACTCGTCTTTTTCATTTTTGTCATTCTTAAAATCTTGTGCAAAAGTACGATTTATTTCTAAAAGAAGTTAGCTTTCACACCTACTAATTGTACTTAAAAACAATTTTCTACCCGCCTTTGTTTAAAATTTCATTTGTACATCCATTGGAAAACGTAAGGATATTTAAAGTTAAACGTGGTTTTACTCTACTTACTTTTGCGGGTTCAGCTTTTTTTTATAATTTTGCAAACTTGAAGAAGTAGTTCTTCCATGTCGGTAGAAATATTGCTCACCGGCATTTTGGCTGTCACTTTCTTAAGAGAAAAGAAAGCAGGCAGCATTAAACTGTTGAATTTAATTTTTAAATATTCATATTGTGGCAGAAACAAAGTATATTTTCGTAACAGGTGGTGTAGCCTCTTCATTAGGAAAAGGTATCATCTCATCATCTATCGGTAAGTTGCTGCAGGCCAGAGGCTACAGCGTAACCATCCAGAAGTTCGACCCGTATATCAACATCGACCCGGGAACTCTGAATCCCTATGAACACGGAGAGTGCTACGTAACCGTAGACGGACATGAAGCCGACCTCGACTTGGGACACTACGAACGCTTCTTAGGCATCCAAACTACCAAAGCCAACAACATCACTACCGGACGCATCTACAAGAGTGTAATCGATAAGGAACGCCGTGGTGACTATCTTGGCAAGACCATCCAGATTATCCCTCACATCACTGACGAAATTAAACGCAATGTCAAATTGCTGGGCAACAAATATAAATTCGATTTCGTCATTACAGAAATCGGAGGAACTGTAGGCGACATCGAATCACTTCCTTACCTGGAAAGTATCCGTCAGCTGAAATGGGAATTAGGCAAGAACGCTTTGTGCGTACACTTGACTTATGTACCTTACTTGGCTGCTGCCGGTGAATTGAAAACTAAACCGACCCAGCACTCTGTAAAAGAACTGCAGTCTGTAGGTATCCAGCCGGATATCCTGGTACTTCGTACAGAACACGAACTCAGCATGGGACTGAGAAAGAAAGTTGCTTTGTTCTGTAACGTAGACGACAACGCCGTTATCCAGTCAATGGACATGCCGACTATCTACGAAGTACCTTTGCGCATGCAGGAACAGAAACTGGATGTAACTATCCTTGAAAAAATGGGACTTCCGGTAGGCGAAACTCCTACCCTCGGCCCGTGGAGAGACTTCCTGAACCGTCGTCACAATGCCACTGAAAAGGTAAGAATCGGTCTTGTAGGAAAATACGATTTGCAGGATGCATACAAATCTATCTTGGAAGCGCTTTCACAAGCTGCGACTTACAATGACCGCAAGGCCGACATTCACTTTATCAATAGTGAGAACCTGACCGACGACAACATTGAAGAGCACCTGAAAGACATGGACGGTGTCATCATCTGCCCGGGATTCGGCCAGCGTGGTATCGAAGGTAAATTCGTAGCTATCAAGTACTGCCGTACACACAACGTACCGACATTCGGTATCTGTCTGGGTATGCAGTGCATTGCCATCGAATTCGCACGAAACGTACTGGGATATGCCGATGCCAACAGCCGTGAAATGGACGAAAAGACTCCGCACAATGTAATCGACATCATGGAGGAACAGAAATCCATCACGAACATGGGTGGTACCATGCGTCTGGGAGCTTACGAATGCGTTATCGACCCGAACTCCAAGACTTATGAAGCTTACCAGAGTGAACACATCCAGGAACGTCACCGTCACCGCTACGAATTCAACAACAGCTACAAGGAAGAATTCGAAAAGGCGGGTATGAAGTGCGTAGGTATCAATCCGGAATCCGACCTGGTGGAAATCGTGGAAATCCCGACCTTGAAATGGTTTATCGGTACACAGTTCCATCCGGAATACAGCAGTACGGTATTGAAACCACATCCGTTGTTCCTGTCCTTCATCAAGGCAGCTATCAGCAAATAAACCAAACATAACATTGTAAAGAAATAGAAATGGACAAAAACACGTTAGTGGGCTTTATCCTGATTGGAGCGGTTATCGTGGGATTCGGTATCTACAACCGCCCCAGCCAGGAAGAAAGAGCACGCGCACAGCACTATCAGGACTCTATCCAACAGGTTATCAAGCAACAACAGGAAGCTCAGGAAAAGCAGGCTGCTGCAGCCATTGAAGCCGCACACCCTGACAGCACTTCCCTCTTCTTCCAGGCCGCACAGGGTACGGAACAGTTTACCGTACTGGAGAACGAGCTGGTTCAGCTGACTTTCTCCAACAAAGGCGGACGAGTAAGCAAGGCCCTGTTGAAAGAGTATAAAGACCAGAAGAAGCAGCCTCTCGTTCTGTTCGACGGCGAAGATGCTTCCATGAATTTCGGTTTTGAAGGAAAGAACGAGAACATTCTCAGCCAACAGATGTATTTCGAGGCTACCAATGTGACCGATTCTACCGTGACCATGCGACTGAACGCAGCCAACGGCGGACACTTGGACTTCAACTACCGACTGCTGCCCAACTCGTATATGGTAGACCTTACCGTTCAAGCCAGCGGCATGCAGAATTTCTTCTCTCCTTCTACCAAGAACATGAACATCGAATGGAAACAGCGTGCCCGCCAGATGGAGAAAGGTTACAACTTCGAACAGCGTTACACTTCATTGACCTACAAGCCGGTGGACGACAGTTTCGATTACTTGAGCGAAACAAAGGATGAGAAAGAAACCATTCCTGAATCACTCGACTGGGTAGCTTTCAAGAATCAGTATTTCTCCTGCGTGTTCATGGCAGAGCAGAACTTTGACAACGCAACGCTCGAATCGAAAATGGAACAGCAAGGAAGCGGTTACATGAAGAACTATGCAGCCGACATGAAGACAGCTTTTGACCCGACAGGTGCCAAAGCTTCACACCTGCAGTTCTACTTCGGTCCGAACCACTTCAAGACACTGCTGGCCAGCAACGACCTGAGCTTTAAAGATAAAGATCAGGAACTGGAAGACCTGGTTTACCTGGGATGGCCGATTATCCGCCTGATTAACCGCTGGTTTACCATCAACTTGTTCGACTGGTTGTCAGGCTGGGGACTGAGCATGGGTATGGTTATCCTGCTTATGACCATCATCGTCAAGGTACTGGTACTCCCCACCACCTGGAAGTCTTTCATCTCATCTGCCAAGATGCGTGCCCTGAAACCGTATGTAGATAAGATTAACGCCAAATATCCGAAGCAGGAAGATGCCCTGAAGAAACAGCAGGAAACTATGGCACTCTATCGCCAGTACAATGTCAGTCCGATGGGCGGCTGTCTGCCGATGTTGTTACAGACTCCGGTATTCATGGCCCTCTTCTTCTTCGTGCCGAACGCTATCGAGTTGCGCCAGCAGGGATTCTTATGGGCTGATGACCTTTCAGCTTACGACGACCTGATCAGCTGGAGCTACCACATTCCGTTGTTAGGCAACCACCTGAGCTTGTTCTGTCTGCTGTTCAGCATCACTACGGTGCTCAACCAGATTATCATGATGAAACAGCAGGATATGGGCAACAATCCACAGCTGGCTGCCATGAAATGGATGATGTACATCATGCCTGTGATGTTCTTCTTCATCTTCAACGACTATGCATCCGGATTGAGCTACTACTATTTCATCTCCGGTCTGATTGGTATTATTACCATGTGGATTATGCGCCGCATGACCGATGAAAAGAAACTGCTCGCCCAGCTGGAAGCCAACAAGAAAGAACCTTCACAGCAAAAGGCAAGCGGACTGATGGCTAAACTGGAAGCCCTGCAGAAAGAGCAGGAACGTCTACAGAAAGAGCGTCAGGAACGCATGGGAGGTAAGAAAAAATAAAAAGATTATCTTCATACCGCGGAGCGCCCCTCAATGGCATACAGACAAGCCATCGAGGGGCGCTCTTTTTTCTGCTACATTCCTCTTTTTCCATTTATTGTCTTACCTTTGCAGAAACAAAGGTAAAACCATGAACTACTTTTCAAAACTCTATACCCGATGGCAGCATTTCCTGCACAATGAAACATTGAAGCAGAAAGTATATTCCATCGTTTTCGAATCAGACACACCGAAAGGAAGGCTGTTCGACATCATATTAATCAGCAGCATCATTGTCAGCGTACTGATGGTCATACTGGAAAGCATGCACTTGTTTTCTCCTACGGCCTACTGGGTATTGCGACTATTGGAATACCTGCTGACTCTCTTCTTTACCATAGAATATCTGGCCCGTATTTACTGCCTGAAAAATCCCCGGAAATACATATTCAGTTTTTTCGGGCTGGTAGACCTGCTGGCCACCCTGCCGGTTTACCTGAGCTTCTTCCTGAAGGGTGCACACTACCTGCTGGTCATCCGGGCCTTCCGGCTCATCCGGATATTCCGCATCTTCAAGCTGTTCTCCTTCATCAGCGAAGGTAATCTGCTGCTGCGCTCCCTGCGTATCAGTGCACCGAAAATATCCGTATTCTTCTTTTTCGTCCTCATCCTGGTCACTTCCATGGGAACAGTCATGTACATGATTGAAGGCGACGTACCCGGTACTGAATTCAACAACATTCCCAATAGTATCTACTGGGCTATTGTTACCATGACCACCGTAGGCTATGGCGACATTACCCCCGTTACTCCGGTAGGGCGATTCCTGTCGGCCATTATCATGCTGACCGGTTACACCATCATTGCCGTACCTACGGGAATCGTATCGGCAGCCATGGTAAGCCAGCAGAAGAAGCAGGCAGAACGCCAGTGTCCGCACTGCCATCAGACAGGTCACGACGCAGAAGCCATCTATTGCAAGTACTGCGGAAAGGAACTCGAGAGTGACTCAAAAAGAAAAATCCACAACGAAGAATTTTAATCATTAAACCATCAAATAAACACATGAAAAAAACAGATTTTATGACTATGACAGCAGCCATGATGCTCGCCACATCGGCCTGTGTAGGTCCTGAAAAAGCCGCACAGACAGATGGTCCCATCATCGGCAAACAGGAGGTTACGGTAAAAGACGGCCGTATGACCCCTGAAACGCTCTGGGCCATGGGACGTATCGGAAGTTCCTGTGTATCACCCGATGGCAAACGCATTGCCTACACGGTGTCTTACTACAGCGTGAAAGAAAACAAGAGCCACCTGGTAATCTACGTAATGAATGCCGACGGCTCAGGAAACCAGTTGCTCACCACTACAGCTGCCAGCGAGGGAGAACCTGCATGGATCAAGAACGGCAGCAAGCTTGCTTTCCTGGCACCCGATGCCGACGGTAACAGCCAGATTTGGGAAATGAATCCCGACGGCAGCGAACGCGTACAGCTTTCTTCATTTGCCGGAGAAATTGACGGATTCAAGTTCTCACCCGACGAGAGCAAGGTGCTCTTCATCTCACAGGTGAAATACGGCGAACGCACCGTCGACAAGTATCCCGACCTGGACAAGGCCAGCGGAATGGTGATAGACGACCTGATGTACAAGCACTGGGATGAATGGGTACAGACCGTACCGCATCCGTTCGTGGCTCCATTTGCCGGAAACAAGGTGGGCGAAGCGACCGACATCCTGGCCGGCGAGCCCTACGAATCGCCGATGAAACCTTTTGGTGGCATCGAACAGCTTACGTGGAGTCCTGACTCCAAATGCATTGCGTATACCTGCCGCAAGAAAACCGGACTGGAATATGCTATTTCTACCGATTCGGACATTTACCTGTACAATCTGGAAACCAAGCAGACCCGCAATCTCTGCAAGGAAGACGCCACCGACAAGAACATGGGTTACGACACGAACCCGCAGTTTTCTCCCAACGGTGGATTCATTGCCTGGCAAAGCATGGAACGCGACGGATACGAAAGCGACCGCAACCGCCTTTGCGTAATGGATTTGAAAAACGGCAAGAAAGCTTACGTTACAGAAGCCTTCCAGTCGGGTGTAGACAGCTACTGCTGGGCTCCGGACAACCAGACACTCTATTTCACCGGTGTATGGCATGCCACCAGCATGATTCACCGTACAAACCTGAAGGGTGAAGTGGAACAGCTCACAGAAGGCATGTACGACTATGCCTCTGTAGAAATGCTGGGCGACGGACAGCTTCTCACCAAGCGCCACTCTATCAGCGAAGCTGACGAGCTGTTCACCGTCAATCTGAAGAAGGCCAACGAGGTAACCCGCATCACGCAGGAAAACGACCACATCTTCAAGCAGCTGAAGTTAGGTAAAGTAGAAGCCCGCTGGACAAAGACCGTCGACGGTAAAGACATGCTCTCGTGGGTAATCTATCCGGTAGACTTCGACCCGAACAAAAAATACCCCACCCTGCTGTTCTGCGAAGGTGGTCCGCAAAGCCCCGTGAGCCAGTTCTGGAGCTACCGCTGGAACTTCCAGATTATGGCTGCCAACGATTACATCATCATCGCTCCCAACCGCCGCGGTCTGCCGGGATTCGGCATGGAATGGCTGGAAGAAATCAGCACCAATTACGGCGGACACTGCATGGACGACTACCTGACCGCCATCGACGACATTGCCAAAGAACCGTACGTAGACAAAGACCGCCTGGGCTGCGTAGGTGCCAGCTTCGGAGGATACTCAGTGTACTGGCTGGCCGGACACCACAACAATCGTTTCAAGGCCTTCATCGCACACGACGGCTTCTTCAACATGGAACAGCAGTATCTCGAAACCGAAGAACTCTGGTTCACCAACTGGGATTTGGGTGGCCCGTACTGGGACAAGAACAACCCAGCTGTAAAGCGCAGCTATGCCAACTCTCCTCACCTGTTTGTCGACAAATGGGATACTCCTATCCTCTGCATCCACGGCGAGAAAGACTACCGCATCTTGGCCTCACAAGGTATGGCCGCATTCAACGCTGCCAAACTGAGAGGCATTCCTGCCGAACTGCTGATTTTCCCGGACGAAAACCACTGGGTATTGAAACCGCAGAACGGTATTTTGTGGCAACGTACTTTCTTCAACTGGCTTGACCGCTGGCTGAAGCCACAGAAATAAGTCACACACATCCGGACGCCTTAAAAAAAGATTTTTTCTATTCCATTGAATCTCAAACGATTTTAAAAATCTCCGAAAAAATCTTACAAAAAAAGAGCGTCCGGATTTGCATATTAAAATAAAAAGCCATACCTTTGCATCGCTTTTGAGAGAGACACTTCGGGGTGTAGCGCAGTCCGGTTAGCGCACCTGCTTTGGGAGCAGGGGGTCGTGGGTTCGAATCCCGCTACCCCGACAGAAGTCAAAAAAGTAAAAGTTATTACATTGTCCGGGGTGTAGCGCAGTCCGGTTAGCGCACCTGCTTTGGGAGCAGGGGGTCGTGGGTTCGAATCCCGCTACCCCGACAAGAAGAAAGGCAACTTATCCAACACGATGAGTTGCCTTTCTTCTTTTATTGTATTTTCCCTCAAAAAGAGCCCCTCAAACGGTTTTCAAAAAACGCCTTTGCGTTTACTTTCAAACGCAAGTGCATTTAAAGTAAAACGCCCTTGCGTTTTACCTAAAACGTAAAGGCGTTTAAGTTAAAACGCAAAGGCGTTTTTTCAACCCTGTTTTAAAGTTTTTTACAACGACCTATATTCCGTTGATTTTCTGAAAAAAACACACATCCTGATAAGAAGCACCCACCCGTATCCAGTCCTTCAGGATACCACATTCAACGTAACCCGCTGAAGTGAACAGCTTCCGGCTGGCCACATTCCTCACCGGCACATAGGCATACAATTGCCGGAGCCCCAACAAGGAAAAACAATGCGATTCCAGGAGAGAAAGCGCCGTCTGCGCCACTCCCTGCCCTCGCAAGTCCTTCCGCACTACAATTCCTACTTCTGCCCGGTTGTGACGCGCATCAAAGGAAAACACATCCACAATACCGGCTACTCCCTGTTTCTCGCACACAATTATCAGCCGCAGTTGCCCGTCGGCATACAAGTCATTCTGGCTCTCCGCAATGTAGCGTTTCATCTGATAGCGGGAATAAGGGCCCGTAGCCGTACCCAGTTCCCAAAGTGCCGCATCGTTCTCAAACGAGAGCATCACTTCCAAATCTTCTGGCTCGGGTGCGCGGAGACTGATATTACCCTGTTTCATGGCGTGTTCATTTTTCCGGTTCGTCTTTCTGCAAATCAAGCTCCCGCATCAGGCGGCCACGTCCCGGCACACAAAACAGCGAAGCTACCAGCAGCATGCCCATGCACAACAGACTGGTAACATCGAGCGTGGTATAGTACACCGTCAGATTAAACAGCGCCGGGGCCAGCAGCATGGCCAGACGGATTTCGCACCAGCGGCGGTAGCTCACCAATGCTTCGGGCAAAGACAACTGACGGACATAGCGCGTCAGCGAAAGGCTGAACATGCGCAGCGACAAGGGTATCAGACACACCGTCAGCAAGATGCCGACAGTCTGCAAGATGTATTCTGCCTGTGCATCGCCCACCATACTCCCCTGAGGCAACACATCCGTTTCATACAACACACACCCTGCCACGACCAGTATCCAGAACAAGGCAAATTCCGCTTCCAGCACGCGGAGCAGACGAGTCATTCTTTTTTCCATTTCTTTCTATCTTTAAAGAGTTCCGGTAAACGCCACACGGTTCACAATGGAGCGTCCCAGCGTCACCTCATCCGTATATTGCAATTCATCACCGATGGAGATTCCACGGGCAATGACGGTTATTTTCACATCGCAGCCCGCCAGTTTGCGGAAAATATAGAAGTTGGTGGTATCTCCTTCCATCGTAGAACTCAGCGCCAGGATTACCTCCTTGACGATACCTTCTTTCACACGGTTTACCAGGCTTTCAATCTCCAAATCGGAAGGTCCGATGCCATCCATGGGCGAAATCACCCCTCCCAGCACATGATACAGCCCGCGATACTGCTGAGTGTTCTCTACCGCCATCACATCACGTATATTCTCTACCACACACACCGTGGTCACGTCGCGCGAAGGATTGGAGCAGATGCGGCACACATCCGTATCGGAAATGTTGTGACACACCTTACAATATTTCACCTCTTTCTTCAAGGTAGAAATGGCACTGCTGAAAGCCTCTACCGTGGCCGTGTCCTGACGCAGCAAGTGCAGTACCAGCCGCATGGCTGTTTTCCGTCCAATGCCGGGAAGCTTGGCAAACTCCCCCACCGCTTTTTCCAGTAAAACTGAAGGATATTGTTGATTCATGCTTATCGTTTCTTTAATACGAATGGCAAAAATACGGATAAAACAAGAACCGGCCTCCATTTCGCGGAGATTATTTTCAAGGAAGTCTTCCACCGAATCCCGTTTTTATATTACCTTTGCATAAAACAACTCACAGATATAACCTATGGATATAACCAGCGCAGAGTTCGTCGTAAGTAACTCACGGGCCGACATGTGCCCTCAGACTCATCTTCCGGAATATGCCTTCATCGGGCGCTCCAACGTGGGAAAATCCAGTCTCATCAACATGCTGACCAAGAATCCCAAACTGGCCATGACTTCGGCCACACCGGGAAAAACCTTGCTTATCAACCATTTCCTCATCAACAAAGAATGGTATCTGGTAGACCTTCCGGGCTACGGCTATGCCCAGCGGGGAAAAAAGATGATGGAGAAAATCCAGAAGCTTATTGAATACTACGTGCTGGAACGGAAACAGATGACCTGCCTGTTCGTCCTCATCGACAGCCGGTTGGAACCGCAGCGCATCGACCTGGAATTCATCGAGTGGTTAGGAGAAAACGGCATCCCCTTCGCCCTGATTTTCACCAAAGCCGACAAGCAGAGTGTGGGAAAGACGAAGGCCAGCGTAAACCGTTTCCTGAACACACTGAAAGAACAATGGGAAGAGCTGCCTCCGCATTTCATCTCGTCTTCGGAGAACAAGACCGGACGACAGGAAATCCTCAACTACATAGAACAAGTAAACCGTTCGCTCAAAGAGCAGGCAGAATAAAAAATATCCTCCAGACTGTTTGGGTGAAAATCGCAGTCTGGAGGATATTTTTTCATTATAGTTTCCCGCTCAACGAGAGAAAACGATGCTTCCTTCCTTGCTCACATCCAGCCGGACATTATAACAAGCCGCCCCGTCAGGGATGCAAAGTGTAGCCACGTAACGATAACCTTTTTCATCCACCTTCACAAAGTCCATATCGCTCAGAATGGCGTTGTTCAGAAAATCGGCAGGTACCACGCGGGCAAACATTTCCTTATTTATATCTTTGGAGAACAAACGTTCCTTCCCCTTGTACACGCAGATATGGATGATATTGTCATAGTAGATATTTTCCACCGGAAGACCTTCTTCATTGATACTGACAAGGGTCACCCGCTTCTTGGTCGGGTTGATGTACGCATAACCTCTGTAGCGCTCTCCTCCATGGAAAATAACCGAGTCTTTTTCAAACACCTCGTTCTCTACCACCTTCACCGGAACCACCGTACCAAACGACAACGTATCCGATTCGGCCTTATGCAGGCTCACCGTCTCGCCCACCGACGTGCGGTAACGCAGGCTGTACGACAAGCATTCTTCTATGAAATAATGAATGGGCTGGGCACTGTACACCGTTATCGTGTCATTGTGCACCGAAAAAGGCATCGGGGCATTAATCTGGCTGGCATAATAAATGCTGTCGCCTTGAATTTTGAATAAAGGTGCCTCCGTGTTGTCATCCAGCCAGATGCCTTGCAGCCGTTGTATGACTTCCTGATTTTCATCCTGCTTTTCTGCTCCGTGCTGCTGGGGAGACAGACATCCTGCCAGCATTCCTAATCCCCCAAGGAGCATTCCCAAGCCCATTTTTTTCATGCGTAAATGAATTTCTACATTTCCTCCGGCAAAAATACGAATAAAAAGTGACAAAAACAGAAAATGCAGCAAAGTTATTGGCAGATAACCGGCCATTTCACAAGTGGGTTTAGAGAAAAAGAAGGTTGTTCACCAGCCTGTCGAAACAAGATACAGGCTCCCGGAAAAATTGCTCGAAAAACAAAAAAAATATTCTGAATAACAAATACTTCCTATTTTGCACATGAATCAACATTTTTATCAGAAAAAGTGAAATTTATATAGATTATTTTTATTATTTTACATTCCAGAAAATTTTAAATTGTATTAGAATTAGTAAAATAGATAAAAGCATGAGCAGAAAAATCACTTTTCTTACCCTGTTTCTGTGGCTGACGGCAGTCACTTTTCCTGTCATTGCGCAGCAGAAAGCAGACACGACCTACACCTTCCGCTTCGTGCCAAGGGAAGACATGTTCTACGTGCCTTGGAATGGCAATGACACGGAACTTGCCCGCCTGTTGGAATGTATCGAAAGCAACAAAGCCACAATTCTTGACGGCAAGCTGCCGCTTTATGTCGATGGCTACTGCAACTCATTAGGCAGTGAAACCGAGAACCTTGCCACGGCAAAGATCCGTGCCAACCGTGTGAAATCCGAACTGATTATACGTGCGGAAATAAAAGAGGAGAATTTCATTACCCGCAACCATGCGACTGAAGGTGATTTCGTCACCGTGCGCATGACGGTACCGGTAAAGGAAACAGCCGCGACGGATGCGGAAGCGGAAGCACGACGCAAGGCGGAAGCTGAACGACTGGAAGCCGAGAAGCGTGCCGAACAGGAACGGCTTGCCGAAGAGCAGCGCAAGGCGGAAGAAGCCCGACCCAATACTCTTGCCGACACGCCGTCGGAAACCAAAACACCAACTGATTATCATCTCTCCCTGCGTGCCAACCTGCTGCGCTGGGCTACCCTGACACCAGATCTTGGCGTGGAATGGCGCATCTGCCCATCGTGGGGCATTGCCGTAAACGGCTCGTGGACTTCATGGACGTGGAGCGACAAGGACCACCGCTATGCACTCTGGGAAGTGGCTCCGGAAGTGCGTTACTATATGGGTGAGAAGAAAGCCTGGTATCTGGGCGCGATGTTCAAGGCCGGACAGTTCAACTACAAGCTCTCCGAAACAGGCAAGCAGGGCGACCTGATGGGTGGCGGCATCACTGCCGGCTACCGGCTGCGGCTGAACAAGGCATTAGATCTTGATTTCAACCTCGGTCTGGGCTACCTGAATGCCGACTATGAGAAATATGAAGTCATTGACGGTGTGCGAGTACGCCGCGGCAACGAGACAAAGGACTGGTGGGGCCCCATCAATGCCGGTGTGACATTGGTATGGAAAATTAAATGAAGAATTAAGAATGAAGAATGAAAGACTGAACTGACGGTCAACAGGGTTAACCCTATAATATTTGTTCTTTTGTTCTTATGTCTAAAAAAATATAATATGAAAGCAAGACAATATATAAATATGATGGGAATGGCAGCCGCCGTGCTGCTCTCTTCCTGCGTGAAGGACACGCTTTATGACACGCCGCACCCCGACAAGGGAGCTGTCACCATCAGCCTGACGGGACTGTCGGCAGACGATAACTATGTACTCGACATGGACGGGAAGGTGGCCGACATTACAGGCTCGCCATTCACCAATCCCGACCTGCTCAATCCGGGAACACACAGTATGGTAATCTATAACCGTGCGGAAGGTTTCACTTTCGACGGACGAATGGCACGGGTCAATGCCCCTGATGGCAAGAGCCGTGCGGACGGTGCATCCGTAATCCCCCTGCCGGACTATCTGAAGACCGTCAGTCAGGAGATAACCGTAACAGCTGACGACACGCTGCGTGTCAACCCTGTTCCGCAGCAGCGTGTACGTGACCTGCAACTGGAACTGGAAGTGACGCAGGGACGCCCCGAACTGATACAGAGCGTGACCGCCACCCTCAGCGGCATAGCCGGAATTTTTGATATGGAGAAGGGACAGACCATCGGCGAACCGACCTCCACGGTCTTCTCCTTCACCCGTGACGGCAGCAAGCTCACGGCCGACGCCCGCCTGCTGGGTACGATGGGAGACGTGCAGGCGCTGGTGCTGGACATCGTCTTTACCGATGGCGGACGCACACAGCGCACGGAGGTCGACCTGACGGAAGCCCTTGCGGACTTTAACGGCGATATGACCACCGCCTACCGTGTGACCGGGACACTGGAAACCCCCGTCGGCATGGAAGAAGGCAAGGGCGAAATTACCGGATGGGAAACGGTAGAAGGTGGTGATGCCAGTGCGGAAATGTAAGACAATGAAGAATTAATAATTAAGAATGAATAAGATGAAGACAAGATTTTTTGCTTTCGCAGCGCTGGCATTGACACTTGCCGCCTGCAACAACGACAATGAGAACCTGAATGACGGCCCGGTAGCCGCCCTGTTTATCGCCGACATTACGCCCGCAACCCGCGTCAATTCGGAAGGAACCGACTGGACCGACGGCGACCGCATCGGCGTCACCGGCGCAGGCTTCACCAACGTGCCCTACAAGAGAGAGAACGGTAAGTTCGTGACCGACGGTACGACCATCTATTTCAATGACACTGAAACGCATACCTTCCATGCCTACTATCCGTATCAGTCTGACGGCGGAACGGTGACCGTCAGCACCGCAGCCGACAAGCAGGGCGCGGACATCGACTTCCTCTTTGCCTCGGGAGCCACAGGCGACACCCACAACCCGACGGTGAGCTTCACCGGCGACCATGCGTTCCACCACTGCATGAGTCTCATCAAGTTCACCTTCAAGGCAGGCGATGGTCTCAGTTTCAACGAAACGGAACCTGCCGGCTACACGTTGGAGGGGCTGAAGCACGAAGGCACATTCGACACGGCTACCGGCACGACTGCCGTAACCGCAGCCTCCGAATCGCCGATTACCATGCAGCTGGGCGGTGCCACCACTTCGCAAGTCATCATTCTCCCGCAGGAAGTGACCTCCTCTCTTAACCTTAAAGTGTCTTACAACGGACAGAGCTACAACGCCCAACTGAAACTGCCTGCTACACCCACAGCCAATTTCTACACAGCAGGCTATGCCTACACCTACAACATAACGCTCAACAATAAGGACATCGAGGTGAGCGACCCCACAATTAACCCGTGGGAATCCGGAGATTCGAACGATGCAAGTGCAGAGTTGTAATCCCCGCACACCGCTGCCCCGGCGCAAGCGTCAAGCCGGAGCTGCCCATAGACAGAATGGTGCGACGGCCGCCTTCGCAGGCGGCAGCACTAAACGGAAACAAATAAAAAGACAACCCGATATGAAGAAAAGACATTCCATCCATCTGCTTCTTGCCGCAGCCGCCCTGCTCCTTGCCATGGCTGCCTGCACGAAGGACGAACTGGCGGACGGCAACCGTCTGCCCGAAGGACAATACCCCCTTGAGATAGCCCGCATCACCCTCGGAGTGGAGGGCGGCGAGGCACAGCCCTGGGGCACACCGCAGACGCGCGTCAGCGAGATTGCGGACGGCACGGGTAGCGTGTTCGACGCGGGCGACCTGTTCGCCGTACAGATAGACGGCAAGGACGAGGTCGGCATCTACACCGTGCAGGACGACCACACCGCCAAAGCCGAAACACCCCTGTACTGGAGCGACACCGGCGAACATACCGTCACCGCCTGGTACCCCGCAAAGAGTGGCACCATCGACCTCGGCAACCAGAGCCAAAGTCTTGCCTACCTGCTGTACGCCACGGGCACGGGAGACTACCAGACACCCGTCACGCTGACCTTTGCCCACCAACTGGCCAAGGTGCGCGTCACGCCTTCGGACGATGCACTCGACCAGGTGCAGAGCCTCCAGCTCTATACCTATACACAGTGTACTTATGAAAAAGGTGAGGTAGTGCAAGGCTCGCAAGAGGGCTGGATAGAGATGAAGCCGTGCGAATATACCGAAAACGGCGCAACCATCAACTGCTGGGAGGCGAACGTGGTGCCCGACTACACGATAACCAAGCTGCGGGCGAACGGCACCGAGGAGCGCACTCTCTCCTCTGCCATCACCCCCGTGGCGGGTAAGTTCTACAACATCACGCTGGACTATGACCCGGGCTATACCACCACGACCGACGACCAGGGACAGACCATCTACAACACGGACAACGAGAAGGGTCTGAAGAACCTCGCCAAGCTGGTGAACGAAGAGGGGAAGACCGACATCGACATCACCCTGACCGGCAACATCACCCTGACCGGGGAGTGGACGCCGATAGGCACTGAAAGCCAACCATACACCGGCACCTTCGACGGCGGCGGCAAATATACCATCACGGGGCTGAAGATTGACCAATCGGGAACGGACTATGTAGGACTGATTGGCCGTCTCGGCAGCGGAGGCACGGTGCAGGACGTAACGCTGACAGAAGTGAACGTAACAGGTGGCACGTTCGTCGGCGGCATTGCGGGACAGAACGACGGCACTGTAGAGAATTGCTCGGTCAATGGCACGGTGACAGGTAGAGGGTTCACCGATACCGGCGGCATCGTGGGAACGAATTATGGCACCATCTCCGGCTGCTCGGCGGAAGGGACTGTGACGGGTAGTGTCAATGTCGGCGGAATAGCCGGAGGCAGCTATCTCGGGGCAACCATCGTGGGCTGCTACTCCTCCGCCGCAGTCGAAGGCAGCTCCACCGTCGGCGGCGTGGTGGGCAACTTGGGAAACAACTGCTCGCTCATAGCCTGCTACTCCACGGGCAACGTGACCGCCACATTGACTACCGGCTATGCCGGCGGCGTGGTGGGAGTTAATGCCCAAGGTTCCGTAACCGCCTGCTACCATGCCACGGGAACTGTCAGCGGACAAGGCAATGTCGGCGGCATTGTGGGTATGAACAACAATAGTGGCCAAACCACCGCCTGCTACTGGAGCAGCAACCCTGCTAATGGTATTGGCAAAATGGATAGCGGCACCAACGGCACCATCAAGGTGGACGGTACAACCGTCACCTGGCAGAATGCAGTTGATGCCATGAACGCCGCCTTGAACGGCTCAGAGTGGCGTTACGAACTCACCGGAGAGCTGCCTACCTTGAAGAAACAGTAAACCGTCGGGCGGGAAAAAGTTCCGCCCGTAACGGAATACAACCGAAGTATAACCACAATAAAGAAAGGAACTCCCATTCCGGGCGGGAGTATTGTGCCCGGTAACATCATACAGACACCGCAGCCCGCTACCGCAAGGTCAGTGGGCTGCACTTTAATAAGGAGAAAAGAATAATATAAAAAATGAGGTATACCGCATGAAACAGAAAACAATAGCAACCAGACACCTGCGCACCAAGATAGCGGCAGGATATGTGCTGATACTATTCGTCATTTTCGGCATCGTCTATATTGGGCTCAATGAACAGAACAGACAACAGGAATTGGAAGCTACTACCTACAAAATAAGAAGTCTCCGCAAGGATGTACACGAGGTATATATGAAGGTAGTGGATTTATCCATGATTGGTGAAACTGATGGCAGTGATATAAAATACTTCCACTTTTTTTGTGGATATATGGGAGAGATCTCTTATCTTTGCTACGTGAATAATAACACGGAAAGCAATGGAGATAAACTTTGATAAGGACTATTTGCGCCAATTGTACGAGGAAGGGAAAACGACGGACAAGAAACATCGTTTCCAGCCGAATATCGTGGCACGCTACCAGTTACGCATCAAAGTGCTGGAACAAGCAAGAAGCGTGGAAGAGCTTTACGTCATCCACTCGCTTCATTATGAAGTGTTGAAAGGTGACAAGGCTGGTATTTCCTCCATCCGTGTGAACGACCAGTACCGCATTGAGTTCACGGTAGAACAGGTCTCATCGGAAACGGTGGTGACCATCTGCAATATACTTGAATTATCAAACCATTATAAATAGAATAATTATGGGAAAATACATCTGTCAACGCCCTATACATCCGGGCGAACTGCTGAAGGAAGAGACCGAAGAACGCAAGCTCTCGCAGCGCAGATTGGCCGAGCAGATGGGCATCTCCTACAAGGTATTGAATGACATTCTCAACTGCCGCAGGCCGATTACTACGCAGACAGCGATGCTCTTCGAGGCAGCTTTGGGTATCAGTGCTTCGCTACTGATGCGGATGCAGCTTGATTGCAATATGCAGCAGGCGGCTGCAGACCCCTCTTTTATGGAGCGTCTGAAGCAGGTACGCAAGTATGCCGCCATGCTGTAACTCATGGTACACTGAAAGTTTCCCGTCCCACTTCTCCCGATAAAAGGGGAAGGTGGAACAGGTCTTTTGGAATAGTCTTGCAGATGAAATACGAAGATGCGCTTGCTTTTTTTATGATTCTGAAACTTATAAACTTATAAGTAATGGAGTTGCGGATATGCATTGCCTTAGCGATGAATATCTTGCCGATGAACTGCTGATGGAATGGAGAGAAATACATTCCATCAAATAAATATTGACATGAAAGGAGCACGTGATAGAACACACGGAGAATCCACCAATGGATTGTATCGACGGTTATTGAAAAGTGAGATAAGAGAATAAAAAACAGGAGCCTTCGGCAGTGCCGGGGGCTTCGTGCATTTACAATTGTCTCGATACAGGACACATGAATATATCAGACTACATGATAGAAAAAGAAGAGTTGGTTAAACCCCTATCGGTATAAAAAATACCCGTTGAAAGATACTCCACATAAGAGAAAAATGTATTATTTTTGCAATATGATTGAACTATCCAAACATATAGAAGTATTATTGCTGGAGAATGATTGTGTCATCGTTCCCGGCTTGGGAGGATTCATTGCCCATAAACGGCAGGCTGCATACTCCATCCAAAAAGGAGAATTCATGCCGCCCCTCCGCACCATTGGTTTCAATCCGCAACTGATAATGAACGATGGGCTGCTGGTACAGTCGTACATGCAAGCTTTTAACACCGACTTTCCCGATGCAACCCGCCGGATTGAAAAGACTGTGGCTGAAATAAAAGACCAATTGTACCAGCAGGGTCAGGTCACCCTGCACAACGTGGGTACAATCTATTATAACATGAACGGCGGCTATGCCTTTGAACCGGCAGCCGCATCTTTCTTCACTCCAAGTCTATACGGGCTGGAAAGTTTCACGCTTCCGCAGCTGCAGACATTGCCTGTGTCTTCTCCGAAGCCGTTGATTCCGGAAATACATGAAGCGGCAAGCAAACCGAAGAGACATTTCTCCTTGCGCCATTTCACGCGCAACGTAGTGGCCATAGCTGCAGCCGTATGCCTGTTCTTCGTGCTCTCCGTTCCGGTGGAAAACACGTACATGGACGATGCGAATTATGCTTCGCTGGGCTCAATCAGTATGTTTGATGCCATCCGCAACCAGTCGGTAGCCACCAGCATACAAACGACTCCGAAAGCAGCAGTTGCACAAAAGGCTGTAAAGAAACAGAAGAGCGAAAAGCGTGTCCGCAACAACGTAAACACGCTGAAACCGGTAGTTGTGAAGACAGAAAAGATTGCAGCCGCACCTGCAGCAAAAACAGCCGTAACCAAAACGGCTGCCACCAAAGCTGAAGCAAAAGCGACACAAAAGCCGAAACCGGCTTCCGCACAGCCTGCTGTAAGCAAGAAAACGGCCTACATCATCGTAGCCAGCCTGCCGACATCGGACGATGCCCAACGTGAACTGAAAAAATTCCAGCAGAAAGGATACAAGAATTGTCAGGTACTTGAATCGAACGGACGCTTCCGCATCGCACTGGATAGTTATGCCACTTCAGGCGAAGCTTACCAAAAAGTGCAGGCACTGCGTAATCAGGAAGAATTCAAGAGTGCCTGGGTATTCACTTCAAAATAAATACGCCCTTTTAAACAGAATGAAAAGAGTAAGATGCCCCAAATGTGACAACTTCATCCAGTTTGATGAAACCAAGTATGGAGAAGGACAGTCACTCGTTTTTATCTGTGACAACTGCAAGAAGCAGTTCAGCATCCGTATCGGAAAATCGAAACTGAATGCCGCCAACCGCAAGGAGGAAGTAATCGACGAGAAAGAAGGCATGCAGGATTTCGGCAACATACTGGCCGTGGAAAACGTATTTGCCTACAAGCAGGTACTTCCGCTGCATGAGGGAGATAACCTCATCGGCCGCCGATGCAAAGGTAATGACATCGACATCCCTATCGAAAGCAATGACCCAAGTCTGGACCGCCGGCATTGCTACATCAATGTCAAGAAGAACAAGCAAGGGAAAATCATTTATACCCTGCGCGATAACGACAGTATCACAGGAACTTTCCTGATGAATGAAATTTTAGGACCGAAAGACCAAATCCGCATTGAAGACGGAGCTATTATTACCTTGGGAGCTACGACCTTGATTCTAAGAGCTGCCGAGGGACAAACGGAAGAGTAAACCGCACACGGACTCTATAATTTTAGGATAACTAATAACTAACAAACCTTTTTATTTCGATTATGGCTTTTACAAACAACGTAATGATTGTCCGGCATAAATTGCTGGAAAACCTGGTTGCTTTATGGAAAGAAAATCAATTAGTAGAAAAAATTGACCGCATTCCTCTGGAAATCAGCCCTCGCCGCTCACAGCCGGTAGGACGCTGCTGTATCCACAAGGAACGTGCCGTTACTAAATATAAGTTGCTTCCGCTGCTGGGCTGGGATATGACCGATGAAACGGATGAGCTGACTCCGCTTTCTGAATATGCCCGCAAAGCATTGGAACGCAAGGAAAGAATCAAGGAAAATATTCTCTGTGTCATCGACGAAGCATGTTCTTCTTGTGTACAGGTGAACTACGAAGTAAGTAACCTTTGCCGGGGTTGTGTGGCAAGAAGCTGCTACATGAACTGTCCGAAAGGAGCTGTACACTTTAACAAGAAGACTGGTCAGGCACAGATTGACCACGACAAGTGTATCAGCTGTGGTATCTGCCACAAGAGCTGTCCGTATCACGCCATCGTCTACATTCCGGTGCCTTGTGAAGAAGCTTGTCCGGTGAAAGCCATCAGCAAGGACGAGCACTACATCGAGCATATCGATGAAAGCAAGTGTATCTATTGTGGAAAATGTCTGAATGCCTGTCCGTTTGGAGCCATCTTCGAAATTTCTCAGGTGTTCGACGTGCTGGAAGCTATCCGCAAGGGAGAACAAGTGATTGCCATTCCGGCTCCGTCCGTATTGGGACAGTTCAAAGCTACCATCGAACAAGTGTACGGAGCATTGAAGGAGATTGGCTTTGCCGATGTAATTGAAGTGGCTGAAGGTGCCATGCACACTACCAGCAACGAAGCACACGAACTGCTGGAAAAACTGGAAGAAGGACAGAAATTCATGACTACTTCTTGCTGTCCGTCGTACATCGAACTGGTGAACAAGCATATCCCCGACATGAAGCCTTACGTATCAAGCACCGGCTCTCCGATGTATTACGCGGCTCGCATTGCTAAAAAGAAATACCCGAATGCGAAGGTCGTCTTCATCGGCCCGTGTATCGCCAAAAGAAAAGAAGCACAGCGCGACGAGTGCGTAGATTACGTACTGACATTCGAAGAACTTCACCCGATTTTCCGTGGCTTGGGCATCGAACTGGAACAGGCCAACCCGTACAAGGTAGCATACGAATCTGTATGTGAAGCACACGGATTCGCACAGGCAGGCGGTGTAGCCGGAGCAGTGAAAGCTTATTTAGGCCCGAAAGCCAACGGTATCAAGATTATGCAGTTCTCTGACTTCACGAAGAAGAACATCGGTGTACTCCGCGCTTACGCCAAGACCGGAAAAGTGGATGCACAGTTCATCGAGATGATGGCTTGCGAAGGTGGATGTGTAACCGGTCCGAGCGCACACAACGACCCTGTAGCCGGAAAACGCCAGTTGAACCAAGACTTACTGAAACGTACCTTGAAGTACGAAAACAATAACCAGGAATAAACCCATGAGGGAACTTATTGAACGCCTTTACCGGGAGCAGACACTGGCTCCCGGTGAATTGCGTACCCTTCTGCTGGAGTGCCGGGGGGAAGACCTCGACTTTCTCATGCAAAAGGCACGTGCCGTAGCACAAAGCCATTTCGGAAACAGAATCTATATCCGTGGACTTATTGAAATAGGGAACTGTTGTCACAACGACTGTTTCTATTGCGGCATCCGAAAAAGTAACCGCCACCTGAAGCGATACCGACTGGATGCAGAAACTATTCTGGCCTGCTGCCGGCATGGATATGAGTTGGGATTCCGTACCTTCGTCCTGCAAGGAGGAGAAGATAACTACATGAACGATGACAGGGTAACGGAAGTGGTTACTGCCATACGAACCGAATTCCCCGATGTGGCCATCACCCTTTCACTCGGTGAACGCCCCACACTTTCCTACAAACGTTTTTTTCAGGCAGGTGCCAATCGCTATCTGTTGCGCCACGAAACGCACAACGAAGCACATTACCGCCGCTTGCACCCTGAAGACATGTCGCTGTCCAACCGTTTGCGTTGTCTGAACGATTTGAAACGCATCGGATTCCAGACGGGAACTGGCATCATGGTGGGAAGTCCGGGACAAACCGTCGACCACCTGGTAGAGGACATTCTTTTCATAGAACAGTTCCGTCCCCAGATGATTGGTATCGGTCCTTTCCTGCCTCATCATGACACTCCTTTCGCTTCCTGCCCACCCGGCAGTCTCACGCAGACACTCACGCTACTTTCCATCTTCCGGCTGATGCATCCGCAGGCATTGATTCCTTCTACCACCGCCCTGGCAAGCCTTACACCCGACGGGCGCGAGAAAGGTATACTGGCAGGTGCCAATGTAGTGATGCCCAACCTCTCTCCGGTAGAACAGCGAAAGAATTATGCCTTGTATGACAATAAAGCCTCGATGGGCTCAGAAGCTGCCGAAGGACTGCGTCTGCTGGCACAACGGCTGGCTGCCATTGGTTACGAAATAGATAAAAGCCGAGGAGATTATCCCGGCAAAACACTATAAATTACATTACAGCTATGTACAAGATTGATTCTCAAAAGGCAGAAGAATTTATCTGCCACGAAGAAATTCTCGATACCCTGGAATATGCCCAAAGTAAAAGCCAGGACAAGGAACTGATACGTTCCATCATTGAAAAGGCTCGCCTGTGCAAGGGACTTTCTCACCGCGAGGCTGCTGTACTATTGGAATGCAACGATCCGGAACTGGTGGAGGAAATCTACCGCCTGGCTCGTGAAATCAAGCAGAAATTCTATGGCAACCGCATCGTAATGTTTGCCCCACTCTACTTGTCAAACTATTGCGTAAACAGTTGTACTTACTGTCCTTACCACGTAAAGAACAAGACCATTGCCCGCAAGAAACTGACACAGGAAGACATCCGTCGTGAGGTCATCGCCCTGCAGGACATGGGGCACAAGCGTCTGGCACTGGAAGCAGGAGAAGATCCGATTCACAACCCTATCGAATACATTCTGGAGTCGATAAAGACTATCTATAGTATCAAGCACAAGAACGGAGCCATCCGTCGGGTAAACGTAAATATTGCTGCGACCACGGTAGAGAATTACCGTCGCCTGCACGAGGCCGGTATCGGTACCTACATTCTGTTCCAGGAAACGTACCACAAGGAGAATTACGAAAAGCTTCACCCCAGAGGTCCGAAGAGCAACTATGCCTACCATACGGAGGCCATGGACCGCGCCATGCAGGGAGGAATCGATGATGTAGGTATCGGTGTATTGTTCGGCCTGAACACCTACCGCTACGACTTCGTGGGACTGCTGATGCATGCCGAACATCTGGAAGCGACGTACGGTGTAGGCCCGCACACCATCAGCGTGCCCCGTATCTGCTCGGCCGACGACATTGACGCCTCGACCTTCGAGAACGCCATCTCCGACGAGATATTCCAGAAGATTGTAGCTGTCATCCGTATCAGTGTGCCTTATACGGGTATGATTATTTCTACACGTGAATCGCAGCGTTCACGCGAGAAGGTACTTGCACTCGGTGTGTCACAAATCAGCGGTGGTTCCCGCACCAGCGTGGGAGGCTATGCTACCGAAGAACTGCCGGAAGAAAATTCTGCTCAGTTTGATGTGAGTGACCACCGCAGCCTGGATGAAATCGTGGCCTGGCTGCTGAAACTGGGCTATATTCCCAGTTTCTGTACGGCCTGCTACCGTGAAGGACGTACGGGCGACCGTTTCATGTCGCTGGTCAAGACGGGCCAGATAGCCAACTGCTGTGCCCCCAATGCCTTGATGACGCTTCAGGAATACCTCTGCGACTACGCTTCGCCCGAAACACGCCGACTGGCTGAAGACATGATCCGCAAGCAGATGGAAGAGATTCCGAATCCCGCCATCCGCAAAAGAGCTTTGGAAAATCTGGAACGGATTGCCGAAGGAAAACGCGACTTCCGTTTCTAATGTGTGAACTTAAAGCCTGATTAAACATATGAACGATACTCCCCGTGCCAACCGGCTGCACATCGGTCTGTTTGGCAAAAGAAATGCCGGAAAATCATCACTGATCAATGCCCTGACGCATCAGGATACAGCCCTTGTGTCGGATATTCCCGGCACGACCACCGACCCGGTCTTTAAGGCCATGGAAATCCATGGTCTCGGTCCCTGCGTATTCATCGACACAGCTGGTTTCGACGACGAAGGCGAGCTGGGCGAACTCCGCATCCGACAAACACAGCGTGCGCTGGAGAAGACAGACATTGCCCTGATGGTCTGTACCGACGAACGCCTGGACGAAGAGTTACACTGGCAACGCTTGTTAAAGGAAAAGAATGTGCCTGTTATCTGGATACTGAACAAATGTGACCTATTGTCTGATGCCGAACAGACCATGCGCCGCATCGAACAGCAATGCGGACAGGTTCCCCTATTAGTGAGCACCCTCACCGGAAAAGGACTGGACGACATTCTGCGTAGTCTGCGAAACAAGCTGCCGGATGAAACCATGGCACAAGGCATCGTAGGCCGGCTGGTAGAAGAAAACGATACCGTCATGCTGGTCATGCCACAGGACATCCAGGCCCCTAAAGGCCGCCTCATCCTGCCGCAGGTACAAACCATCCGCGAACTACTGGACCGCAAATGCCTGGTGATGAGCTGTACCACTGACAAAATCGATGCCATGCTGGCCACTTTAACCCGTCCGCCGAAGCTGATTATTACCGACTCACAAGTGTTCCGCACGGTATATGACAAGAAACCGGCCGAAAGCCGGCTTACCTCCTTCTCCGTCCTCTTTGCCCAGTACAAAGGCGACATCGACTACTACATGAAAGGAGCCAATGCCATTGCCCAGCTCACACCGGAGTCACGGGTGCTGATTGCTGAAGCATGTACGCATGCTCCGCTGGCAGAAGACATCGGGCGAGTGAAAATCCCGAACATGCTCCGCAAGCGCATCGGTGAAGGCCTGCAAATCGACATCGTATCAGGCACGGACTTTCCGGAAGACCTGGCCCCGTACGACTTGATTATTCACTGCGGAGCCTGCATGTTCAACCGCAAGTATGTGCTGAACCGCATCGGCCAGGCCCGCGCCCAGCAGGTTCCCATGACCAACTACGGAGTCACCATTGCTTACTTAGCAGGGATTTTGGATAAAATTGATTACTGATTTATGAAATGTGGCGCATACCTTCCTGCATGCGCCACATTGTTATCCATTCTTTCCAATATCAAACTATCAACATACGATTTCTCGTTCAATCTCCTCAAAGCGCGGGAAAAGCAGATTGTTTTCCAGGTGGATATGCTCGAATAACGCATCCACAAACGCTTCCAATTCCTGCATCAGCAGACGGTAGCTGGCACAGCCGTCCTGAGGTACGGAGAAGTGATTCGTCAACTGAATAATGTGCAGGTAGCGGTTTCCTTCTCCCTCGTGTTCCATCTTCATCACCCGGATAGGATTCGCTATCGTACCACAGTGCATCGGGGCCATACGCTGTCCCTGTTCCTTTGCTGCGTACAATTCATATAGATATGGGAACAGCACGTTCTCTTCTTTCTGAAGATGCATTTCCAAATCCTCCAATGATTCACTGACCAGTGCTTTCAACTCATGCAGTTCCGGATGCGCTTCCCCATGTACTCGTTCCACCTTTTCCAGCAACGCCAGTAGTTCCGGTCCACGGGCACGAATTCCCCGATGATGTATCTTCAGAATGTAATCCATCAGCAGATCCAGTGGCCACGAAGCAAACGGAATCCGTCCGTTACCAGCTTCATCCTGACGGAGCAATGCCTGTTCCACTTCTTCTACAGCCAGTCCCAAATCGGCACAGGCCTTTTCCAGCGTCACTTCGCCATGACAGCAGAAATCAATGCCATATTTCTTGAACACACTTGCCGCTGCAAAATCATCGGCCACAATTTGTCCCACACTCGTATACTTCCAGTCTATTGTCTTCATATTTAATTCGTTTTATTGATTACGGATGCAAAGATAGACCCTCGGGCAGAGAAACTTTGTCACATACGTGACACTGACCTATAACGAAAGTTAAACCTGCTTCTGCGAAAAAGAAGCGCACACCGTTTGCAGAAAAACACTAACTTTGCAGACACGTAAAAAAACATTTGCACATGGAAACAAAAGAAATACCTATACTTCTGCTTACCGGTTACCTGGGAAGCGGAAAAACAACCCTGCTCAATTACCTGCTGAGCAACCGCGAAGGCATCAAATTTGCCGTCATCGTGAACGACATCGGCGAAATCAACATCGATGCGGAACTGATACAGAAAGATGGCATCGTTGGCCAGAAAGAAGAGAGTCTGGTGGCTTTACAGAACGGCTGCATCTGCTGTACCCTCCGTACCGACCTTATCGAACAGATATTTGAGCTGATGAAAATGCAGCGCTTCGACTACATCGTCATCGAAGCCAGTGGTGTCTGCGAACCGGAACCGATTGCCCAGACCATCTGTTCCATTCCCCAGTTGGGCGGTGCCTACACCAAGTACGGAACCTGCCGCCTTGACAACATCGTGACCGTAGTCGATGCACTCCGCCTGCAAAGCGAATTCGACGGTGGCAACGAACTTACCCGAAAGGACTTGGAAGAGGAAGACATTGCCAACTTGCTCATCCAGCAGATTGAGTTCTGTACCACCGTGCTGCTGAACAAGGTATCGGAAGTCACTCCCGAAGAACGGGAACGCATCAAAAGCATCATCCGTACCCTCCAGCCCCGTGCGGAAATCATTGAATGCGACTATGCCAAGGTAGACCTCGACAAGATTGTCGGTACCCGTCGTTTCGACTATGCACGAGTGGCCACTTCTGCCGGATGGATTCGGGAGATAGAACGCCCCGTATCCGAAGAAGAAGCGCATCCTCACCATGAAACACATGAACACCATGAGGAACACGAACATCACCACGAGGAAGAGCACAATCATGCACACGCTCATGAACACTCACACGAAGGCTACCACCATCACCACCATGAAGAAGGTGAGACAGAGGAATACGGCATCAGCAGTTTCGTGTACTATCGCCGCCCTGCCTTCGACATCCATAAGTTCGACCGCTTTGTCGCAACGAAATGGCCTCACAACGTGATTCGTGCCAAGGGAGTATGTTACTTTGCCCACAACCGCAACATGTCGTTCCTGTTCGAACAGGCCGGACGACAGAAACAGATTTCAGAAGCCGGACTCTGGTATGCCACCCAGCCGGAAGAAGAAATCGTGGAACTGATGAAGCGCGAACCCGGCCTGCTGAGAGACTGGGACGAGCACTATGGCGACCGCATGCAGAAGATTGTCTTCATCGGCCAGCACCTTGACAAGGAACAGCTTATCAAAGACCTGGATGCCTGTCTGGAATAAATCCGACGGCCATAAAAATAATGATGCCTTCCCGAGTCCATTCATTCCGTGACTCAGGAAGGCATCATGCTTTTATCTGCCCAAAGCCCGAAAGCCTTATTCCACCTCCGTGATATACTCCTTCACCGCATTATCGGCCGATTGCAAGTTTGTCTGCCGCAGCACCACCTGCCCCGCCTTTTTATTCTCTGGCAAGCTGATGCCCGAAAGGCGTACATTGCTTACCCTGTCGAATACAAAAGCCGGACGGAAATCATCTTCCTGCAAACGTAACTTGACATTGTGCATCTGGATACCTTTCACATGGCGCACATAGAATCCCCATGAAGGCAGTTCCTCGAACATGGTAAATTCTGGGTATCCTTTTTCATTTTCCGGCACATCTTTCAAACGACTCAACGACATATAGGCCATTCCGCGCGTAGCACGTCCCGGACACACAATCTCTATATTCTCCAGTTTCACGTTTTCAATATCATGCCCCGGAATACCCGAAATGGAACTCGGAAACGGATTATGAAAGAATGTCACCGCCGGTCCGCGCAAGTCATAGTTGATGTCCGGACGACCGAAAGGCACTTCCACATACACATCCTTAATCGTTACATTCCGCAAATAACCCGGTTGCTCACCCGAACGGTGACCCAAACGAATAAAAATGGCATTTCCCGTATTGACCGCATGCACATTAGACACCTGCACGTTTTCAATCTCCGCCCCGTCGACCGACTCAATGGCTATGGCCGAGCGGAAAGTATCTTTAATCCGAATATTATCGATGGTCACATTCTTGAATCCGCCCAACGATTCCGTACCAAACTTAATGGCACTGGCACTGCTGATGATGTGGCAGTTGGAAATGGATACCCGGTCGTTCCATGCCCCCCGGTTGTGCGACTTCAGGCAAATGCCATCGTCCGCCGAGTTGATGAAACAATTGGAGATACGTACATCCTTACAATCGCTGATGTCAATCCCGTCATTGTTCCAGTACGCCCTGTTTTCCACATGCAGACTATCAATCGTCAGGTCGGTACACAGAGAAAAAGAAAGTCCCCATGCCGCACCGCTCCGGAAATTAGTCTTCCGAAGCTCCACCTTCCGGCAATTACGCATAAAAAGCAACTTTGGTCGTGTGTTCGGCCGTTTACGATACGTATTATAGTGCTTGTCCACCAATTCTCCCGTATGATGCAGGCTGTCAATCGTCAGGGCCAGTTCCCTACCCTGCCCGTCTATACACCCTTCTCCCGTAATGCCGATATTCTCTGCCCCTTCCGCATAAATCAATGCCTGGTCAAAGTGGTCATTGTTAACTTTCAGTTCCTTTTCGGTACTGAAGCCCGGATAATCATAAGGACTCGTACTTCCTAACAGCACCGCTTCCTTTTCCAGGTAAAGTGTCACATTCGATTTCAGTTGCAGGCTGCCGGTCAAGTAGCGTCCGGCAGGGAAGTACAGTTGTCCGCCCCCTTTTGCATGAAGTGCATCAATGGCCGATTGCAAAGACTTCGTATTCAATGTCTTTCCGTCACCGACGGCTCCCTGCTGAAGCACGTTGTAGTCTGTGGCGGCTATCGTGCCTGCACATAAAAACAAGCCACATAAAATGAAGATAAATTGTTTTTTCATGGTATTATTAATTAAAAATTAATATTATCTCAGTTCCAAAAATAAATCGGGAGGACAATCATCCAAAGAACTTCCCCACTCCAGATTCGGTTCATTACCCATTACAAACTCCAGCTCTCCTCCTGCAGCAATGTCTGAATGCAACAAATAATTTTTACTATATGGAACCCCATTGAACAAAACAGACTGAACATAAACATTATCGGCAGAAGCATTCTGAGCCTTTATAACAAACGACTTACCATCCTCTAATTGGATTGTCACCTTATCAAAAGACGGACTCGCCAAAATATAATAAGAAGAACCCGGACAAACAGGATAAAATCCCATAGCTGCAAAAATATACCACGCAGACATTTGTCCAGCATCATCATTACCAGAAAGTCCATTAGCACCAAGATGGTATTCATGCTCCATAATCTGACGTACCTCTTTTTGAGTTTTCCATGGTTGCCCAGCGTAGTTATACAAAAAAGCGACCTGATGACAAGGTTCATTCCCATGCCAATAATAACCCATAGAGAACATAGAATCAAGTTTAGATACAAATTTATCTTTCCCTCCCATACATTCCATCAATCCATATACATCATGAGGTACATACCAAGTATAATGACTGGGATAGCCCTCAGTTATAAAGTCACAAAACTGGAATGCATTATTCTCCTTTAAAAAAGAACCGTCTGCATACCTTCCTTGTGCATATCCAGTCTGTCTGTCTATTACATTACGATAAAACTGAGAACGTCTCCTCAATTCCTCTGCATCCTCAGTTTGTCCTAAAGAACTAGCTAACACAGAAAGGGTAAAATCGTCATAGGCATATTCCAAGGTTCTTGAGACCTGTTCACCATGATGAAAAGCTTCTTTTACAGAGTCTTCTAAAGGAATATATCCATATTTCAGGTATGACTTCAGTGCACGTCTCCCTTTGCCATCCTTATATTCTTCATAAGTTTCCGGGTGTTCGAAAGCATTCTTACGCAAAGCTTCATAAGCCTTCTGCACATCAAAATTACGGATACCCTTTTGGTAAGCATCTGCAATCAGCGAAGCGCAATGATCTCCTATCATTTCTGATGTATAACTATTCCAACATGGAAAAATCGGCAACCATCCTCCTTGCTCATATTTATCTATCAATGACTGAATCATATCACCAGTCTGCTGTGGATAAAGAATGGACAACAATGGATGTAATGCACGATATGTATCCCATAAACTATAATCATCAAAATAAGTCCCTGCAGTAGTACAGATTTTACCCCCTCCCGCAAAGGATGGATAACGCCCATCTGCATCATTTAATGCATGCGGCAGAAAAGATGCATGATAAAGAGACGTATAGAATTTGCTCTTAGCTATACTATCGGAAGTTTCTACCCTAATCGCAGACAATCTCTTTTCCCAAATGCCTTTTAAACCTTCTTTTACAGCCTCAAAATTCCAATCTGGATTTTCAACCTGCAAATTATGACGAGCTCCTGCCACATCACAAAAAGAAGAAGCAACTTTGACCAAAATTTCTTCTCCTGCTTTTACTGGAAAACCTACATAAACCCCTATTGTTTTCCGATGATTCTGTGAAGTCGTATTTTCAAAACAATATCCGTCTGCAAACGTCCCATACGTCTCTATTTTCTTATTAAATACAACCGAAAAATGCCCATCAAAACCTGCATATTCTCCCCATCCCTGATAAATACGATGCACTGGATTCATTCCATACACCTCGCCATTAGATGGATTAAAATAAATACTTCCTTGCCCTTCATCACTATTAGGAGTTACCACTAAATAGGCCATTCCGGATTGCCGATAAGTAAAACGAAATATAGCAGTGCGCGAAGTCCCTGTCATTTCTGCTTTTATCTCATAATCATCCAACAAAACAGAATAATAATAAGGAGAGGCTATTTCCGTATCATGTGAAAACCGGGAAGCCCATTTCTCCGGAATACATTGCAAGGAATCCATTAAAGGCATCAAAGTCATGGAACCGTAATCCTGCGTACACCCTCCTACAATCCAATGAGAATTTCTAAACCCCTGCAATTTAGAACTTGTATAATAATAAGGAGACTGAGATTTCTGCTCAGTAGATTCCGTTTGAGGTGTCCAGAAATTCATACCATTTGGAATCAGTACTGCTGGTATTGTTTGCCCCAGTTCAGCATCGCCTTCAGATAAACTGTTTTTATTAGAACCTGTCCCGACAAACGGATCAACATATTTAAGAAGGGAATCTTCCGATGATAAAACAAACATATTGCCATAACAATTATATATTCCCCCAAACAATAAACAAATAAACAGTATCGCTTTCATAAGTTTTCCATTAATATTAAAGAAAACGGACAAATGTGTCTATCTTTAATAATAAAAATATCAAAACCATTTGTCCGCTTTTGCAAAAGTTTTTTATTCTATAGCTCCCGCATATCCAGGATTCTGAGTTAATGTCTCGTTAGACCGATCTATTTCTGTTTGTGGAATAGGACGCAATAAGAAATAATCAGCAATATCAGCAGCACTGTTATGATGCCGCTGTACAAATTTATTATATTTATAAGCTCTTTCAAACAATTTTCCCGTACGCTTCAAATCCATCCAACGATTGGCTTCTCCAAATAGTTCCCGACCAGATTCATCCAGAATTACATCCAAGTCAACACTTGAGAGTGTTGAGGCATTTGCTCTGCGACGAATATCATTCACCTCATCAAGAGCTTTTGAAGGCTCACTATTCTTTAAATAAGCTTCTGCCAACAATAATTTAGTTTCCGCAGTTCGGAAAATATAAATGTCACGAGTTCCCCGAGGATCACTATATTCCGTTACCCTGTCCGTAAACTCTACTACACCCGGATCATAAAATTTATAAACAAATGGATAACAAACATTCTGATTCAATATAGAGAACAATGTATTATATTCATCCGGATTAACAACCAAATAGACGCTAGGATTCGCAGCTTTATACTGGCTTATTTCTGCCTCAGTCATTTCATCTTTTGGACAATAAATTATCACATCTCCAACACCATAGGTATGCCCGTCAGTACTACCAGACGTACCCGCTTTAATTTCTCTCACAAGATATTTTTCTCCACTACGTATATCTCCGTCTTCAAATGAATTCAAATAATCTTCTCCAGCCCGATAAGAATTGTCCGTACGCCAATATGGAGCACCCCGATGAGTATTACCTGGAAACATAAACAATGCAGGCAAAAAATGCTGATATAAACCACTGCTTCCTTCACTATTATAAAGCTGATTAGAAGAATATCGGACAGAGAATATTACCTCCGAATTATTATATTGATATGCCCCCGTCTGAGTATCAAACAAAATATCCCAATTATTAACCATTGGATGTAAAGCAATGACGTCCTTAAAATAAGTAATGGCTCTAGACAAATCATCCGATTGCGCAAATGACTTATAACTTCGTGTCAATAAAACTTTGCCTAACAAATGCTTTGCCATACCCAAATCAACCCGGCCAAAATCATCTGCAGCAAGTGCAGTAGCCAAACCATTACTTTGAATAGCAGTTTCCAAATCAGAAACAATCTGTTTATAGACATCTTCCTCACTTGCACGAGTAAAAGAAAATGTAGGCTCTGTTATTTCTAACAATAACAAAGGAACTCCCCCATACGTTTCTACCAGATTAAAATAAGCATAAGCTCGAAGAGCCAGTAACTCCGCCGTACGTTTCGCTTGAATACCTTCATTCAAATCTAAAGTTCCACCACGAGTAATGGCCGTATTAACCTGAGTAATCACATCATAGTTCTTACACCAAAAATCATAGACACTTGCATCTGAAGTATTTATATAGGAATAATCATCTATTCCCATTTGAGCATCATTCATTTCTCCTGTTCTGGAATAGATGTCAGTTCCATACCACATCAAATCCGTAGTCGTAGAGCTGATTAACGGCCTTAATCTCATATAAGCTGCTGAAACCAGTTCTTCATACTGAGTTTCATCCTTAATATATTCCTCAGAAGATTCGGCTGAATAATTTACTTCATCCAAGCTACATGAAACAACCATGAAACTCAATACACTTGCTGCAAATACTTTTATATAGTTATTCATAATAAGCACAATTTAGCATTAAAAACTAAGGTTCAAACCTAACACAAATGATCTTGTCATAAAATAAGAAGTGTCTGTAGCCTTATCGGCTGCTTCCGGATCCCAACCCTTATAATCGGTAAATACAAACGGATTCTGACAAGAGAGATAAATATGGCATTTATTCAGTCTCAGCCTATCTCTTACTTTCTTGGGTAAGTCATAACCTAATGTAATATATCCAACCTTCCAGAATGAAGTTTCCTGCCACATGATAGCATCTGTTTCACCCGGAGTTGTAATACCAGCACGGTGCCATTCTGCTGTTTCGGCTGTTTCAGGAGTCCAATAATTCAGATTCATGTGATTGAAATTCGTATTATCATTCAAAGCTGTTGTCCAATGGAACTGAGAATAACTTATCTGTCCTTGACGCGTATAAATAAAAGCAGATAAGCTCCAGTCTTTATAGGTAAAAGTATTGGTCATTCCTCCCGTCCATTTAGGGAATCGGTTACCAATAATTACTTTATCAGCATTTGTTGAACTATGGTCACCATTTACTTCCAGTACCTTTATAGAACCTGGAACCAAACCATATTTTGCAGCTTCTTCTATTTCATCCATTCCCCAATAACCAACATGCTTGTATGTCCATACAGCTCCAACTGACTCACCTACAAACCAACCGTTTGCCTCATCACTTTGCTTTCCATCAGACAATTCGATTATCTCATTATGATTCGTTGTAAAATTCAAATTAGTAGACCATGTAAAGTTCTTTGTTTTTACATTGACAGTTGAAAGACTTAATTCCACTCCACGATTATCAACCACTCCCACATTATCTATCACACTATCAAATCCATTCATCCGTGACATGACACGATCCATCAAAATATTATCCGTACGTCTGTTATATAAATCAATTGACCCACTGATTCGTCCACCCAGGAAACCAAAATCAAGACCTAAATTCCACTCTTTAGTTGTCTCCCAGGATAAATTTCTATTTGCCATATTCGAAATAACAGATGCCGTAGTTGGAGTTCCTCCACCAAAGATATAATACAAATTATTTACATTGGTAGAAGTCATATAAGGAGATACATTCGAATTGTTACCAGACAACCCGTAACTTAAACGCAATTTCAGATTATTGACCCAATCAGCAGACTTCATAAAATCTTCTTCTGTAATACGCCAACCTATAGCTGCAGAAGGAAAGAATTTCCAACGATGTCCCTCTGCCAGTCGAGAGCTGCCATCATAACGTCCAGTAACAGTAAACAAATATTTGCCTCTCAAGGTATAATTCAAACGGGCAAAATAAGACATCCATTGATCTTGCAGATAATCAGAAGTCAGTTCAGAAATATTTGTACCGGCTGCCAAATTATAGAATTTGTAATGATCAGAAGCAAATCCTTTAACCTCTGAATTTAAGCCATCACTTACATTTTTTACCCACTCAGTACCTAACATGGCATTGATGGCATGCTTGTCATTAAAAGATTTATCAAAAGTAAGCACATTAGTCCATGTATAAGAAAGAGAACGTTTCCAGTCATTGCCTGCTGTAGCATTAGCTGCTTGCCCTTTACCGTTTTTAGAGTCTTTCCCTGCATAAGAACCCGTACGTTGGAAATAGACATCAGGAGAGAAAGTAGTCTTGAAAGTCATCCAGTCAAAAGGCTGATATTGAAAATAAGTATTTCCAAACACGTGCAGATTCAACAATTCAGATTGGTTGTTTTCCCGCTCAACCAACGGATTAGACACATTACCCAATGCATCATCCGGAAACACACGCAAACTTCCGTCTTCATTATACATATCTGAAAGTCCATTCAAACGATAAGCCTGACGTACAGTTTCTGCACTGGATATAGTTTGACTGTAAGCTGAATACATATTCAACCCTATTTTCACCTTTTTCCCTATATTACGGTCTACTGATGCACTAAAATTGTAACGTTTATAATTATCCACTCCTGTCACGCCGGATTCGTCTGTATAGCTTAAACCAAACGAATAAACCATATCCTTTGAATTTCCATAAGCTCTCAAAGAGTGATTCTGAGAAAAAGCGACTCCCAATAATTCATCGACCCAGTCTATATTCTTACCTGCCATTAAATTATTATATTGTTGCGTAGTCAAAACTTGCTGATAAGTCGGATCTGGTTCCCCATGTAAATATTCTGTCCAATGCTCACCTTTATAACGGTCCACTTTATAGTCTGCCCATTGTTGTCCATTCATCATGTCAGGCAAATGCATAGCCTGCGTCAGGCTGACAAATCCATTGTATTCCACATAGGACTTTCCTTCTCCTTGTGAGCCTTTTTTAGTCGTTACAATAACCACACCATTAGCGCCACGGGAACCATAAATAGCAGTAGAGGATGCATCTTTTAATACGTCAATACGCTCAATATCATCCGGAGCAATATCATCAATCGAACTCAACATAATACCATCCACTATATACAACGGTGGATTAATATCTGACATTGAACCAGTTCCTCCAGAAGCAATCGTATTTTGTCCACGAATCATAATATTAAATCCTGAACCTGGATTATTTCCATTCCGTATAATATCGACACCTGGAATCGTTCCCTGCAAAGCTGCTGTCGCACTTTGTTTATGAGAACTTACAATATTGTCACCATTCATTGTATTTAACGACCCCGTAAAGTCACTTTTCTTTGCCACGCCGTAGCCTACCACGACTACTTCATCCAGTACCTTGGTATCTTCTTTCAAAATAATGCGTGCCAGAGCTTTATCGGTAGCTTTCAGGCTTTGAGTAGTATAACCTATGTAAGAGACGTCCAATGTGGCATTTTCCGGGACATTATCCAACGTGTATTTACCGTCCAAATCTGAAATGGTTCCATTAGTCGTTCCAGTAACTACAATGCTGGCACCAATAATAGGTTCACCATTTGAATCAACTATCGACCCACTCACTCTCCGAACTTGTCCGGTGCTTTTTTCCTTTGCACGCTTATTCAGAAAAATCTTCTGTTTCCCAATTTCAAAAGTCACATCTGTTCCCACAAACAAACGTTGCAAGACACCTGCCAACTCTTCATCATGGGCATTTACACTCACTACTTTCCCTGGATCTACAGTCGGACGACTATAAGCCACAGTCAATCCCGTCTGTTTAGTTATCTCCTGAAATACTGTTTCCAGCTTCACTTGCTGAAAATTCATTGTCACCTTTTGAGCATGCGCCAAAATCCCCAAAGCCATGCAAAAGCATAAGACTAAATAAAATCTGTGTTTCATGAATTAAACATTTGGTTAATAATTTGTTTTCATTCAATAGACACACAACAAAGAAAAAAGGATGAGTCAAAAACCATATTTTTTTGAAATTTTTCCAAGATATTCGTAACTTGTTCGCACACAAGCCATCAGCACCGTACAACTTAGAACAAAACAAGAGTAAAGATTATAAATAAACGCGTACTCGCTTCAATTTCCTATCATATTCAAACTTCAAAGGAGTAATTTTCTCCAAATCAAGGAGCACATTCTCCAAAATCGTCTGATCAGATATGAGCGTAATCAGTAAGTTCTGAGATACATTTTTCTCTACATCAAAATCCACATCATACCAACGTTGAAGCTTGGTAATTACCTCCGATAAAGATGCATCTTTAAAAGCAATAATATTCTCTTTCCACAAGGACAAATAACGTACATTATCTCCAGATATTACTTGACAAGCATCATGCTCCTTGTCGTAAACTACCCGTTGCCCAGGCTGTAAAGGAATTTGCCGTTCTGACACAAGATGCATATTAATTTTACCCTCATCCAAGCAAACTGTTATTTTATCATCGTCCGGATAATTTTGCACATTAAATGAAGTTCCTACAACCTGGACAGACGGTCCTCCTAACTGTACAATAAATGGCCTCTTTTTATTAGGAGACACTACAAAATACGCCTCGCCTGAAAGTTCTACCTCACGCGATTTCATCCCAAATTTCTCAGGATAACGCAAATAAGTATCCGAATTGATATATACTTTTGAGCCATCCTGAAACATTATCTGCATACGTTCACCCTTAGGGACATAAACTTCCTCATATTTCGTTTCCCCAAACAAACTGACACGTTCATCAAGTTGCTTATACATACCTGCCAATAATAAAAGAGGTATCACGACCACTGCTGCACGAAATAAAATACGACGCAAACGGTAACGGCGAATTTGTTTCTGAATCCTTGTCCAAACTTCCTCTGAAGGAATCGTATGAGGCACATAAAGTTCTTCATCCCCCATCCCAATAGTCTTTGCATCTCTATCAAAAGCCGAAGCCAAATATGCACTTCCTGCCTCTGTAGCAAACCAACGGGCTACCATCTTTGCTTCTTCCACAGAAGCTATACCAGCCAACACATCGGCTATTTGTTTATCGGTCGGTCTATCCATAAATTTTATTTTATTTATTTGACACATTAATGTGCTGAAAGCATTAGGATTATAATAATCATTAACAATTTAAGCAACTCACGACGCAACAACTTTAATGCCTCTGCATAATGAGTCTTCACTGTATTTATTGACACGTTTAAACGTTCAGCTATTTCCTTATTCGACATTTCTTCCCGAATTTTCATCACGCATATCCTCTTTTTTTGTTCTGGCAGCTTAGCTAAGGCCTGATAAAAAAGCGACATTTGTTCACGACGTTCCAGTTTTTCAACCAAATCATCTTCATAACCTAAAACCTGCTGAGCAATTTCATATTGCTTCTCCAATGCCGTATTTTCATTTCGGATAAGATTCAGTATATAATTCTTAGCCATTGTAAACAGAAAGTTCTTCAGACTTATCCCAATATTCAATTCAGCCCGATACTCCCATAGCTTTACAAAAACATATTGCACCACATCTTTCGCACGTTCTTCATCCATTAAATAACGATAAGAAAGTACGTAAATCAATTTATTATAAAGCTCATAGGCAATTGTAAATGCTTTCTCATCTCCTTTTTGTATGCGATGAAACAATTCTGTATCCGAAATTTGATTATTAGCAGACTTAAACATCGTAATTATTTTGAAAGCAAATGTACAAAAAATTTAGTCTTCCTAAAAATTTAATTATACACTCCCTGAAAGTTTAAAACCACATTTCCCCATAAACTATTTCTCGATGCAACAAGTAGCCAAAGTTATCTGTCAAACAAGTTCAGAAAGTTTTGACTCAACCCAATTACAAACCCGATGCAAGCAATATATGGACGAAAAACAGTAATAAGACACATCATGGCTTACATCGAAGTTATATATCGCTCGAAGAGATAAAATATAAATTTTAGAGCGTATTGTTTCCAACTCCAAACATCGTATCGAGCAATGCCCGTCCTGCCGAGGTTTTGAAAATCTTTTCTTTCACCTTGCGAATAGCATCGGCCGGCAGATTATCTTCGTAAATGTTAACTAGAAAATCGGCTTCCACCAGAATCTGATAGTCTATTCCTGTAATGGAGTCATACGTATGATGATGCCCTACCAGCCAGCATATCCGTTCTATTTGTACTTCAGAAAATGTCCCCATATCCGTCAGCAGTTTCCGGGCTTCGTCCGGACCTTCCAGCTCCTGATGCTTTCCATCGCAGACTCCGTATTTCTGCTCACAAATCCGGATACCAATGTCATGCACAATGGCCGCCGCCTCCAGAATCAATTGAGTAGCCTCATCCACATGCTCTGCCAAACCAATCATACGGGCAAAATAATGTACTTTTATCAAATGTTGTATACGCTTCGGGTCACCTGCATTATAGGCAACCATTCTGCTTGCCAGTTCATAAAGCTGCCGTTCCGCAGCCCCGATAAATTCAGTTGTTTTCATATTATTCTCGTATTGTTACACATTTATTCTTGTACTTCATAATAAGGATATACAGGGCCGAATCCTTTTCCAAACTTAAAGCGGGCTCCTAACTCAATGGACTGCTGAATAAACCTTTCCGCTTCAGCAACAGCAAACTCAATCCCATAACCTTTACTTAAAAAAGTCGCTATTGCAGAAGCAAAACTATCTCCAGTTCCATTTACATTTCGGGTTCGAATTCCTTCCTTCTTGTAAACCTTCATCACCTTCTCCACCGGATTATAATAATAATCGATAAAGAAATCACGGTTCTCCACCGACTTTATAATTACGCTATTTCCCCAGCGGCTCAAATCCTTCAAACATTCCTCTATATTACCCTCATTCAATTCCTTTCCACATAACCACTCAGCCTCTTTCTTATTCGGTGTTAGGATAGAAGTACGAGGGAATAAGTAATCTTTATAAGCTTGCACCGCATCTTCTTCCAACAATTTATCACCCGAAGAAGTAACCATGACCGGATCAACGACAACTGGAATCGAGCTATATTCATCTAATATGCCTGCAACAAGCCGAATGATATTTTTAGAATACAACATACCGATTTTTATGCAATCTGCCCCCACATCTCCAAGGAAAGAACGGATTTGTCCTGCAATCATATCTGCCGGTATCAAGTGTACTCCTTTTACATGAGTTGTGTCCTCATCTACAATACATGTCACTGCTCCTGCCGCATACCCTCCACAAGCCACGATGGCTTTCATATCGGCCTGAATCCCCGCTGTTCCTAAAGGTTCGCTACCCGCAACAACGAAAACTTTATAAAGCTTATCTGCTATTTTCATAATATCCATCCAGCACTTTCTTCAAACTCCCTACAAATATATCCACTTCTTTCTTTGAAAGTACCAGCGGAGGAAGTATTCTTAATGTATACAACCCGGAATAGCCGGTAAAAATCCGTTCCTCAAACAGCAGGGGTTCGCGTACCCCTTTCACCGGCACGGTCAGTTCCACCCCCACCATCAGTCCACGTCCCCGGATTTCTTTTATAAGCGGAGAATGCAATTCTTGTAACCGCTGCATCAGATACGTTCCCGTATGAAGGGCATTCTCTATCAGTTTCTCCTCACGGATAATTTTCAGCACAGCCAGGGCGGCGGCGCATCCCAAATGATTACCACCGAACGTCGTACCGAGCATTCCTTTTCGGGCGGCAAACATCGGACTAATCAAGACTCCCGAAAAAGGAAATCCGTTGGCTATACCCTTGGCCACAGTGATAAGGTCCGGCTTGATGCCAGCCCACTGGTGAGCAAAGAACTTCCCCGTACGACCATAGCCCGACTGTATTTCATCAAGAACCAATACCACCCCATAACGTCTCGTCAGTTCCCTCAATTGCCGCAGAAAGTCCTCATCGGGGACCTGGATTCCCCCTACTCCTGAAATTCCTTCTAGAATTACGGCACACACATCTCCCTTGGTCAACTCCGTTTCCACTTCCTTTATATCCAAGTCTGCAAAATACACGTTATGATTCGTATTAATCGGTGCATGAAGGGCAGGATTGTCCGTCACTTCCACAGCCGCCGACGTACGCCCATGAAAAGAGTTTCTGAAAGCCACTACCCGTTTTTTCCCCGTATGAAACGAAGCCAGTTTCAGGGCATTTTCGTTGGCTTCTGCTCCCGAGTTGACAAAGAACGCCCGATAATCAGGATACCCCGACAGCTCACCCAGCTCATAAGCCAGCCTTTCCTGTAACTTATTTATGACAGAATTCGAATAAAACATCAGCTGTTGCAGCTGCTCACTCATGCACTTCACCAGATACGGATGCGAATGTCCCACCGAAATCACGGCATGTCCGCCATACAAATCAAGATAGGCCTGCCCCTTCTCGTCATATACCTCACAACCTTTTCCCCTTACGACATTCACGGGAAAAACCGAATACACATCAAACAGTTCCATCATCCTTTACATTTTACGATATAGCCTGCGGCAAAGTCATTCCATCCTGCCGTATTTCATTTCATCTCCATTCTTGTCATATTGCTTACGCTTGCCGGTGGGAGGGCTTAATAAAGTAATCCGTACCACCTCCGTACGATAAAGGCTTCTCTGCACCGCCTCATCAAACGCATCCATGTGCTTGGGCAGGAAACGCTGACTAATGACCCGAAGCGCCTCAATTTTCTCTTCCGTATCCGTCACCCGTTCCGCCTTGCCAAAAGCGATGGCCGAACGATATTGAAGTGTAAACGTGCCGTCCTTCGGCCCCACAGTAGGCTGGCACTTCGTAACCGCCGAAAGACATACTTCCGGATGCACGGCAATGGCATCCAGCTTATCCCCTTCAGGAGCACAATGAAAATACCACACGTCATCACTTGTACAAGCCAGTGAAAGCGGCACCCCGTATGCACTTCCGTCGACCCGGGTAAAGCTGACCGTGATGTAAGGGGCCTTGCGCATAACCTCCAAAGCCCACTGACTATCCATTTCTCTACTTGCTTTTCTCATCTGTAATTCCTTTTATTCAGATTTTTCCTTTGTATTTGTTTCACAAAAATACGGCTCGCCAGTCAATCTGCATGTAAGATTTATGACAAGGGGATTAATTAACACTCCCACAAAAACAGATTAATCCTGCCTTTCTATTGAAAGTAATAAACAAAAAACATATTTTTGCAAAAGAAAATGCAGAAAGACAGATAATGAAAAGCATACCATTCAACGATTATTACAAGGAAAAACTTTTTTCTATTCCACTCTTTAAGGAACTGCCGGACTATCTGAAAAGTGAGATTCTAAAAAGACTTGACTTCCGTCTTCAGGAAATCAACGAGAATACGGTTATCCTGGAGCAAGGAGATATATGCTGTAATCTGTATGTATTGCTTGAAGGAACCTTGGAGGTGAACATTATCGATGCCAACGGCAATGAAGTCTTAATCGAACACATTGAGTCGCCCAGGGCTTTCGCCACCCCTCACCTGTTCAAGAAAGACAACCGTTTCCCCGCCACATTCCGTACGCTGGAAAAATCGGTCCTCCTGACTGCCACCAAGGACTCCACCTTCCATCTTATCAGCAAATATCCGGATATGCTGAAAAGTTTTCTCTGCGTATCAGGCAACTGCAACGTGTGTACCACCATGCGACTGGACGTGCTGTCACGAAAAACCATTCGCGAAAGAATCCTGGTCTATTTACTGAAACAGCTGGATAAAGACACTTCTACCGTGAAACTGACGCATACCCTTACGCAACTGGCCGAATACATTAACGTGACACGTCCGGCCCTGTCTACCGAATTCAATAAGATGGGAAAAGAAGGCATCCTCAAAAGGAAAGAAGGCAATTACATCGAACTGAACCGAAAAGCCATAAAAGGCATTATATAAAGAACAAGGACCGCTCCTTCAATGTGGAACAGTCCTTGTCCTTTTTTATTGCGCACGTAACTATTATTTTTTGAAAAGAGTCGGATTGACGTTCAAAGACACCCATCCCCAGTCTTGCCAGCTTTTGTGATTTCCTCCTTTCACGACATCCATTGTCGAAGTTCCTCTCATCAGCGAGTAACCCACCGAAAGGCTGACATCTTTCATGATTTTCCAGTCCAGCTGATAATCCAGTTCAGACCCTAAGGTACGGTTCAGGCTCTCCAGCTTCACACCTGTGGCGAAATAATGATAATTCAGTCCCATCGATACAGAAGAAGATACCTTATAACCTACTCCTATCTGCGTGTCAGAAAGTCCCGGTGCATAGCCATTCACAAAATCGGACGCATAAAAATAATCCATTGCTCCGTAAAATTTATGATGAGTGCCATACAGCGGATTAAAAGCCCGGTAAGTGGCATCGGACTTCTTACTACCACTCAGGTAATCAGTTCCCACATTGACCGTCCAGCTGTCATTGATAGAATACGAAGCCCGCACACTTCCCATGAAAGCAGAAACCTTGCGTGCGGATACATTCTTTCCTGTCTGATAATAGAAAGATCCTGACAGATTCCATGAGGCCGGGGTGAATTGTACGTACGTGCCCACCGTCTGCATATATTGTGTATCCGACTCTCGGGTTTCGGCATCACCTCCTTCCTGACCCAGATTCATGGCCAGCACAGAAAGTTTCACAGGTGCAGATGCGAAATCATAATGATACCACAAGGACTGCATATTTTTATAAAGTTTGGTCTTGCTGCTGTCATAATATGTTCCGCCTATCAGGGTCTCGTCATTCTGGTTGAAAGCAAAGATACCATCCAGCTGATGCCCTCCATGTCTGTAGCCTATTTTCAGGGCATCATGATAGCGCCCTGCCACGTTCCAGTCCAGTCCTCCCAAAATGCGCTCATCATCATACACCAGCGACTGCCTTCCCAGCTGCATGAACCACGAGTCATTCAGATGGAATGCAGCCCAAGCCTCGTTCAATATAAAACGCCCGTTTTTGTCAACCAGCGCATCCTGCCCCCACACACCGACATGCTGTGCCGAGAACTTCAACGACAACTTCTTGCGTTCATATCCCAAAGTCAGTCGGGCACGTTCATTGATAAACCCCGCAGGTTTATCACCCTCACCGCGGGGAGACAGCGCGCCATTCCGGTATTCTCCTCTTGTACGAATCTGGGCTGAGGCCCAAAAATGACTTTCTTCATTCTCCTGAGCATGGACCAAGGACACCTGCCCAAGAAGCAAAGCCACCGCCCATGCAGACAAAATTCTTTTTCTCATACTCTCAGCGTTTTTATCAGTTCATATTATAGGTGTGAATACTGCTCCCTTGTGCGGAGGGCAGGTAATTAATGCCCCACCAGCACATCTGTAAAAAAACAAAAGAAATCAGCAGGACCGACAATGACAACCGGCGCTTCTGCTGTAACCCCATTCGCATGTGAATGTAAGTAAGATACGAAAACCAGGTCACAGCCGCCCAAGTTTCCTTGGGGTCCCACGCCCAGTAATGTCCCCAGGCTTCCTTCGCCCATAAGGCACCGGTAAGCATTCCCAGTGTCATAAACGACAGTCCGACATATACAAGGTTATCACATAAGGCCATTTCCTTCTCGTCACACCGGTTCTTTCTGACCCAGAGCAGGTAAATGGCCATCACGGCAGAAGCTCCCAGCATGGCATAAGCGAACATATAAATAATGACATGAGGAGCAAACCAGGGACTCTGCAAGGCAGGCATGAGCGCTTTATTGTGTATCTCCGGCTTCAGAATATTCACACAGATAAAAACAACCGACAGCAATGTGCCAAATCCTAATATCCATTTATATTTCCACCTTATGTAAGTAATCAGTCCGGCAAAAGGCAAAAAGAACGAATACCACAAACGGGTTTCTCCCATCGTACGCAGAGGAGGACGCTCCAGTGAATGCCACAACAAGCTGATAAATGTACCAAACACCACAAGCCCTAACACCGTACACGCACATGCGCGCAGACGACTCCCCTTAAAGGCACTCCATGCACCAGCTATCCAGCACAGCACAGCCACCAGGGCAAAATAACTAAACCAGTCCCAATTCAGCATATTCTTCTCAACACTTATTATTCTTCTGGGCCGTTACGAACATGCATACAGCCCCCAACATCATCATTACAATTCCCACATAAACTACCGGAAGCCATGGGTCTGACACCAGTTCAAACACACTGACATCACTCCAGCGACCTTTGCCCTCATCGTAGCTTAACTGATAGATTTTCCAGCCTTCCACTTTCGCCGGCTTATTGACTTCAATTGTCTGCTCAAGCTTTTTTCCTGTCTCTGTATAAATTGTCACCTCAGACGAGAAGCGCCGTGGCTCTCTGTCGGGCATCACCAGGCTGCAGACACTATCGAGCCGGAGCGCCTGATACGGGAACAGAAAACTTCCGCAGCTTACCCAGCCGTCTGCCATCTGCTTTCCATCAGCAGAAGTAGCCCTGACATGGACGGCACACGTAGCTCCCATGCTCGGCCATTCCACGTACCTCACCGTATCTTCTCCTGACACGGAGGCAGCCATATCTATCTTGTTACGTACCTCAATATTCCATCCGGGCAACACACCCTGACTGACACCCTCTTCCAAAAGCAGATGAGCAGGTGCGTTGTCTGGCAAAGCTCTTCCGGTAGCATTGTCTATCAGCATCAGCTTGGGAGGATATTCTTCTATACTGAAATTCTTGAGTTCGATGGCCAGTGGTAACTCGGTTAACTGCCCGTTCGTGTCCGTAGCACGCCATTCAGCCTGACCCACACGTGTATTCATCGTCAACCGTTTCATATCGGCACTACCCAGTGTAGCAGATACCAACGCCACGAATAACCCAAAATGATTCAGCAGAAACGGTATCTTCTGAAACCGAAATGAAAATAGGTGCTTGAGCGATACCAGTCCTACGATGGACGTCATCCAAAAATACTCCAACACGAAAGGCCACCATGAAATCATGCGGTTAAACATGGAAATACCCTCAGCAGGTACATGTCCCGGGACCTGCTTAATCATACCCATACAGAATGTAAGGACCGACACAGCTGCCAGCGAAGGAATCGCCGCTTTGTACGACATGGCCCAGCGCACGAAATAAAGCTTTTTCCGCAAAGAATACAATGCCACCAGCCCCACCAGGTAAGCCACTGCCACACACAAATTCAATGGCCAGGAAAAGCTGTTCCAGTCTACTCCACCCGTCATCAAATGAAGAATAAGACCTATGACGAGCAATCCCGCACAGGTCATTATTCCTTCTTTTATCCCCCAAGTATTTTTCCACATAACACTTAAATGATACGTTCCTTCAGTTTTGCTTCTTTCAACCAGTTCGGAACCGTTTCATTCAAGAAACGTTCTTTAGCAGCTTTTTCAGCCGGGATGTCCAGACCTATGAACTCCTGCGCTTTCTCTTTGGTAGAAATATCCGGCATCGGCACACTCTCCGTGTAACCGTGCTTAGCCAGAATACGGACAAGAGAAAGACGGGCCTGCAGTGCTCTGTCCAGTCCATGCGACAGGATTCGCTGAATTTCCTGAGGTGCATGGAAAGCAGCTCCATGAGAAGCTACTCCAAAATCCCAGCGCCACTGAGCTTCACGCAACAGTTTCAATACCGGTTGCATTTCATTCTCTGTCGCTCCCTTATCCCAGGCGAATTTAGCTTCGATATGTGCCGAAGCCAGTTCTTTTTCCAGACGGGTTCTGATCTCATTGGCCTTACGCTGACGTTCATACACGTTATTGCGCAATGTTTCTTCACTTTCACGATGACACACCTGACACGTACGGTCTATCATGGCAAGCGGACTCTGGATGTGATGGTCACTGAATTTCATTCCTCCCTCACTCTTATACGGCATGTGACAATCGGCACACGATACTCCTCTCTGTCCGTGAATGCCCATCTGCGAAATTTCATAGTCAGGATGCTGTGCCTTGAGAATCGGTGTACGGCTCAAAGCATGCGTATAGTCAGAAAAGCCGGCTTCATCGTAATATTGCTCGATGGCCTCTACCGTCATGCCCTTGTCCCATGGGAAAGTGAGGTACTTGCCGTCTCCTTTAAAGTAATATTCCACATGACACTGTGCACACACCAGCGAGCGCATTTCCTGAGGAGTGGCTTTTGTGATGTCTTTTCCCTGACGGGCAAAAGCTTCAATCAGGGCCGGACGGCTAATATGCAAATCCATTGTTTCTGAATCATGACAATCTGAACAGCCTATCGGATTCACAATCTCATCGCCGAAAGCAGCCCACTTGTTATTGTAGAATGAATCTACCCCTATTTCCTGCATCATGCGCGGTACATCAGGACTCTTGCAGGTCCAGCAAGTAGAGGGCTGAGGGCCGTCTTTTTCACCCTGAGGTGCTCCTGTTCGCAACGTGGCACGAATGTCTTCAATGGCATGCATGTGGCCACGAGGAGTGGCATAGTCTTTTGAAAAGGCATAGCCTGCCCAAAGAATCACCATCTCCGGCCGCTGTGCCAGCACATCCACCTGCACATTTCCGTTGAATTCACTTTCAAAATCTGTACGGGCAGTTTCAGTCCAAGTCTGATATTCTCTCGGGAAATCTCCCTGGAATTTCTCGTTCTGAGCCACAATCCCTTTCATCGGATTCTTCCGGTTATTAAATATGCTTGCCACTTCGGCCCTGCGCTCTGACAACGCAGACACGGCAAGTCCTAAACAAAACACGACGGCCATTGATGCACCAAACAACAGCCATCCCTGCCAAGATTTAAAATTATGAATCATACTATACGAGTTTTAAATTATTCTTTCATCTTTCTCAACCATTCCGGAACTGGTGAATCCGGCAGTGGCACAATGGCCGCCGGTGTGGACGACAGACTGTTCTTTCCTCCATGGGGCACATCGCGGTGGCAATCCCAGCAGGCTTTTCCCTTTCCCACTTCCGACATCATATAGTCTATGCGGCCGGTCTTTACCAGTTCCGTATTCAACTGTTCATGACAGCGGATACAATTGTTCATGATGACCTGTGAACTGGCCGGATGTGCCTGAATGACCTGAGGCTCCGAACTGGTTAGAAAAGCAGCCACGTGCTTCACGCCGTCCATCCCTTTGAACGTCCACTTCTTCACAAAATTCTCATGTGGCACATGGCAGTCGTTACACGTCGCATTTCGCGAATGAGAGCTGTGCATCCAAGTGGCATAATAAGGTGACATGATGTGGCAATTCACACAAGCCGAAGGCTCGTCGGTGAGATACGTATGTGCTCTCAAGAGGTAAAGGAAGTACAGTCCACCGCCTGCCACCACTCCTGCAATGAGAGCCGTTATCATTTTTTGTCGTTTGGATAGCATCATATAATATACTTTTTTGCAAAAAAAAGACATTATTTCAAATTCAGGCGTAATAAATATGACACCCAGCCCAATTTTGCAGACATATAACATGCGATTCCTACCCAAAAATCACAAAGAATTTGAAGACAACCCTGAAACCTCCCTATAAAATTAAAGCCGACCCATAAGATTATATCTTACAGGTCGGCTACCATCATTTATACAACATGTACGCCACTGCTTATATTTTCTCGGCAATACGCTTTACCACACCAGGACCTTCATAGATGAAAGCGGAATACACCTGTACGAGGTGAGCTCCCGCATTCCGCATGGCCTTTGCCTCAAACGGTGTCATCACACCTCCTGCACCAATCAGCAACATATCCTTGGGAGCATGTGCTGACAAGTACTTCATCACCTCCAAAGACTTGTGAATGACTGGAAGTCCGCTGATGCCTCCGGCTCCTACCCGTTCCACCTCAGCTTGTGTGGAATGAATCAGAAGCGAACGGTCTTGTGTAGGTCCCGTAGCAATAAAACCGTCAATATGATGCTCCTTTGCAAATTCAATTACCGCATCCAGTTTCTCCACCGGTACATCGGCAGGCAACTTCAGAAAGACCGGTCTGTGGAAACGCTGCTTGTAGCTCTCGAGCGCCGTCAGCACGTCAGCCAGAATCTCAGGCGTCATGCTGCCCCAGTTTATCGTATAATAATCCGCATAGGCACTGAAAGTCTCGTACAAATCTGTAATGTCTGTCACGGCCCGCTCCGCATCGGTCGGAGTATTGGTATTGATATTCACTCCCAGAATGTATTTTCCGTCCCGTTTCCGTTGCAGATTTTTCAGGACAACCTCTTTTCCGGGATTATTGAAGCCCGTACGTGAAACCAGCGCATGATCCTCCGGCAAACGGAAGATTCGGGGGAAAGGATTTCCTGCTACCTTTTCCGGAGTAACGGTTCCCACTTCCAGAAAACCAAAACCCAAATCATTCAGCTCGTCAAAGCAATTCGCCTCTTTGTCGAATCCGGCCGACAGTCCCACCCGATTGGCAAAAGTCAGGTTCCGCCATTGAAACGGAGTTGCCTTCGGACGATAAAATGCACGAAGAAGACATTTCACCGGTGGAAAATGACGATAAACATGAAGTAAAGCAACAATCTGACCGTGAATTTTCTCGGCATCCATACGGAACAACCAGGGACGAAGAATAGATTTGTACATAATCATAATGTTTTTAGTTTCGTGACACAAAAGTACGATATCTATCTGGATTTTTGTCATAAAAAAAAGTTATCCCCTATTACCTGAAAAAACGTAAGTTCGTTTAAGACAAAACGCAAGTGCGTTTTACTTCAAACGTACTTGCGTTTCATCTGAAATGTCCTTGCGTTTTAGTTCAAACGCAAAGGCGTTTTTTGCCAAATTTTAATCTACCAAAAATCAAATATTTACAAATTTCACAATTTACATATTTCCCATCGTATTGACCACCTCCACCCGGCTTAGCGTATGGTTTACCCGCTCCACATGAATCTGGGTGGCAATACGTTCGCGCAGGGCTTCCACGTGACTGATGATGCCTACTTTCTTGCCTCCTATCTGGTGTAACTTCTCAAGGGCTTCCATCACCGTATTCAGGTAGTCACTGTCCAGCGTACCGAAACCTTCATCAATAAACAGCATATCCACCGAAAGACTTTTCCGGTTGAGCGAAGACAATCCCAATGCCAAGGCCAGTGACACCAGGAAGCTCTCTCCACCTGAAATGGTAGACGTGGGACGCTTCACCCCTCCCTGATATTCATCGCGCAACAGAATGGTAAGTCCACCCGGCGGACATTCCATACGGTAACGGTCGGTCAGCCGGCTCAGGTAATGATTGGCACCGGCCAGCAACTGGCGAAGTACATAACTTTGGGCAATGTTACGGAACTTCTTGCCGTCGGCACTGCCGAATAAGGCAGCCACTCCCGCCCAGTTATCCACTTCCTTTTGCTTCACTTCAATCTGTTCCTTCACTTTCCGAATACGTTGCAGACACTCTTCGTGATGTGCCAGCATCTGTGCGATGGCTCCCAAACGAGCCAACTTCCCGGTCTGCTGTTCTTCCAGTCGGGAAATGGTTTCCTCTACGACTGCCAGAGTCATCCCTTCGGTTTCCGACGGACGCTGTGCCCGATGCTGTGTCAGTTCCCGACCGACCCGTTCCATTTCTGCCCGCCGGCTCGTCAGGTCGTTGTCCAACTTCTGCAAAGTACGGCGTGCCATATTCACTTTTTCCACTTCCAGTCCGGCCAGTTTCCCCAAATACTCACGGGAAATCTCGGGATGACCGACAAGAAAAGCTTCCACTCCGGCGCTTTTTTCCTCCCTCAACTTTTGCGATGTCTTTATGGCATGGCAGACAGAAAGCACGGAAGTGTTCAGCGCGTTCCATTGTCCCGGAAGTCCTTCCGGACACGGCCCGTCGGGTATCGTCTCTGGCGTCGCCTGCCTCCAGTCCGGAAGTTCCGACAAGATGGACTGACGGACGGACTGCACATGCTCCACCTGAGAAGCCAGCGACTCAACCTTGTGCGAAAGTTGCTCTCTCCTCGTCTGCTGTTCCACATACCGACTGGTTTCTTTCTTCAAGGCGGTAATAAAGTTTTCCCGATCGGTCTTCCAAGCTTCCTGCCAAGGCGTAAAGACAATCAAGGTCTCTCCTTTCTCCATACACTGGGAAACGGTCAGTGCCTCACGCGAAAGCGCCTCTTCCAGCATACGCAGTTCGGTTTCCAAACGGGACACGGCTTTATCGGCTTCCTCTACCTTCCGGTGCCATTGCTCACAGGCAGTGGTCAGTTCCTCCCGTTCCTTCGTCAAACGGTTCAGGCGTTGCTGTCCTTCCTCGGCCTGTTTCCACAGCGCTTCCAGCCGGTCGCATACTTCCTGCTGCGCCGACAAGGCGTGCTCTACCTGAGATACGACCTCATCCGCTTCCTTCACCGTAGCATAAAGCGGCATATCTGTCACGGTCTTTTCCGCCAGAGAATAAGCTTCTTTTGCAGTAGTCTCTTTCTTCGCCTCCATTTCTTCCAGCCGCATCAGGGAGCGAACCTCCGCTTCCGCCCGTGCCAGTGCGGTCAAGACTTCCTCCGCCCGTCGTGCCTTTTCTTCCAGCAACGCACGGACCGGTTCCAGCAATGACACAAAATGAACTTCGCTCTTCAAGTCATCACCCACCTCCTTGCCGCAGACCGGACACACATCGCCTTTTGACAGACGTGCGCGGGCTTCGCGTGCCCAGTCCTCACACGACATCCGCTGCTTGTCGTACACCTGCTGCACTTCTTCCTTTTCCTTACGGCAAACCTCAGCCTGTGCTTTCAATTGCGCTACCGTCTGTTGCTGTTTCCGGCAATCGTCCTGCAAGGTTTTCCGGTTCTTCTGCACATCCAGCCAGGCCTGTTCCTTTTCTGCACGGACAGAAAGTGCCTCCCGCAATTTCTTCCATCCGTCCAGCCGAGCGTCTGCTTCCTGCTTCTTCTGTCGGAGTTCCTCCACTTGCAAATCCTCCAACTGCGTGCGACACACTGCCACCTCCTGCTGCTTTTCTTCCGCTACCTTTCGGGCCTGTTCATACGATGCCGTAGCTCCCTGCCGGACTTCCAACGTTTTTTGATGCATTGCCGCCTTGTGCGCTTTTTCTTTCCGATAATCTTCCGACTGCTGGAGCGCGCGCTGAATCTGGTCAGACAAAGCCAAAAGCGATTGCAACGATTCGTACACCGGCACCTTTTCCTGCACACCGGTAAGATAGGTCTCGCACGCCGCCCACTGTTCCCGGCACTGCACCTGCATACGCTCCAGTTGCCCCAGGCCGACACTCAGCGAACGGTACTTTTCTTTCAGTTGTTCCAGTTCTTCTTCCGACGTACGGATACGCTGCTGCAAGGCCACCTGTTCTGTCCACTGAAAACGCACATCAGCCGTACGGTCCCAGTCATCCAGCAACGATTTGTTGCGCTTGTAATCTTCCGATTCCACCCGTTCCGTCAGTGACTGAAGCGCCTTTCCGGTCTCCTCCAGATCATGTGCCAACTTCTGCTCGTCGGTCAACCATTTCCGAAGGTCCTGCTCCTGCTTCAACTGTGTGCGGAGCGTAGCAGTTTCTTCTGTCACCTGGCGCTGTTCCGTCTGGAGCGCAGCCAATTCCTCGTCAGTCAACAACACAATACCGCCCGTCTGCGCCTTCAGCTCCTGCAACTCCGCCTCCTTTTCAGTCTTCATCACGTAGATTTCCCGACTGATGCGCGAGTAGATTTCCGTGCCCGTCAGTTTCTCCAGGATATTTGATTTTTCCTCCTCCTTGCTTTTCAGGAACTTGGTAAACTCTCCCTGTGCCAGCAGCGTGGTCCGGCAGAACTGCTCAAAGGTGAGACCGATACGCCGCTCTATCTCCGTACGTGTTTCGGTCGACTTATTCGTGAGCGGAGTACCGTCCTGCAAAGAAAGTGTCCAGACCACTTTCTGGATTTTCCCTCCGGCCTTGTTGCGCGCCCTTGCCACGCTCCACACGGCCCGTAAGGCATCTCCTGCCGCATCCGTAAACCACAGCTCCACTTGTGCCGACACACTGTCGCGCCGCATCAGCATGCGTGAATCGTCAATGCTTACTTCACCCGTGCCGGAAAAGCTGTCGTTCTCGTCCAAGTAGCGTTCATTGGCTGCCTGTTTCAAGCGGGGAGTGGTGTTATAGAGTGCCAGACACACTGCATCCAGCAGCGTCGACTTGCCGGCTCCCGTCGGCCCACAAATCAGGAAGATGGAATCCTCGCCCAGCGGCCCATGCTCAAAATCAATGCACGCCTTCTCGATGGAGGCTATATTTTCAATAATCAGTTTCTGTAATTTCATGTGCTATTCCTCCTCTTGGCTTCGTACCCGTTTCACGGCTTCTTCCAGCATGTCGAGCATTTCCGGAGCGATGTCCCGCTGAAACTTGTCCTGATAATAGATGGCTGCTACCTGCGACGGAGAAAAAGTCTGCAAACGGTCTACATCCAGCTCTGTAATCTCCTTCTGCGTTTCCACTACTTCACGTTCCCACTTGTAACGGCAGAAACGGCACTGCTTATCACGAGCTAACTCGTAGGCCCGCTCCATGCAATAGGCCGGAGGTACATCCTGAATACGGACGTGCAACTGCACATACATCTTTTCCTCATCGGGAATGGCCTGCAACACCTCCAATGCCTCTTCCTGCGACACGGCCCGCGAAGGCAGCACTTTTAAGGGCCACACATTCCGCACCGGCAAGGTGCGCACTTCGGGCATAGCACCGTGTGCAGCCAGTTCTACCAGACTGACGGAATGCCCGTAACTCTCGTCAAAGTTGACCGGAAGCGGGGAGCCGCAATAACGGGCCCGTCCGCCGAGCAAGGTTTGCGGAAAATGGATGTGTCCTAAGGCCAAGTAATCGTATCCCTCCCCCATCAGGCGGATGTCCGTGTATTCCATGCCGCCGCGTCCGTCGTCCTGTCCGGTAATGTCACTTCCCGTCAGGGCCAGGTGGGCCATCAGCACCACCGGAAGATTCCCCTGGTTTCGTTCCTCCACACGGTTCAGTAAAGTTTGGATAAAATGATGTTGCCGCTCTTCACGTGGGACTTCTTCATCGAGCGCCGGAAAGTTTTGCGGATACACATGAGGCAGGGCTATCACATAGCCTTTCAATTCGCCGCAACCGTTCTTCACTTCCACGATATGACGTTCCAGGTCTACCTGGCCAGCTTCATCCCTTCGGATAGAACCCACCACAGTGACTCCGGCATACTTCCACAGATTCCGGTTGATTTCCAGCTTGGAACTGCTGTCGTGATTACCTGCCGTGATGATAATCTGCATGGAAGGGCAGGTTTCATGAAATTCCACCAGCGCATCCGTGTACAACCGCTGGGCGGCTGCCGAAGGACTGCAATAATGAAACACGTCGCCCGACACGATCAACGCGTCGGGCTGTTCTGTGGCTACCCAGTGGCACAACTGCCGCAGAAAGTCTTGCTGTTCTTCGCTGCGGTCGTATTCAAACAGTTGCTGCCCCAGATGCCAGTCACTAGTATGTAATATTTTCATCCGTTTTACAAGGTTTTAGGAGGATAAAGGGTGTTCCACCAGGTCGGGTCATCCTGCAACCATTTGGCAAACCAGGCAAAGATAGTGTTCTGCCACTGGATGCGTTTCTGATAGTCCTTGATGTGATGGTCTTGTCCGTCTACCACTACCAGCGCCGTTTCACGTCCTAACAGTTTCAGGGCCGTAAACATCTGGATACTTTCGCCCACCGGCACATTGGTATCTACTGCTCCATGCAGGAAGAGCAGCGGAGTGTGTATCTTGTCGGCATTGAACAGCGGACTGTGGTCGACAAAGAGTTCCGGATTCTTCCACGGATAACTGTTGGCTGCCGATACTTCACTGTAAGAATAGCCCCAGTAGCCTTCGCCCCAGTAGCTGGTGTGGTCGCTGATACCGGCATGGGAAATAGCTGCCGCAAACAAGTCGGTCTTTGTCTGGAGATACTGCGTCATGAAACCACCATAGGAAGCGCCGATGCAACCGATTTTCTTGCCGTTGACAAAGGAATGAGCTTCCACAAACTTACGTGTTCCTTCGATGATGTCGTCGGCCACATAATCACCGAACGTATTCACATGACGGGCAGAAAATTCCTGACCGAAACCGGTCGCTCCACTCGGTTCTACCACATATACCACATAACCTAATGCGGCATACGCATGATGCGGATAACGGCTGGCAAAATTGCGGCTTGTGGGACTGCATCCGCCGTAGTAGTTAACTATCATCGGATATTTTTTGTTCGGGTCAAAATGAGGCGGTAGGTAGTAGCGTCCGCAAATGGTGTCCCCACGGGAGTTGACAAAGTCCCACGCCTTGCATTCACCTAACAGCACATCTTTCAAGTCTCCGTTCAAATCTTCTTCCAGCTTAGAGGCATCCTTCTTCAAATCGACCACATACAAACGATGAGAATTGGAAGCACTTTCTCCGTAGAACGATAACGAAGAGGCTTTCTCGGCCACAGAGAATCCCAATACCATTTCTTCAGGCACATTCACCTTCTCAATGTGTTTCTTTGCCGGATTCAGACGGAACAGTGCGATACTGTCACGGTCTTCGGCGGTGAAGTACACACAATTGTCTACAGCCGACCATACCGTCTGCATCACGTTCGGATTGAATGTCCGGGTCAGCGGTTCAATCTGCTTGCTCTGCAAATCCATCAGGTAAAGCTGATTATCAATCATGCTCGGGGTCTGTCCTTCCTTCACGTTCTTGCCGATGCCTCCCAGACACTCCGGTGTTCCGGCCAGCAATACCTGACGGCCATCGGGAGAGAACTGCGCATTGGTCAGGAAACCGTCATCTTTCACCAGTTCTTCCACCTGCAAGGTCTGCACATCCATCTTGTACACGGAGAACAAGGTGGTCGGGCGTTTTCCCATACGGTGGTTGGAAGCCATCATCAGGATAAAGCGTCCGTCGGAAGAGATGTCCGTAACCCACACATTCTTGTAACCGAAGGTCAAAGGCTGGCACACGCCCGTCTTTACATCAAAACGGGCCAGATACGTACGGTTGCGCCATCCCGGCTGGCGGTCGTCCGGGTCAATGAACTCATAGATTTCCTTCTTCTCTTCCGGTCCCTTCTGTACGAGAGTAAACAGCAGATAATCCTCTGTAGGTGCTACCAGAAAGTTGCCTTCCGGAAGATGGCTCACCCACACTTCCTCATGTCCGGATACAGGGTCTACCGTCACCAGTTCCCGTCCGGATACACCCTGACGTACATAGTAATATTTCACGGAACGCGGCATCCAGTACAGGGTTTCTCCACGGGTTACCAATATTTTGCCAGTCTTCAGTTCCTTTACCTTGGTCTGCGAAGTCATTTCCCCACCTTCCTTTGTTATAGTGTACGATGTAATCAGGTATTTCCCATCGGCTGAAAGTTCAGTACCCGTAAAGCGGGTACCATGCAGTACATCGGCCAGTGTAAACAGACGGCCCTGTTCGGTACGCAAGGTAAACACCCCGTCCTGCTTAGCATCCACGCTCACCTTCGGCACGTTTTTTTCGTCCGGCATGGAGAGGTACTTGATGACCACCTGATGCGTAGCCGGATTCAGCGACAACGAGGCATCCTCCACGCGCTTGCCATCCACATACACCTGATAGTGTTCAGCCCCTTCTACCTTCAGTGACACTTCTCCATAATGTGTATTCTCCAGCACAAAGCCCATCAAGTGCAAGGCATAGTCTGATGACGGAGACAACTGACTTGCCTGCTTTACTTCTGCTCCTTCAAGCAAAGAAAATGACACCGGCGTATCCAGCAGTGACTCCGCTTTCCACGACTTGGAATTAACATCCACACTGTCAACCTGATAAGGTTGTACTAATGCATACGGTCCTGCATATTTAAACGTAGTGACCTCTATATTCTCAGCATTCACCAGCATGGTCCCGCAAAGAGAACATGCTATAAAAAGTTCCTTTTTCATCTCTTTTTTATAGTTTATTGCCACAAACATAATCAAAAATCATCATTTTTTTGTTATGTTTGTAGAACAACTAACGAAACCGTTATGAAAAAAGAACTAAGTGTGTATGTCCTTTCTTTGCTGATGCTGACAGGATGCAGTTCGGTACCGCTCACCGGACGTAAACAATTGTTGCTGGTTTCAGACCAGGAAGTGCTTTCTTCCAGCCTGACTCAGTACAATGACTATATAAAAAGCGCCCAGAAGTCGACCAATGCTACCCAGACGGCCATGGTGGTACGAGTGGGAAAGAACATTGCCGCAGCCACAGAACGATACCTGCGCTGCAACGGACTTTCTGACGAAATCAAGGAGTTTGCCTGGGAATTTAATCTGGTAAAGAGTGACGAAATCAACGCGTTCTGTATGCCCGGCGGAAAGATTGTGGTGTATGAAGGACTGATGAAGCTGGTATCGTCGGACGATGAACTGGCTGTGGTACTGGGGCATGAAGTAGCACATGCAGTAGCCAAGCACAGCAACGAGCGTATCAGCCAGCAGATGCTTACACAGTATGGCGCACAAATATTAGGACAGACTCTCTCACAAAAGAGTGAGATGGTACAGACTATCGCCAGTACGGTATACGGTGTGGGAGCACAATACGGAGTAACCCTTCCTTTCTCACGCAAGCACGAGACGGAAGCAGATTACATGGGACTGATTCTGATGACCATGGCGGGCTATAACCCTGACAAGGCCGTGACTTTCTGGCAGAAAATGTCGGCAAGTTCAGGCGGAAAGGTTCCCGAGTTCATGAGTACGCACCCCAGTGATGCACGCCGTATCAGTGACATCCAGAAAGAGCTGCCAGCCATTAAAGCTAAATACCGCAAATAAAACTTTTATCAAGAAAACATCCATGAAGAAAGTCGCAATTTTACTTCTAATCGTGTCCCTACTAAGTAGCGGATGCGGAACGACGCAACCGGAACGTACCGGTGCCATTGTAGGTGGTGCTGCCATCGGAAATAGTTTGGGAGGTGCCATCGGTGGACTGGTAGGCGACTCCCGTCATGGCTGGAGAGGAAGCTACAGAGGTTCCGCCATTGGAAGCATTGTCGGTACACTGGCCGGAGCTGCTATTGGGGGTGCGCTGACGGCTCCTAAATCGCGTGAAGAAAACAGGGCAGACTATCCCATGGAACAGGTATACGCCGAGCCGGATTATACACAGTCTGCCTTCTCTTCTTTATACATCCGGAACATCCGTTTCATAGATAATGACCGCGACCATGTCATCAGCTCGGGAGAAAGCAGCAAAATCATCTTCGAAGTCATGAATGAAGGAAATGAAATTGCCTACAACGTGATTCCCAGTGTGGCAGAAATCAGCGGAATGAAACATCTGCATATTTCCCCTTCCATTCTGGTGGAACAGATTTTGCCGGGAAACGGGGTAAAGTATACGGCTACCGTCACTGCTGGAAAACGTATCAAAACGGGTACTGTGACTTTCCGACTGGCTGTGACCGATACCCGTGGACAAATGTACGATCAGAAGGAATTTACGCTGAACACAGCACGTTGATGCGAGTCTGAATCGCTATATCAAAGTAGACAAATGGAAAAAGAACAATCGTTATGCAAAGAAAAAAAGCGTGTGGAGCTGCACGAACCCAAACATTATAAGGTGATACTCCACAACGATGACTTCACCACCATGGATTTCGTGGTGAAGGTCCTAAAAATCGTGTTTTTCAAATCGCAGGAGGAAGCCGAGGCACTGATGCTGAAAGTACACCAGCAGCAATCGGCCACGGCAGGCGTCTATTCTTACGACGTGGCACAGTCCAAAGCACAGAAAGCCACCCAGATGGCACGTGAAGAAGGATTTCCTCTGCGACTGACCGTAGAACCCGAAGATAATTAAACAGTAAACAATCAATGAGTCACATCGAAAAATCTGTATATGTAGACAAAGCGCTGTCGTTTGCTCAGGGACTGGCGTTCCGTTATCGCCATGAATTCATTACTCCGGAGCATATTCTCAGCGCACTCTTTAACCAGGACCCTTTTGTGGAGGCCGTAGAAGAATGTTTCTGTCACATCCCGGTGATGGAAGAGGAAGTGGACGAATATTTGGCACAGAAAATGGAACAGGTGCCGGAAGATACCAACTATGAACTACAGTTTTCCGTACAATCAAACCTGCTGTTTCAGAATGCGTATGCCTTCGTGGAATCATCCAATGCCGAAGTGCTGGACATTCCTCACGTAGTACAAGCCATGCTACTGTTGCCGGAATCCTGGGCTTGCTACTTCCTGAAAAAACACCTGAAGGAACGGATTCCGGATTTCATCAGCCAACTGGTGGTCATTTATGGAGACGACCTTAGTCTGGATGAGAATGATTCGGACGAGCCTCATGGTATTTCCAAGAATTTCATCACCTGCCTGAACGAGCAGTTGGAAAATCACAATCCGCTGATAGGACGAGAAATGGAACTGGAACGTACCATCGAAGTGCTGTGCCGGAAAGACAAAAACAACCCGCTGCACATCGGTGAACCAGGAGTGGGAAAAACAGCCTTGGCTTACGGACTGGCAGCCCGCATAGAAGCCGGAGAGGTACCCGAACGCCTGAAAGGAAGCCGCATTTACGAACTGGATTTGGGTAGTATGCTGGCCGGTACACAATATCGGGGCGACTTCGAACAGCGGTTGAAAAGTGTGATGAAAAGCCTCAGCGCAGAAAAGAAAGCCATTCTCTATATTGACGAGATACACAATCTTATCGGAGCCGGACAAATCGGTGATGGCTCGATGGATGCCTCCAACATGCTGAAACCTTACTTGGAACAGGGAGACATCCGTTTCATCGGTTCTACCACTTATGAGGAATACAACCGTTATTTCTCACGCAGCAAAGGAATGGTACGCCGTTTCCAGCAAATCGACATTCAGGAGCCCAGCATCGATGAGGCTATCCGCATCATAGAAGGATTGAAGGAAAAATATGAGGAGTATCACCACGTAACCTATGAACCGGGAGTAATTGAGTATGCTGTAAAGGCCAGTGCCCGCTACATCAGCGACCGCTTCCTGCCTGACAAGGCAATCGACCTGATTGATGAGGCCGGTGCTTACCGCGAAATTCATCCGGCCACAGACGGCACAAAGACGGTGGACAAAAAACTGATTACCGAAGTACTTTCACGTACTTGTAAGATTGATGCTAATGCACTCAAGGAGGAAGACAACGCTTCACTGGAAGCATTGTACGAACGCATATCCGGACAAATTTACGGACAAGACGAAGCCATTCGTCAGGTAGTGGAGGCGGTGCAAATGGCCAAAGCCGGATTGCTGGACGAGAACAAGCCGCTGGCCAGTCTGTTGTTTGTCGGTCCTACGGGAGTGGGAAAAACTGAAGTAGCCAAAGTATTAGCCTCAGAATTAGGTATCTCACTGGTACGCTTCGACATGAGTGAATACATGGAAAAGCATACCATTGCCAAACTCATCGGTTCTCCAGCAGGTTACATCGGATACGAAGATGGTGGCTTACTGACAGATGCCATCCGGAAAACACCCAACTGTGTGCTGCTACTGGATGAAATCGAAAAGGCTCATCCCGACATTTTCAACATCCTTCTGCAAGTAATGGATTATGCAGTGCTGACGGACAACAAAGGACGGAAATCGGACTGCCGCCACCTGATTCTTATCATGACTTCCAACGCCGGTGCTCAGTATGCACATCAGGCTTCCATTGGTTTCAACAGCCAAGTAAGTACCGGACAGGCTATGCTTCGCCAGGTAAAGAAAACCTTCAAACCGGAATTCCTCAACCGTTTGTCGGCTTCCGTCGTATTCCATGACATGAGTCGGGAAATGGCTACGCAAGTGCTCGACAAGAAGTTGCGCCAGCTGGATGAAAAGCTGGCTCGCCGTCACGTCTGCCTGCACCTGACACCCGAAGCACATGAATGGCTGCTGAAAGAGGGTTTCAAACCGGAATACGGAGCCCGCGAAATGGACCGTGCCATCGCCGCCCACCTGAAGCCGTTGCTCATGCGTGAGATTCTGTTTGGCTCGCTGAAGCAGGGAGGTGACATCACGGTAACGGCCGAAAACAATCAACTGAGTATTCTCCAATAATTTCGATACCATGGTTTTCCAACTGACAAAAAGACTGGCTTTTCCGGACCCGCACTGGGGAGACCCTGACGGCCTGCTGGCCATTGGAGGTGACTTGTCCGTCGACCGCCTTATCCTGGCCTACTCCAACGGTATCTTTCCCTGGTATGCCTTCCGCGAGAAAGTCATCCAATGGTGGTGCCCGTTGCAGCGTTTCGTCATCTTTCCGGAAGAGATTCACATCTCCCATTCCATGCGCACGCTAATGAACAAGAATAAGTATAAGGTAACTTTCAACCATGCGTTTGAACAGGTGATACGGAACTGCTCCAAGCTCCGCATCGAACAGGAAGGAGCCTGGCTGGGAGAGGAAATGATTGAAGCTTACATCCGAATGTACGAACAAAACCTGGCCGCCAGCGTAGAAGTATGGGAAAACGACAAGCTGGTCGGAGGCCTGTATGGAGTGACTTTGGGCACATGCTTCTTCGGCGAAAGCATGTTCTCACTCGTACCCAGCGCTTCCAAGCTTGCCCTGATACGACTGGCCCAACTGCTCCATGCGCACGGAGGTACCCTTATCGACTGCCAGTTTGAGACGCCTCACCTCAAGTCAATGGGTGGCCGGTCCATCAGTTACGAAGAATATATGGAATGCCTGAAAGCAGAATAAAGCCCATAAAAAAAAGTCCGATTCCCTCTTTCAAGAGAACCGGACTTTTTTATGATATTACTGTAAGTATAGCCAATTAATATGCACGGGCAAACAAGACACGGCGTGCAGAAGGTTTGCCAGTCAGCATATCCACACCCGGAGTCAGGCTTTCTTCATCTGCTTCGAAAGGCAGACAGCGGATAGTTGCTTTCGTTTCTTCCTTAATGCGGTCTTCTGTTTCCGGAGTACCATCCCAGTGAGCCAGGATAAATCCACCTTTCTCAATCTGTTCCTTGAATTCTTCGTAAGTATCTACCTTATAGATATGTTCGTTACGATAATTCAATGCTTTCTGGTAGATGTTCTGCTGAATTTCTTCCAACAGGTTCTGTACGTATTCTTCGATACCGTCACAAGAACGAGTTTCTTTTTCCAGTGTATCACGACGCATGATTTCCATCGTGTTGTTTTCCAGGTCACGGCCACCCATTACCAGACGTACAGGTACACCCTTCAATTCATAGTCTGCGAACTTGAATCCCGGACGCTTGTTATCAGCGTTATCGTATTTCACAGAGATACCCATGCTGCGAAGTTTGTTGACGATACCTTCTACCTTGGCATCAATCTGTTTCAACTGTTCGTCGTTCTTATAGATAGGTACGATAACAACCTGAATCGGAGCCAAATGCGGCGGAAGAACCAGACCGTTGTCGTCAGAATGGGTCATGATCAAGGCACCCATCAGACGAGTAGATACACCCCATGAAGTAGCCCATACATAATCCAGCTTATTGTTCTTGTCAACGAACTGCACGTTGAATGCCTTGGCAAAGTTCTGTCCCAGGAAGTGAGAGGTACCACACTGCAATGCCTTGCCATCCTGCATCAATCCTTCGATAGTATAAGTATCCAATGCTCCGGCAAAACGTTCGTTTGCAGATTTCACACCCTTGATAACCGGCACAGCCATGTATTTTTCAGCGAAATCGCCATACACGTGCAACATCTTCTGTGCTTCTGCTTCAGCCTCTTCGCGGGTAGCATGAGCCGTATGACCTTCCTGCCACAAGAACTCAGCTGTACGCAGGAACAGACGAGTACGCATTTCCCAGCGCATTACGTTTGCCCACTGGTTACACAAGATAGGCAGGTCACGGTATGAGTTGATCCAGTTTTTATAAGTACTCCAGATAATAGTTTCTGAAGTTGGACGAATAATCAGTTCTTCTTCCAGTTTGGCAGCCGGGTCTACAATCACACCCGAACCATCTTCTGCATTCTTCAAACGATAGTGAGTTACTACCGCACATTCCTTAGCGAAGCCTTCTACGTGTTCAGCTTCACGGCTCAGGTAAGATTTCGGAATCAACAACGGGAAATACGCATTCACATGTCCTGTAGCCTTGAACATATCGTCAAGGATACGCTGCATTTTTTCCCAGATGGCATATCCGTAAGGCTTGATTACCATACAGCCACGCACAGGAGACTGTTCAGCCAAATCGGCCTTTACCACCAAATCATTATACCATTGTGAATAGTTTTCACTTCTCTTGGTTAGGTCTTTTAATTCTTTTGCCATAACTTTATGTAGTTATTTTATTCTTTAATATCAATTGAGAGTGCAAAATTAGTAAAAAAGATTTGTTTGCTCTTGATTTTAAAGCAGGATTTATTCAAAACGGATGGATTTTGCAGGATGAATATGGCTTATCAAATAAGAAGGACCGACCAGCATCCCTACCGATACCAGCAAGGTACACACGTTCAACAATACAATCCAGCCCAAATGAAGCTCTACGGGCACTGCATTGACATAGTACGTAGCCGGATCTAACTTAATCGGTTCGAAAAAATACTGAAGAAGACAACACGACAGTCCGATGACATTTCCCCAACACATTCCCCTTCCGATAAGGAAAACAGAAAATGACAGGAATATCTGACGAATGGAAGCGTTGTTGGCCCCCAACGCTTTCAACACCCCAATCATCTGCGTACGTTCGAGAATAATAATCAGTAATCCGGAAATCATGGTAAAGCCCGCCACTCCGGTCATCAGAATCAGAATGACCCATACATTAGTATCCAGCAAGTCGAGCCACGCAAAAATCTGAGGATAAAGTTCCTCTGAAGTACGGGAACAATAGATTGCCCCATAACGGTCTGTCTGTTCCTGAATATGACCACGAATATCGTCATTCACCGAGTCCAAGAAACGATAATCCGACACGGCCACTTCCACGCCTCCCACCTGATCCGGTTCCCAACCGTTCAGACGACGAACCATGTACATGTCAGTTATCAGGAAATAATCATCGAATGCAGAGAAATTGGTTTGGAATATCCCACTCACCGTCAACCGACGGGCACGCACATTGCCTTCTATATAATAAGTATAAAGCTTATCACCTACCTTCAATGAAAGTTTGTCGGCCATGGAGCGGGAAACCAGCACACGGTTGCTGGCTACGGAGTCCGTCAGTGCAGGAATCTCTCCTTCCTGCAAGTGTGCCTTCAGGTACGTCCAGTCGTATTCCTGCGCCACCCCCTTCACAATCATTCCCTGAAAGTTATCAGCGGTCATGATCATGCCCGGTTTCGTAGCGTAACGCTGCACGTGACTCACCTGGGGAATATTCCGTATCACCGACAACAAGCTGTCGTTTGCTACCACCGGATTCATCTGGTAAAGCTGAGCTCCTTCGATACTGGAAACCACAATATCAGAGCCCATGCCTATCACCTTGTCGCGCACCTGATGCTTGAAGCCGATGACCACCGCCACCGACACAATCATCACGGCCAGTCCGATAGCAATACCGGCCATCGCAATGCGTACGGCCGGTTTTGATACTTCTTTCTCTCCTTCCCTGCTACGGTAAATCCGTCGGGCAATAAAAAATTTCCAGTTGCTCATCATTCATCCACCCTTCCCGGATAGGCTTCGAGCGCCTTACGCAGAATGAACAAAGCCCGTACCAGGTCTTCTTTCTTCAATACATAAGCCACACGAACCTCGTTTTTACCGCCGCCCGGTGTAGTATAGAATCCGCTGGCAGGTGCCATCATGACGGTTTCTCCTTCATAATTGAAATCAGACAAACACCATGCGCAGAATTTCTCGCAATCATCCACCGGCAATTTAGCTACGGTATAGAAAGCTCCCATCGGTATCGGAGAATAGACACCCGGTATACGGTTCAATCCGTCAATCAAACATTTACGGCGTTCCACGTATTCATCATACGTTTCGCGAGCATATTCTTCCGGTTCATCGAGTGAAGCCTCAGCTGCAATCTGGCCAATCAACGGTGGACTCAAACGGGCCTGGCAGAATTTCATCACCGCCTTGCGCACTTCCGGATTCTTCGTAATCAGTGCACCGATACGAATTCCACATTCCGAATAACGTTTCGATACGGAGTCAATCAATACCACATTCTGTTCGATGCCTTCCAGATGACAGGCAGAAATATAAGGAGAACCTGTATAGATAAATTCACGATACACTTCATCGGAGAAGAGGAACAAGTCGTACTTCTTCACCAAATCCCGAATCTGATTCATCTCCCGGCGAGTGTACAGATACCCGGTCGGGTTATTCGGGTTACAAATCAAGATACCCTTGGTGCGTTCATTAATCAACTCCTCAAACTTCTCTACCTTCGGCAAAGAGAAACCTTCGTCGATGGTAGTCGTCACCGTACGGATAACCGCTCCTGCCGAAATCGCAAACGCCATGTAGTTGGCATACGCCGGTTCCGGCACGATAATCTCATCCCCCGGATTCAGACAGCTCATAAACGCAAACAGCACAGCTTCCGACCCTCCGGTAGTAATGATAATGTCATCGGCATCCAGGTGAATGTCGTACTTCTCATAATATCCCACCAGGCGCTCTCTATAACTTCTGTATCCCTGGCTGGGACTATATTCCAACACCTGGCGGTCAATATTTCGAATCGCATCGAGGGCCGCTCGTGGAGTAGGCAGGTCAGGCTGACCAATATTCAAGTGATATACATGAATTCCTCTCTCTTTCGCAGCTTCAGCCAAAGGCGCAAGCTTACGTATCGGCGACTCCGGCATTTCAGTTCCTCTGATGGATATTTTTGGCATATTTTATAGTTTAAAAAAGATTCTGAAATGCAAAGATAAAGCGATTGTCGAAATTAAACAACTTTGTGCTCAGAAAAATACGGCTACTCCTTTCTTTTGAGAAAAAGGCCCTCCAAGTAAAGTTTAACGCCTTTTCAGGCATTTTCCAAGTCTTCTACCCAAAAAATCCGTATGTTTGCTATCGATAACCAAACACTCAAGCATTATGAACCTTTACCTAATTATATTTACAGCCGGCACATACAAGGTAGAGCAAGTCTACGAAAAGCATAAAGACCTGTTCGTGGAACTGGAAAAACATTTCACCCTTCACCTTGTCAATTATACAGACTCTGAAAGCATTCCCAGCCATGAATACAAAATGGCATTCATAGCCAGCGGAGGCGTAGAGAATGCTGTAGTACGTTTTTTCAGCATCCTGCCCTATCCCATCACTCTGCTGACGGACGGCCTGAACAACTCACTGGCTGCCGCCCTTGAAATCTCGGCATGGATTCAGTCGAGAGACATGAAGGTAAAAATCATCCATGGATCAGTGCCCAATATGGTAAATCAGGTACTTTTACATCACCAGGCGTTTGCCGCCAAACGTTCCTTGAAAAAGAAACGCATCGGCGTAATCGGCACTCCAGCCTCCTGGCTGGTAGCCAGTCATGTGGATTACCTGTTAGCCGGACAGCGTTGGGGAGTGACTTACACGGACATCTCCATTGAAACCGTAGAAAAAGCTTTCCACGAGATTACGGAAGATGAAATAGGACCTGAAGCCTCTTTGTTTGCCAACCGTGCCAAAGGAATTCAGGAAGCAACCCCAGAAGAGCTGCTTCGGGCCATGCGATTATATAAGGCCATCCGGCGTGTATGCCAGGAAGAAAACTTGGACGCTCTTACCTTGTCCTGCTTCTCGCTGATCCAAAGTCTGAAAACCACAGGCTGCTTGGCCCTTTCTCTGCTAAATGACGAAGGAATACCTGCCGGATGCGAAGGTGACTTGCAGTCCATCATGACCTTACTGATGGTAAAAGAGCTCATCGGAAAGCCCGGCTTTATGGCAAATCCTTCATTTGTAGACCTTGCCCGTAACGAGGTACTGCTGGCACACTGCTCCATCCCTACTAAAATGGCCGAAGAGTTTATTATCCGAAACCATTTTGAAACAGAAAGCGGCATTGCCATCCAGGGCATTGTACACCCAGGCGAAGTTACCCTCTTCAAATGTGGCGGAGAATGCCTGGACGAATATTATCTGTCATCGGGACATCTTATTGAAAATACCAATATGGTAACCTGTTGCCGCACACAGCTAAAGGTACGCCTGGATAAGCCGGCAGACTATTTCCTGCACAATCCGCTAGGCAACCACCACATTCTGATTCAAGGGAATTACACCGACCTCATTCAGGAATTCATGCAACAAAACCGTTGCAAACCAAGAATTGACTGATTTTTCAAAACCATTTATTCTCTCATTCAATTTATAATCGTATCTTTGTGTGAAATATTACAAATTGAAAAGCAAGAAAAATTATGATGCATAATTGGTTTGAATGCAAAATCCGTTACGAGAAAATAGCCGAAAACGGAATGAACAAGAAAGTAACGGAACCCTATCTGGTGGACGCACTCAGTTTCACCGAAGCTGAATCGCGTATTATCGAAGAAATCACTCCGTTCATCAGCGGAGAATTCACTGTATCCGACATCAAACGCGCCAACTACAGCGAGCTCTTCCCCAGCGACGAGGAAGCTGCCGACCGCTGGTTCAAGTGCAAGCTCTACTTCATCACCCTCGACGAGAAAAGCGGTGCGGAAAAGAAAACAGCAACCAACGTACTGGTACAGGCTGCCGACCTGCGCGATGCCGTGAAGAAACTGGACGAAGGCATGAAGGGTACAATGGCCGACTACGTCATCGCATCGGTTGCCGAAACTGCACTGATGGACGTATACCCCTACTCTGCAGAACCTGACGTAAAACCGGAATTCCCGGATGCAGACAAACGATAAACAAACACATATCACACCATGGATATTCAGTCTAATTTAAAAGAAATACGGGCACAACTTCCTCCCCAGGTCAGCCTGGTTGCTGTATCCAAATTTCACCCGAACGAAGCGATTCTGACTGCATACGAAACCGGACAGCGCATCTTCGGAGAAAGCAAGGAACAGGAACTGAGCAAGAAGCAGGCTTCCCTGCCCGCCGATATTCAGTGGCATTTCATCGGCCACCTGCAGACCAACAAAGTGAAGTACATCGCACCCTACATCGCCATGATTCATGCCGTAGACAGTTACAAGCTACTGGCTGAAATCGACAAACAGGCGGCTAAATGCAACCGGGTGATTCCTTGCCTGCTGGAAATCCATATCGCAGAAGAAGAAAGCAAATACGGATTTTCTTTTGAAGCTTGTCGCGAGATGTTGGAAACCACCCCGTGGAAAGAGCTGACACATGTATGCATCAGCGGAGTCATGGGAATGGCCACCAATACGGACGACGAATCACAAATCACCAATGAATTTGAAAGCCTTCACCGTTTCTTCACTGAACTGAAAGCTACCTATTTTAAAGATTGTGATACCTTCAAGGAAATTTCCATGGGCATGTCGCACGACTATCCGCTGGCAGTTCAGGCAGGAAGTACAATGGTACGTGTAGGCAGCAAGATTTTTGGAGATAGAGTATATTAAAAACGAGAAGAATATGGCACAACTAAAAACAACTTTTGCAGGGTTAACTCTGAACAACCCGATTATTATCAGCAGTTCTGGACTGACTAACAGCCTGGCTAAAATTCAGAAACTGGAAGAAGCCGGAGCCGGTGCAGTAGTACTGAAATCAGTATTCGAAGAACAAATAAACATGCAGGCAGGAAGCATGCAGGGCTATGGCTCACCCGAAGCCGACGACTACCTGGGAGCATACGTACGCTCACATGCGCTGAACGAACATATCACCCTGATTGAAGACGTAAAGAAACACTGCAAGATTCCGGTAATCGCCAGCATCAACTGCTACAGTGACAGCGAATGGACAGATTTTGCCCGCCTGATGGAAGAAGCCGGAGCCGATGCTCTGGAACTGAATATTCTTTCTTTGCAGACCAGCAAGGATTACACACCGGGAAGCTTCGAACAGCGTCACATCGACATCCTGCGCCACATCAAGAAAGTAGTCCGCATCCCGGTGATTATGAAACTGGGCAGCAACCTGACTAATCCGGTTGCACTCGTCAACCAGTTGTATGCCAACGGCGCTGCTGCTGTGGTATTGTTCAACCGCTTCTACCAGCCGGACATCCAGATTGACAACCTGACTTTCACTACAGCCAATGTAATGAGTTCACCTTCTGAATTGTCTGACCGCATCCGCTGGACAGCCATTGCTTCGGCAGAAGTTCCTCAGCTGGATTATGCTGTTTCAGGCGGCGTACACAACGGAAAAGGCGTTATCAAGTCTCTGCTTTCAGGCGCTGCTGCCGTAGAAGTTTGCAGCGTTATCTACCAGCACGGCAACCAGATGATTGAAGAGATGAAGAAAGAACTGACCGAATGGATGGACGACAAAGGATATGATTCCATTGCACAGTTCAAAGGAAAGATGAATGCCTCAGCCGCAGGCGACATCAACCCGTTCGAACGTACACAGTTCATGAAATATTACAGCAACCACGAAGAATAATTCCCTCAGCGGAAATGCACAAAAAAAACGGATTCCCTGACGTTTCAGTCGGAGAATCCGTTTTTCTTTTATCCCTGTCTAAGACTTATCGCTTCAGCAAACCGATTTTCAGATTCAGTTTAAAATAGTACACTCCATTTTCACGTTCCAGATAACCATACTTGTCTTTTTCCGTAGAACCTTTCTCCAAGCGGCTGTTCTGGAAAAGGAAATCGGCAAATGTCTGGCGGAAAGCACGCTGATAGCACAACACTTCCCCGTCACCCGTCACGAAAAGGAACCCTGCAATGGCAGAGTCTGTTCCGTTGTACAATTTTGCCGGACGAAGTCCCATGGCCAATGCCAGCAGCAGCTCTTTCACCTTGTATTCATAGAAGCCATGCTTCGTAATCAGCTCGTCCTTTATCTTCAGCGGATTCAGCTTTTTGATTTCCTCCGTCAGTTCCGACACCTTCGTAATACCGTCCAGCCACATCAAGCGTGTCATTTCCGCCATCAGTCGTCCCATGTGCAAATCAATCATGGACAGGTTGCTGCGGAAAATCTTATCGGCCACATCACTGTACTTCAGCGTACCTCCCAGACGCTCTATCATCAACATGCGGGATATGACATCATCCTCCTCACCTTCCGCATTGATTTTGTTGACGGTCGGGGTAGCAAACTTCACACCTGTCTGCTCAAACTTGAAATTGGCGGTTCTTCCCCCGTCAAGCAACGGAATCATCATTCCCAGACGGGAACGGACACAGAATCCGGTGAGCGGAGCATCTACCGAGTAAAAAGCCACGCTGAAATCCGTGCGGTCGTCCGTCTTAGCTTCCAAATCAAAAATGGCTACTTCATCCAGAAACTCCTCTACGCCATCGGGAGATGTGACATCATCCTCCCGGCTCTGACGAATCGCTGCATAGATAAGCTCTGCCACCGTAGCAAAGTCTTCACGAGGAATCCGCTTGTCTATATTCTCTCCTTTCAGATGCACGGTATCTTTTTCCAAAATATACTGACGCGTACCGTCATGTTCTTCCCGCTGAACCATTGCCACCGGAAGACGGAGTGCTTCGTTTTTCTTCACATCAGGAGTACCACCGTACACGTAACCGTCGGCCAGCAGCCGGAAAAACGCATACAGTTCTCCCCATTCTCTTTTCGTCGCTTCAAATGCCATAATCTGTCTATTTTTTAATTGCAAAGGTAGTAAAAGAAGCGTTAACAAAAACCTTTCTGGCAAATGCAAATTATAATAGATGTTATAAAACAGATTTTAAGCATCATTTTACTTGCAGAGAAACAGAAAATGCGTACCTTTGCAATGTGTTTTTCATAGTATTAGATTTAAGGTTAACAAAGGTTGGAGTTCAGCGGAACTCCTTTTTTTATGCCCTTATGCGAAATGCTTCCTTTCTCCTCTCTCCAAAGACTTGAAAACCCGCCAATCTAAATAGAAATAAGCAAAGATATTCTTTAGGTTCCGGCAGGAGAAACATAGATACTGATAAAAGATTTGACCATAAATGTCCTGAGGATTTACAATTCACTCTACGCGTAGTGTTTTCTTTCTCATTTCCTCATAAAATTCATCTCAAAATACACTTGTAGAGATTTCCCGTTTAGGTTTCTCACATAAATCCACTGATAAACAGAGATATATGCACGCTATTTGCATACAGGGCTGTAGAGACCGATTTTTCGCAGACATGAGATTTTTCTTTCTATATTTGCAATACAGAAACTACTATCAAAAAAAGTAGACAAACACACTTTGCAAATAATAAGAAAACAAGTATCGTATGCACACAATTGGAAAAGCACTCCTGCTATTATGCAGCCTCACATCTGCCGGCGAAATAGCCGCACAGACCGTCAGTGGAAAATTAATCGACGAAAACAAACAACCCCTCCCCTACGCCAACGTGGTCCTTCTGTCACTCCCCGACTCGACCTTCGTCACGGGAACCGTCACGGCTGAAGACGGTACGTTCAGCCTGAATACCACCACACCGAATCAGCTTGTACGTATTTCTTCCATCGGATATAACACCGTATACAAACCCGTCCAACCTGCCAACTTAGGGGTAATACAGCTGACATCAGACACACAACAGTTAGGGGAAGTAGTGGTTAAGGCTGATTTGCCCAAGATACGTGTAAAAGGGGATGCCATGGTGACTACCGTAGCAGGTAGTATCCTTGAAAACGCAGGGACAGGAAATGACCTGTTAAACAAAATACCCGGCGTATCGGCTAATGAAGGGGATATTAAAGTATTTGGTGCCGGAACTCCTGAAATATATATCAACGGCCGTAAAGTAAGGGATAAATCTGAACTCGACCAGCTTGCTTCCGACAACATCAAGAGCGTGGAAGTAGTGAACAATCCCGGCTCGCGCTATGATGCGACGGTCAATGCGGTTATCCGTATTCAAACCAAAAAGCCGCAAGGTGAAGGATTCGGTTTCAACAACCGTTTTTATACAGGCTACGGTTACGGATGGAATGTGCTGGACCAGTACAACTTCAACTACCGAAAAGGAGGATTTGACCTTTCGGGTATGCTGTATGGCAAGAAAGGATACACAGAAGACCGCAAGACCATCACACAGAAAACACTGTTGGATAAAACATGGATACAGGATTCATATCTCTGCACACAATATGACATGAAAGATGTTTCGGCCATGCTGTCGCTGAATTATCAGTTTAACGAGAATCACTCTCTGGGTGCACGCTATGATTATGACCGGACACCGGAACGTCATGAAACGGTAGATCCGATGAATACCCTGGTGTATCAGGATAATGCTCTTTATGAGGAGAGTCACACTACGGGCTGGAGAAATACACAGGAAACCAGACATACTCTCAATGCTTATTATAACGGACGTGTAGGAGACTGGAATATCGACTTCAATGCGGACGGATTCTGGTCGGATACGAAGAATCCACAGGAGATGCTCGAGCAGTTCACTCCAGCGGGAGGTTCCTTAGAGAAACAGACTGTCACCACCAAGAATCTGACAGACAATACCCTTTATGCAACCAAACTGGTATTCGGACATCCATTATGGGGAGGAAACCTCTCTTTTGGCGGGGAATACACCTATACGAACCGGGATAATTCGTACATGAATGTGGAAGGAATCCTGGATAACAATAACAGCAGCATCAAAGAAAACTCCACTTCGGCATTTCTGGAATATGCCCGCAGCTTCGGCAAGCTACAGGCACAGTTAGGTGTGCGCTATGAGCATCTGTCTTCCGACTATTACGAGGATGGCAAGTATATGGACGAGCAGAGCAGGACATACGACAACGTATTCCCGTCCATATCCTTGAATCTTCCGATTGGTAAAGTACAGACACAATTGACCTACACCGGCAGTATCTACCGCCCTTCATACTGGATGCTGAGAAGTGACATCATGTACGGAAACCGATATACCTATGAAGGAGGTAACCCGCTGCTGAGACCGTCACTGATAAACCGTCTTACGCTGAATGTGTCGTACAAGTGGATATACCTCAATTCACGATATATACACGGAGAAGATGCCATTACACAGTTAAGCAGGGCATATTCGGAAGATGATCCGACTGTTTCGTTATATTCCTTCTACAACATGTATAACAGTGACAAGTTATATACCACTCTGACATTGTCTCCCACCATCGGGTTATGGTCTCCCCAGTTCAATTTCCTTCTGCTCCAGCAATGGTATAAGGTGGAGACATCCAATGGAACAGAAAACTTCAATAATCCAATATTGAACTTTGCCTGGAACAACAATTTCAAGTTGCCTCTTAGTATCAGTCTCGATGTAGATTTAGGTTTTGACACTCCGGGTGACAACGAAAATACAAAGGTCGAAGAATGGTGCTGGTTTGCCAATATCAGTCTTTACAAGAGTTTCTTTAAAGACCGTCTTTCGGTTCAGCTGAAAGCCTATGATCTTTTCAACTCATATCAGGCTAAATCAACCATTTACAGTGGTAACCGTCTGATGACAGGAAAAATGGAAGCCCGCAGAAATATTGGCATCACTTTACGCTATAAGTTCAATGCTACCAAGAGCAAGTACAAGGGAACAGGAGCAGGCGACAGCCAGAAGAACCGTATGTAAGTTTTATATCAGTTCCAAGAATGAATGTCATAAAAGGTACGACTGAAGAATATAATGTTTTATAACCTGAACGTCCTATTGAAAACCAATTTTTAAACAGAATACACAATGAAAATACTGAAAGGATACCTACTGATTTTACTTTTGAATTTAATCTGCTTTACAAGCCTGTCAGCACAAACCGATGCCGAACGGAAGTTTCTGGCCTCCACCGACTCGCTGAACACACTGCTCTCTGATGCATATACCGGAAAGGACTATCCGACTGCCGAAGCCCTCTGTCAGAAGATTATCGACTTATACGACGCACATGCGACGCAACTGGCCGAAGGCTATGCTTACTTCAAATACTCCAGCTACTATAACATGGCCAGTACCCAGGCAATACAAGGGAAAAAACAAGAAGCCGCCAACAACCTGCTCAAAGCACTGGACAGCGGAAAGATTGAAGTAAGCTACAACAGGATAACCAACGACGAAGACCTGAAAGACATTCTGGACGCACCTGAACTACAACCCGCCCTGAAGCGTCTGAAAGAAACCACCGATTACCTTTATATCCTGCAGAATGCGCCGGAATACACCCGCACGCAGTCAGTCGACAGTCTGCCCCAGATTGTCTATGCGCAGGCTGATGACCCCGACCTGAAGCGTGTCCGTGACTATTTCCAGCTGGACAGTGTAGCCGTGCCGGGCAATGAACTGGTTACCATCAAACGTATCCTGACTTATATTCACGACAAGATACGTCACGACGGACAGAACGGCAACCCGAAGGGTGGAAACAACTCTATCAATTTTGCTGAAGCCTGCAAGGACGGCAGCCGGGGCTTGAACTGCCGCGGGTTGGCTACGGTACTGAACGAGTGCTACCTATCGATGGGCATTCCGTCGCGTGTCATTACCTGTATGCCGAAGACGTATATCAACGACTGCCACGTCATCAACGCCGTCTATTCGTCCACTCTCGGCAAATGGCTCTGGATAGACCCTACGAACAATGCTTGGGTGACAGACGAACAAGGCAACCTGCTGAGTGTAGAGGAAGTGCGTGCACGCCTCAGAAACGGCCAGCCAGTCCAGGTGAACGAAGATGCCAACTGGAACAATGAAAAGAAGACCACGACGGAAGACTATCTGTACGAATACATGGCCAAAAATCTGTTCTACTTGGAAAGCTGGACACGCTATGGGTTCAACACGGAAAGCGACCGGGAGAAGCTCATCAACTACATCTTCCTGCAACCTACTGGCTGCGACAGCGAGGAACGGAACCCGAGGAACTATTCCGTCAACGACGACCGATACTTCTGGCAGGCTCCTCAACAAGCGAAAACTGATTGATGAGAATGCAGAGGGAAAGACCACGAATAATGTAGATCGTGAAACCGGTATAACCATATAAACTTGTACAATCATTATAAAAATCACACTCTAATTACATTTTAAAGGACAGCCTCGCAAGAAGTTGTCCTTTATTTGTTATTCTGAAAAACTGTATATGTAGAAAAACAGACTACCGAAAATGTCTTTCTTCAAGAACTTATCAGCTCTTAAAATATAAAAAACACAAATTGTAGAGATACATGATTCCGATGTTATATTTAAAATACAATAAATCAGCTGCATACAGGTTTTATCAAGAACAAACCTGTAGAGACCGTTTTTCGCATACATACAATTCTTCTTTCTATATTTGCAATACAGAAACTACTATCAAAAAAAGTAGACAAACACACTTTGCAAATAATAAGAAAACAAGTATCGTATGCACACAATTGGAAAAGCGCTCCTGCTATTATGCAGCCTCACATCTGCCGGTGAAATTGCCGCACAGACCGTCAGTGGAAAATTAATCGACGAAAACAAACAACCTCTTCCTTATGCCAACGTAGTCCTTCTGGCACTCCCCGACTCGACCTTCGTCACGGGAACCGTCACAGCTGAAGACGGCACGTTCAGCCTGAATACCACCACACCGAATCAGCTTGTACGTATTTCTTCAATCGGATACAACACTGTATACAAACCCATCCAACCTGCCAACTTAGGGGTAATACAGCTGACATCAGACACACAACAGTTAGGAGAAGTCGTGGTAAAGGCCGATTTGCCCAAGATGCAGCTCAAAGGTGATGCCATGATTACCACTGTTACGGGTAGTGTACTCGAAAAGGCTGGAACAGGTGAAGATTTATTGAACAAGATTCCGGGCGTTTCTGCGGAAGATGAAGAAGTAAACGTATTTGGCTCGGGCACTGCCGAGATTTACATCAACGGACGCAAGGTACGCGACAATTCGGAAATTGACCAGTTATCGTCCGAACAAATCAAGCGCGTGGAGGTTGTGAAGAATCCCGGAGCAAGATACGATGCTTCCGTGAAAGCCGTCATTCGCATCATTACAAAGAAAGCAGCAGGCGAAGGATTCGGATTTAATAACCGTTTTGTAACCCGCCACCGAAGAACGTATGGCTGGACTACTTTCGACCAGTTTAATTTCAATTACCGGAAAGGAGGTTTCGACCTGTCGGGAACATTGTTCGGAGGCAGATTCCGCAACGGGAATAACCAGCAGATTGGCATGAAGACTTATCTCGACAAACTGTGGGAACAGAAAATGGATGCTTCTTACGGAAAGAACTCCAATAGTAATGTCCAAGGCATCCTTTCACTAAACTACCAGTTCAATGAGAAACACTCCATGGGTGTACGCTACGATATGGACAAATACTTCAACTCTTCAGGCGACTGGCGTTACACAGCCAATATCTATGCTGACCAAGAACTGTACGAAAACAATGCAAGTACAATGATTGGTGAAGACCCTTCTACAAGACACAGCCTGAACTATTACTATAACGGACAGATAGGCGACTGGAACATTGATTTCAATGCCGACGGTTTGTGGAACGTAAAAGAAGAAAGCCAGCACACAAGAGAAATCACCAATGGAGAAACGGAGAACAATGTCAATACCTTCAACAAAAACAACGGAACACTGTATGCCACAAAACTGATTGTGTCGTATCCTTTATGGAAAGGTAATCTGTCATTCGGCGGTGAGTATTCGCATACTAGCAGAACAAACCTCTATCACAACCAAGAAGGCATCCTCGACAATGATGACAGTAAAATAAAAGAAGGTTCCACTGCGGCTTTCATGGACTACTCACACTCGTTCGGCAAGGTAGATGTGCAAGCCGGAGTGAGATACGAGAACGTGAAGTTCGACTACTATGAGCAAGGAAAACACATCGACGAACAAAGCCGCACGTTCAACAATGTATTTCCTTCTGTCAACATAAACTTTCCCATAGGAAAAACACAAATTCAGCTGAGCTATAGCGGTGGTATCACGCGTCCTTCATACGATATGTTGAGAGGAAACATATATTACGGCAACAGATATACCTACCAAACGGGAAATCCATTTCTCAAACCTATCATCAATCAGGACCTTATATTTTCCGCATCCTATAAATGGGTGAATTTCAGCTTTACTTATAACCGTACGAAAGACGATATTATTCAGGTTTGCGAACCTTATTCGGAAGCTGATCCTACCATATCCTTGCTAAAAACCGTCAATACGGAACCCTACAACAATATCATATCAGCTATCACCTTATCGCCTACTATCAGCTGGTGGAGTCCGCAGCTTACCGCACAGGTCTTTAAGCAGTGGCTTCATGCAGAAGGACCGGACGGCAAACTCACACTGAGTAAACCAAGGACAATCATTGTGTGGCGTAACAGTTTCACTCTTCCGGCAGGATTCCTATTTGATGTAGATGGCACTTATTACACCAAAGGACATTCACAGAACATGTACATGGGTATTAACTCTCTGGATGTGTCTATGGGGCTCTATAAGAGTTTCTTCAAAGAAAGATTGAGTTTCCAACTTCAAGTCACCAATCTGTTGGAAAAAGATGATGTGGACTGCACTATTTATAGCGGCATCAAAACCACTACAGATTATATCACCAATTTCAGAAGAATCTCACTGACCATGCGCTACAAGTTCAACGCTACCAAGAGTAAGTACAAGGGTACCGGAGCCGGAGAAAGCCAGAAAAACCGTATGTAACAAGAAATCGTTATATTTGTAGGACGAAAAAGTGATATCACCTTATCAACAGCCACATGAAACACAAAATAAAACCCATTCTCTATATAGCAGGCATCTTGCTGCTGTTTGCTACTTGCACAAGGCAACCGCACGCAAGTGCTCTGCTACAACAAACGGACTCTTTGCTGCATCATCACCAACCAGATTCTGCCTTGCAACTTCTGTTTAATATCAAGGATGAAACGTCTCTTCCGGAAGCAGAACGGATGAAACTGGTATGGAACAAGGCGATGGCCCACTACCAGCTGGAAATGTCTTTGTTAGAAGATTCCCTGCTCTATCAGGCTATTGCCTACTACCGCCAACAGCCAACAGATACCGCACGACTACTGGATACATACCTGCTCGAAGGCATGTACCTGAGGTGGAAAGAAGCAAACGATGAGGCCATCACAGTGTTCGACAAAGGCATTGCCCTGGCCATCTCCCGAAAAGACACCACCAACATGTTAGTGCTGCAGCGCAAGAAACTGGAAGTGCTATACAAGCAAAGCCGTTTCTTAGAATGTAAAGCGATGATTGAAGACATGCTTCGCATTGCCCACAAGCTACCGGTGAAGGAGCATTACCAGATGGTATATTCACTGGCCCTCGTATCGCAGTTGGGAGGAGATACATCGAACATTGATTGTCCGGAGAAAGGGTTTCAACTGGCATTAGAAGCCGGTGATACCTTGTTCGCCCATCATATTCTGCGAAACCATGGCTGTATGCTGGTAGGAGCACACAGATACAGGGAAGCCATCGCCCAATTCCAACGGCTTATCCGTCTCAACCCAGATTTTCTGCCGTATGCTGTCCAGTTAAGCCTGGCAGAGATTTATATAAACTTAGGAAAGAATGATTCGGCGTTCTATTATTTGGATAAAGCTGCCCAAAGCATGGACAAAGAGCAAAAGCAGAAAAAAGACCAAATCATGTTATCATTCAAATCCTTATATTATCAGATGCAGTCCGCATTAAATGAAAGAATGGGCCTTCCATATAGCGGACAGGTATTCAGACGGTATTGCGACTCCATCACAGAAGACCTCAAAGACAAGCACAACACGGCATTGCGACAGCAGGAAACCAGAGCCCAGCTGCAACAACGAAACTACGAACTCATCATCAACCGCCAGCAAATGGAACTCCGCATTGCGGTAATTGTATCCTTGCTGTTAGGAGTGATTCTGGCACTTATCGTCCTCTACCAGCAGAACCTGAAGAAGAAGGAACGCACCATTCACCGCCTTTCCAGCGAACTGCAAAAATACAGTAAGCAGTTAAAGGACAACGAGGTATTAATGGCACAAAACAATGAAAGTATCCAGGAACTGCAAATGCAACTCTCTACCCAGAAAGCCAGTGAACAGGAAGCACAATTGTCGCTCATCAAGCAACTGGAAGAACAGAACCGGCAACTGAATCTTGCCAACCAAAATCTGCAACACCAAATTGAAGCGCACTGGAAACAATTGAAAAGCGCACCGCTCAAAACTCCACATCTTCAGGAACTCACCACCGAAATGCTGCGACTCAAAGAAAGAGAAGAGGCACTGACCGGACAACTGATTTCTACCCATCCGTTAGTGGCTGAACTTCGGAGCAAACCGCGCTTTCTGCAACCCGAGGATTTTGTCCGGATTGCTACCTTGGTCAACGAAATCTATCCACATTTTACCGAACGGCTTACGGATACTTTCCCCAACCTGACCGAACTGGACCAGCAGCTCTGCATCCTCATCAAATTAGGCTTCAGTGTGTCGCAAATAGCTGTATTCATGGCGGTATCCCCCAGCTCCGTATCGCAGCAAAAATCAAGGATGAAGAAACGCATCCTGCAACAAAAAACGGATAGCTTTACCGAAGGAGAAACGCTGGATTTATGGCTTCACAGATTCTAAAAAAGGCCCTCTGTATATATACACACAAAAAGAAAACAACATAAAACACTAACTTTCAGTAATTTACAAAACAAAGGCTGTATATATGGATTTATTTTAAAGTAAATAAGAATGCGCTAACTTTGCCAAAAGTATAATTATAGCGTGAAAAAATAAACCCCAGAGAAAAGATGAATCGTTTGAAAAAGACATACGAAAAACGAAATGCGACCCAGCCAAAAATGAATCACAAAAGCCATATCCAGCACATTCAGACGCTGACCAATGAAATGGAACAATTGAGGGAAAGGGAACACAGACTGGCCGAACGACTCATCTCTGAACAGCCGCTCATTAACGAATTGCGCCACAGCCCGCGCTTCATTAAAGAAACAGACAAAAGTTGCCTGGCTGCTTTGGTAGACGACGTGTACAATAACTTTACTTCACGCCTCACCACCCGTTTCCCGAATCTGACGGAAATGGATATCCAATATTGTATTCTTATCAAACTTCATTTTACGGTATCGCAAATTGCCGTACTTTCGGCCATCTCTCCTACTTCAGTCTACCAGCAGAAATCGCGGATGAAGAAACGCATCCAGACACTGGAGCCCGAGCTCTTCACGGATGGAGAAACACTGGACGAGTGGCTGAACGAATGGTAAAAGGAGGTTTTTCACGCTATATTCCCTCCTTCTGAAAGATTTGTGTTATCTTTGAGCAGATAAAATCCGTAATCTTTCATACCGTTTATTATTATGATACAACAAACTACTTTCACACTTCGGGCACGCGCGCGTGGCTTTCACCTTGTGACCGACGAGGTTCTCAGTCACCTGCCTGCCTTACCCAAGACCGGACTACTCAATCTTTTTATCCAGCATACCAGCGCCGGACTGTCGGTCAACGAAAACTGCGACCCTGATGTACGCAGCGATATGGAAAAGATATTCAATAACCTGGTGCGCGAACGCGAGTCCTGGTACGACCATACCTTGGAAGGCTGGGACGACATGCCTGCCCATGCCAAATCCTCACTGGTGGGCGCCAGCTTGTCTATCCCCATCACCGACGGACGACTGAACTTAGGCACCTGGCAGGGAATCTATCTCTGTGAATTCCGCAACCACGGAGGAGGACGGCGCATCGTGGCTACCATCCTCGGAGAATAACTCAGGGAACAGGCTGTGGCGTAGAGAAGCTGAGACTGTCAGCGAAACATTTTCCAGCTTCTCCGGTCAACACCACACGCGACAAGTCGACTCCTTCTGCAGCTGCTTCCGAAATTACTCCCTTGGCCGCCATTCTGCGGGCTACCAGCCGGAAGTGTCCCTCCTGATTTTCTTTCAACCGTCCATTAGCTTCGAATGAACTGCGATAATGCTTCGGCTTCGGAATAATGGAAGCCAAGTAAATACATTCTTCCAGCGTCAGTTGCGACGGACGCTTGCCAAAATAAAACTCTGATGCCTCTAACAGCCCATACACTCCCGGTCCCCATTCGGCGATATTGAGATACACCTCAAACATACGTTCCTTTGAGGTAAGCCGGTTCTGTTCTATCAGCCAGACAATCAATGCTTCCTCCAGTTTACGCGCGATATTTTTCCGACGATTCAGAAACACATTCTTGACCAGCTGCATGGAAATTGTACTTCCTCCGCGCGCAAAGCGACGTTCTTTCAAATCGTAAACCATCGCTTCACGAATGGCGTCGGGAAGGAATCCCTGATGATAAAAGAATCCTCCGTCCTCGCTCTGCAATACGGCCATGCGCATCAGCTGAGGCACACTGTCAAGAGGAAGGAAATGATTCCACGACGGCCCCACCGGAAAAGTACGTACAGGCATTTCATTCTCGTAAGCCGTATACTCAAACTCTTCAGACATCTTACCAAGATTGGTTGTTCCGTAACCCAGTATCTGGAAATGCTGCGGACGCAGGTCGGAATAAAACTTCAGGCTGTCAGGACGAGCCAAATCGGCATCCAGTTCGAAATCGTATGCCAATTCTCCTTCCACACGAATCCCTTCCAGGTTCTCGAAAAGTCCATGCGGAAGGGAGTTGAAAAGCTCCTTAGCCGGAAACAGGGGTTGATGTATGGAAGCCATAAGGTGGCTGGGCGGTTCTACCCGCAGGTAGGGATGAAACTGCAAGTCATTGAAACGTATCGTACTGCAACTGTCCAGTTCCAGGGCATGCGGTTCCACATTCAACTGAAAATCCAGCTTCCCATGATTCAGGTTAATACGCTCCGGCGACAAGCGATGATGGAAGACTTTCAGTCCGTCTACCTCCGTCTGACCAAGCAACACCATTTTCTCATCTTCCTCCTGCTGCGTGAAACTTAACCACAACCGTTCGAAGGCCACTTCCGCTCCCAAACGGCGGCGAATGTAAGGCACAGTCAGTTCAGGTGCCTGAATGCAGACCGACACACGGCGCTCACCGGAATTGATTTCTCCCTCCGTTTCCCAATGCTGTGTATGTCCTTCTTCTACAAAAGTAAGCTGGCTACGGAACCGGTGATTCTCAATATTGAATTCCGGTACATACAGGCTGACGGAATCGCTGTCCTTCCGTTCGCGCACATGCAGACGGGTGAGACGCCCCTCAGAAGGCAACAAACGGAACACTCCATTCAGCAAGGTTTGCACACGCTTGTCATATCCCGCCTTTTCGGGAGCCCGTTCCGTTTCTTTTTCACCATTCGATCTGCTTCGGAACAAGAAATCATAATTAGCCTGCTGGTTCTCTTTAACAAAATCCACCGTCAATCCGTCCAACGCCACATCCATCACCTCCACATTTCCTTTCAGCAATTGCCAGAAGCCTAAATTAAACGTGGCCGACCGAAGTGTCAATAATGTATCCCTCTCCTCGGGAACAACTGACAGCCCGTTCAGGAAAAGACATCCGGTTCCCTCAAAGCGCAACTCATCGTAATGCACTTCCAGTCCGTACCGCTCCTCCACTTGAGTAATCTTTCTTTCTGCCATCCGGTTCAAGATACGGTTACGGAAAATCCATAGTCCACCGGCCAGTAACAGCAATAACAGCAGCAAGCCTGCACCTGTATAAATCAATATTCGTTTCATAACGTCCTTATTCCATGCTGCAAAGGTAAAAAATATTCAGCTAAAATATCATAGATTTTTCGCCCGCATAGTCCACAAATTCGCACAAATAGTTTCAAAATCACAACAATCACAAACAATTTGAACTTATTTGAATTTGTTTTGAAACAAAAATACAATTACTTTTGAGAAAAATGAAAAACAACAAAAACGTTTGCAGTTGGAAATAAAAAAATCAAAAAGCGAACACATTCCTTTCTACAAGGAATATTCCCTGCGTTCGCATATTTTATCACTCGCATCAGGGGAATAGGCGTATAAAATGAAAAACACTATGAAACAACTTCTCAAACTATTCAGTATTGTATTTTGTGCCATGGCTCTGTATGCCTGCGGAAGTGACGATGAACCAGGCAAAAGCGCATTGCAAGACCAGTTTATTGATGTAGACAACAGTGAATACACAGAAGGAAGTATGCCTGTAGGAGACACTCCCATGCTTCAAACTGCTACTTTTGATAAAGCAGCTCTTCCTGGAGGAACATCCTATCTTACATTAAATTCCTATGAAGAATTAGACTATGTAAATATCGGTGTAGAAGGAGAATCCGGATACCTTAAAGTAAAGTTAGATGCACCAGCAAACGTACAAGGACGTGCCACCACAAATAATGGAATCTACACCTATACTGTGCTTGTATTATTAAGCCAGAATCTGAATAGCAGCTTCACGCTTGTATTTACCACAGTAAACAAACAAGGTGAAGTTTCCTCTCAATTTACAAGTGAAACCAACTACATAGAAGCCGGTACAGGCGATTTACAAGTCAACCTGCGTTTCAGTAATGAAAAAGACGTGGATTTGTATGTCGTAGAACCCAACGGAAATGTCATTTATTACGGTCAGCCTTTCCCCTATTATTCAAAAGAATACGAAATTATCAATGACTGGCTGGAAAGTGATGATTATGAAAATGAACCAGATGTTGAATGGGGAAAAATCGGATTGGATATTGACTCCAATGCAGGCTGCGACATTGACTGGAAAAACAGTGAAAACATTTTCTTCAAAACAGATTGCATGCAAAAAGGAACATATCAGGTATGGGTAAATATGTTTGCAAACTGTGACCCCTCTATTGCCACAAACTATACCGTCAGAGTTACTTACAAAGGTATAGCAGTTACTCCTAAATCAGGAAGTAACCCGACATCTGGAGTATTTCCTATAGGAACGCCCGACAACGAAATTGACGATGAACTGATAGGAGCTACCAAAATAATGGAATTCACCATCAATGAAGGTATCGAACCGGGAAGAAGTGCGGCAGTAACAGCCAAGAAACATTTGATAAAAAAAGAATTCAACATGCTATTTGCGAACTAACACTTTGCCTTTTATAAAGGACAACCTATAGATCTCTCTTTACTAATTTCATTCCGTACGTTCCGGTGACAAATTCTTCACTCAATACAGGTCGCCGGAGCAGTACGGAATGTTTTTATCTACAAGAATCGGGTACTGTTTCATGGATATTCCAAAAGAAATCGTATCTTTACACCATAATCATTTTTTATTAACTAAAAACTTTAGAATTATGGCTAGTAGAAGATCATTGAAAAAAACAGTCAATTATATTACAGAACTGGCAGCAGGACTCTGTCTGGTGGAATCAGCAAACGCAAATGCAGAAAAACGGGAAGCTTACAGCGAAGTATTCCTGCAGATTATCAACCTGCGTAATGACATCATCAGCCGCATCAGCCACACAGAGCCGGGCAGCGTGAAACTGTTCTACAAAAAACTGAGAGCGGACTTCAATGCTGAAGTAGACAACGTGTTCAAGAAACTGGAAGAACTGTCGAAATAACACACATGAAACAAGCTATCTGCCGGTTTATCTACCACAAACTGCTGGGCTGGAAAGCAGAAGTAAATGTACCCGATTTTAAAAAGTGCATCATCTGTGCGGCTCCGCATACCACCAACTGGGACTTGTTTATCGGAAAATTGTTTATCACAGCCATAGGGCGTGAATCGGGTTTTCTGATGAAAAAGGAATGGTTCTTCTTCCCGTTGGGAATCATATTCCGAAAAATGGGAGGTATCCCCGTACACCGCGACAAGCGTACTTCTATGGTAGACCAACTGGTGCAACGCATTGAAAAAAGTGACACATTCCATCTGGCCATTACACCGGAAGGAACACGTTCGGCTAATCCCGACTGGAAAAAGGGATTCTATTACATTGCCTTGGGGGCAAAAATTCCGATTGTATTGATTGGAATAGATTATGAAAAGAAGTGCATTACAGCAGGAAAATACCTCTTGCCCACGGGTGACATTGAAAAAGACATGAAGGAAATCAAGTTATATTTCAAGGATTTCAAAGGAAAACACCCTGAGAAATTTACCATAGGAAATATTGACTGAAATGAATAAAAAAAAACGTCCTTGCGTTCGTTACCAAACGCAAGGGCGTTTTCTTTTAAACGCAAGTGCGTTTCAACCAAAACGCTTTGACGTTTTATCTAAAATGCACTTGCGTTTTGAATGAAACGTAGGATCGTTTTTACCTAAGTTCAAAAGAGGTTTGAAAAAGAGGAATTAGATTAATTTTCACATATATTTGAGACAATCTCTTCTTTCTCGTAATCAGGAATACAAATACTGAATTGAATCAAATCATAAACCAAATTTATATCCCACAGAAAGAGTTAGAGTGTGATAGTTGGCCCCAATTACGTCATTTTTACCTTCCTTACCCAGCGAAAGATCATATTGTAGCTTCGCATACCAATGATTAGTTTCTATGCCTATATTTGAAGATACTCCCCAATCAAAGTTTCGAGCCTCTTCATAAAGAAAAAGATTGGAATTGCCCATTGCATCCTCTCCATACATAAAACCATCGTAATACTGTTCATATTTCCCTGGATAAGCTCCATTCATGTAATAAGGATTACTATCAAAGCGGTTTTTCAAACAGAAAGCAACATAAGGTCCTACGCCAAAAAACATTTTCGTATTCTTATTCAAAGTCCATCTAAATTGAGCCAGCACTGGAATTTGTAAAAAATGTCTTGTCTGTGACACATTTTCCGTCCATGTAAACTTTCCATTGCTATAAGTTCCTCCATTGGAAATAGAATAGCCTCTAAATGTATAGAACAATCCCGATTCTATACCAAAATGATTGGTCAAATTAAAATCTACAGAAACACCAATTTTTGCAGAAGGTCTCCATTCTTGTCCCCATCCGTATCTCTGTACAGCAGAAATACCCATTTCAGGAGCCAATGTCACATTTTGAGCATACAAACTACAGATGCTTGTCATCAGCATACAAACCATTACGACTTTTTTCTTCATAATTTTCTAATTTAGAATTTTAAACTTACTTTCATGCCTCTTCTTCCTACGAAGAAAAAGAAAACGGCACAAATATATACAATCAATATTGTATTTATATATCGTAATAGTTGTCCTTTACGTAATTTTCGAGAATTTACACTTAAGCCATCATTTAAGTTCGATATTTCAAATATAATATAAAGAAGATTTCGCAAAATTAAAATTTCGCGAGGCAATCACACGTCAGTATACAATTAATAATCAACATCTTAAGTAAAAAATCATAGCACAATTTATTTCTATTTAGAGATTATTCCAACCCGACATAGACTAAAAAACAAAAGTATCACATCCAAAACGCCTCTTCCCCAAAGGTACTTTTTACCATCCAAGACTCTCTTTAAAGTAATTATTTTCCGCCTGAATTTTCAAAGTTCCTCAACAATTTGTAAAGGAATCCCTGTATATTCGGAAATTTTTTCGGATGAGACAGAATCCCTTTTCATCGCGATTGCAATACTTACAACGGAAGACTTGGATTGATCATGAAACAATAAACTGGAAAGATGTTTAATAGCCTTTAAAATCCTTTCTTTATCCGGCTCTTTACCAAGATTAATTCCGCTAAACTCTGATAGTCTGTCATGAAGTGTCATATAGTAAACTCCTCCAACTATCAAGGCTGAGATAGCTACAATGTCTGTATCTGAATCCGAGAACAGATTTGCAAATTTCTTACACAAAGGAAGAGTATGCAATTCTCTTAACTGGGCTGTACGGTGACTTATTTCATTATCCGTTGCTATTTCCCATCTTAACAACTCTTGCATGATTTTATTATCCCATAAAGAATTGAAAAGATTACATAGAATGTTCTCATAATATTCCTGACCATTCTTACCTAGATCAGCAACTTTAATCACATCACTAAACCAATAATCAAATTTCTTAACATACTCATCAATAAATGCATCAAGATCCTTGTATCTCCTATAAAACTGTACAGGCTCTATTTCAGCTTCCTGCATTATACCCGTAGCGGTCAAACAACTGAATCCATCTTTTTGTATTAAAGTAGTGGCTGCCTCCCAAATCGATTTCTCCACATCTTCTGCACTTCTTCTTTTCCTACGTTTTTCCATCCTATTTCATTGCGTTACTTGTTGTTCTTTGAACACATCGATTAAACTATTAAACGGTAAAAATACTATTTTTATTATACCTTCACAATCTTAATCAGATTAAAATACTTATATACACAATTGAAACGATTTGGTATCTATAAAAAAGAATAGGAACCGCCTTGTTTTACATAAAGACGGTCCCTATTCTCATATCCTTTTAAAATCTGCTTACAGCAGGGAAGAAATATATTCCTTCATTTCAGGAACTGCACGACGTGCTTCCTGATACAGCTTATACTGTGCCAGTGTACGCACATAGTTGTGTTCGGCATATTTTATCTGATAATATGTATCCCCGTTGATATAGTCAGCCAGGAAACGTACTGCCTGCATATATGGGAACAACATCACAGCGTATGGCAGCATTTCTATCTCCAGCGGAGTAAGGAAACTCTTGGCCGATTCGATGTATCCCTTGGCAAAGGCACGGAAAATATCCATGTTGAAATGAATCTTGTTCAAGTCAGGTTCATCTTCAGGAGCCGTATTTCCGGCAGAACGAAGGAAATCACCGAAATCAGAGAAGACGAAACTTGGCATGGTCGTATCCAAATCGATTACGCACAATACGTTTCCATCTTTATCAAACAACATGTTGGATACCTTCGTATCACAATGGCAGATACGTTTCGGAAGTTTTCCTTCCCGATACAGACGTTCTGCAGCACACATTTCATCTGCATCTTTCTCAATATCATCTACCAGTGACTGTACCTTCTCCATACGTCCGGCTGCATTCTGCGCCACAGCTTCACGCAACTGCTGCATACGGAATTCCATATTATGGAAATCGGGAATGGTTTCCCCTAACTTTTCAGGCAGGTCGGCCAACATGGCTTCAAACTCACCAAATTTCACACCTACCAGATAAGAAGATTCGGGAGTTACCGCTTCCAGTGTTTGTGATTCCGGAATGAACACACACACACGCCAGTAGCGTTCGCCATCAAAATAATATGTTTTTCCTTCGGCAGTCGGTACAAAGCGGAGGACTTTGCGGTCTATATCCGTTTCATGAGCCTTTTTCAGTTTCTCGCGAATATGACGAGTCACACATTCAATGTTGTGTTGAAGAAGTTCCACATCCTTGAAAACCTGATGATTGACACACTGCAATATGTAATCGCAAGCCTGCGGATCTTCTGTCTGAACTTTATAAGTCTGATTAATCAAACCGGCTGTCAAAGGAATTATTTCCCCTACCTTTCCAACCTCCGGAAATTGTGCAATAATTTCATTAAGTGACTTCATGGTTAGCAAATAAATTAGGTTTATTATATTATTTAATTAGAATCTATACTTATTCAATATACCTTTTAAAATATTCTGATTTTTCTACACTGCAAATATAGGGAAGTTTTTACGGATTACCTTCATCTCATTGTAATATTTTCTACAAAATCTTTGCAGAATAACAAAAAGTTTATAGATTTGCGCCCGTTAATAAAACTAGACTCTATGAAAGCCACCATGAAAACACTCTCAGCAATTCTGATTTGCTGTTTTATTTCTACTATACAAATGTATGGAGAAAATATTCAACGCCCTGAAAGCGAAAACTATGTAAAAGGAGTAGAAGCTCTCAATGAAGGAAACCCTGAAGCGGCTTATACTTATTTGAATGCAGAAATCAATGAGCACCCTGACAACGGATATGCACATTGCTACATGGCACTTATCTGCAACTTCTGCAATGATACCAAACTGGCACTGCAGGCATTGAACTCCAGTCTGGAACTTATTCCAGAAGCCGATACAGAATACCGTTCATTTGCACACTATTCTAGAGGCGTGCTGCTAAGCAATCTGAAAATGTGGGAACGTGCCGAAGCAGACCTGAATGAAGCAATTCGTCTGAATCCGGAGGATGTGGAAAACTACAAATCACGCGCACAACTCTATTTTGAAACTGAACGCTATGAAGAGTCACTCGACGACCTGACACGCGCACTCAAGCTTGACAGCAAAGCTGATGTAAACGACCTGATGCTGCAACTTATGGCAGTAGCTCCTACTTCCGAATTCATGGAACGCATCACTGCCACTTACCAGCAACTGGATCAGGTTACGATTCACTGATAAATCCATACAATTACGTTATACTTGAAAGCCATCTCACCCTCTGAGATGGCTTTTTCATTTGCAGGGATAAGAATGATTTTCTATTTTTGCAAAAACAATCAATTTACTAACATTTTATCAATAAAAACAGAATGAATCAAACAAAAGGGCATCCAAAAGGACTTTATTTACTCTTCGTAACTGAGATGTGGGAACGGTTCAGTTACTACGGCATGCGCGCGCTGTTCATGCTTTACATGGTACAGGCGTTGCTTTTCGACAAGGAAATGGCTTCACAAGTGTATGGCAGTTACACGGGGCTGGTGTATCTCACCCCGCTCATCGGCGGATACATTGCCGACCGCTACTGGGGCAACCGGCGATCCATCGTGGTTGGCGCACTGACCATGGCACTCGGTCAGTTCCTTCTATTCCTCAGTGCCTGCTATTTTCAGGAGGTAGCATTGGCCAAATACCTGATGTTTTGCGGACTGGGACTGCTGATTTTAGGAAACGGTTTTTTCAAACCCAATATCTCGACCATGGTGGGACGGCTCTATACACCCGATGACAACCGCAAGGACTCGGCCTTCACCATCTTCTATATGGGAGTGAACGTAGGCTCTACCCTCGCCCCGCTGGTATGCGGACTCGTAGGAAACACCGGACATCCGGAGGACTTCAAATGGGGATTCTTAGCTGCCTGCATCGGCATGATACTGGGAGCAACCGCATTCCAGATTTTCAAGAACAAATACATATGCGACCCCGATGGCAATCCAGTAGGTGTTGCCCCACAAAGAAGCGCATCAACCGCACAGCAATCAGAAACTTCTTCGCAGAAGTCCACTTCGCGCACCCTTCTGATGCTCGGAAGCACCCTCCTGCTTACCTTGCTTTTCTCCATCAACTGGAATGCAGACAGCGCGCACCTGTTTGCCGATGCCGATTGGATTGGTTCACTGATTTACGCCACTACCGTCGTCATGCCGGTGATTATCATTACTGATCACTCACTGAACCGACATGAAAAGTTGCGTATCGGAGTGATTTACATCATTGCATTTTTCGTTATCTTCTTCTGGGCAGCCTACGAACAGGCCGGTGCTTCACTCACCTTCTTTGCCGACGAACAGACCGACCGCCACATCGGAGGATGGGAAATGCCAGCTGCCTACTTCCAATCGTTCAACCCTATTATGATTGTGACACTGGCCCCAATCTTTGCAGCAGTATGGTCATTCTTGGGTAAAAGAGGCATTGAGCCAAGTTCTCCCCGCAAGCAAGCCATCGGACTGGGATTGTTAGCGTTAGGCTATCTGTTTATTGCCTTCGGAGTGAAAGATATTGAGCCGGGTGTGAAAGTCAGCATGGTATGGCTCACCGGTCTTTATCTGATTCACACCATGGGCGAACTCTGTCTGGCCCCTATCGGACTTTCATTGGTGTACAAACTGTCACCAGCCCGTTTTTCTTCATTGCTGATGGGTGTATGGTACCTGAGTACCTCGGCTGCCAACAAGTTTGCTGGTCTGCTGAGCGGTTACTATCCGGAACATGGGGTAAGCAAAAGTTTCATGGGCTATCCCATTGAAAATCTGTCCGACTTCTTCATGCTTTTCGTGTTCATGAGCGGAGCAGCTGCCGTTATCCTTTTCCTGCTCTCAGGAAAATTGAAGAAAATGATGGAAGTATAAAGAACTTACTTCACATACCCATAAAAAACGCGAGCCTCTCTGTAAAAAGGTCCGCGTTTCTTTTATAATAAGTTCTTACTTTAAAGAAACTGATTATTTCATCAGTTCTGCAAGTTTTGCTTCCAAGTCCTCACCACGCAAGTCACGGGCTACGATTGTACCGTCTTTTGAAACCAGCAAAGTAGCCGGGATGGCACGCACGCCATACAAAGCCGCACCTTCACACTGCCAACCTTTCAGGTCAGACATCTGCGGCCAAGTGATGTTCAAATCTTTGATTGCCTTCTTCCAGCTTTCTACATCGTTATCCAAAGATACACCTACAATGCCGAAGCCTTTTGCCTTATATTTTGCATAAGCAGCTACTACATTCGGCATTTCCATGCGGCAAGGTCCGCACCAGCTGGCCCAGAAATCAATCAGTGTATAGTTGTTGGCAGCAATGAAGTCAGACAATTTCACCGGTTTGCCTTCTGGCGTATTCAGCGTAAAATCGATAAATTTCTTTCCTACAGCTGTCTTAGCCACTGTCTCTACATGTTCCTTCAAAGCCTTTACCTCTTCATTTTCAGCAAAAGCAGCCGGAACTTTTTCCAGCAAAGGCTGTACTTTTTCTACTTCAAAAGAAGAACCGAACATGGTCAGCAAGTGTACCCCTGCGGCACTAGCAATATTCTCAGACACGAGCTGATAAATACTGTCCATACCTTCTGTCTCTTTCTTGTCGAGTACTTCCATCAGTGAATCACGCTGAACTTCAGTCAGCAAGGTATCACCCTTAATCTTCTGATACATGTCATTCATTTCCTTACCAATCTTCTGGTATTCATCCATGAATTTCTGATAAGTATCGTTGTTGGGTGTTCCTGAAATACGGCTTTCCATCGGGCTCAGATTTACCTGAATGTTTCCTTTTTCTACAAACACCATGGCAGCCATACGGGCATCTCCCTTCATGTAAGTTACAAAACGAGATACAGCCACTGAATCGGGAGTTCCCTTAAACTCAAAAGTACCGTTTTTTACAACTACAGAATCCAGTGCTTCAAAACCTTCTTCTGTCTGTTTCTGCAAGAATACGGTATCGCCATCGGCCACACCTTCGGCTGTACCCTTAATGATATAGCCTGCTTTTTCCTGACAAGCAGCCAAAGACATCAGTCCGGCTGCTGCAAATAATACAATTTTTTTCATTTTATACGTTTATTCCGGTTTTTGTTGAAAATAACGTGGGCAAAGATAATCGTTTCAGAGGAAACAGCCCTATTTTTTACAAAAGAAAAAGCACACAGCAAAGCAGATAAGCACCGCGACATACTTCATCCGGCAATCCAGCATAATCTGTCAGCCCGCTGAACTCCAGCGAAGAGAAAAAAAGCGTAATGAAAAGAAGCACGACAAAGTACGTAGCCCGGTTCTTGTAAAGATAAGCCATTCCTTCTACTACATCCGAATCGTCTAGATAGGAATCAGAAGCAAAACCATACACGATAGAAGGCAGAGCTACCCCTAACGAACACACTCCCCAGAATCCATCGGCCAACGGAGAATCAGACAACGTACCGATGGCACTACGCACCGTATTCCAAGGACCAAAAGCCAGCAAGACACACAGTCCGACGTACACTAAAAAAGTGACGGCAGCCAGTCCCATTCCACGTTTCTCCTTTCGGGAAAATTTTCGGGTGCCCGACACCATCCTGTGACAGGCATCACCCAATCCGGAATGGAGAAATAGGCCTCCTCCAAAGAAAAGACACACCACGGCCTGAAATACGGGAGAAAGAATATAATCATCTAAAAGCGTACGCAAGAGCCATCGCAGTCCTTCGTCACTCAAAAGACTGCGTACACCTTCCCACTCATAAATACTGCCGGTCCATGACAACAAGGCAGCCAGCAAAAACAGCAACAGGAAACAGGTGGCCGGATGCAGATTGAATTTATTCTTCATCGGGTTCCAGATTGTCGATGTCAAGTATGCGCAGCTCAAACGCACGTGTTACCAGGCGACAGGCATTGACTCCAGTCCGTTCATCAGAGCGGAACAACCGGTTTACAAGTTCATTCTGCCTTTTCTCAATCGATTTTACACCAAAAGGCATACCTTTAAGGTTGGTTATCATTTCTTTGGTATAGCCCAGTGCCAGATGACGGAGAAGTCGTTCGTCGTACTCGTCAATGTCATAATCGATAATTGCCTCCTGACGACGCTGTTCCACTTCCACCGTCTGCATGAAACGGGCTACAATCTTTTCCAGTATCGGCTCGTTAAATACCATCTTCTTTCCATCCATGACGGCCTGCACATCGGTCGCAGTCAACAGTTCACCGGTCTTCAAGATGATGCCTACTGCCCCAGCCCGAAGCGCATCCACCCAAAGTTTCTCGTTCAGAATTTCTCCGGTGAAAATAAGCACCTTCAGCTCCGGACGTTCCCGATGAAGACGGGCGCAAATCTCCACGCCAATGGTGGTAGAACCTCCCAACCCCAAGTCAAGCAACACCATATCGGGCGTACATGTCTCCATCAATTTCCAGAACTCTTCCTCGGTCATGGCCGTACCAATGACCTCCGCATTCGGTATTTCGTGACGGAAAATTTCTTCCGTTCCCTTTAATTCCAGTTTGACATCTTCTACTATGACAACCTTAAACTTCTCCATTTTGTCTTGATTTTATGTTCATTCTAATTCGTTATTTCTTTTGTCTAAACGGCAAGGTAAACCACACACTGAATCCCTTTCCTCCTTCTCCCTGCCAAGGATTGGCATTGATACGGCAGCCTCTTCGCCCGCCATACTCGTCATGGTCACGGATAACCTGCTTGCACACCAAGTACTCTGTGCCCGCCAGCCGTTGTCCGTCACCCGAGGGACACATCCGCTCTCTGTCGGGATAAAACAAGGCATTCAGTTCCTCTTGAGAGTAAGTCCGTCGCATATCAATGAAATCCACGCGCACAAAACCGTTTTCAGCTTTCGCTACCAAGCGCAAGATTCCGGAAACCTCATAACGCACTGCCTCATCAATCAGATTTTCGAGCAGGAAAAGCAACAAAACCCGGTCGCCCGTTACCCATAGTGAAGGTACATCCATCTGCCATTCCAGCGTAAAATTACGCTTGCGCATCACCTTGCGCAAATATTTCTCCGCACCCTCTGCCAGCTCGGCTACCCCCACTTCCGTACGACGGAAAGTAACCTCCTCCAGCTGACGCGAAGCACACGAACTGAGGAGCGTAAATATATCCTTGTAATACCCCACCAGTTCCGACATATTCTCCAACAACTCCGTCCGTTGTGCGGCCGTAACCTCACCGTTTAATTTATCGGCCACTTGCTTGATTCGGCTCGGATAATAGATTGTTTCATGCTTGATGGTAGAAAGGCAGTTGTCGAGCACCATATTCTGCACATGCAGTTGATTCTCCTCAAAGAGTGAACGACGGGCCTCATCCTGAGCCAGTTCAATGTCATGAAACTTCCGGTTCACCTGTACAATGGCATTATACAAAATAACCGCCAGATAGTTACATACCATTTCAACCAGCAAACGGTCTTCTTCCCGACTATAGGCACGTGCCAGCTTCAAAGCCAATACTCCCACGCAATGTTTGTCGCCTCCTGTTTCTACCCACAAAGGCAGGAAACTCCATTTCATGACACCGCTCCACTGCATCTGCCCCGAATCGTAACACCGCTGAAGACGTTCATGCAATTCTTCCTCATTCTCTTCCGTGGCAAAACATGCCGTTTTCAGGTGAGTGGTTTCCTCGTCATACACAGCCAATGCCAGATTCTCCAGCAGCAGCATCTCGTTCAACTCGTTAAACATGCTACGGACAATCCGGTCCAGCACCTCATCACCGAGTCCTTCCGTACAAGAGGCAGCCGAAAAGATGGTACGGTTCACCACAAATACCTGCTCCATGTTGTAACGATAATGCAAACGATGACGAAGATAAAGTGCATAATAGGCTACCAGGCATCCGCAAACCAGCAACACGAACAAAGACAAGGCAATACGCTTGTTGCTGGCCGAGCGCTGCATCTGTAAGCAATACTCCTCCAAAGAATTATCCTTGCTCAAACGTTTGTAAAGAGCCGCGTAAGCCGCATTATTATAGCGATATTTCCGGAAATCTTTTACGGCCAATGAAGCCACAGCTGCCTCATTACGCACATCCAGCAAAATAAAATAATCCGTATCGAACGACTGGGCCAGCCAAGTCAACTCAGCCCCCTCTCCTTCACTCTCCAGCCGAAGCAACGGACCGCTTTTTCCCGAATAACGAAGATAATGGGCATTCATATAATACAATACACTGTCAGCTAATACCAGCGCTGTAGCATGGTCGCCGTTCACATTGCACTCATACACCCAATTGGCATAGTCATTGGCAATGGCCAGCAAACTGTCATACGGAGCCACCTTTTCATTGTTGACCGTATGCGTGGCAGACTCCGGTTTAGAAGAACAGGCCATTCCCAGCAACAGGCACAAACCTATCCACAAAAGTCCGACCATCCGCCGCGCTCCTTTGGGCAAACGGAAAGAGAAGCGACTGCCTTTTCCTGGCGTACTTTGTATGTCGAACCGGCAAACCGCAAACAAGCTGTTCGTCTTCCGGTACTTTTCAATAATTCCCTTACAATTCATCAGTCCGAAACCATGCCCCTTCTGTCGTTGCAACTCTGCCGTATCCGTGGCAGTATCCATACCGATGGCTCCAGAATCGTACACTTTCTCTCCCAGGATACACATACGGTCCTTTTCCGAAAGACCCGGTCCGTTATCTTCCACGGCAATCTCCACATAGTCGGGTGTTTCTTCTGCGGAAAGGCTCACTTTTCCACCTTCCTGCGTATATTTACGGGCATTTTCCACCAGCGTATTCATCATAAAGAGTGTCAATGCTTTATCTGCTTTCACACAGGCCGTCGTTTCTCCCACGGTCAGTGTCTGTTTTTTCAGTTCGAACGAACGACGCCCCTTGGCAATCATTGCAAACAACTCCTGCAACTCAAAGTTTTCAATGTTCAGACTTAGCGTACCCTGCCGCATCTTAATCCATAAAGCCAGGATATCGTTGTATTCATTTATTTTGGTCACCAGCTCATCGATATAGCCTAACTTCCCCTGCTGTATAACTTCTGCATTCGCTGCCGGAAGTGTACGGAGCTTCCGTACCTCGTTTACCATACGGTCAATATAAGGTACGATTCCTGTCACAATCGACAAACACGCCTTTTTCACTTCATTCTGACGCTTGTTCTCCATCAGGTGAAGCTCGTGGACGTACTGTTCTTTTTCCAGTCTCTGCTGTTCCTCACCTAACGAAACCAGGTTCATGCCATGTTCCAGCGTCCAGGCCAGGTAAGGTAATAGCAATCGGATAAGTGTCTGCTCCTCCTTCCGCACAGGAACTGCAAACCACATCCACAGTTTTCCTACAATCACCTCCCTGTCGGGTAATTGAAGGTCGTACACCAACGAAGGGCCCTCATGCAATTCCCCGGTTTCTTCTTCCGTCTCTTCCTCATCGCAGAATGTAATGCACACGTCACGCACCCCAAACAATTCCGACAGCTCCGGTTTCATCACCTTCACTACGGCATCGGCCACCTCTTCCCGGCTGGTTGCCGAAACAGGTACCGCTCCCGTAATCTGTTGACAAAGTCCTAAAATGCGTTTGAGTTCCGTGAGATACATCGTATTCTTCACCCTCCAGGAACGGTTCAGCCAGACAAACAATACGACCAGCACCAGAAAACCCGTCGCCACAAGCCACAGCAGCACATTCAGCTGTCCGGTCTCCTTTTCCAATGCCAGGAAACGGCTTTCCAATTCCTTATCCTGCCGGGTGTAGTCCAGAATATCCAGGTACACATTGCGGTTATAATCCGATTCCGCCTTGCATCCCATGGCAGAATACGTACGACTCAGCTGTTCCCGCAACCGGGCTATCCATTCGGGTACCGTATTGATGCCCTCGTCATTAATCCATTTCAATTCGATGGAAGTACCGTCTCCCGGCAAATAGGCCTGCAAACGGTCGAGCGAATCCTTGCAATGATAATATTTCTCGTGATGCAGATTAACATAATTCAAAGCTCTCTTCAAATTGACCAAAGCCTTTTCGGGCTGTCCCGTATAATTATAGAATGTTGCAATGGTACGATAAGTGCCCGAAATCTGATACCAGTCACCATAACGCTTAAACAAGCCCAACGCATCTTTGGCAAAGACCAGCGGCAGACTGTCCACCGGCAAGTTATCCGGATTGACCAGACGGAGCATACCCGCCCTCTTCTCGCTCAGCAACAGACGGTTGCTTCGGAACACTAACAACTCAGCCATAGCCTGAAGCGCATTGGCCTCGAAATAAGTATATCCCCTGAGTTGGGCCACCTGCAGACACTGCACCAGATAGCCAAATTCTCCAATGGTCACTTCTTCACGTGTAGGCGCCTCGTACATACCACCCGACCCGCGCATATACGCATAGTACAGCCATTGGGCCGTGTCGTTTTTCAAAGCCTCTTCCGGCACGGCATTGATAGCCTGCATGGACTCCTTGTCCTGCTGCAAATAATAATAATAAATTCCCGAAACAATATAAAACTCCGAAAGCGCATAACTCAACCGACCTTCCAAACCGTTCTTTTCAAGCGAAGAACGATCCTCATTAAGACGCCGGATGCGTTGCAATGCACTGTTATGATAATCGTAGAACTCCTTGTTCATGGAAGTACGCTGACAGATTTTCATCATCCCGACATCGGCCACCAGACGCTCAATCTCGTTGTTACTGGTTTCTGAAGCCTTTCGGAACAAACGGGCTGCATGCTCGAAGTCCATCCGCATGAATGCACAAAACCCCATGTTGTTCAATGCCTCTGCCCTGCCCGACGCATAGCCGTCGGACAATTTCCAGGCTTCCGCAGCTGCCTTAGAAGATAAAGAAAGATCCTTGTAACGGGCCTCATACGCCACGCGGTTCAATGAATCCACGTGTGCATACATCCTCTGATGTACCGGACGTTTGCACGAAAGCCACAGCATACCACACACGGCACACATCACACACACCAGTCCAATCTTCCGAAATCTCTTCATAAACACGTTCGTACAAGTCCACACAAATGTACGAAGTTCCCCTTTAATAAGCACCCCGCCGTGTGATAAAAAAACAAAAGAGAGATTATAGCGTGCATCTTAACCGCACCGGCTATAACCTCTCTCCCTCAGACATGAGTCCGTCTTGAAACTATTTATTTTTTTGACTCTTCCAGAGATACTTTTCTAAATTCTTTCAAAACTTTTTCCAACTCCAAGGATGCCTTACGGGCACGAGTTCCTGCAGCTTTGTTTCCTTTTTCAGCCTGCAATTCAGCATCTGCAACCAAAGCAGCATTCAATTCTTTGATTTTTGCAATTAATTCGTTCATAATTCTGACTATAATTTAAATTAAACGTATTCAAAGTAAATACAATTCCCTCAATGTGATAACTTTACCCTCTCTTTTTTTGCATCTTTTAATACAAAAATCTGCAGATTATGCAATTACACAAACTTTACCTTCATTTTTATGACCAACCGCGTCTCTGGCATCACTCTGAAACGATTATCTACCCGTTCATTGACGAGCCACACGATGCGGTCGCCATCACACACCACCCACTGACGCTCTTTCTCAAAACGGGAAAACTTTTTGTCACGCAAATAATTACGTACCGATTTAAAGCCTTTCATTCCAAATGGAATAAATTTGTCGCCCGACTGCCACTTGCGTAAAGTCAATTCCCCATGTACCATTGACGCATCGATATACGCTTCCTCATTAGTATGGGGTACTAAAAAATCGGTATCCACTTCCATTCTCTCCACACACAATTCGGGCTGAGGTTCTACTTCACCTGACGGACGACGTATCAACCGATCACGATCTATCAGTAACGTCCATTCGCGGCTGTGAAACATCCGCCCTGATTCTCCATGCAACGCACGAAACACATCACTTACCTGTGCCGCATTGAAACCCAAGGGGTATAGCAGTTCAAAAAGCAGATTCTGTGCGCCCGGCTCCCTGCACAAGGTAGGAATATTAATAGTTTCTCCATCAGGCATTACCCGTTTCCTGGCTGCTTGTATGGCCTCCTGATACACTTGCGCCACATCAGCCAACCTGCGTGCGGTTTCCACAATCGTATCACTCACTGACGGATTGATGGTTTCCAGCATCGGAATCACATTCAGACGAAGCTTGTTGCGCACAAACTCATCCTGCAGGTTAGTGCTGTCTGTCACATAATCCTGTCCCAACGAAGAAAGATAGTCCAAAATCTCCGCACGACTTACACACAGTAACGGGCGCACTACCTCTCCATTCACCGGGCGGATGCCTTGCAAGCCATTGATGCCTGTTCCTCGCACCAGGTTGAGCAGAAAAGTTTCCACACTATCATCACGGTGATGTGCTACAGCCACTACCTTTGCTCCGCATTCCTGCCGCAATTTTGCGAACCAGTCATAACGCAACTCACGGGCCGCCATCTCGACCGATACATTATGAGAAGCTGCATAAGCGTTTGTATCAAAATGAATCACATGCAAAGGCACTCCTAAGCTTTCAGCCAATGCCCGCACAAAACGCTCATCGCGCACCGACTCTTCTCCCCGAAGATGGAAATTGCAATGAGCCGCCTCACATACATAACCCAAACGCAGAAGCACTCGCAACAGAGCCACCGAGTCGGCCCCGCCGCTCAATGCCACCAGCACTTTGTTGCCAGAGCCCAACAAGTGCTTTTCTTCTATAAACTGACTGACTTTCCTTATAAACATAGTACAAACTTAGAGATAAAAAATGAAAAAGCCCCATACAGATGTCGTAATTTAAAAACATTCTAAATAGTTTGCAGAAAAAGATGCAATGCCCTATCTTTGCATCGAATTAAAACAGTGAATAAAACATGAAACTCTCTGAATTGAAAACTGGCGAAAAAGGCGTCATCATCAAAGTCCTCGGACACGGAGGATTCCGCCGTCGCATCATTGAAATGGGGTTCATTAAGGGAAAAACAGTGGAAGTGGTACTCAATGCACCGCTCAAAGACCCCATCAAATACAAAATAATGGGTTACGAAGTATCCCTCCGCCGACAGGAAGCCGATATGATTGAAATCGTCAGCGAAGAAGAAGCACGACGTACAGCCGCCACAGATACTTACCATGAACCTATTTCGCAGGGTATCCCCGTAAGCGATGAGGTAATGAAAAACATTGCTCAGGGAAAACGACGTACCATCAATGTGGCATTGGTGGGAAATCCGAACTGCGGGAAAACCTCACTTTTCAACGTCGCTTCAGGTGGACACGAACACGTGGGCAACTACAGCGGTGTGACCGTAGATGCCAAAGAGGGTTTCTTTGATTTTCAAGGTTATCATTTCCGCCTGGTAGACTTGCCGGGTACTTACTCCCTTTCGGCCTACAGTCCGGAAGAGCTCTATGTACGTAAACACATCATCGAGGAAACACCCGATGTGATTATCAACGTAGTGGACGCAGGCAATCTGGAACGTAATCTCTACCTCACTACTCAGCTTATTGACATGAACGTACGCATGGTAGTGGCACTGAATATGTACGATGCCCTGCAGCACAGCGGCAACAAACTGAACTACCACAAGTTGAGCGAATTGTTGGGAGTACCCATGGTGCCGACGATAAGCCGTACGGGTGAAGGCATTGACAACCTGTTCCACGTCATCATCGGCTTGTATGAAGGAGCCGACTTCATGGGGCAGAAAGAAGAAATCAAGAACGAAATTCTCCGCGACTTCCGCGAATGGCACGATGCCTATGTGCCCGGACATAAGTATGAAGGGGCAGGCGAAGAAGACAACTTCACCGCCAAAGGTTTTATCCGCCACATCCACATCAACCACGGACCGGAAATTGAACGGAGCATCGACAACGTAAAAAGGGAAATCAGTAAAAACGAAAATATCCGCCACAAATACTCTACCCGTTTTCTGGCCATCAAGTTGCTGGAAAACGACAAGGATATAGAGACACGCGTCATCGCTCCCCTGCCCAACGGAGCAGAAATCCTGGCTATCAGAGACAACGAAGCGGCACGCCTGCGTGAGCTGGGCAACGACGACAGCGAACAATGCATCGCCGACGCCAAATATGGCTTTATCTCAGGAGCCTTGAAGGAAACCTTCACCCAAAATAATCATGACACGGAAGCGTTTACACGAGTGGTAGACAGCATCGTGACCAACCGTTTCTGGGGATTTCCCATTTTCTTCATCTTCCTGTATATCATGTTCGAAGGTACCTTTGTGTTGGGAGAATACCCGCAACAAGCCATTGAATGGCTCGTGGGACTTATTGCACAGGGAACAGAGACCTTCCTGAGTCCGGGCCCGCTGAAAGACCTGATTATCGACGGAATCATTGGCGGCGTAGGAGGCGTGATTGTCTTCCTGCCGAACATCCTGCTGCTCTACTTTTTCATCTCCTTTATGGAAGATTCCGGCTATATGGCACGTGCGGCCTTTATCATGGATAAAATCATGCATAAAATGGGACTTCACGGGAAATCGTTCATCCCGCTCATCATGGGATTCGGATGTAATGTACCTGCCATCATGTCATCACGTATCATCGAGAGCCGCAAGGCACGACTGGTCACCATGTTAGTGAACCCGCTCATGTCGTGCAGTGCCCGCCTTCCCATCTACCTGGTCATGATCGGCGCATTCTTCCCCGGCAAAGCCAGTCTGATTCTGTTGTCCATCTATGCCATCGGCATCCTGCTGGCCGTACTCATGGCCCGCATCTTCACCAAGTTCCTGGTGAAAGGCGATGACAGCCCCTTCGTGATGGAACTTCCTCCCTACCGTATGCCGACCGCCAAAGTCGTACTGCGCCACACATGGGAAAAAGGAAAGCAATACCTCAAAAAGATGGGCGGAATCATCATGGTAGCCTCCATTATCATCTGGTTCCTGGGATATTATCCTAACCACGAAGCGTACGAAACCACTGCCGAACAGCAGGAAAATTCCTATATCGGCCAGTTGGGAAAAGCCATTGAACCAGCCATCGAGCCGTTGGGATTCGACTGGAAGATGGGTATCGGTATCCTGTCGGGAATCGGAGCCAAAGAACTTGTGGTAAGTACCTTGGGAGTACTCTACACCAACGAAGACGATGTGGATACCGTCGACCTTTCCGAACGTATCCCCATCACACCGCTCGTAGCCTACGGATACATGTTGTTCGTACTGATTTACTTCCCGTGTATTGCCACCTTAGCTGCCATCAAGCAGGAATCAGGTGGATGGAAATGGGCCATCTTTGCCGCGACCTACACCACCATATTAGCCTGGCTTGTAGCATTCGGAGTCTATCAGATAGGAAGTTTATTCATCTAAAACTATTCGTAATATGGATATTCAAAACGTTCTCGTATATATCATTGTAGTCTGCTGCCTTCTCTGGGCCGGCAGGCACTTCTTCCACACCCTCATCCGCCGAAAAGGGAAATCAAACGGATGTGGATGCGGATGTAGTGGGTGCAACGGATGTCCTTCACACAAGGACTAAAGAATACTATTTCTCGCTCATTTCAAAATGCCATTCTCCGGCAGCCAGCGTCAGCTGACGTTCGTTTTTCAGTTCGCCGTTCACACTCCAGCGCTGGAATTCGGCAGGAAGCACTACCTGTGCGGAAGTTCCTTCCGGTACCCGCAGGTACATGGTTCCACCGTGAGCCGACTTGTCCATTTCAAACACGATGCGACGACCGCCCGACAACGGCACCTGGGTACGGATGAAGTTCAAATGTGCCGGATGAGGTGCCACACGGAATGTACGGAAAGCTGGTTCCAGCGTTTCAATGCCGGCGATGTATTGTGAAAGAATGGTCAGCGGACCGCCGCTCCAAGCGTGATTGTAGGTACCGCCTCCGAAACCTTCACTGCCGATGCCCCAGCCTTCCCAAAGTGTGGTCAGCGGACTTTCTATCATGGCGCTATAACGCAACTTCATGCGGTTCAGGGCGTCCTGATAATACCCCATCGTGCAAAGAGCTTCGAGCACATATTTCTCCATGTACGGACTGGCATGATACCAGGTGGAAAAGAAAGGACGAATCACCGGATACAGTTCTTTGGGCAAGACTCCGGATACGACGGCCAGTGCCTGCGCACGGTCATCGGGTTTGCCCTGATAACCCGGAGAGACGTAGTATTTTCCGTTCCAGAACGTACGGTGAAACTCTTTACGCAGCTTGTCGGCGGTGGTACGCGCCCAGGCAGCTTCTTCTGCCTCGCCAGCCAACTGGTTCATTTCTTCGTATCCTTTCAGGGCAATCGCATACCAGAGGTTGAACAGCAGGGTCATGTCCTTGTTTTCTCCCCAGTCGCCCCAGGTCCATCCGCCGGAACGGGGTATCACCAAGCCTTGGGCATCTGTTTTCCACACATGGATGTATTTCTTTACCCGTGGCAGCACGTCGGCAATGGTCTGCTGGTCGCCCGTACCCATATAGTAGGTCCAGAAACCGTAATGACTCACACTGGCTAGCATCTGCATGGGCAATTCATCCTTATAGTTTCCAGCCGGAACGGGTGCAAAGATGGTGCTATCGGCCCGCTGCCACCCCATCAGTTCATGAATACCCTTGCGAGTCAGCAGGTGAGCCTTTTCGTCGAGGGCATAGAAAGCTTCGCCCAATTCGTTCACCACGTCGCCCCACCACTGGGCACGCTCGCGATCGGGACAGTCCATATAGGTGTCGCGCATGGTGATGTAGAGCGTACGCTGCGACTTGTCCCACAAACGGGTGAGCATCGGGTCATCGCAGGAGAAACTGCCGGCAAAGGAGGTGTCGTAACCCGTCTCACGGTACTTCACATCAAGCACTTCCACACCTTCCGGAAGTTCATACAGCACATAGTGGCCGTTCATCCAGCCCTTGCATTCAAATGTCTGTTCTCCTTCACACGTGCGATATTCGGCAAATACGTTGGTGGCCGAACCGCCCCGGTAATTATCCGTACGGATACGGATGCACTTGCCAGCCGGTGCTTTCAGGCGGATGTAAGGAGTTATCTGTGCATTGTAAGGCAGGTAAGCCCGCAGCAACGTATCGCCCTGCATCTCTGTCTTCGCATAAGGCTTCAGCCCATAATCTTTCCAGAACGGAATGGGGCGGTCTACCAGCTGATTCCATCCGGCTTTTTCCAGTGTTATTTCCGTGGCTTTCTTCCATTTCTTGTCATCATAATCGGGCGACATGAAAGGGATATCTTTCACTGCATCGAACCCGATGTTTGACTCTGCCAGACGATAGTTGGGCTGTTCGCCTTGCGGCACATAATAGGCCGGATGCTTTTTCACTCGCCATTTTGCATCGGGTTCCACTTCCTTGCCGTCGCAAGAAAGGGAGAAACTGATGCCTGCCGTAGGGGAATTGCGATGGCTGAAACCATCTTTTCCAAAATACCACACCAGCAAAGCTACGGTATTCTCGCCCGCACGCAAAGCAGGAAGTGAAGTAATCACATCGCAATAGGTGTCCGAAGGGTTCGGACCGCGTTTCAATCCTCCTTCCGACACTTGCAACTCGCCGTTTACCCAAAGCCAGTATTTCGTATCGGCAGCCAGACGCAATTCCAGTGAACGGGGTAATTCTTCCAGCGTTACCGTATTACGGAAACACCACCATGTGCCGGGAGCAGTCGGCTCTTTCTCTTTTAAAGTCCAGACCTGTGCCTGTACATAAACGGACAGGCAGCAGACTAACATACATAACCACTTTCTCATTTCACTTCTATTTTTGCTGTACGGAATGGAAGCACCGGCATACCCGCATCTGTACGGAGACTGCCAATGGTCGCTTCATCAAAACAATAATATACCTGATAAGGTGCTTTCAATCCTCGCAGGGGAATCTGCAAGGTCTTGTCTTTCAAGTGGGCATTGACAGCAACCTGTTTCCCTGTACCGTCTACGACCGTCAGACCTGTCACCTCTTTGGTAGTGGAATGCAAGGTTTTGAAATTCCCCTCCAACGTGACCTCCAGGTTTCGCTTCACTACCCGGGCTTCATACAAACGCGGACTCTCGTAAGCACCGGTGAACTGTCCGTAGACTTTGTCCATAGCCAGACAGGCCAGACGTTCTCCAATGGCACGCTTGTTACGCGGATGAATGTCTTTTACATTCTCTACCAAATCGGAAATATTAATCATGGCAGTATTCTTTACCTGTCCTAACATGAGTTCCTGCTGTTCGCGCAACAAAGCCGGGGTGTTGTTCTTCGCTCCGTACGTATGAGGCGCAATCTGCACGTAATAGAACGGGAGGTCCCATCCGAAATCTTTTCGCCACGCCTCCACCATCTTGGATACCAGACGGGCATACGACGGTGCATTCTCATGGTTGCTTTCTCCCTGATACCAGATGCATCCGGCTATCTGATAAGGCACCAGCGGATGAATCATCTGATTGTACAATACTCCCGGCTTAATCGGCCACCAGGGATAGTCTTTTAATTTGTTCTTTGAAAGTATCTCGTCTTTTTCCACGATTTCGGCCGGTGTCCACACTTCAGCCGGTGTACCTCCCCAAGCAGAGACTAAAATGCCTACGGGCACTTTCAGATGTTCAGTCAGGTAGCGGGCAAAGAAGTAAGCAGTGGCACTGGTCTTGCACATACTTTCGGGAGTAGCCACCTCCCACTTTGTGCGGCAGTCGGTCTGAGGTGTATCGGCTCCTTGCTTGGGATTATGGAAGATACGTACGGACGGACAGGCAGCTTGTTTCACTTCCTGCTCGCCGTTCATGATTCCCATATCGGCCGACCATTCCATGTTCGACTGTCCGCTACACAACCAGACTTCGCCCAGCATTACATCCGACACTTTCCAGCTGTCGTTTCCGCCTTTCACTTCAAGTGTATACGGACCTCCGGTACGTCCGGTCGGTACCTCTGCTTTCCAGCGTCCCTGATTATCGACTACCGTACGCACGGTGTCTCCCGGATTCCATCCGGAAAGAATCATCAGGGTTTCAGACGGATTTCCCCATCCCCATACGGCTACTTTACTGTTTTGCTGTAATACCATTCCATCGGAGAAGACCGACGGAAGCTGAATCTGTGCCTTCGCCTCCATTCCGAAAGTCAAGGCCAGCATTCCTAAAATAAGATGCGTTGTGTTTTTCATTGTTCTATGTATTCATGTGAAAATTCCTGCAAACAAAGGTAGAAGAACTATCCCAAGTTTGCAGGAAAAAATGATATTTCTGTGGTTATTTTTGATTTTTGGCGGAAGACAAAATACTTAAATCTTTCGCATCGACTTCGGAAGAAGGATTGAACCGGTCACTGCACATGTATTTCTTCAAGCTGTAGAGTAACTGACGGGCTTCCGTACGCTTGTCCATGTCCTGCCAGAAATCAATTCCGGATACGAGCAGCTTACCCTTGCCCACCTTGGCTTCAAACAGCAGAGCCAGCGGACGGTTGGTAAACCAGTCGTCGATAACGCGCACAATCGGCTGTAAGTTCTTGTCAATCTTGGCCACTTCAATAGCACCGGAATGACTCATGGCATCCCACCACTGATAATCACTGTAATACTCTGTAGGGAACTCTGAAAGTGCCGGGTGGGCGGGGTTACACAGGATACCCAGCGTGTGAGGTGCCTGCCCTAACGTCCAGGCTGTGTTCCAGAAGATGCTGGAGAAACCTATTGCTACTTCGCCTCCTGCTTCGGCAGGCAAGGAGCCTTTCCGCAAAGAGAGCAGTACGTTACCGCCTTCCTGAAGACGTTGCAAGGCTTTTGCATCCAGACGGTCGGTCATCAGCAGCTGTGCTTCATCAGCCACTTTCTGCACTGTAGCAGGATATACCCAGATGTGCCAGCTGTTGGCGTAATCTCCCAATGTAGCTTCCAGTGTCAGGCATGAAGGAACGTCCACCTTATCCAACGGAATCTCCAGTTGTCCCAGCGGAATGCAGTTGCCGATACCTACCGGCTGATGTGCCAGCTTGCCCGAAGCGATAGTCTTTCCTTCTTTCGTTTTCAGGGTCCAGGCAGTAGAGGTCACCTCCAGCGGAGCGGCTCCGAAATGCGCCACTTCCAGACTACCTTTCACGGTTTCCTGGTTGGTATAAATCAGCTTCGGCAAACGCAGCAATGGCACCGTGCTGTTACAGAAACGACGGTATTCTTCCGGACGGATGTAGCCTTTCTCTTCCCAGAACGCATCGAGCACTCCTACCAGCGCCGTACCCTGACCCGGGAAATCAGACAAGCCCAACAACTGGAATCCACCGAAGTCTTTTGTACGCAAGGCGGCTTCAATATCGGCCTTATAACACAAAGCCTGCAATTTTCCGGAAGCCAACAGGAAACTGTCTGCCAAATGTGCCATACCGTTTTCAGCCAGTGTTTCCTGGAATATCTCAAAGTTGCGCGGACGCATCACCCCATCGTATTTAGCCATTTCCTTAAAGTTGGGATATACACACCACTGACCGATTTCGTGGCTCACCATCGGCTGCTGGAAACGCCCGACATATTCCGACCAGTCATAATCGGTACGCGGTGCCTGTGCATTGATAATACTCTTTACTCCTTGTCCCCATGCCTGAATACGAGGGTTGGAATCGCTCAAGAAGTCGTTAACCGGCAAATTGGGCCATCCGGCACCCGAACAATATAAACGGCGGGCATCGCGCTCTTTCCAGGTAGTAACGAAATTAGTCAGATAGGCATTACTTCCCTCACCAGCCGGTTCGTTACCGTACATCATCATGCAGAAAGATGGATGATTGCCAAACTCACGGACGATACGTTCACTTTCGTCCCAGATAAAACGGTCCAGATCGCCTCCGTCACCAATAGTGGTCGACTGGTTAGCTCAGGAAGAACATTCTATCTCCAGGTACATACCCATCTCATCGGCTGCTACAAATGCGGCTTCCGGCGGACACCAGGAATGGAAACGCACGTGGTTCAATCCGTGCTGCCGACAGGTGGTATAAATCTTTTTCCAGGACTCTACATCCGTAGGTGGGAAACCGGTCTTCGGGAATACGGCACAATCCAGCGTACCACGCAGGAACAAACGGCGGTCGTTGATGGTCAGTTTACCGTCCACCACCTTCACATCGCGGAAACCAAAGCGTTCCGTATAGACATCCGTTTCACCGCTCTCTGCATCCTTCACACTCAGCTTCAAATCATATAAGGATGGAGAAAACTCATCCCAGCACTTAATATCTCCCTTCATGGCCAGCGACATCACCACCTGATTCTCGCCCGGCTTCAAGGTAGACTGCTGCTGTACTTTTTCATTGCCTACCGTCATTTCGAGCACCACATTCGTTTCTTTCTCATAACGGTTCATCAAGGAAGCTGACACATTGACCTTTTTAGCCAGACGATCCGGCATAATCTTCACAGTAGACACATTCACTTCCGGTTTTACCTCTAAGAACATGTCGCCCACTACCCCATTCCAGTTTCCTTGCGTATGGTCGGAAATGCTGTGTGAGTTCTCCCCCGGATCAATGTTTTTCACCCGATTGTCCACACACAACATCAGCACATGCTTCCCTGCTGAAAGCTTGCCTGTCAGGTCATAACGGTGAGGAGCACCCAAAGCATTCTGCATGCCAATTTCCTTTCCGTCTACATACAAACGACTCTCCCAATGGCATCGTTCCAAGAAGAGAGAAATATCCTTTCCTTCCCAACTGTCCGGAATCACCACTTCTTTCTGATACCACGCCTTACCTTTGTAATATTTTACCGGTTGAAGCCAAAAAGGCACCTTGATATTTCCAGCCTCACGGTATTTGGCATACGAAGGTTTAAAGAAATAGGAAGAATCTACAATACCGCCTGTCCAATCAGTCCCCACGGCAATATCTTCCCCCAAACCGTTGGAAGCCATTGATCCCGGCAGTTCAATCATTCGACTCCAGTCCATGCTATCCGTAGAGAACGTCCATGAGCCAGACAGATCAATCTTGTCAGTCTGCTGACTGCAAGAAAAACAAAGCAAAGAAAATGAGAGTAATGCTGCTGCTTTCATATTATCAAATTTTGAGTTTACAAACTTTTGTTTTGGTAAAAATAAGCACAACTTTCCACCCTAATAATGTAATATTTTTCTGGAAAGATGTAATATTTTACTATTTCCCTCAACATACACCCTAACAAAAAAGAAATCTTCTTACAAAATCAGTTTAGAAATCCAAATAAATACCTACTTTTGCCCTCAAATAAATTATGCTATGGAAAAGAAAAAAGACGGCTTTCCCAATGAGAAAGCCATTGTCATTCCTCTGGAGAATCTTTTAAGAATCAAAGAAAATCCCATGACACGCCTGCTGCATCCCACAGATGTAGGCTACTATCCTCATGCCGAAGGTCACTACCGGGAACGTGCAGAAGGAAGCCCGCAGCACATTCTGATTTACTGCCACGAAGGAGAAGGCTGGTACAATATCGGAAAAGGAAGATGCACGGTAAAAAAGAACGATTTCTTCATTATCGAAGCGGGTACACCGCATGTATACGCCGCTTCTACCAGCCATCCGTGGAGCATTTACTGGATTCATTTTACCGGTGAACAAAGCCACCTGTTTTCCGAGCTGTTCAACCGTACCATCTACATTGACGATTCGCCTACGGCCCGTTTCAACGACCGCATCCAGTTGTTCAATGAGATTTTAGTAAACCTTGAAATGGGATACAGCATCGAAAATTTGGAGTACATCACGCTCTGCCTATGGTACCTGCTCGGCTCCTTCCGATACATTCCTCAGTTCCGCGAAATCAACAAGCCCAAAACACAAGATACCATACAGAAAGTCATCAATTACATGAAGGCTAATCTGGACAAACAACTGACACTGGAAGACATGGCCGAAAGCGTGAACTACTCACCTACTTATCTGAGTACACTCTTTACACAAAAATCGGGTATGTCTCCCATCAACTATTTCAATCAGTTGAAAATTCAGAAGGCATGCCAGCTCTTGGACTTTACCGACAAGAAAGCAAAAGAAATAGCTTTTGAACTGGCCTTTAATGATCCGTATTATTTTTCAAAAGTATTCACTAAATACATGCACATGTCACCTAAAGAGTATCGTATGAAGAAAAAGGGATGAGAAAAACTCATCCCTTTTTCTTCATACGATACTCACAAAACAGCTATTCCAATAATAGGAAGCTGAGAATCAACCTATACATGAAATTATTACTTCTTATAATTCGGGTTAGTCTTCGGCATTTTTGCACCACAAGCTTTCCGCCAATCATGTAGACGCTTAAGCAAATCTGCTGCTACTTCAGGTTTTTCCTTACTTAAGTCATGCGTTTCTGATATATCAGTCCTCAAGTTATACAACTCCACGTGATTGTCTTCATAGAACTCTATTAATTTATAATCTCCCATGCGGATAGCCCCACCCGGAGTGTCACCTTTACCACCATAGTGAGGATAATGCCAGAAAATAGGACCTCTATCAAAAGTTCTATCACCTTTCAAGAACGGAACAAGACTTACTCCATCCACATGCTGATCCGGCTTCAAAGGCAAACCAGCCAGCTCCAATATAGTAGGATAAAAGTCAACACCAATTACTGGATTATGGCATACACTTCCCGCCTCTACTACTTTGGGATACTTTATCAGGAAAGGTTCACGAATACCACCCTCATAAAGCCATCCCTTACCTGCACGCAACGGGAAATTACAAGTAGGAGATCCTTCAGCTGTTGACAAACCACCATTATCAGAGAGAAGGCATACTATGGTATTCTTATCCAGACCTTTCTTTTTCAATGCATCCAACACACGGCCTATATTCTCATCCATTGAGTATATCAACGCAGCATACTCTGCATCGCTCTGAACAACACGTTCTTTCCAATGCCAAGCTTTATGATCCGCATTTTTATACCAATCCAAATCTTTAGTAAAAGGCTGTATCTCATCAAGACGCATTTTATGAGCCTTCTTCTTGAAATATTCCACATATTCTGGCTTTGCCTCTATTGGAGTGTGTACAGCATAAAAAGCCAAATACATAAAGAAAGGCTTTGATTTAGATGCATCTATCAGCTTTATAGCTTCATCCCCCAAACGATCTGTCAGATATTCGCCATCCGGCCCGTCCGGAAGATAAGGATTTCTATATGGAGAGAAATAAGCTCCTTTCCCCCCCTGCGATCTTTTTATTCCATTAGGAGACCCTTTCAACCAGCCACCAATATTCACATCATACCCCTGATATTGAGGATAGTATAATGAATCTTCCGCACAGTGCCATTTACCAATGTGGTATGTAGAATATCCGTTTTCTTTCATTGCCTCAGGAATTATGACTTCTTCCAAGGGCATGTTCAGTGGCATTTCAGGAGCTATCATCTTGTATTTGCTCAATTGCTTCTCATTAAGCCCATACTGATAACCTGGAATCCAATCTGTAATACCATTTCTTGCAGGATACTTACCTGTAAGTACACTCACTCGTGTTGGAGAACTTATGGGTGCTGGAGCATAACCATTAGTAAAGACCATCCCCTCAGATGCAAGACGATCAATATTAGGAGTTTCATAAAACTTACTACCGTTATACCCCACATCTGCCCATCCGTAATCATCTATCATTATGAACAGCACATTGGGCTTCTGTTCTGCACCTTTTGCGAAAGCACTTGCTGCAATTCCCAAAAGCATCATTGATGTTTTAAATCTTTGAATCATAAATCATTTCTTATTTAAGGTTTTAATATATTGCCTAAACTTCCATGCAATCTGCGGATATGCAAAATTCACATTCCGTATCTCAGACGGGTCTTCCTCTAAATTATAAAGTTCAGCCTGTACACCAGGTTTTCCCGGAATAAACTTCCATTTTCCCATTCTCAGTGACAAATCACCACCGTTATTCTGGGTACATATAAACTGACGATACAATCCTGCATTTTCCTTTATAAAAAGCTCTGAAGCATCTTCAGTATCAACCATATTATTTTTATCAAGTTTATGACCTATCAAAGAAGGTATGGTAGCCATCAAATCCATATAACAGAAAGGTTGTTCCTGTAAAAAAGGCTCTTTTATCCTATCCGGCCACGAGAAAATAAACGGAACTTTTGTTCCTCCTTCATGTAATGAATATTTCTCTCCACGAAGATTTCCATAAGGATTATGACCGTTAATATTCTCCAAAGCACCGTCATCATAACCTTCCTTAATCATTGGAGCGTTATCACTTGATACTATAATAATAGTGTTATCATACAGTCCTTCATCTTTAAGACACTGAATAACTCTTCCTACACAATAATCAAACTCCTCTATCACGTCACCATAAATACCAGCTTTTGATTTTCCTCTGAACTGCCTTGAAGGGACTCGGGGTTCATGAGCATTCTGAGGTGCATAATACAAAAAGAAAGGCTCCTTTTTATTATCCTTTATATATTCTATTGCCTTATTACATAAATCTTCCGCCATTGTTTCATCATTCCACAATGCGGACTTTCCTCCCGTCATCCAGCCGATTCTTCCAATACCGTTGATTATTGTATTATTATGCCCCAAATGATGTTTCAAAACCAGTTTCTCAGGATTCTCTTTTCCCGTAGGCCAATCTCCGACTTTCCTTTTATATGATACCTGAATAGGATCATTAGAATCAAGCCCCACAACTTTGTCCTGCTCAATAAATACACAGGGAACCCTATCATTAGTACCTGGGAAATAATAACAATAATCAAACCCTACAGCAAGAGGTCCGGCTTTAATACTGCTATTGAAATCCACAGGAGTACCTTTCTCTCCAACTCCAAGATGCCATTTACCGACAATAGCCGTATTATACCCCAGTCTTTTCATGATCTTAGGCCATGTAATATTGTCTTGCGATATGCTCAGAGGAGCATCTGCTGGCAATATACCCACATTTTTTCTCCATGCATATTCTCCTGTCAGCATGGCATATCTTGAAGGAGATGAAGTGGAGGCCGGAGAATACGCATTTGTGAAGCGTACTCCATTTGCTGCAAGGTTGTCAAGATTAGGAGTTGAGATTTTCCTGGCACCATAACAGCTAAGGTCTTGATATCCTATATCATCGGCTAATATACATATCACATTGGGAAGATTTTGGGCATTAACTGCAATGCCTAAAGATGCTAATGAAGGTATGATAAATCCGATTTTCATTATATTAAAGTTATATAAGTTCATGTTGCAAAAATAAAAATTACCGATATCATACAAAATGTACAATTTCACCAATTAGATGTATAAAACTAGTATTATTTCTTCAAGTCATCAGGAGTAAATACAGTAACTTTTTCGTTATTCATAAGTTGTCTGTGTGTTTCCCTTGTAACTTCATGCCATACACCTTCATCCCATAACATAGGAGTTATTATACCTTTCTCCCATTCTTTATATTTATCTGTCATTTCTTTGCACAGCTCAGGATTGATTTTTCTCAAATCATTATCCTCACCCAAATTATCGTTAAGATTATACAACCTTTGCCCTAAACCTTCCACACTGATAAGTTTGTAATCACCCATTCTTACAGCAGACGATTTTTCTTTTCTCCAGAATAATATATCGTGAGGATTACCGCTCATTTCACCACTTATATATGGTATCAAATCTACACCATCAATAGGATTTTTAAGACTTTCTTTATCTATCCCTGCAGCAGCTATTGAAGTAGAAAAGATATCCAAAGAAGAAGACAAACCATCAAACGTCCCTTTATATTTACCACCCATCGTAATAAAGAAAGGTACTCTTATTCCCCCTTCATATTTATTCCCCTTAAAACCTTTTAAAGGGTAATTCGAAGACTGATTATTATGTGCCCCTCCATTATCACTCAAGAAAAAGATCAAGGTGTTTTCATACATACCTTCCTTTTTAAGTTTATCTACCACTTTTCCTATTCCTCTATCCACTGCCCAAGTCATTGCTGCAAGTTTCTGACGGGAATGCCCTTCAAACCTTGCCATATCCTCTTTTGTAGCTTCCATCGGGGTATGAACAGCATTAAAGGCAAGATACATCATAAAAGGCTTACCTGATCCTTTCTGTTTATCCAAATAATCCACAGCTGCATCAGCCAAAACATCGGTCATGTATCCATTAAAACTCAACTGTTTACCATTATACTGTAGATTATAAACATCTCCCGGCTTATCATCCCTATTAGGACGATAAAAATAAGAACGGCTTCCTGCAATAAAGCCATAAAAATGTTCAAACCCTCTTCTATTAGGGTGGTATTCAGGAGCATCTCCCTGATGCCATTTTCCGAAGCAAGATGTGTTATATCCGTTTCTTAAAAAAACATCAGCAATTGTTTCCTCATTCAGTCCCAATCCTAATGTATCTCCAAGATTGCATTCATACCCACATCTCTGGTTATATCTACCAGATAATATACCAGCACGAGAGGGGCCGCTTACAGATGCCGATACATGAGCATCGGTAAAAACGGTACCATCGGCAGCCAGTCGGTCGATATTGGGAGTCAGTAAATCCTTGCTTCCGTTAAATCCAAAATCATTGTAACCGGCATCATCGAGAAGAATTACAAGAATATTTGGTTTATTCAAAGAATTTTCAGCAGTACAATTTGTAGCCCAACAAGTTATCATTGTTGATACAGCACAAACTAATTTAGCATTCATAATTGTCTTTTTTCTGTTTTAAGAATATACCATAATTGAATTCCATATAAATGGTTTATATAAAAGCCTTAAACTCCAACAGAATCCAACAGATTGATCTGTCGGAGTTCATATTTTAGCGGAATTATTCTTCAATAGTAGTAGCACTTTCATTAACAGGAGTTTCATCGGCAATAGGCCAATTTATCACCTCTACATAATTTACATTTGATATATAGAATGACGGGCACTTCTCTTCTCCCTTTACTTCAAGGATATACTCACCATCTTCTTTATATTTATGTTGAAGCTCTCCGTTTGCATCTTCTACCACACCATCTCCCCAATGAACTGATGCTTTCATCAATGCTGAGAACAGCATGTTTACAGGCTTAAAATTGGGATTTGCAGAATCCTCTACCTTCATTTCTATTGATAGCTGGGTAGTCTTATAAGGCCCTGTAACTTCTTTTACTTCTAAAACTTCTTCCTTAGTGCATGATGACACAAATGAAGATAATAAAAGAAATAATACCGAATATTTAGATATAAAGTTTATCATATCATTCCTCCTTGTTTAAAGAACTAGTGTTAATAATAAAAGTTTTAGCCTGACTTCCTTTAAGTTCTACAGTATAGTTACCTGTCGGTTTCCCTTCAAAACTGAACTTAATTTCAGGACTTCCTTCTGGGAATTCAGTTATTTCACCTTTGGGGGAAGTAATTGTAACTTTTGTATCAGGAAGTATTTCCGACATGGTAAGTTCTTTAGTCAGGTTTGACAACATTAAAGAAGGACGTGGGACAATTTCTGCAGGAACTTCAGGTTCTTCTGTATCAGTTCCTCCTAATTTGTATATTTTCACATCGTCAAGAAAAGCTACACCATTTGTTGTTTTCTGGAATAAAACTTTAATTTTAGTACAACCTTCTGGCACAGTAAACTCATGTTCATAAACTTTATTTATATGTGAACTCACTTTTACTGTTAATATATTTTTTACAGGATTTACTGACATATTCTGAATGAATCCATCCAAATGCTTGTCTCCCTTAACAGGATTCTTACCACTAATACTGATAGACTCATGAATTCTTGCAATGTAAGAAAATATATAAGTTTCTCCTGGTTCGACCTGTATATCCTGAGCAATCATCATATTTTTAGGATCATTTGAGAATCTTAGTGTTGGAGGAGTTATGGCATACTGTAAATACGAATCATCTTTTGTTCCGTCAAAAGCCATATTTCCATTAGGATTAAACCACCAGTTCTCGCCAGGAACCCAAGTCTTATCAGGATTTTCAAAACTCCCATTTACTACCAAATTTTTAATTATATCTCCTTCCGGAACCTTCTGTGCAAATGTCATACAACAAAAGGATATTCCACAAAAAAACATATTTAATATTTTCATAACACAAATCTTTTTAAATTACTTACTTTCCAATAGTCCAACCCTCATTCTGAACAAGATTACTGTTTCTTCTTATTTCAGCATCAGGCAATGGGAAGAAATACATTTTATCATCCCAGCTACGCTGAATGGTTTCACGCGTATAAGTAAAGCCTGTTGCAGTCTTACTGATTTTCATAACATCCACTGTCTTCTGTGTATCACCTATCATCCAGCGTCTTACATCCCAGAATCTATGCCCTTCAAAAGCAAGTTCTACCATTCTTTCATCCCTGTAAACGTCAACAAAACTTTCTCCTAAGCCTGTAGATAGTTCAGGCATATTCGCTCTATTTCTAATATAGTTTACGGCATCAACTGCACTTAATGGTAACTCTGAATTCTTCTGATCCGGGTCTTCAAAATAATTATACACACATTCTGCATAATTCAGATAGAATTCTCCTAAACGGTAAATTACCCACGAATGAAATTTCTGGTTTACTTTCGATGGTCTCAAATCTACTGTTTTGTCACAATATTTCTTCAAATAATACCCTGTAGGAGTCGCACCAACCAATGGTAGTCCGTTCAATCCACCTTCATATGTCTGAAGTTCGTTAGTATTGTAAGCAGGCCATCCAATCATCCCATTATATGCTACTGTTGCCTCAAGTCTTGGGTCTCTTCCTTCGTATGGTTTAGTTTCGTTATATCCACTTCCTTCTTCATTCCAAAGCTTACCGTTCGATTTCATCCTATACGCATCGACTAAAGTCTGTGAAGGACAGTTACCGGATTTGCCTCCTTCAACTCCCATCGGATAGTTATTATATTCGAAAGAATTCAAGTTTCCCAAACGTCTTGCATAAATCACCTCCGAAGCAGTGAAATTAGATTCACCCCATAAATCAGTATAAGCCCCAAAAATCACTCCCAGTTTTGCGCTCATCTGAATAACATCCTTATTAGCTTTTGCAGCATTGTGCCAGGCTTCCTTTACATTATCACCTTTATAGAATAAAGGGCTGGCAGCATACATTAAAGCTCTTGCTTTTAGAGCAGCAACTGTCAAACTTGTAATTCTACCGGTTTCAACATAAGTAACCTGATTATAGTCGTCAGGCAATTTGTTCATTATCTTATCACACTCGTCAACGATAAAAGAAAAAACGTCCTCACTTGAAGTCCTGGAAACTGAATTAGCTTCTTTATCAGTAAGTGTCTCCTTTATCAATGGAACATCACCGTACGTACGGACAAGATTAAAATAGAAGTAGGCCCTCAAAAATCTTACTTCATACTGATAACGGTTATATCTTTCCATCTGGTCCAGATAATCCTTATTGTACTTATAATCCTCGAATGTATAATCGTTACAGTTCTCAAGATAGAAATTACAAGCACGAATAGCCCAGTAAGAATCACTCCATGTAGAAGTCAACGGTTTTAAAGAGCTCCAGGCTCCATTAAAGAAATAGTTTACATTTGATCCTTCCCATGCACATACAGCTTCATCGCATGCACTTGCCAAAGTCGCACCGTTATCGTAACCTTGCAGTCCGTTTTCCATCATAGAATATATGTTAGTGACAAACTGTCTTGCCCTATCGAACGAAGAGAATACCTGTTCTTTGTTATATTCAGTGAGCTCATTATAATCCATTCTGTCACTACATCCCTGTATGAACAATGAAGCTACAGCAAATACAAATATATTTTTTTTAAGTTTCATATTATCAAATTTTAGTATTAGAAATTAAGAGCAAATCCCACATGTATTGATCTGTCAACCGGATAAGAAATACCTGTAACCTCAGGATCGGTTACTTCTATCTTATCTATAGAAAACAGGTCCATACCTCTCACATAAAGTTTTGCTGTTTTCATTCTTGCTTTTGAAATTAATTTCAACGGGAACTTATAGTATACCTCACAATGGCGTAGTTTCAAGAATGAAGCATCCGTCATCCACAATGTACTGTTTTGGGTATTATTGGCATTCTCAACAGAAGTAAGTCTTGGAAATTTTGCATCAGGTGTTTCTGGAGTCCATCTGTTTTCGTAATAATAATTAGAAATAGTAGTATTGTTTACCAAAGGACGATAAAGCCCCTTTGCTGTCATCCATGCACTATAATTGCCTACCCCCTGGAACTGAGCATCAAAACCAAATCCCTTATATTCCATACCAAGATTAAAGGCATAATATATTTCCGGTACATTGATATTGTATCCTATTGCTATTCTGTCATTCTCATCTATAAAGTCATCACCATTCTGGTCTTTATACTTAATATCACCAGGGCGAACATCAGAAAACAGTTGTTTAGGACTGTCCATTATATCCTTCTCATCCTTAAAGAATCCTATAGCCTCAAGACCATATTGCTGTCCTACAGGTACACCTGTAGTAGAGAGATAATCATAAGCTACTGGAGCCTGGAGATTCTCAATCACTTCATTCTTAGACAAGGTAAATCTTGCTCCTGCATTTATAGTCAGACTTCCAATAGTTTTATCATATGACAATCCCAATTCCACTCCTTTACTATCAACTCTACCTTGCGGTGAATATGGAAGATTTACACCCAATATCGATGATACATTATTATTTACTACCATTATTCTGTCTCTTTTCTGATAGTAAGCATCAGCAGTCAACGACAATGAATTAAACAATCTGGCATCAAGACCTACATTATATTTCATCGCTCTTTCATGACGGAAGTATGTTGTAGGAAATCTACTTTCTTGTGTACCACCTGCCGACACTTTATTATTGCCGAACCAGTAAGAGCCTCCACCACCAAAATTCTGGACATCAAAGTTCCACGAAGGTACATAATCAGAATGCAAGATACCTGCAGATGCCCTCAGCTTAAGCAAGTCAAAGACACTTTGGTTTCTCATAAAATCTTCTCTTGTAATATTCCATGCAGCAGATACTGTAGGAGAGAATGCAAACTTATATCCATCAGGCAATCTATTCGAGCCGGACATTACTAATGCCAAGTCTACAAAATATCTGTTCATAAACCCATAATTTGTATATGAGGTCAGATACTGCTGGTTTATAGTATTATTTCTGTCTTTCTGAACATCATGAAGGAATCTCCAACTTAACAATGAATATACTTTATGCTTACCGAAAGTTCTGTTATAATCAAAACCACCGTCAAAGTTAAATCTGTAATACATCGGTCCATTCATGTTTTTTGTGAAAGTCAATTCCGTATCCTTCCCTCCAGTTACCCTGGTAACAGAACTTGGAATATCATACATATAAGATACTTTATCCGCCGCATATGAATATGTTTTTGTTCTTATTTCCCAGAATGTTGAAGAATTATCATAAGCCAGCTTGACATATGCTCCCAATCCCTGAGTTATGAAATCCAGTTTTTGGGTAAGTTTCATATCAGCCATCAATGTCCTTGCGTGAGATCTGGAATACCCTTTTGCCTGGAGATTTGCTACAGGGTTTAAACCACCCCAGACGAAATCACCTCCCCATATACCATCTTCTGTTTTAATCGGATATGCAGCAGATGGAACTGTATATAACTGATCTACTATTGTATTGTATGAAGAATGATTATATTCTGTAAGTATACCTAAGACATTGGTTTGAAGTGATGTAGACGGACTGATTTGTACATCAAGATTCATTCTGATATTAGCTTTTGAATATTCATTCTGGTTTGAATATCCTTCATTTGTATTCGTATTCTTAAAGAAGCCGCTATTGTTTTCCAGATTGAAGAGAGTATAATATCTCATTTTTCTACTTCCACCAGAAAAACTCAGATTATAAATATTTGTACTTCCCCAATCACCGATAACTTCGTCTGTCCAATCTACATTTGGATAATAATTAGGGTATTTCCCATTCTTGAATGCTTCCAGCTCAAACTGATTGTAACGCGGAGACTTTCCGTCATTTGCATATGCTTCATTCATGGCTTTTGCATAAGTATATGAATCTGCCATATCGGGTAGATAAAGAGGCTGGTTAAATCCGTGGTCATAGCTTATTTTTATATCCATTTTTCCTTCACGACCTCTTTTTGTCTTTACCAATAAAGCACCGTTAATACCCTTATATCCATAAAGTGCAACAGCTGCTGCATCTTTTAATACAGATACGGACTCAACTTCCTCTACTGTCAAATCTGCAATAGGGCGTTCAATTCCATCTACCAGAATCAAAATACCATTATTTGAAAGAGACTGCAAGCCTCTAATCGATAAAGAAGCTCGTTCGTCCCATATACCATTCATTCCTTGCATTGAGGTAAGTCCAAGAACTTCTCCAAACAAAGAGTTCTGCAAACTTAATGAAGAGTTCTTTTCAAGTCTTTCATATGTAACAGTTGAAATAGCAGCAGTACCCTCATTCAAATAGCAACTGTCTGCAACAGCTGTCTGTCCTTTGACAACAGAGCCACTACTCAATGCCAAACATGTTATAAAAATTATCTTATTTTTCATTGTATATCAGATTAATATTTTACCAACCGGGGTTTTGAGTCAAACCATAACCTTTATTAATTTCACTAGGAGGAAATGCTGTAAGATACCATTTCGAGCTGAAACCACCTTCTTTCCACCATGTACGGGCTCTATTTGCAAATTCAAATTTCTCGTATGTGAAATCAGTAGGACGAGTTCCACTTGTAAAAGGTTCTTCCACACCATCTGTTCTTCTCACTCTAAGACCATGCAGAGGCAATCTGAACCTGTCTTCCATCTTACGTCTGCACATATCAAAAAGACGTACATCTTCAAAACCGAGTTCACAAGCCCGTTCGCGCAGGATTTCATTAAGGACATCTTCTTTACTGTAGTTCTCACCCAATACTACATCTCTCAATCCTCCTAAGCCTACTCTCTGTCTTATAATATCAACCTGGTTTATGGCTTCTTCTATACGGTCATTTTCAAGCAAAGCTTCCGCATAAGTCAGATATATTTCAGCCATCCTGAGGTATGGCCAAATTGTAGGCTTACCGTTACTGGTTGTCTTGTCCAGAATGAATTTATACAGCCCATAACCGGATGCATACTCACCAGATTCTGTTACAGAATTCTGCTGCATTTCTTTTCCGCCTACCCACATCTGTGCAGGATGACCCTGAAATGCTGCATCCGGAACAAGTACTGTTTCATAAAGTCTTGGGTCTCTTGAAGGAGCATTAGGATTATTCTCTGAGAAGAACATATTCTTCTTCACTACAGACTGTTCATAATCAAAAGGAGTTCCATCAGCCATTGGAAACATTTCTACATATTCCTGAGTAGGAGTAAAAGCTCCACCAGGACAAGACGTATTCCTAAAAGTTCCATGATTAGTATATCCAATTCGCGTAGATATCAACATTTCGGTATTTCCACGCTGTAGATATGCATTTCTAAACTTTTCTCTATAATTAGCTCCTACATCATTTAGTTTGTAGAAACCTTTTTCCTTTACTTCATTAAAAAAATCCTCACAAGCTACAAGAAGCTGATTCCAAAGCTCTTGCTTACGTGCACCAATCCAAACCTGAAAATTATTAACTGCATCCTGAGGAGGTTCTGTACAATAAGGCTCATCATCATTAAACAATGGACTTGCCGTAAATAAAAGAATTTTACATTTTAGACCTAAAGCTCCAGCTCTTGTAAACCTGCCATCCCAATTACTTCTATCTACTTCATCTAAAGACCAGGGAAGATAATCTTTGGCTTCGTCAATAAGTCCTATCATAAAATCATTGGTTTCTTGTACCGTTGCTCTGGGCACAGTTAAATTGTCTCCAATCTGAACAGACCGTTTTACCAACGGTAATCCACCAAAGTGTCTGTACATGTCAAAATACCGGGTTACAATTATCATCTTGGCTTCTGCTGCTAAACGTTGTTTTTCCGTTTCATCCATATCAGGAACTTTATTTATATTTTCAATAAAAATCCAGGCAGAGCGAATCGCCTCCCAACAACCTTCTCTATTGAAGCCAAATCTTGTATGCGTAGACCAGTCCTCCATACTGGCATAATATCCTCCAACATAATATGTACGCGACACTTCATCCCAATTCATGTGTGAATGCCAACAATCAGACAAGCACTCAAACATTCCCTGATTCATTTTACCATCAATTGCATTCCATGCAGAAGGCAGCCCATAATACATCCTATCATAACACACCCATAAAAACTTACGGGCATATTCTGCTTTTCCAAAAATTGTATCTTGAGTCACATCTACACCTGGGGCCTTTTCAAGAAACTTATCTCCTATTTTAAAGTCTTCAACACAAGCATTGAATGCTAATGCGACAAAAAAGGAACATATGAGTTGAAAAAATTTCTTCATGATTAATCAATTTAAAAATTAAGTTTTAACCCTACATTATAAACCTGCATTACAGGATATTCCGGTTTATTTTCAGCAGTTTTTGATTCTGGATCTGATATTTTAAGTTTATCAAATGTTAACAGATTATATCCGTTAACAAAAATTCGCAAATTATTCAATTTTATTTTCTTAATTATAGGTCCATCAAACATATATGAAATCTCAACATTCTTCAAACGCAAATAATCTGCATCAACCAGGAACAAGTCTGAATTTTCGTAGTTATTGGACTTATTTACTAGCGTTGCTCTTGGCAAAGTTGCTGTATATGCAGTTTCAGGTGTCCATCTATTGTCATACATTGAAGTAAGCATACTATAAGTATTTGTCTCTCCCAAAGGAACTCTGAATGTTTCCGAAAGCATTCTTGAAGTATTCCATGCATAACTCCATGTCATACTGAAATTAATTTTTTTCCATTTAAAGCCCATATTCAATCCTCCTGAATATTGAGGATTGTCAGTATATCCAGCAGGTCTGATATCATCATCATCTATTACTCCGTCATCATTCAAATCTACATATACACAGTCACCAGGCTGGAGTGTAACTCCATGATCGGCTATATCCTTTCCATACTGCTCTTTATACCTTTCATTAGCATTTCCATCATAAAATCCCCAGAACTTCCTAATAAACGGTTGCCCGACAGGCAATCCTGTTCTATACAGATATTCCTCATTTCTTGGAACTTCATCCATCTCAATAATTTTATTCTTTGCATGCGAAAGATTTGCACCTATCCAATATCTGAAATTATCTCCTATTTTATCTGTCCACTGAAGTGATATTTCATATCCACGGTTATCCACTATACCATAGTTTTCTGCCGTAGGTGCAAAACCAATAAAACCAGGATAACTTGTTCTTGTAATTAGGATGTCCTTTCTGTGATCATAAAAATAATCAAAGTTTATCTTCAATCTGTCATTAAAGATTGTCATATCTACTCCATAATTCTGCTTGTAAGCTTTTTCCCAAGTCAGATTAGGGTTACCCAAGGCAGCTTCATATGCTCCAGACTGATTTGTATTGATATTAATACCAAAGTTATATCCGCCGCCAAAAGCATATTTACCGTCAAGATACATAAATCTCTGACCTCCGATTTTGTCATTACCAACAACTCCATAAGAAGCTCTGAATTTCAGGTATGAAATTAAAGATTGCTTCTTCATGAACTTTTCTTCCGACATCACCCATCCAACGGATACTGCCGGAAACAGTCCATATCGTTTACCTGGAGCAAAATTTTCGGAACCGTTATATCCTACATTAACATCAAAAAGATAACGTGTAGCATAATCATACGTCAATCGTCCTACTAATCCAACATATCCTGTAGGTATATCAGGATAGGTCGCAGGATAATACTTCTTCGACTGGTTATACAAGGCAAGAGCAGACACATTATGTTTACCGAATTTTCTATGATAGTTTAAAGACAACTCTGCATACCAGTCTCTAAAAGCATCTCTGGATTCAGAATAGTTAAGTTCGCCTTCACTACCAAACTTACGATAACCTATTTCATCACCATCTATTATCGGATTATAATAAGGAGTAGTAGTTGCCCTCTGTTTGGTATGGACGAAATTACTATTATATGAACCTTTCAGCCTTAAAGAAAGACCTTTTGTTATTACATCAAGTTTCTGAGTCAATTGGAAGTCTGTATTAAGAACATTGTTTACCGTTGTTTTAAATCCACGTCCATAATAAGCATTAAGAGCATCTTCACCAACTTGTGGTATATAGTCAGGATTACTCTTTATCCATTTGCCATCTACAATACCGGCACCCGAAAAAGGAGTTGCTCTATAAAGCATTCTAAACAATTCAGCATCTGATGATGATGATATTGGTTTATTCTTGTCTTCTACTCGTCCACCAATATTTACAGCAAGCTGAGTTGTTTTAGTAACCTGAAAATCGAGATTCGCTCTATAGTTGTATCGTTTGAACTTAAAGTTACCATTATAATCCTCACCAAAATTTTTGAACAAACCATCCTGAGTCAGCAAGCCCGCAGAAACAAAATATTTAACTTTATCTGTTCCCCCTGAAATACTTACATTATGCTGGCTTTGGAATGATGCATCTTTTAGAAGATAATCCATCCAGTCCATATCCGGATAGAGAATAGGATTAGTATGATTCTTGAATGCATCCATAATCTCAGGCTGGAAACGGACATTTTCTGGTTTCACACCATCGTTCATCTGCGCCTCATTATAATAAGTCGCATACTGATAACTATCAACAAAGTCAAGCAGACGGGTAGGCATTTGAACACCCACAGAAGTTGAAACAGAGACCTTGGCATCTCCCTTTGCTCCTCGCTTTGTTGTAATAAGAATTACACCATTAGCACCACGCACACCAAATACTGCTGTAGCCGATGCATCCTTTAGAACTGTAATATTATCCACCTCATTAGGATCTAATTGTGAAAACGAACGTTCAACTCCGTCTACAAGAATCAAAGGAGAGGAATCACCACTGGCCAATGTACCTGTTCCACGAATAAAGATTTGAGGGTCATCAGCTCCTGGTTCACCCGAATATTGAACAGAAGAAAGTCCCGGCATTTTACCAGACAAAGCATTCCCCAATGATGCAACCGGAGTTTTTACTAAGTCCTCACCACCAACAGAAGACAAAGCACCGGTAATTGTAACCTTTTTCTGTGTACCATACGCTATGACCTGCACTTCCTGAAGCATTTGAGAATCATCAGACATTATCACATTAAATGTCTTTTTCTTTCCTATAACAACTTCCTTCTCCTGAAATCCTATATAAGAAAACTGAAGTGTCTTACCACCAGAAGGAACGGAAAGAATAAAGTTTCCGTCAAAATCCGTAATAGTTCCTATAGTAGGATTTTCCTTTACTATTACATTCACACCAATGAGCGGTTCACCGTTCTCGTCTTTTACTACTCCAGAGACAGAGTTCTGCTGATTTATGCCTGCCATCATTACAGAAGGAACAAACATCATCATAACAAAAATAAGACGTGACAAACATAAACTCATTCTACTGATTTTAAAGTTAATGTGTTTCATACGTTTGTTATGTATTAGATTAATTATTTTCTGAAGCTTCTATTTCTCTTATATATACGTCGTCTATAAATGCAATACCTCCATCTTTTTCTATTCTTATTCTGACTTTATCTGTTGTTGGCGTAAATTCTGATGACATAAATACGTCCTCACTAGATTGTGTTTCTACAGTACATATAGGATCCGCTGATACGGTTTCATTACCGTCTATAGAGAAAATCTGTCCTTTAAGCTCCTTTCCAGTTGTATTCTGATTAGGTTCTGATTTTCCTATAGCATCTCTTATTCTTCCAACAAAACTGAATGTATACTTTTTACCTGGTGTAACAATAACATCCTGAGACAATTGCACACTAGCATTGACATCAGTCAATCGCATAGTATTTCCTGACATGGTAAGTTCTCTATGATAAATTTTGTTCTCTTCCGCTCCATTAGGTGATGTATCTATAGCAGTCTTACCTGTAGGACTACATGTCCAATAAGAAGTGTTGTTGTCAAATCCTCCATTTCTCACCAAGTTATTCCAAGGTTGGAGAGGGGCAATGCTATTGTATCTCCACACACGAACATAATCAAATCTCGTTTCTGTAAGCTTTCCTAATTCAAAAGCTTTAAATCCGTCATCAGGAAGTTCTTCACCAAACGAAGCACCATTTGACAGCCATAAGAACTCATGAGTTAAAGGTATCAGCTTAGGGTCGGTGAATGTATGCTTCAAAATACCATTATAGTATATTTTCAGATACTTGTCAGTCCAAAGCAGCCCCCATACTTGATAGTCACTATGAATTCCAGGAGTACTATATCTCCAGCCTTGTGACCTATGCGCATCTGCATATCCATCATAGTGAATATTTACCTGTACTTGTTCATAAGTATGGCAAGACTCAAAAATGTCAATCTCCGCTCCATCAGCTCCTGTTTCATTAACATTTCCCATATTAGGCCCTTGAAGCCAGAAAGCCGTATGTGTAAGTTTATTTGCATCTCCAATCTTAACCCTGCATTCCATATAGCCAAACTTTGTCATAAACTTATTTGAGCTATTTATAGAGCCATTAGTCATAACATCTGTCCCGGCCTTATGTACTTCCAATACCAAATCACCATCTTTCTGATAAACATTCTCAGGTTTCCAAAACCATGAGTTTATGCCAAGACGCTGTCTAGGGCCACGAGATTTAGTTGACTCATCAATATTCCATTTCTTAAGGTCTATTTCTTCACCGTTAAACTCATCACTGAACACGAGTTCCCAATCATTACCGAGAATATTACCAAAAGGCTGATAAGGCATTACTCCTGGTTCTGTAGTAGGGTCTATCATTGGAGAAAGACCAGGTTCAATCCCTTCACTTTTATCTACATACCCCCCTTTCTCTTCACCGAAAGGAGTAATCTCAGGATAAGAACATCCTGCAAAAAACAACATTGAAAATAAGAAATATTTATTCATATATTAAATAATAAGATTAATAAACCTCATATATATCTATTGTGACTTCGCAAATTTCATAAAAAAACATAACCTATAAAATGTACTATTTATGAAAAAAGATGTATAATATAACTATTATACTATACATCTCCATTATGTCTTCAAATATTGGTTATATCAGAAGAAACTATATTCCTTCTTCTCAAGTCTGAGAAGAACTACATTCATAAAATTCTCAACTTCTGCATGGCTCTTTAATTTCCCATATAGTTCTATATGTTTATGCACTGCTGGCAACAAATCTTGTGCCTTTTTTAGATCTATATTCAATAGAATCTGCATCGTTTCTTTATTAACATAGATATTATCAGACAACATTCCTTGCTCCAATATTTCTTTTGATGCTTTATCGCCAAAACAATCATATAGAGAACCTGCCAAATACAGTTTTGCCGACAGATAGTCAATCTTATCAAGTTCATTCCTCAACTCATTCTTGTAAGCTTTAAGCTCCTTTCTTGATACAAACAGCCCTAGTGCAGCCCAGTAATTCACAATATCATTATCAGTTTTCAATAACGAAATTTGTTTTGCAATAACAGACTTTCCCATACCACACATCATAGCTGCATCAAGAACTTTTCTCACCGGATAAATATCTTCATTCTGTCTAAGCGTATATGGAATATATTTATCAGAATACTCTGCATAACTGTATTCAGGAATAAAATGAGCATCACGTTTTTCTATAACATGTTGTTCCATCTTTTTACGGAATTCTTTCAGTACTCCCTGATATTCAGGATTTGTAGCCAGATTATTCATCTCCCACTTGTCGTTTTCCAAATCATACAGATATTCTGCCTGGCGAGGTTTCATAATAGCAGCCTGTCCTTCATTCATCAGCCCGGCTGCAAAGTCCTTACGCATTATCTTCTGAATATCCCCGTGGTCATAATAGCTCATCCATCTTATCCAAGGCTGATGGCATGTAAATACTCTGGTGTACATGTATTTGCCGTCTGTTACAGAACGGGACAACTCATTGTTCGAATCAAGACCATCGCAAGCGCCATAAACGTACTTTTTATCCTTTACATAGTTCTTTCCCATAAAAGGCTTACCTTCAATATAATCAGGTATGTCAACACCGGCTAAAGCCAATACAGTTGCGCCAAAGTCCTCGAAACTGACAAGACGGTCGGTCACTACACCGCTTCCCCATGGAGACAAATGCTTATACATCTCAGGAATCCACACTATAAAGGGAACTCTATATCCCAATCCTAAAGAACTTCCTTTACCGCGTGGGATACCTTCGCCATGATCAGAAAAACAAAATACTATCGTACTGTCTTTCAGCCCATCTTTCTCAAGGCGCTTCAGGATTCCTTCAAACTGCTGGTCTGTCAAAGAAATTGAATTATACACCCTTGACATCCGTTTACGCATCTCCGGAGTATTTCTGTAGAATGACGGCATATCAAAAGGGACGTCAATGGCTGTTTTTCTTTTCTCATTTATCCATTTAAGAACCTGCTTCTCATAAACTTCCCATGGGTTTGTCATTGTCCTTGACTGATGACTGTGCGGACTATTGAATACTGCAAAGAATGGTTGTCCCGGTTTACGTTTCCACCACCCCGCTTTTCCTGAACTTTCATTCCATGACTCAGCTATCATCCTACGCTCACTTGCATTGTTATAGTCGGTCTTATAATTATTAGACGTATAATATCCGGCATCTTTCAGATACTTGGGAAAACCATGAACAAAATCCGGTATTGGATAATGACTACGGTGATTCCCTGTACCCATAGTAGTTGGTGTCATTCCAGTAATAAGACAAAACCGGCTTGGAGAGGACACTGTTCCAGTAGAAAAGGCTGAAGTAAATCTCACTCCTTCTGCGGCAAGTTTATCCATCGTGGGAGTTTTTGCCAGACTGTCACCGTAACAGCCTATAAACTGTGGGGATGTATCCTCAAATGTCAACCACAAAATATTAGGACGTGGCAAATCATGTTCTGCTTTATCTGTTGCTGCGTTTGCAATGGCAGGTAAAAAACCTGCCATTGTCAATAAAAAAAATCGTTCCATATTAGTTTATTTAAATAAAGTCGTTAACTGATTCAAAGTTACAACATTATCCGGATTGAATTTTTCACCATTCATATAATTAAGAAGACTGTTCATAAGCTGTACCGCCTCCGGTCTCTTATCTGAATCGGCAAGTAAATCTGCTCCACAAAGAATCAGTTTTCCTTTTCCTACCTTCATTTCTACCACAAGCCCTAAGGAACGAGCAGTAAACCAGTCGTCTATAATTCTTACTATTGGTTCAGGGTTTCCCAATTTGTGTAAAGGAATAGCATTACAATGCGACATAGCATCCCACCACTGGTAATCGCTATGATATTCCGTAGGGAAAAGTCTTAATGCAGGATGTTCAGGATTACATAATATACCCTGAGTATGTGGAGCCTGTTTGTTTGTCCAAAGCGTGTTCCAAAAAATAGAAGAGAACCCTACCACAACTGAGTCTTTCCCTTCATTCTTCAGACTCCCTTTTGCAGCGGTCAATAACACTTTGCCACCTTCAGACAAGGTTTTCAAGACATCTTCTGACAAAGAGGAAGCAACAACCACTTCTTTATTCTCTATCTTATTTTTAGGATAAGCCCATAAATTCCATCTGTTCTTATATCCGGAAACTTCAACCTCAAGTTCCCACTGCTGAGGTTTGTCTACATTTACATTATAGGAAATCTGCCCTACTCTGCTCAAACCACCGGCAGGGATTCTGCAAACATCAATAACACCATTGCTTATTAGTGCACCATCGAACGATGTTATCTTCCATCTTACAGGGACATTCATATCACTTTGCGAGAATTGTGCCACATCTATATCGGCTTTCAATGTATCTCCACTATTAAACACAAACTTTGACATTCTTGCCAAAGGTACCACAGAATTACAGAACTCACTGTACTCCTGAGGTGTAACATATCCTTTAGATTCCCAGAAAGGATTCAACACTCCTACTATTGCACTTCCCTGTCCCGGGAAATCATGCAAATCAAGCAATTGGAAACCGGCAAAATTTTTAGTCCTCAGAGCGGCTTCAATATCCGCCTTATAACACAATGCCTGTAATTTACCCGAGGCCAACAGAAAACTGTCCGCCAAGTGCAACAAACCATTTTCTCTAAGTCTGTCTTCAAAAATATCAAAGTTCTTTGCTTTTAGAACACCTGTATATTTACTCCTTTCCTTTAAGTCGGGATAAACACACCACTGGCCTATCTCATGACTTATAGTAGGTTGTGTTTTCGAGATTTTATTACTCCAGTCAAAGTCTGAATTAGGTCTCTTAGCATTTATTATACTCTTTAGTCCCTGTGCCCATCCCTGTATTCTTGGTGCAGGAAGACAATGCCAGTCGTTTTCCTTTATAGCAGGCCATCCTGCTGCAGTTGTATAAAGGAACCTGGAATCCTTTTCCTTCCAATAAGAAACAAACTTAGTGAGATATTCCTTATGCTTTTTTCCATGAGGCTCATTTCCGTACGACATTAGGCAGAAAGAAGGATGATTCCCATACTCCTTTACTATTCTTTCACTCTCATCGTATAGATAACTATCGATAGGGTGACCACTGCCTAAATCTGAGCACCATGAACCGCATTCTACGTAAAGATATATTCCAAGCTTGTCTGCCACACTGAATGCTGCTTCAGGAGGACACCATGAATGAAAACGGATATGATTAAGGCCATGAGCCTTACAAATCTCCATAATGCGTTTCCATTCTGTTTCATCTGTAGGAGGAAAACCAGTCTTTGGAAAAATACAGCATTCAAGAGTTCCCCTGAAAAATACGGAATTTCCGTTTACAGTTATCTGACTTCCTTTGATTCCCAATTCACGTACTCCAAAAGATTCTTTTACAATATCATTTCCATCCTTCGTTTCAAGCCGTGCATCAAGGGTATATAGATTTGGAGAAAACTCATCCCATGTTCTGAAGTTCCTGCTCAAGTCGTATAGTATTTCTACATTATTTGCACCTTTCTTTAGAGACACACTTTTTTTTAATTCCGGAAGAGGAGTGTTATCTCCTGTTTTTACCGACAACACAAGTTCAGAGCCTCTTGTATAGTCCTTTGAAGAAAGAATATTAAAAGTTATCTTAGCCTTCTTTTCCTTATACAAAGTCTCTATTCTGATATTTTCAATATAAGTCTTAGGCCGTGCAGTCAAAGAAATATTTCCAACTATACCGTTCCAGTTGGACTGCGTATTATCTGAAATGCTATGAGCATCTACGCCCGGATCAATATCTCCTATACTGTTATCAACACATAGAGTTAAAACATATTCTTCTCCTGCTTTAATATTTTCCAATACATAACGATGAGGAACAGCAAGAGAGTTTCTATGTCCAACTTTTTCCCCATCAACCCATAAAGTGGTTTGCCAGTGGCATCTTTCAAGACTCAATTCAATAAATTCACCCTTCCAGTCTTTAGGAATCGTAACCTTTTTCTGATACCATGCTTTTCCTACATAATGCCTGTCAGGAGTCAGCCAAAATACCACCTTAATGTTTTCAGGAGAACGGTACTTCGCATAAAAGTCACTCTCATACCAGTCCTTGTTCCACATTGAGCCTGTCCATTTGGTATTAATATCCACATCATTACCTATACCATTGGTGTTGAGAGATCCAGGAAGAAGCAGCGTCTCAGAAAAATCATTGTCGAACCATTCTTCTTTCTCACCTAAATTATTGGGGTCAAGTCTATAAGTCCATGTTCCGTCAAGGTTTTCCGTCAATGTTTGAGAGAACACTGAAGAACATAAGAAAAAAGGAAGTGCGTAAAGCAGATTAAATCGATTCATCATATTAAATTTAAGATTTAAATAAATAAAAAAAGGTAGATATACCGCTTGCATACCTACCTTAAATCTCAATTATGATTATTCACACATAGCCAGCAATCGTACTCCTACCTGATGGTTGATGTCCAGATGAACCACTTCAGACAGGAACTTGCGAGCCTGTTCCTTGTCGCCCAATCCGAGATAACCCATACCCATCACCAGATTGCAGTGAATCTGGTTGCGTATGTTCAGGTCGTCGTCCCAAATCAGCAAGTCGGGAAGTGATACAGCGAAGTAGTCAATCTTCACCTTATCGAACAGATGCTTTTCACCATGCTTGATCAGGCGGTTAAAGCGACTGCGAGCTTTATCTTCATCACCAAGTTTGCGCCATGCAAGTCCTTGATAGAAAATCTTGTCAGGCTGCTGGTCATTATAGAAGAATGCGATAGCCGGTTCTGCCGAGCCTTTAGTTGCTCTTTCGAAGTATTCTTTTGCAAGATCTGCCTCGCCAAGACCTTCGTATGCACATCCCATCCAGTAGTGGATATCATTTTCCTCAGCCATTGAAAGCTTGCCTTCACCAAGATTGTCAGGATATTTTTCTGTTTCCTTCAACAATCGTACCGCATCGGCATAACGTCCTTCCTTCAAAGCTATCTTGGCAAGTTCCACACGGCAAAATACATATTGGCTTGTTACCTTTCCTTCACCACCTTCCCATGGATGGAACTTACGTGAATTAATCAAATCGTATGCAGTCTGGTATTCTCCAAGCTGGTTGTAAAGAGTTATGCGTTCTATACACAAGTCATCGCGCTGTTCCACAACCTCTGCATGTGCATTGAGGAAGTCAAGACGCTGACGGTGTGAGTAGCGGAGTTTCTTATACAACTGGTCAAGTTCCATCAGGATACGTGCATCAGATTCATCAAGTTTATAGGCCTTTTCAAGTGTGGCAAGAGCTTTCTGCGGGTTATTCAGCTTATTGTAGTAAGCCAATGAAAGGTTACGCAATACTGTAGGATATGTATCATCAATTGATACTGATTTTTCCCAGCAAGCAACTGCCTCATCATAGATACGTGCAGCGTAATGGAAGTTACCAAGATAATAGGGAGCTTTAGCACCTTCAGGGTTAAGTTTCATAGCATCGTTAAGCATAAGAACTTCTTCAATCTTGTTAGGGAAGCAATAGTCCGGACAGATTGTTTCAGCTTTCTTATAAAGAGCTACAGCCTCATCCTTTTTACCCATCTTAGATGCAAAGTAACCAAGTGCAAAGTAAACCATAGGGTAAGTTACTTCAGCATCTTCTGTTACAAACGACAACAACTGAGCAGCTTCATCATACATACCTGCTGATGCATAGTCGATGGCATATTCCAAATAACTGTGTACGGCACCACGCATAAGAGCCTTCATCTCAGCTTTAGCTGCAGCAGCTTCTTCAGATTTTCCCTGAAGTATATTGATAAGGTAAGATTCAAAACGGCATCCCATATTGAACTTATCCATCAGCAGTGATTCATTGATAAGCGCTTCGGCCTGTGCATAATCGCCTGTCTTACGCAAGAATGAAGTCTTCAGCTGACGACCTTTGTGGTTCAACCAGTTACGATATAATGAGCGGTTGATATGGTCGATACCGTTTACATAATCCTCACGAAGCATGTCTATCTGTGCCAGGCCCATGTAGCCAGCGTCTTGCCATGCGGCATTCCAGGTAGCCTTAAAGAAGGCATCGTATGCACCATCCATGTCGCCTTGCATTTTTTTGCTCCAGCCTAAATTGTAATATGGTTCTCCTTCGTATGGGTTCGGATTACGTTCTGTCTGTGTCTTGATGGCACGATCGAAATATTTCTGTGCTTCCGCAAAGCGTCCGCGGCGCATAAGGAGCAACCCTACGGCATTATTACAACGGATGTCGCTTTCATCGCGGCTCAGAGCCTCCATGTAGTAATCCATCGGCAGGTAAGTAGCATGACGATACTGTTCCAGATGATGGCCAGTCAGGAAAAGCTGCTCCATGCTGGCAATCTTCTTCGGATCGAGTGCCGCCTTAGCCGGTTCCGGAATAGGTTTGATTTCTGGTTTTGCAGCCTGATAGCTTACAAGTACCTTACCCTTTTCATCAAGAACTGTAAGTTTCAGTTCTTCCATTTTCTGAGTGTCACAGTCTACAGTATTGATATATGAATTATCCGGTGCCACCGCAGTCAACGCATCCAGATAAATCTTTCCGTTCACGGTATTGGTCAGCATAACACGTACTTCACGATGTGCGGCCGTAGTGTAAAGAATGACTTTCATCTTGTTGCCTTCTTCAGGAATCATATTAATCAGCGCATCACGAGTAGCGTTCTTCACCATGCCTACTTTCTGATAAGGCATAAAGTACTGCACCCATGATTTTTCTTCGTATGGCTGCAACCAGGTAAAGTCTGGCTGGTTATCACAGTACATACCAGTCATCAGTTCAATGTATGGTCCGTCTTCATCCGTCAGGTTGCGGTCCCAAGCCTGTCCGAAGTCACCATGTCCCCAAGTCCATTGTTTCTTACCGGCATTTACATGGTGATCGGCCACATGAAGAAGGCCCGATTCGATATGCTCTTCATAACCACCCACAAAATCAAACTTCGAATTGATGGCCATGTAAGAAGTCGGCACCGGAATATTTTTGTAACGTGAAATATCTACTCCGGCAGAATAATCCACTTTATAATATTCACCTGTAGCTATAGGGAAGCTGGATACCGCACGTTTTCCATGGTCGAACACTGCATTTACATCGGGCGGGAACACTGAATAATAGTCTTTGTTCACTACTACTGCCGGATTAGCCCACCACAAGAAAGTCTGTGGGAACGGAGTACGGTTGTACACCTTTGCCTTGATTTCGATGTAAGCCTTTCCCGGATAGAGGGTAAAGCCTGCCATACCTTTGGTACGGAACATACGTTCTACCTCACTGCACCAGATGGTCTTGCTTCCATCAGGGAATTCTTCAATCATGCAATCGGTCGGAAGATATGTACTGGGGCGATGGTGCTGCGGCCAGTTGAACTCGATACCACCTGAAATCCACGGTCCGGTCAGTCCCACCAATGCCGGTTTGATAACCTGATTATAATATACGAAATGGCGTTTCTTCACCTTATCGTATGCCATCTGGATACGTCCGCCCAATTCCGGAAGAATCATCAACTTGATGTATTCATTCTCTATAAAGAAAGCTCTCCAGGGACGGTCGTGTTTTTCATCTTCAATCTTTTCAACTACCGGATAAGGATATACCGAACCGGAGCTTCCCTGATATACGCGTTTTTCAAGAAAAATCGGATTTTTTTCTTCTTTACCAATGCCATACGTAGGCAACATCACGATTTCTTCCCAAGCTCTTACTTCGGAAGTATTTACCGTGCTTTGAATCAAGTATTCTGTTATTTTTTCCATATAAAATTATTATTTTAATTAACTGTTTTACATCATTTTAGTGTTACAAATGTCCGAAGAAAAGGTCAACAAAAAAATGTAGTATATTTCTAAAATGATGTACAAAAACACTATCTATAAAATTATTAGAAAAACCAAGTCAAAATTTCAGCTGCCACACAGCTGTGTCCCGCAGAGTTCGGATGATTGTTCTGACTCATATACTTATGCAGGTCTTCTCCATTTTCAGCTTTCTCCTTAAAAAGTTTATACGAATCAACAAGTCCGACATGATACTCAGCAGCTAATTTTCGAATCATTTCCGCATGTCCAGCTAAAGGAGTTTTATCATCCAATATGTTTTCTTTTAAATCAGGAGTCGGAGTAAACAATATCACCTTCAGTTTTTGAGCTAAAGCAGACTCAATCATTTTCCTCCAAGCTTTTTCACTACGTTCCAGTCCGATATTTCTGTCGTTTAACGCATAATCAATAAACAACACATCCGGCCGGTGCGTAAGCACCTCATCCTTAAAACGTGTTTCCCCATGTTCAGCCTGCTCTCCACCTATCGATGTGGTGATTACATTCAATACAGCATAAGGATATTGAGTTTTCAGTGCATGAAAAACTAAATGCGGATAAGCTTGAAGCGTATTTACAATAGGAGTTCGTGCATAACCTGTAGGTACACTATGTCCATGAACAACAATGTTCAACGTACGATTTTCAGGCCACTTCAAAGTCATTTCCTTCTTGAATTCACTCAAATAAGTCTGTTTGTCCGCTACCTGGGCTTGAAGCATTCCACCCATCAATAAACAACCAGCTAAAAAAAACAATCGATTTAAAGTCATAAGTACCTTATTTATATTTATAATTATTCATATTTATTCCACCCCAACTAAAGTCACCACGGAACGGGCGGGTATTAACAATTGGCTTCCAACAATCCCCTTATATTGCAAATCACTACGAACTGAAGTTTCATATAATTTATATTTCTGTACACAATATCCAGCAGGAAGGGATTGAAAAGACAAGTCTATCATTTTATCCTCTCTTGAAGAATTTACCAATACCACAACAATCCGCTTAAAAAAATTGTCTGCATATGCCGAAGCCATGACTTCAGCCGTATTATCCGTACTTGTTACACTGCTCAAACGCACCATACCCGGACGTATAAAGAAGCTATAGTTACCTAAAGTCCACAATAGTTTAGAAGTACGGAACACCCCATCCTGCTTACATGTTTCTATCATTTTCTCGTCACCACGCGATGCCCCATTGGCCAATGTCCCATCGTCTATAAAAATAAGACCGTCCTTATAGTCCCATTCAGAAAGGGCCGTCCACCATTGCCAGGAAGCTGCATTAGCGACAGTCAGATCATGATGAATCACACGCGCCACATAAAGAGCCGTATTCATACCCAAATCACGACAACCACCTCCTCGTGGATTATCTGGATTCTTTTCCATCGGACAATATTCTGTCTGCCAATAAGTATAATTCGAAGAAAGCTGTTTTTTCAACTCTTCAGCCAGTTCCTTACGGGTCTGCACCAATGTATCCACAGGCCATGTGCTCCAGTAAGAATGACCACTCACAACAAGAGCTACTGATGATAGGCCATAAATGGAATATGCTCCCTTTTTAGAAAAAATCTCTTCCAGTTGATTGTCTCTTTCCGGTTTATCCGTTTCCGAACGGTACAGATACCGGATATCAGCAGCCTCTCCGAAAACGACTTTGGTTTTTGAATGACGTTGTTGCAATTCCTTATCCAACAAATGAATCAACCGACTGCATTCTGCATTAGTAGCTTGCATACCTTCCTGCCCCCTACCTACCCACTCCCACTGCGGCTCATTAATCGGGCTCAAATAATCCAGTTTCAAATGAGTGGAGACTTCTGCCAAAAAAGCAGCATAGTCATCAAACTGATTCTCACGGATATTCGCATACGGAGTTTTTTCACTGGCACGGGCCATTTCGTTTTTCGTCATAAAATAGGGAGCGGTGATGGAGAAGCCCAAAGAATAGCGTACTCCCCGTTCGCGTGCGGCTTGCAACATCCACCGTTGTCCCTTTTGTTTATCCCAATCCCAATCTCCTTCCTTTCCTAAAAAACATTCTGTACGACGCCACTGAGAAGTCACTCCTCCATTATCCCCAGCTTCATGGCTTCCCGAACCAATATTAAAGCGCCACATGGAAAGTCCGATTCCTTTCGGATTTCCCCATGAATCAAACTCTGAACTGAACAACAAATCTGCAATCTGATTCCGTTTTTCCAACGGCCAGTTTTTACCGATATATTGCACACGCCAGCAGTCGGACGCTCCAAAGCTATGAATGGTTTGGCGGGGAGAAGCAAAATCAAACACCAGCTTCTGTTCATTCTGAGCACATCCCAAGACTGCATACAAAGAAAATCCTAAGCAAAGAATCGACTTATTCATACCTATTGCAATCTATAACCCTAATATTTCAGACCTTTATTTAATCAATTCTTTTTCTAATTCTTCCAACGATTTTCCTTTGGTTTCTGGAATACGGCGCCATACGAACAGGAAGCCACAGAAACAGATAACGGCGTAAAGCAGGAAGGTACCGCCAGTGCCCAGTCCGGAATTCAGGAAAGGGAATGTGTAGGTAAGCAGGAAGGAAGCAATCCACAACGCAGCCGTACATACTGCCATGGCTACCCCACGCACCTTATTGGGGAATATTTCAGAAAGCAACACCCAGGTGACAGGACCTAACGACATGGCATAGAATCCGATGGCCAATACCACAAACACAATCATGATGAAGCCTTTGAACTCAAAGAAATAGCTTAAGCCCAACAGGGTATAGATGCCTGCCAAACCGATAGAACCAGTCAGCATCAACGTCTTTCTTCCCAGGCGGTCGACGGTATAGATAGCCACAAACGTAAAGACCAGATTGGCAATACCTGTCACGACAATATTCATCAGTACATCTGATATGCCATAGCCTGCTGCCTGAAAGATTTCCTGCGCATAGTTGAAGATGACATTGGTACCGCTCCACTGCTGGAACATGGCTACCACAATACCGATAATCAGTACATTCCGCATTTTAGAAGAGAAGAGCAAGGACAATACACCTTTTTCGGCATGTGAAGCAGCACCTGCACGAGTATAATTTTCAATTTCACTGTCTGCATACGCTGTTCCTCCAATGGAACACAGCACTTTTCTAGCTTTCTCCATCTGCTTCATGCTGGCCAGCCAGCGCGGGCTTTCTGGAATAAACAATGCCAGCAGGAAAAAGAGTCCCGAAGGAACGCATACGGCCCAAAACATCCAGCGCCATCCGGTCTGTCCGTTCCATGAGTTCAAGATATCGGCCGCCGTAGCACCTTCCGGCACCGGCTCTGCAATCAGCATATTTACAATCTGTGCGCCAAGAATTCCCAATACGATGGTCAGCTGGTTCAATGTGACGAGTTTACCACGAATCTGAGTAGGTGCCACTTCCGCGATGTACATCGGAGAAAGGTCGGCTGCCAGTCCGATGGCCATCCCTCCTACAAGACGAGCGATGATAAAGGCAGGAATAGCCGTAGCAGCTCCTGTGGCCCACGAAGAAGCAAAAAAGATAAAAGCTGATAATACCAGCAGCTTCTTGCGTCCATAACGGTCGGCCAAGAAACCTGCCATAGTAGCCCCCAACAGACATCCCAACAAGGCGATACTCATGGTCAATGCCTGCATGCCCTCATCGCCGGCAATATGAAAATATTCTTCATAGAAAGGTTTTGCACCTCCTATCACTACCCAGTCGTACCCGAAGAGAAGTCCTCCCATGGCAGACACCAGGCAAATAAAATAGATAAACAATTGATGATTTTTCATGGTTATACGGTTATAATAGATTTTTCATTAGTAAATACCCTTAGCTGACTGTTTCTGGTTACGTGCGGTTCCAAACATATCTTTTATCTTATCCAGTCCTTCCAACTGAGTGGGAGCAAATTCCTCGCTGTTCATGTAGTTCAGGATAGAGTAAAGCATCTGACGGGCTACCGGACGTTTGTCAAGAGCGGTCTGCAAATCAAAAGTGGCCAGCATCAGTTTTCCTTCTCCTACACGTCCTTCATACAAGGAAGTCAGGCGACGGTTGTGAACAAAATTGTCTACCATCTCTACCACAGGAGCACCTCCCTGAAGGCTGTCTACTACCAAGGTAGTCGAATTGATATTCAAATCCCACCATTGCCAGTCGGTATGCATGTCGGTCGGGAAGTCAGCCAAAGCCGGATGAGTGGGGTTACAAAGTACACCCATGGTACCAGCCTGATTCGGGAAATGTACCGGACTCCAGAATACAGGCACAAACTTTCCTTCAATGCCTTGAAGTGTGCGCCAGTCAGGATTGAACAATACTTTCTCACCTTTCTTGAGCAATGCCATTGCTTCGTCGTAATTGCGGGTGTATTTCACGTCTCCCCATTTTGTATCTACAGATGACGGATAAACCCATACGTTCCAGCGGTTACGGTATTCTGTCCCGTCAAGCGACAAGCAAACTTCTAATTTCGAAGCGTTGGTTACCTGCTGCAACGGAAATGAAATTTTTCCCAGTCCACCGTTATGACCGAAAGCCAATGCAGCTGCCGGAGTCTTTCCCTTGCCCAACGAACGTCCGTCTGCGGTAATCTCCCAGGAAAGAGTGCTGTTCTTCAACTCATCCTTTCCGTAATTACAAAGTTCTATTTGTGCTTCGAATGTTTCATTATTCGTATATACAGCTTTCGGGAAACGCAGCAACGGAACTACCGGCGCGCAGAATTCACAGAATTCTTCACCTGTAAGAATACCTTTGCTTTCCCAAAATGCATTGAGCAGTCCTACCAGTGCCGTTCCCTGTCCCGGAAAATCGTGCAGGTCGAGCAACTGGAATCCGCTGATGCCCGGTGTTTTCAAAGCACGTTCTATTTCTTCTTTATAAAGAATGGCAGCCAATTTTCCGGAAGCCTGCAGGTACTCAGGAGCTTTGTCTATCAATCCTTTTTTCTCCAAGTCTTCTTTCACTGCCATGAAATTCAGCGGCATCAAAGTTCCCGTATATTTAGGAATTTCCGTAAGATCCGGATAGACAGAATACTGTCCTACTTCATGGGTCACCAAAGGCACTTCCATACCGTCTATAGATGCACGGAAATCTTTATCAAATGACGGCAGTTCCTGATTGAATACTCCCTGTCCACGTACCCATCCTTTCTTGGTCCACTGAGTGACGAAGAAATCATCCTGGTTTTCCGGCCAGTCGCCGTGACCTTTTTCAAATGTAAACGAAGTGGTGGTATATAAATGACGGTCGTCTGCAGCCTTCATTTCACCCAACATGGATGCCAAAATATTGAAATCATACTGCAGCTCGTTTCCGATGCTCCAGAAGCAGAAAGAAGGATGGTTGCCATATTCCTTACTTATACGCTTTGCCTCGGCACGCAGGAACTCGACCGTAGCAGAATCTTTTCCAAGCGTCACACTCCATACCGGAAGCTCTACCTGTACATAAAATCCCATCTCATCAGCTACATTGAACGCTGCTTCCGGCGGACACCAGGAGTGGAAACGGAGATGATTCATTCCATATTCGCGTGCAGAAGCATAAAGTTTTTCCCACGAAGCCTCATCAGTAGGAGGTGTTCCTGTCAAAGGAAAAATGCAGCACTCCAATGTACCACGAAGGAATATCGGTTTTTCATTCATCACCAGTTTGTTTCCTTCATGCCGTATATCACGCAATCCGAAAGTTTCGGTTGTAAGTGAAGTCGATTTTCCGGATACTAATTTTACAGAAGCATCGTAAAGATAAGGATTGAATTCATCCCACAGAGGAGCATTATCCCCTAATTGGCAGGTCAGTTCTACCGTTGAATAACCTTTCACAGCTTCTGCTTGAGCTTCGACAGAAGCGTACGATTTGCCATCATCCTTTCCTTTTACCTGCAGGCTAAGATTAACCGGTGCAGTCTGTGAAGATGAATTATATACAGAAACTACAGCCTTTACTATACGTGAAGCAGCATCCGGATAAAGCTGCAGACTTTCTACGCGTGTTTTCTCCACAGCCTTGATGTACATGTCGCCTAAGATACCATTCCACTTCACCTGAGTGGCATCTGTATAGGCATGTGCCAGATCATTCACCGACATATCATAGCGCTTGCGGTTGTCCACTCTGACAGTCAGTACCTGTTTTTTCCCAAGCTGAATATAAGGAGTCAAGTCATATTCATGCGGAGTCGTCAGACTTTCTTCATGACCTTCTACTTTCTGTCCGTCTATCCATACTTGTGTATCCCATAATACACGTTCCAGATGAAGGATACAATCTTTTTCTTTCCAGTCGGAAGGTACCTGAATCTCGCGTGAATACCAGGCCGGACCTACATAACTGTAGGCACGGGTAAGATGGAGCAGCTGCGGTTTTTCCAATGCAGGTTTCAATGTGCATTTAGTGCCCAGACGAGCCTCATCCGTTGTACCCGGAAGCGTAATGGAGGTATCAAACAATTTTCCGCCAAAAGAAGCGTCCATCCCCACATCAGTACTATCCAGACATACCGTCCACTGTCCGGAAAGATCCATCTGTGTAACAGGACTTGTACACGAAGCAAAAGGAAGACAGAACAACCAGGCGATGAGTGTATTTTTCATGATATTTTTTTGTTATATTGTATTACGGATGCAAAATAACAAAAAACAAACAGGGCAGGAAATGGAATATTTACCGGATAAGATGTAAAAAACTACGAAAAGGCAGGCTCTACCGATAAAGTGGGAAAAGAATGATCAGTCTGCAAGGAAAAAGCAACTACGTTTTCCCAGTACTTCCGTGGAAGTACTGAAGTACTGCAAAGGAAGTACTACAGTACTTTCAAAGAAGTACTGCAATCCTCCTTAGAAAGTACTGCGAATCGCCAAGCCATTGTGTATCAGTCTCGCCCCACTCAACCCATCAACTCATCCCACATAAAAACACATAGCCCGCCCCTTTTTTCTGAAAAAGGAACGGGCTACAGTTTCCCGAAGGATATAACCAACTTAATCGTCAATATCAATTACACGCATCTGGCTGTCGAAGGTAATCTCCCATCTATTAGACAATTTCACTTCATATTCATTGCGTTTGCGCTCTATCTGAATGATGGAAGCGTCAGGGTAATTATTCTTCACATACGTGCGGATAGCTGATGGAACAATCTGAGTCGGTACGCCGGATTTGCATTTCACTTCTGTCCAGTCGCCAGACTTGTCAAACTCAATCTTTTCGCCGTTGGTGAAAATCACATCGTATGACTTGCTGAACAAATCGCTGTCCTGTTTTGCCAAAGCTACCTTGTGGCCTTTGAAGTAAGTAGTGATGAAAGTCTGCGCCTTCGTAGGCAACTGTCCTACCTGAATCGGTTTTTCGTTATCTGCCATTGCTACGGTTGACACTGTAAACACACACACCAGTAAAAAAACTAACTTTTTCATAATGTTCTATTTTTATAAGATGAATACTTTAATGATTTATTTGTACTGCAAAAATGGGATGTAATTCTGAAAAGAATCTGAAGATTTCCCCTTTTTCGACAAAAAAAATCAAGAAACAATAGAAAAAATATGCTGCCCGTCTTCAAAGGTATATGAAAGAGTGAGATGATAGGCCTTACAGATGGAGTCTACCAAGGCCAATCCAAGTCCTGTAGAACCCTCGGCCTTTCCTTCTTTATAGAAACGTTCAAAAATACGGTTCTTATCCAATGAAGCATCTCCGGTATTGCTGATACGGAAAGAGGAAGCTGTGAAAGAAAGAGAAATCACTCCCCCCTCCGTCACATGCACAAACGCATTCTTCAGCAGATTGGTCAGCAGGACGGTAGCCAGCGATTCACTCATTTCCAAACGGAAGCATTCTTCTACGTGCACTTCCACCTGCACATGACGATAGGCATATACTTCCTTGTAATCATCCAGATACTGCAAAAGCAGTTCATTCAGGCACAAAGATTTTACATCCGTAAACTGACGGTTCTCTATCTTGCACAATAGTAACAGCGACTTATTCAGGCGTGTCAGATTTTCAAGTGTCCGATGGGTTTTCATCAGTTCGGAGAGTTGTTTCTCGGTCAATGTTTCATCCTCCATCAGCATTTCTAGGCGGTTGCGGCAAATAGCCAGCGGTGTCTGCATCTCATGTGAGGCATTTCCGATAAACAGTTTCTGCTGTTCATAGAGTTTCTCACTGCGTTCCGAGAACATATTAGCCGCCTCATTCAGTTTCCGGAATTCCACAATCCGAAGTGATTCATCGAGCGGTTTCTCCTTCGTTCCCAAACGATAATCTTCCAGCCATTTCAACAAAGTATAAAGTGGCCGCATATTGCGATGGAACACCCAGGCATTAACCGCTAAAATCATCAGGAACAGCAACACATAAAGAAAGACAATCCACCCTAAAACGGCACGCTGAAGGTCGAATTTCTCAATGGTAGGAGTATAGACCACCAGCTCCATGTATCCCCCATCCTCCTTTTGGAAAATGGTCATTAATATTCTAGCAGGTTCCGTCTCTCCTTTTTCGGTAATATATACCATTTCGTCCCGATAGGATATATTAGGATAGGAGGCTGCATATTCTGGAGTGACCTCATACAGAAAATACTGATTGTTCGAGCCGTTGCTTGTATCAGGCATCTGTTCTCCCGACAGGGAACGGATAATCAACGACTCGGAATAATCGCTCAAGGAATCATCCACTTCGTCGTTCACCTCCTCCATAATGGCCAGATAAAACAATACTGCCCAACACGTCAGTATGACCACTAAGATGGTGGACATACGCCACATAACCAACTGAAACAGTTTCATTCTTCTACCAGTTTATAACCTATACCATACACTGCTTTCAACTCCACCGTAGCACCGGCTTCTTTCAGGTGTTTGCGCAGATTCTTGATTTGTGCATAGATAAAGTCAAAATTATCTACCTGGTCAATATGGTCTCCCCATACAGATTCAGCCAGTGTGGTTTTGTTTACCAATCTTCCGGGACGCAGCATAAAATACAGCAGAATATCGTATTCTTTCCGGTTCAGGTCCAGTTCCTTCCCTCCTACTGCAACCTTAAAATGGTCTGGGATGACTTCTACATTGCCATAGCTTACCTTCTTCTCTCCTTCCCGCTGGTTACGACGGAACAGACTCTTCAATCGCGCATGGAGCTCGGCCAAATGATAAGGCTTAGGGAGATAATCATCCGCTCCTAAATCCAATCCTTTGACTTTGTCTTCCAAAGAATCCTTGGCCGACAGTATAATGACATTGGTCCGTTTTCCCAACGCATACAGTTCTTCCAGCAAATCAAGTCCGGAGCCGTCCGGCAACATTATATCCAGCAATATGCAATCGTAGTCGTAATCCTCTATTTTACGAAGTGCCGTTTTATAATCGGGTGCCTGCGACACGACATAGCGTTCTTTCTCCAACGAACGGGTGGTAATTTCCCGCAAGTCTGCATCATCTTCAACGATTAATATTTTCATGGCATATAGTTTTTGAAAACAAAAAAAGCCATTCCGGATATCAAAATTATCCGGAATGGCCTGTTTATATGATTATCTGAACAGACAGAGGTCTTTATTCATTAAACCAGCGTACATAGCAGAAATCCTGACGGTGAGGCAGTGCATCGTTCTTCGGGAACATACGGTAAGCTACCTTAAAGCTACCCGCATTTGACAAACCTGCAATCATTTCGAAAGTAAACAAGTTGCCTTCACGTTTCACCATCTTCATCGGGTTAACCGCATAAATGTATTCACGGCCTTCTGCATTGGTATAAGTAACCACCTGTTCGATACCGATTGCATCGTCCAAGCCTTTTTCATCTACCACGCAAGTAAGCTTGTAGTCTTTACCGCTTTCTACGTTACCGTTGCACAAATCCTGGCACTTGTTGAATGAAACAACCTGAATTTCATCCCATTTAGCAGCTACTTCTTCCTTCCATGCAGCCAGTTTCTTCACTTGTTCGTAGTTGTTTGCTTCAAGCGCGTGGAAACGTTCAGCTTCCTTACCATAGAACTTAGCGAAGTAATCATCCAACTGACGTTTCATGGTATAATGAGGAGCAACCTGAGCGATAGAGTTCTTAATAGTCTTTATCCAGCCTTCAGAATATCCTTTCTTGTTTCTTGCATAATACAACGGCAGGATTTCTGTTTCCAGGATACTGTAGATAGTAGCAGCATCCAGCTGATCCTGATGTTCCTGGTTCTGGTAAGTACGTTTTTCAGTCAATGCCCATCCAGCACCTTCACGGTAACCTTCCAGCCACCATCCATCCAATACAGAGAAGTTAACCACACCATTCATCAAGGCTTTTTCACCTGATGTACCAGATGCTTCCAACGGACGAGTCGGAGTGTTCATCCAGATATCTACACCAGATACCAGGCGACGAGCCAGCTTCATATCGTAGTTTTCCAGGAAAATAATCTTTCCTAAGAATTCCGGACGGTTAGAGATTTCAATAATTTTCTTAATCAATCCCTGACCTGCTCCATCGTGCGGGTGAGCTTTACCAGCAAACAAGAACTGAACCGGATAGTCAGGATTGTTTACAATCTTAGCCAAACGATCCAAGTCAGTGAACAACAAGTGTGCACGCTTGTAAGTAGCAAAACGACGAGCAAAACCAATCAGCAAGGCATTCGGGTTAATCTTATCCATCAAAGATACCACACGTGACGGGTCTCTCTGGTTCTTCAACCATGTATCACGGAACTGATCGCGGATGTAGTTAATCAGTTTGTTCTTCAAAGCCACACGAGTCTTCCAAATTTCTTCATCAGGCACGTTGTAGATACGTTCCCAGATTTTCGGATTTGACTGGTCGTGCATGAAGTTCTTGTCAAAGTATTTATTATACAAAGCTTTCCATTCAGAAGCACACCAAGTGGGGAAATGTACACCGTTAGTTACATAACCTACGTGGTTTTCTTCAGGGAAATAGCCCTTCCAGATTCCAGAGAACATTTCCTGAGAAACCTTTCCGTGCAACCAGCTTACACCGTTCACTTCCTGACAAGTGTTGCAAGCAAATGTAGACATACAGAAACGTTCGTTCGGATCACCCGGATTGATACGTCCCAAGTCCATCAAATCCTGCCAGCTGATTCCCATACGCTGCGGATAACCGCCCATGTACTTACCGAACAGTCCTTCATCGAAATAGTCATGTCCAGCCGGAACCGGAGTATGTACAGTATACAGAGAAGAAGCACGAACCACTTCCAATGCTTCGTCAAATGACATTCCGCTTTCTACGTAGTCACACAGACGCTGTACATTACACAATGCCGCATGTCCTTCGTTGCAGTGATATACATCTTTCTTGATACCCAGTTTCTTCAGCAACAGCACACCACCGATACCCAACAAGATTTCCTGTTTCAAGCGGTTTTCCCAATCACCACCATACAGCTGGTGAGTAATAGAACGGTCGAATTCGCTGTTCATTTCATTGTCTGTATCCAACAGATACAAAGGCACACGACCTACATTGACTCTCCATACGTATGCATGTACATAATAGTTCAAATAAGGTACATCCAATACCATCGGCTGGTCGTTTTCATCCTTCACGCGTTCCAAAGGAAGGCTTCCGAAGTTCTGAGCTTCATAGTTAGCAATCTGCTGACCGTCCATTGAAAGGCTCTGTGTGAAGTAGCCGTAACGGTACAAGAAACCGATACCGCACATATCCACATTACTGTCTGAAGCTTCTTTCAGGTAGTCACCGGCCAAGATACCCAGACCACCAGAATAAATCTTCAGTACATGAGTCAAACCGTATTCCATACAGAAATAAGCTACAGACGGACGGTTTTTGTCTGGTTTTACAGACATATATTCAGTAAATCTATCATAGATTGCATTAATCTTACCCAACATTTCTTTATCTACAGACAGAGCTTCCAGCTTTTCGTAGTTAAGACGTTCCAGCAAAGCCACAGGGTTCTGTCCGACAGCACGCCACAATTCCGGGTCAAGTTCTCTAAACATTTCAGTAGCATCATCATTCCATGCCCACCAAATGTTACGAGCCATCACTTCCAGCATCTTCAAAGATTCCGGTATGCGAGATTTCACATTAATTTCTCTCCAAACAGGAGTATTAGCATAGTTTGTTTTGATTTTCATATCACTAATGTTTTATAAGTTCATTTTTGTTTATAAGATTTGCAACGTTCTTTTGCATTGCGCAAAGCTACGTCGTATGCTTCATAATAATAGCGTATAAAATGTTTCCACAAAGCCTTTTCGGCAATGTCAGCCGCATTTTTCCGAATTATCTGTACTTCAGATTCCGGTAACTTAGCAAATTCGGTAATCGTATCACGAATTACATCTGCCACTTCCGAATAATTGTAGTCGGTACGATGAATAACTTTTACACCGTCTTCCAATGTACCGGGATGACCTTTCAATGAATTTACCCACAAGCCAAATCCTGCCAGATCCGTCGTAATGGCAGGCACCTTGAATGCCACACTTTCCAATGGAGTATAGCCCCATGGCTCATAATATGACGGATATACGCTCAAATCTGCCCCTATAATCAAATCATAATAGGTTTCATTCAATATTCCGTCGTTGCCATCCAGATAGCAAGGCACAAATATAACCTTTACTTTTGACTCTGGAGAGTTAGACATGTTCAAATACTTCAACATATCCAACACCTGGTCATGGCTCATATTATGCAACCAGTGCGTAATAAAAGGACATTCCAGCGGTGTATTGTAATCTTCATTGCTTTCCAAACGTTGTTTCAAGTCTTCACGGGCATCGCCTACCCATCCTGGCACATTGACAAAAGCCACGACTTCACGGTTCAGGCTCTTTTTACGTGTCAAACGGTTTAACGCTTCCAAATACACGTTTATACCCTTATTTTTGAATTCATAACGACCGCTTGTTCCTACAATCAGCGTATCATCGCCCAAATGAGTACCCAGCAACTTGTTAGCCAAATTCAGCAACAAAGCACGGGCATATTTTCTTTTCTTTTCAAACTCTTCTCCTTTGGGAACGAAATCATCTTCAAAACCATTCATCAGGACCACGTCCGCCTCTTTGTCCAACAATTCCTTACATTCATTGTTGGTAATATCGCTGACTGTAGTAAAACAATCTACATGATGGGCTGTCTGCTTTTCAATAGAGTGCTTTGACTCTACATTCAGTTCACGGGACATCTGGTCACCGTTATAAGCAAACAAGTAATCATAGAGAGGTTTGTTATTTCCTGCAATGGAACGCCCGATAGTAGTAGCGTGTGTAGTGAAGATTGTAGCAATTTCCGGAACGTGTTTTTGCAAGTATAGTGCGCCAAGGCCAGTCATCCATTCATGAGCTTGATATATCACCTTATCGCTCATTGTCAGGTTGTAACGATAAAAGCTTTCAACTACTTTTCCCGCAGCATACGAGAACATAGAAGCTTCATCATAATCTCCATAAGCATGCAAGGAATCTACTTGAAAATCGATCCATGCCTGAGTATATATCTCATTTTTATCCTTATAGAAAGGAGTGAAATCGACTACAATAGCAATCGGCTTACCTGGAATATTCCAACGCCCTATGCGTACTTTCAAATCATCTTTCTTGATTGCATGCTCTCTCCATGCCTGAAGAAGCTTTGAATCTTCCACAAACAACGGATTTTCCTTACCCGACCAGAAATCTGGTCCTATAAAAAAAATTCGATCAGGGAAAGTATTCTGCAAGGTTTTTGCTCTTGTAGACAATACAGTGTATATGCCACCCACTTTATTACATACTTCCCAACTGGATTCGAAAATATAATCAGGTGTTAGTAACTGTTTCATCATCGTCTCATTAATATCTTCTAAATCAGCCGCGAATATACAAAAAATATTTAATCGGAAGAAAAAAAAGGAAAGTTTTGTATTGCTACACTAATTTATGCCTGCCAATAGTAACGAAAAGATACAGAGATGTTTCTTTTTCAATACGATACGAAATCATATTCCACCATAGAATCATATATAAAAAAGTCCCCGCTGTACACTAACAAAGAGTGTGCAGCGGGGCAAAGTAGATAAATTAAAAAGAATTCTGAAGATTATGCCAAAGCAGATCCCATCAAGAAGGTAGCAGCCAAAGCTACGATTGCATACAATTCAGGGAATACGGCCAAAATCAATGTATTACCGAATACGTTATGTCCCTGTCCGATAGCTGCAATACCATTAGCACAAACTTGTCCCTGACGGATAGCTGAGAACAAGGCTACCAAGCCCAAGCCAATACCTGAACCCAATACGGCACAAGCCTGAATACCGGTAATTTCCGGAGTCAGTACACCAAAAATACTCTGGAACATAAAGTAACCGGCAAATCCATACAAACCCTGAGTACCAGGAAGAGCTGTCAATACCAAGAAGTTACCAAATGCACTGTCGTTCTTTTTCAATGCACCGATAGATGCGTTACCTGCAATGGTTACACCATACGCACTACCAATACCAGACAAACCTACCATAATTGCGATGCCAATATAGGCAATCAAAAGATTCATTTCCATAATTATTTGTTTTTTAGTTTTTAATACTTTGTTTATTAATTCTTGAAAGGATTATATTCCTTTCCTCCTCCTTCGTATCCGGCATTCTTGAAGAATTCCACGAAGGTCAAACGCATCGGATGTACCATAGCTCCCAACACGTTCATAAAAATATTGATGGCATGGCCGATGACAAAGATCAATACCATCACAATCGGACCGGCAATCACGTTGTCCGGGCTCATACCTACCGCCAGACTGTTAAACACACTGGCCAGGATGCCACCTGAAAGTCCTAAGGCAAACAGGCGGACATACGACAGAATATCACCTAACAGACCGGTAGCCATATTGTAGCTATCCCACAATCCCAAACCGATATTCACAAAAATATTCTTGTCAGGACTGTTATACAGATAAGCCATCAAGCCTCCTATAGCCAATAATATCAGATGTACTGTTCCTCCCATTGCCATCAGTCCGGGAGCTGCAAAAGCTACTGCCGTACTGACCAGAATCAGAATCCAGCCAATAGTTGCAATCGCATACTTCACACCAAACTGAATAGTCTGGTTTACCGCCTTCAGTATCATACCAAAAATGATCTGCACACCTCCCAAAATCAGAGAAAGGTTGAACATTTGCTGGTTGTCCAGCGAAATAGTTTCCTTTAACGTCTGGAAGAAAGGAACCTGAATGTCATACAGATTAAATCCAAAGCATGTACCCGTGAGTAAACCACAAACCATTGTCGAAGCTCCTAAAATCTGCACCAATGTCAGGATGGGCTTCATTGAGGCACTCAGTTTCTTGGCAAACAGACGATACAGGGTTACCGCCAATAACATGAACAAGCCATAACCGGAATCGCCCAGACAGAGACCGAAAAACAACATAAAGAACGGAGCAAAGAACGGTGTCAAATCCAGTTCATTATATTTCGGCAGCATATACAGACGCATGATAGGCTCAAACAGTCTGAAGAAGCCTTTGTTTTCCAGCAGGATAGGCACATCATCCTCCGGTGTCGGAGCAGCCGTTTCATAATATACCTCCTGTGTACGAAGGTATTCGGTCATTTCCGGCAGACGTTCCGAAGGAATCCATCCTTCCAGCAACATCAGTTTATTGTCGGCCAAAGCATCCGTGCTGAGTACGACTTTCGAAAACTCAATCTGAGAATGTACCTGATGCTGGGCAGCCTTCAAATCTGAAATCACCGTTGCAGCCAAGTCTTTCAATTTTTCTTGAAGAGCTGTCTGCTGTGCTTTCAAATCGGCCACCTTTGCTTGCAAGGCTGAAAGTGAACTATCCGGCAACTTAGCCGTTTCTACTTCCAGTTCCGGCAGCACCATTCCTTTTGTCACAGTGACAAAATACATCTTCGAGCCAATCCGGTTGATAACCGTTGCGTGATACAAGTCTACCCATTCCAGCTTAAACTGCTTTTCGGAGCAAATATAAAAGCTCGTCTGATAGCCAGCTTTATGCAAACGGGATATATTTTGTGGGTCAAAATCACCCCACGGTTCCAACGCAGCCAATTCTTTCTCGGCAGCCTGTACACGATGCGTAAGCTGCTGTGACTGTTGCAGCAACTCATCGGTCTGCTTTAAGGCTTGCTCTCCTTTGGCTGCATCTCCTTCACGCACTTCGGCAGAAGCAGTTTCCATGCCCTGCAGCAATTTGATAGCCGCAGCATAACGTGCAGACAAACGAATGCTTTCCTGCAAAGCCGCATTCTCAGCACCTCCCTGTGCTTTGGTGGCTACATGTACCACTCCCAGGTCACGGATATTTTTCAAAAAGCAATCATACTCTTTATGGTATACCAAAAAAGTAACTTTTGTCATTTTTGCAATCATTCTTCCGCCTCCTTTCTTTTCTCCTGGATAGACTTCAAAATCTTTTGAGAGGATTTTGACAAGTTTTCCTCGTCTTCCATAAAACGTTTGATTTTCCGCAAAGCGTCCTGATAACCCGGAATCTGCACTTTCTCAAAAAGGTTTACTTTCTGAGTCGTTTTCTTACGTGCATGTTCCAGCAAATCCAGCTTGGCAAGAGCAAACTCTCTTTCAATGGCAGTCTGGGCAAGTTTTTTCAATAGATGAATACCGTCGGCATACCACTTCGGGCTACAGAACAAACTAAATGGCCGGATATCAAACTCCACCTCATCCAGCAACGGAACCCGGACACCCGCAATCTTCCGCACACCCAGATGCACATCTTTCACCCTTACCAATGAAGCGTCAAACTCATTCCAAAGGGCATGCATGTGCTCGTATGACGAGATTTGCGTTTCCAGTCGTTCCTCCAGTTCGGCAGCTTCTTCTTTGCAGCGTTTCACTTCCATGCGCAGGGCACTCTCCTTATTCTTAATGATAGGGAGCGTACGCACACGGACCTTCAGCTGCTTTTCAAGCTGTTGCAAAGAGGTCTTGTTATACTGAAATTTTATTGCCATTTTAAAGTCTTATAAATTTATTTCTTCCAATACTGATCTACGAACTCTTTCTTGATGTTCACTTCTTCCGGCTTGAAGTATTTGCTGAACAAGCCCCAGGTTACATCCAACATTTCTGTCGTATTCAAGTTCACATCAATAGCCAGCAGCTGGTTGGCATAATCCTTGGCAAAGGCCAGCGCACGTTCGTCGTAGTTGGTCAGGTCGAAACCGTTTTCCATCTTTGTCTTGGCATTCGCTGCATCGGCATACAGACGTACGGCCGCATTCATCACCTGCGGATGATCTTTACGTGTCTTCTTACCACTTACCAGCTGTTTCAAACGTGACAACGAACGGAACGGGTCGACAATTACCTTACCTATATCACTGTCACGACGCAGGAAGAGCTGACCTTCTGTGATGTAACCGGTATTATCCGGAACTGCATGAGTAATATCACCACCGGAAAGAGTAGTCACCGCAATGATAGTTATAGAACCACCACTCGGGAACTGTACAGCTTTTTCGTAAATTTTAGCCAAATCAGAATACAAAGAACCCGGCATAGAATCCTTCGAAGGAATCTGATCCATACGGTTAGACACAATAGCCAACGCATCGGCATACGAAGTCATATCGGTCAGCAGTACCAATACTTTCTGGTTATGTTCTACGGCAAAATATTCAGCCGCAGTCAATGCCATATCTGGAATCAACAGACGTTCTACCGGCGGGTTTTCTGTCGTATTCACAAAGCTGATGATACGGTCCAGCGCACCTGCATTCGAGAATACATTCTTAAAGTAGAGGTAGTCATCGTTTGTCATACCCATACCACCCAGAATAATCTTGTCTGTCTCTGCACGCAGAGCTACGTTCGCCATTACCTGGTTAAAAGGTTGGTCAGGGTCTGCAAAGAACGGAATCTTCTGCCCGGATACCAGCGTATTGTTCAAGTCGATACCGGCAATACCCGTAGCAATCAGTTCAGACGGTTGTTTACGACGTACCGGATTCACTGACGGACCACCAATTTCCACTTCAGTTCCTTCTACCTCCGGTCCCCCGTCAATCGGTTCACCGAAAGCATTGAAGAAACGTCCGGCCAGCTGGTCACTCACTTTCAGCGTAGGAGACTTGCCCAAGAATACCACCTCTGCATTGGTCGGAATACCTTCCGTACCTTCAAACACCTGCAGGGTCACTTCATCTCCGGCAATCTTCACCACCTGCGCCAGCTTGCCGTTCACCATAGCCAGTTCGTCATAACCAACCCCTGTTGCTTTCAGCGAACAGGTAGCCTTGGTTATCTGGCTAATCTTTGTATATATTTTTTGAAAAGCTTTTGTCGCCATTTTCTACCCATTTATTGATTTCACTTATTTTACTTTTCTTTCGGCAACCAGCTCCTGCAACTGTTTCTGGAATTCCACATATTGCGGAGAACGGAACTGTGCATAGTTCATCTGCTTGCAGATATTAATCATCTTCTTGAAGTAATCCATTACTTCTACGAAATTGTCAAAGCTGAAATCTGTATGGCAAATGTCGATTACCATATTCACGATTTCTTCCTGACGTTCCATCGGGGTCACCGCATCCACTTCATCAAAGGCATCCTGCTGCAAAATGACAAAGTCAATCAGTTCTGACTTCCAGAAAATCACGTGATATTCTACAGGCACACCGTCATCACCCAAGATGTTAATCTGTTCGGCAATTTCCTTACCACGCAACAGACGAGTCTTCAGTTCAGTCACCTTACCCGTCCATTCTGCGTTGATATGTTCTGTGATATACGCTTCAAATTCAGGATACTCCAGATACTTAGAATAAGAATCAATCGGGTTCACAGCCGGATAACGTTTACGGTCTGCACGTTCCTGTTCCAATGCATAGAAACAGCGGGCTACTTTCTTCGTATTTTCTGTCACCGGTTCCTTCAAGTTACCTCCGGCAGGCGATACGGTACCGATAAAGGTAATAGATCCCGTCGCTCCATTGTTCAGATGTACATATCCTGCACGACCATAGAAGTTAGAAATAATAGCCGAAATATCCATCGGGAAAGCATCCGGCCCAGGAAGTTCCTCCATACGGTTAGACATTTCACGCAAAGCCTGTGCCCAACGTGAAGTAGAGTCGGCCATCAGCAAAACTTTCAATCCCATGGCACGGTAGAACTCGGCCATTGTCATGGCGGTATACACAGATGCTTCACGAGCCGCAACCGGCATATTAGAAGTATTTGCCACAATGATGGTACGTTCCATCAACTTACGTCCTGTATGCGGGTCGACCAGTTCCGGGAACTCTGTAAAGATTTCTACCACCTCATTGGCACGTTCACCACAAGCCGCGATAATTACGATGTCAGCTTCCGCCTGTTTGGAGATGGCATGCTGAAGCACCGTCTTACCCGTACCAAACGGTCCCGGAATAAATCCTGTACCACCTTCTACAATCGGGTTCATTGTATCAATCACACGTACACCCGTTTCCAGCAGTTTGTAAGGACGCGGTTTCTCCTTATAATTAGTCATGGCTTTCTTCACCGGCCATTTCTGAATCATATTTACAGGGATGTCATTACCCTCTGCATCTGTAAGTACAGCTACGGTATCTTCAATGGTATACTCTCCTTCCTCTACTATGGACTTTACTTTATAAGTTCCCTGCAATTGGAACGGTACCATGATTTTCAACGGCTGATGGTTTTCTTCCACTTCTCCCAGCCAGGCAGACGGTCCCACTTCATCACCCGCTTTCACAATAGGCTTGAACAGCCATTTCTTTTCCTTGTCCAGCGGATAAGTATACTGACCACGTTTCAGAAATACTCCCTCCATTTTATCGAGATCATTCTGCAACCCGTCATAATTCTTCGAAAGCATGCCAGGTCCTAATGTCACTTCCAGCATGTGGCCTGTAAATTCAGCTTCCGCACCCACTTTCAGTCCACGTGTACTTTCAAAAACCTGCACATACACATTCTTTCCTACCACCTTGATTACTTCGGCCATCAGGCGGTCACCTCCGGTCGAGATGTAACAGATTTCATTCTGTGCCACCGGACCGTCGACTGTCAATGTAACCATATTGGCGATTACGCCTAAAACAGTTCCTTTTGTTGCCATTCTATTTTATTTTTACTATTTTCTAAACTCTTCCGGAATCTGTACCTCTTCCTTCAGATGCTGAATCATCTGGCGGAACAGTTCATTTCCTTTTTCTTTGTCCAGTGAAATCCATCGTTCAATCATTTCCAGCTGTAAGAGGAAAACGAACAAACGCTCTACTGTGAAATAATTAAAGAACGACTCATCTTCCAGCCATTTCCAGGCCAGCAAGTCTGTCTTCTTTTCACGTTCCACCAGTTCCTCCATTTCTGCAATGCGCTGCAATTCTTCCATATAAGCCAACTGTTCTCCCAATCCGAAATCACGGGCATTCGAAGTTCTCAGTTGCTCACACACTTCCGTGTCTCCCACAATCCGGGGAGCCACTTCCATCTTGTATTTGCGCAAAATAAAAGCAGAGAGGATATTGTTCACATTCAGACTAAACTCAAACCAACGGCTTATGAAGCGATTTCCACATCTCATGGCATACGCATAATAGGCAGCCGCCAGCGCCTCCTCAGCCACGAAATGCTCCTCACCTGAATTTTGTAGATACAAAGCGATGAAATCATACAAGTAAGAAGGGAACTTTTTCTCGCAAGCATCTCCTTGGCGAACAGCCTCTATCAGAAGCAGCAATTCTTCTGCCGAGAAGTTACCTCGTTCATCAATTCCCGCATCTTTGTCCTTTAAAAGTTTCAACAGATTTATATTATCAAATTTCAGGTAAAACAAATCAATCAGCTTTTTGTCTTTATCAGACAGAGAAGGATAAAGTTCAGATTTAAAGTTTTCAACGGTATAACTCAGTTTGCCATCGTCCAATGACACAGACGGCAAACCAGCTACCAGATAATAATAGTTGCTCATGCCACTGGATTAAAACAACATTTTAACTAACTGAGGACGAAGGAATTCCTTGAAATAGTTTTCAAATTCTTCCTCTCCAAAATTTACTTTATAGGAACCATCCGCAGGCGAAATAGAGAATAACATCTTCATTCCGTTCACCTGATTAATAGTTACTCCTTTATCCAGCAAAGCTTTTGCCTTAGCTGTAAAGTATTTTTTCAGACTGTCCGCATCTTTCACCGAAATTTCAATCGGTTCATTTGCTGACCATTTTTCTGCCAGTGCCAAAATAAATTTATAAAGAAACTCTTTGTCGGCAGTAAATCCTTTTACCGTTTCTTCTACAGTCTGATTCGTCAGCAAGTTTGCCACTTCCGTCTTCAATGCATTTACAGCCTGTCCGGCAAAAAGTTTCAATTCCGATTTAGTGTTCTCATTCAATTCGTCGGCTGATTTCTTCGCTTCAGCCAATATAGACTCAGCCTGCTTTTTTGCATCTTCAATCAGTTTTTCCGCCTGAGCCTGAGCCTCGCTCACAAGGCGTTGAGCTTCCTCATTTCCTTTTTCCACCCCTTCACGGTAGATTTTATCAGTTAGCTCTTGAATCTTGTTTTCCATGATGAATTTATATTTATTAAAGATTACTGCACAATAGTTCGTTAAAAATTCGCCAAGCCTAAGCGGCTCTGGCAGTAAATAAAAT